>SMTZ1_10001558_pt1 | contig 31739 bp, 28 predicted proteins | sample DeeMarSWOR136_30_FD_25667 | JGI IMG/M metagenome (IMG submission 25667) | reverse complement strand
TGCAGCAACTGCGGTGACTTCCAGGCGAGGAGAGCCAATGTCCGGTATCGGCCCGGACCGGGGGCCAGACCCTGTTTTGTCCATACCCTCAATGGCTCAGGCTTGGCCTTGCCGCGAGTCCTTATTGCGGTCCTTGAGAACTACCAGCAACCCGATGGCACGGTGCTGGTGCCCGAGGTGCTTCAGCCTTACGTGGACTGAGGATTGTCGCTGGACTTGTGGCAGGCTCTGGCTGCCTTGCCGGTGGCGACTGCTGTTGGTTGTAAGGAGGTGGGCGCATGGCTGACTCAAGGAAGCTGAGCTATGCCTACACGGGCTCGAAACCTCCCCTGCTGGGCCTGACGATTCCTGACCTTCTTGACCAGACGACGGCGCGATTCCCGGGCAACGAAGCTCTGGTCGATGTGCCGAGTGGCCGGAGGTGGACCTACCGGGAATTCAGGGAAATCTGCAGGAGGGCGGCCAGGAGCTTCATGGGACTGGGGGTCAAGAGCGGGGATCGGGTGGGGATTTGGGCAACCAACTATCCCGAATGGGTGATAGTGCAGTTCTCCACAGCTATGATTGGCGCAGTGCTGGTCAACATCAATCCCGCTTATCGAGCACACGAGCTTGAACACGCCTTGGTGGACTCGGAGGCAGGCAGCTTGGTGCTTATCGAGCGCTTCAAGACCTCTGACTACATCGCCATGTTCGGTGAAGTCTGCCCCGAAATCAAGGACTCGAAGCCGGGACGGCTCAATGCGAAGAGCTTGCCTACCCTGAGAAACGTCGTGCTTATCGGCGACAGCTCACATCCCGGGATGTTCACGTGGTCGGAGTTCATGAGCCTGGGCGAGGAGGTCGCGGAGGAAGAGCTGATGCAAAGGCAGCGGCATCTTGATTTTGATGAGGTGATAAATATCCAGTATACCTCGGGCACCACCGGCCTGCCCAAGGGAGCATCCCTGACCCATCACAACATCCTCAACAATGGGTATTTCGCTGGTGAGGGTCTGGGACTCACTGACAGGGACAGGCTGTGCATCCCGGTTCCTTTCTATCATTGCTTCGGCATGGTGCTCTCCAATCTCGCCTGTGTCACTCATGGGGCTACTATGGTTGTTCCCTCCGAGAGCTTCGACGCGCTGGCTACGTTGCAGGCGGTGGAGAGAGAGAGGTGCACCGCGCTCCATGGCGTGCCCACCATGTTCATTGCTGAGATGGAGCATCCTCAATTCGGGCAATTTGATCTGAGCAGCCTGAGGACTGGCCTTATGGCTGGTGCGCCCTGTCCTGTGGAGGTGATGAGAAAGGTCATTGACCTCATGCATGCCAGCGAAATAGCCATAGCATACGGGGAAACGGAAGCCTCTCCGGTGGCGACTCAGACTCCGGCCGATGCCTCACTGGAGGACCGCACTTCAACTGTGGGCCCGCCTCTGCCGTTCGTTGAGACAAAGATAGTTGATGCAAATACCGGGAGGGTTGTGGCGTGTGGTGAACAGGGCGAGATCTGCTATAGAGGGTACAATATCATGAGAGGTTACTACAACAATCCCCAGGGCACCGCGGAAGTGATTGACAAGGCAGGCTGGTTGCACAGCGGTGACCTGGCCACCATGGATGAAAGAGGGTATTGCAGGATTACGGGCAGGGCAAAGGAAATGGTCATCCGGGGAGGAGAGAACATCTATCCCAGAGAGATTGAGGAGTTTCTATTCACCCACCCCAAGGTCAAGAATGTCCAGGTGATTGGCGTCCCGGACAAGAAGTATGGCGAGGAGTTGCAGGCCTGGATTCAGTTGAAGGAAGGGGATAGCGCTACCCCAGAGGAGATAAGGGAATTCTGTAAGGGAGGGATCGCTCACTACAAGATTCCCAGATACATCAAGTTCGTCGCCGACTTCCCCATGACCGTCACCGGTAAGATTCAGAAGTTCAAGATGAGGCAGACGGCCGTCAAGGAACTGGGTTTGGAGGCAGAGACGAAAACGGAAACGGCCTGACGTGCGCTGATTCCTCTGCGGCGGGAGTCGTCACTAGTTGACAAGGTTCGGAGGGCGTTCGCCGTGCAATGCCGCGATGACGTTGTCTGCCACTATCTCTGCCATGGCGTTCCGCGTTTGCATTGTGGCACTGCCCAGATGCGGAATCAATACCACGTTGTCCAGCTCGGATAAGCCTGGAGACAGTTGCGGCTCCTTTTCGTAGACGTCCAGTGCGGCTCCGGCGATCTTTCTCTCCTTGAGAACCTCAACCAGTGCTTGCTCGTCAACCACCGCTCCTCGAGATGCGTTGATGAGGAAAGCTGTAGGCTTCATCAAGGCAAGTTTGTCCTTGCCGATGAGGTGATGAGTTGACTGCGTGAGGGGCACGTGTAGTGTGACGAAGTCGGACTCCTGCAGCAGGGTATCCAGGGCAACGTATGTGGCCCCGTAGCGCTGTTCTGTCTCTGTGTCTTTTCGCCGCACACCGAAGTACAACACCTTCATATCGAAGCCCAGAGACCTCTTGGCCACCGCCTGACCGATCCGGCCGAGCCCAACGATACCCAGGGTCTTTCCGTGAACATCCGTGCCCAGAAGCCTGTAAGGATCGAATCCGGCAAACCTCCCTGACTTGGTGAAACGATCGGCCTCTACTATCCTTCTGGCAATCGCCATGAGAATGGCCCAGGTGAGGTCGGCAGTGGTCTCCGTCAGGACTCCTGGCGTGTTTGTTACCATCACCTGCTTTTTGGCGGCGTATTCCGCGTCGATGTTGTTATAACCCACGCCGTAGTTGGCTACTATCTTGAGCTTCTTGCCTGCGTCTATCACGTCTCTGTCCACCCTGTTGCCCAAACAGACCAATGCATCCACGTCGACCACCCTGGCTGAGAGCTCCTCTTTGGACAGTAGCCTCTGCTCTTCGTTCACTGACACATCGAACTTCTCCTTGATTCTGGCCAGTGCTGCCTCCGGGAACCTGTACGAGACAAATACTTTCACGAGGACCCTCCTTCCAGTCGCTTACGGACGTATTATAACAGTCCTAAGAGCTGCCTACGGCATTCTCTATGATCTCGATGCGTTTGCTTCTGCCTTTCTGTTCGAGCTCTATGGCTACAACATCTATTCGCCATAGTGGTGGCAGCTTCGGATGCTCACTGATGTAGGTCAGCGCCGCGGCAACGAGATGGTCCTTCTTTGTTTGCGTTATGGATTCTTCTGGGGTACCGAAGGCCGCTGTGGTCTTAGTGCGGACCTCGACAAATACGAGGTAGTCCTTCTGTGTTGCCACGATGTCGATTTCCCCTCTGCGGCAGCGGAAGTTCCTGTCGAGGATGCGGTACCCCCTCTTCTTCAGGTGCCTGAGAGCCAGTTTCTCTCCTAGTCTCCCTATCTCTTGACGCTCCATGTGGATCTCAGGTAATCTTCTCGGCTATTGCTCCTAACCGCGGCAGGGGAACTGGCTGGCGCCAAGCCTCCTCAGGGGGGCAAAAGAGAGGCGGTGAACTGGTGAGGGACCCAGCCGCCGAAGGCTGAGGATATGCTCCCGCGTACCGTATCCCTTGTGTCGGGCGAATCCGTAGCCAGGGTAGGATTCACCGAACTCTTCCATGATATGGTCCCTGGTGACCTTGGCCACAATGGAGGCGCAGGCAATCGAGATGCACCGTCTGTCGCCTCCGATTATGCTTCTCTGTGGCATCGGGCATTGCGGCAGAGTGACGCTGTCGATCAGGAGAAAGCTGGGTTGCCTGCGCAGGACTTCCACAGCTCGGGCCATGGCTATCTTGGTTGCTTCAAGGATATTGATGGAATCAATGACTTGGGCCCCGATGCTGCCCACACCCACAGCCACCGCCTCTTTGCTGATCAAGTCGAAAAGGAGCTGGCGTTTGCCTGGGCTCAGCTGCTTGCTGTCCCGAACTAGCCCGAGCCAGGTGGGGTGGTCGCGACTGGGGAGAATTACGGCGGCGGCCACCACAGGCCCCGCGAGCGCCCCCCTCCCCACTTCGTCAATGCCGGCGATAAGTTCGTGTCCCTGAAGCTGAAGTTCGTCTTCCTGCTCCAGAGTGGGGGGCGCTGTCCTATTCACCATTTTCATCTTCAGGTAGTGGCTCCGAGCTTTCGATTAGGCCTCCTCCCAGCACTTCCTCTCCTCGGTAGAAGACGATGGCCTGCCCCGGGGTAACCGCGCGCTGTGCCCTGGCAAAGCGGGCCTCGCCGCGGTCTCGTCTTATGGACAGAATGGCTTCTGCCTCTCGCGACCTGTAGCGTATCTTGCCAGCCACGGAACTGCCCTCGGGTGGGGGCTTCCCCGCCACCCAGCCAAGCTCTGCGACTCCCACCGTCTGGCTGTAGAGCTGCCGCTCGCTGCCGAGCACAATTCTGTTGCCCTCAGGCTCTATCCTGATGATGTAGAGCGGCCTGCCTGTGGCTACTCCCAGGCCGTGCCTCTGCCCGATAGTGTAGTATCCCGTCCCTTGGTGCTGACCCAGTACCTCTCCCCGGCTGTTCACAATCTGGCCGGGAGAATCTGCGGAATGGCGCCTCAGAAAAGCGCGGTAGTTGCTCTGGGAAATAAAGCAGATATCGCGACTGGGCTTGGCTACGGGGAGTCCTTTTCGGGCTGCTATCGCCCCGGCTTCATCCTTGAGATAGTAGCCTAGGGGGAAAAGGACATGTGCCAGCCTCCGCTGAGTCAGTGCATAGAGGAAATAGGACTGGTCTTTGTTCGCATCTATTGCCTTGAGGAGGCGATACCCGCCGTTCGAGTGCTCCACTCTGGCGTAGTGCCCCGTGGCCAGGTAGTCTGCTTCTGAGGATAGGACCCTTTCAAGGAGGATGCCAAACTTGATATCGCGGTTGCAGACGACGCAGGGATTGGGGGTCCGGCCTCTCCGGTACTCCTGGCGAAAGTACTCGACGACGTGGCGGTCAAACTCTCTTCTCAGGTCTACTGAGTGGAAAGGAATGCCCAGTCTGCTGCAAACAGCTTCAGCCCGCTGTAGCTGGTAGCGGGACGCAGGCGACTCCCAGAGCTGCATGTGTATTCCTTCGACTTCATGGCCAGCGTCCTTGAGCAGCGAGGCGGCAACGGTGGAATCCACTCCTCCGCTCAACGCCACGACTATCCTGCTCTTGGCCATGGATGTGGCTTAGTATATCGTACAGGCCGAGTTGTGAAGTAGAGAGCTGCGGTGCGCGGTTCGCTTTCCGAGGCTAGCAGCTACGCTGCAATAGCTGGCTCACTCTTTCCCAGATGATTCCCGCAATCTTCGTCTTGGGGAACCGGGCGTCGACCACCAGCCAGCGGCCTGGCTCCCTTGTGGCTGCTTCGAGATATCCTTCCCTGACCCGCTGGTGGAACGACAGGGCCTGCAGCTCAAAGACGTCTTTCAAGTTGCCCTTTCGTGACAATCCTTCTTCAGGCGCAAGATCCAGCAGCACGACGATGTCTGGCTTCAGGTTCTGTGTTGCCAGCCTGTTGACCGTCTCTATCGTATCCAGAGCGAGTCCTCGTCCGTAGCCCTGATAGGCGAGAGTTGAGTGACTGAAGCGGTCACATATCACAATCTTGCCTTCCTCCAGGGCGGGGCGGACTACCTCAGCTATGAGCTGGGCTCGGGAGGCGACAAAGAGGAGCAACTCGGCCTCGGGCGAGAGGGGAGTCTGGCGCACCCGTTTGAGAGATCTTCTTATCTCGGTACCCAGACTGGTGCCTCCCGGCTCGCGAGTAAGGATTGCCTGAACACCCTGTCGGCCCAGCGCACTCCACAGAATGCGCGCCTGAGTGCTCTTTCCGCAGCCCTCCCCGCCTTCAAATGCAATGAACAGGCCCAAGGACTATCTCTATCCTCCGATTGTGGCGCCGTTCCCTTTCGTGTGGCTACGGCTATCGAGGTTGCGGGCGTGTTGCCTGGCCAGCAGCTGTTGCATGTGGTGGACGTAGGCGGACCGGGAAGCAGCGGGGTAGATGGTGTCCAGACATTGCCTCATCTGAGCAGCGTCGTTGACCTTGAGCACATAGATTGGTATCCCGAGCGCCTCGGCATCTCTGATCTTCTGGGACTTGCGGCGGTAGTAGCTTCGTGTGGTGAGGAAGACATCGGCTTCCTCGATATCGGCTGTGAACCTCAAGTTCGTGTGCTCCTGCCTGGCAACCTGTTCCAGGCGAGAGCGGTTGACGCCGAAAAGGTAGAATTTCAAGGCTTGCTTCTGCGCGTCCTTCGCCTCGCTGAAGACCACGTTGTGGTTGCTCTCTGACATGGGCGGTGACACTATCCCCTGCTTCCTTATCTCCCCGTCCTCATCCATCCAGCGGAGCTCGGCCTGGACTGGTTGCTGATGCAGGGCAGCGTCGACGGCATCAAGTACATTGGGATGGACAGACACCTTGTAGTAGTCCATGAGCTCAACGATGACGTCAAAGGTGGGCGGCGCCTTGCGCTCAAGGACGGATTTCTGCGTGTGTCGCCGCCTGGCTTCTATGTCACCCAGAGTGACCGTCTGAATGCCACCAACAAGATCCGACAGCGTAGGGTTCATTATCAGATTGGCCAGAGTATTCCCGTGGGCCGTGCCTATCAGTTGTACTCCTCGCTCCGCGATAGTCCGAGCCGCCTGCGCTTCGAGCTCAGTGCCTATCTCATCAATGATGATGACCTCAGGCATGTGGTTCTCCACTGCCTCAATCATTACCGCGTGCTGCATCGCGGGAGCGGCTACCTGCATTCGGCGGGCGTGCCCAATGGCTGGATGAGGGATATCTCCGTCTCCAGCAATTTCATTGGACGTATCGATGACGATGACACGTTTCCTGAGATCATCCGCGATCACCCGAGCCACCTCCCGCAGCATTGTTGTCTTGCCTACACCTGGCCGACCCAGTAGCAGGATGTTCTTATCCGATTCAACAAGATCCCGGATCATTCTCACCGTGCCAAATACGGCTCTACCGACGCGGCAGGTCAGCCCGATAATACGCCCATTTCTGTTGCGTACTGTTGAGATGCGGTGGAGAGTCCGTTCGATTCCGGCGCGGTTGTCACCAGTAACTTCGCCGATGCGTGACACCACGTAGTCGATGTCAGGGCGGTCAACCTCTTTTGAGCCGAGCACCAGCTCTCCGTAAGGAAAGCGGGCTTCCGGAGGACGTCCCAGATCCAGGATTATCTCGAGTAGCTCGCTCGAATTGGATTGGAGGTAGAGGGGCTCGCGGATGTGAGGTGGCAAGACGTCAAGCAACGCAGGTAGCTCATCGGTGATCAGTCTCTGCAAGGGTATCCCTTACCAACCCCTGGTGGCCAACAGCTCTTGCTGGGGTATATCCTTGATATCCAGGCCAGGCATAGCCTCTCCCAGCCCCTTGGATACCTCGGCGATGATGGACGGGTCTTGATAGTGAGTGACTGCCTTGACGACAGCCTGAGCTCTCGCCGGAGGGTCGCTTGACTTGAATATGCCCGAGCCGACGAAAACGCCATCAGCTCCCAGCTGCATCATGAGAGCGGCGTCAGCCGGTGTGGCTACGCCACCGGCGGCGAAGTTCACGACAGGCAACTTGCCCGTCTTGTGTACCTCCAATACCAGCTCCAGAGGAGCGCCAAGGGCCTTGGCCTCCGCCACCAACTCCTCTTCAGGCAGGGCATGGACCTTGCGGATACCATCTTGCACTGCCCGCATATGCCTCACGGCTTCAACGATGTTCCCCGTCCCGGCCTCACCCTTTGTTCTGATCATGGCCGCCCCTTCGCTGATTCGACGCAAGGCTTCGCCCAGGTCGCGGCAACCACAGACAAATGGCACCTTGAAATCATGCTTCCAAACGTGGTGGCTTTCGTCGGCAGGGGTGAGCACCTCGGATTCGTCGATGAAGTCGACGTTCAGCGCCTCCAGCAGCTGAGCTTCGACGAAGTGTCCAATACGGCATTTCGCCATCACCGGTATAGTCACGGTTTCCATTATGGCTGCAATCACGGATGGGTCAGCCATGCGGGCCACCCCACCAGCGGCGCGAATATCGGACGGCACTCGTTCCAGCGCCATTACCGCGCAGGCACCGGCATCCTGGGCGATTCTGGCTTGCTCCGGGCTCACGACGTCCATGATCACCCCACCCTTCAGCATCTGAGCAAGTCCGGTCTTCGTCCTAAAGGTGCCTTTTTCCATAACACCTCCATTATAGGTCACATCTGAGATGGAAATCAAAGTGAGAAGGGCTAAGGTCCCTTCTTAATCTCCTCGATTTCCTTTTTCACCACTTGCACTTCGTCCTCCAGGTTCCTCCTGTAGTCCTCGAGCATGCTGAGGTATTCCTCCTTGCTGGGGCCGGGCCTTTTCTTGTGGAAGTGGAAACCATAGGGAGGAAGCCCGAAGTAAAATCTCCAAGAACCTCTGCGCCACATCTTTGCTCGCTCCTGTCCCTCGCTGGATGGATGGTTGGGGGGACGAGGGTCACCTTCTGTACTACGATTTCTCGTTGCCGACGATGATAACGCTGACGCTGCATCCTGCCGGCGTACCACCCAGGCCTGACGCTGCTCGGCTTTTCCCTGGAGCTGTTTGTACACCTCGTACATCATCCTGAGCCCGCTGGCGCCGATAGGATGGCCGAAGCATTTCAGTCCGCCGTCTGTGTTGACTGGCAGGCCCCCCTCCAGGGTGAAGAAGCCAGCGGCGACATCTTCGGGTGCTTTCCCCCTGGGGCTGAACTGGAGGTCCTCCATTATCACCAGTTCGGTAATGGAGAAACAGTCGTGCACCTCGGCCAGGCTTATCTCTTCGCGTGGATTCCGTATGCCCGCCTCGGCGTACGCTGCCCGGCCCGCCCTGACGGTTTCCTCCACGTGGACCCAGTCATACGCGGGGTTCATATAGCCCTCGAGCGGGCCCACGCTGATTTGCAGAGACTTCACGTAGACTGGGTCGCTTCTGAAGTTCTTCGCCAGGTCGGCGCGCGTCACAATGGCTGCTGCTGCCCCGTCGCTGACACCGCAACAGTCGTAGAGACCAAGCGGCCAAGCAATTATCGGGGCCTTCACTACCTGCTCGACGGTGATCTCGTTGTGGAAGTGTGCTTTGGGGGCAAGCGAGCCGTTATGATGATTCTTCACCGCAATCTGACCAATCACCCTCTTGCCCTCATCGGGACCCAATCCGTATTTCTCGAAATACTTCGTCGCCATCATGGCGAAATGTCCCGGGGGGCTGTATGTCCTGGTCCTGTACGTGTTCAGCTGCCGCCTGTATAGTTCAAAGTCCGGGAGCCCGCTGTATCCAGAGTCCTTCAGCTTCTCTACTCCCAGCGCGAGCGCAATATCGCACGCCCCGCAAGCCACGGCGTAGGCGGCGTTTCTGAGCGCATCAGAGCCGGTGGCGCAGGCGTTTTCCACCCTGGTCACAGGTATGTAGTCCAGCTTCAGGGGTCGGGCCAGCATCTGTCCGGTGATGTCCGTGACGTAGGTTCCCAACCACGCTGCCCCTATGTCCTTGGGTTCTATGCCCGCGTCTTCGTAGGCTTCGTAGGCAGCGTCGATAATCATGTCGTCGGTGCTCTTGTCCCAGTTCTCTCCGAACTTGGTGCAACCCATGCCAATTATGGCGACTTTGTCTCTAATGCTTTCCATATTCTCGTTTCCTCGCGTTTCTCTCCATTATTTGGGCTCTCTCAACGGCCGGCATTTCCACCAGTAGGTGTAGAAGCCACCTATGTACCTCAGTTGCCTGAAGGTCATCTCCACCGGCAGGCCTATCCTGACCTCCTCGGGGTCACGGTCGGTCATGTCACACGTTATCCTGCCCCCTTCAGGGAAGTCAACTGCCACTATGGTGTTCGGGGGATCAGCGCTGATGCCAAGGTTGTCATGGCTGAAGGTAGCTATGGTTCCCGTCCTCTCGGCAAAGGAGTAGTCGTCGAATTGGTCTCTCGCGCTGCAAACCATGCATACCCGCTGGGCTGGATACTGGGCGGTGCCGCATTTCCTGCACTTCACGCCGTGCAGCGTCAGCCCGCTGGCGTTGTCTCTCCAGAGTGCCACCGGCGAAGGTTGCTCCATCGGCGCAGTTGCTGGCGGCTCGATCGGGACAAGACCGCGCCAGCGAAGGTACTTCTGGTAGCTGGGAATCATCAGTTTCGTCTCCAGATAGCCCTTGATGGTTCGCTTTGGCTTGATTCTCTCAATCTCTTCCCCAACGCTCATAACTATGACATCGGCTCCGTTGCCGTAGCTGGCGAGAAGCACCTTGTCCCCGGCCTTGGAGTTCTCCAGGGCGGCTGCCAGCGATACTAGGGGTTGGGCAGTGCCGGTGTCGCCGATTTGCGCGTAGAAGCTGTCCTGCACCTGAGTCTGCAGATCGAATCCCAGTCTTCTGGCCACCGCTGCTAGTTGACGTGAATCTGGAGCGCAGAGCACTGTCTTGCTGAAGTCCTTGGGGCTCAAGTCGCACTTCTTGAGAGTGGCTGAGACTGCTTCCGGAAGCACCCTGCCATGACCATAGTCGCGTACAAAGCGGCTCTCCCAGGAATGCACAAAGGCATCCCTGTCTGAACGATATACGTCTATGATCTCATCGGACACTGTGTAGGTGGCGTCAATTGTGGCGCCAACACCTGCGTTGCCTATCAAGACGGCGGCGGCTGCATCGCCAAAAGACATTTCATTGCTTCCGTTAGGCATGCCCAGGCGACATTCAGCCGCACAGACCAAGACACTGCTGGCAGACTCGCTGTTTACAGCGTCCAGCGCAGCCTTGATTGCGTTCGTCCCGGCTCGCAGGGAACCGGAGAAATCGGCGGTGAAGGCTTCTCTGTCCATGCCCAGCACAGCGGCAATAGTAGCCGCTGTCTGCTTCTCTCGGTAGGGCGAGGTGGTGGAGGCAAAATAGAGCGCTCCAATGCTCTTGGGGTCTACGCCCTCGAGGCAGTTTCTTGCTGCGGCCACGGACATAGTCAAGCTGTCTTCGTCGTGGCTGGCTACCGCCTTTTCTCCTTGCGGCGCATTCACGCCCCAGGCCTTAGCTATCTCCGCCCGGCTCAGCCGGTACAGCGGGATATAGCCTCCGTACGATATGATTCCTGTCATGTCTTTGCTCCTAGCTGTCGCTTTCCCGGGCAAGTTTGCCCGATTTAGATGTATCACTCTTGCTTGGTGTAGTCGTAGAATCCCCTTCCCGCCTTCCTTCCAAGATGCCCCAGAGTGATCATTTTCTTGAGGAGTGGTGGAGGGAAGTAGGCTGGATCCTTCGTTTCCTCGTACACAGCCATGCAGGCGTGGTAGTGAACGTCAAGGCCTACAAAGTCCAGCAGGGTGAAGGGCCCCATGGGGTAGTTCAAACCCAGGACCACACCTTTGTCTATGTCTTCCTTGCTTGCCAGTCCGGCTTCAAGGGCCCGCACAGCCACGTTCGTGTAGGGCAACAGCAGTCTGTTGACGATGAATCCGGGGGCGTCCTTGCAGACTACGGCGGTCTTGCCGATTGACTGGACGAACGTCCGCGCTGTCTCGATAGTCTCGTCGTCGGCGGCAAAGGTGCGCACCACTTCCACGAGCTTCATGACCGGAACCGGACTGAAGAAATGCAGACCGAGGACCTTCTGAGGTCTTTCGGTTACTGCGGCCATGTCGATAACCGAGAGGCACGAGGTATTGCTGGCCAGGATGGTATGGGCCGGGCAGATCTTGTCCATGGCGGAGAATACCTTCTTCTTCTCTTCCAGGTCCTCGAATACCGCCTCAACTATCAGGTCGCGATCGCTGAAGCCCTTGATGTCGGTGGTGCCCTGAACGCGGGACAGGATTGCCGCCCGTTCCGCCTCGTCGAGCTTGCCCCTTTCGACCGCCTTGGCAGTCGACTCTTCTATGCGCTTCCTGCCCTTGCTCAGCAGTTCCGAGTTGACCTCCGACACCAGCACATCGTAGCCAGAGCGAGCGCAAACCTCTGCGATACCTGAGCCCATCAGTCCGTATCCCACTATCCCGACCTTCTTGATCTCCATAGGGCGTAACCCTCCTTCCTATTGTGTTGTTCCTTGGCGGCCTGCCGCCAGGTGGTTGCCGATTGTGGCGCTGGGTTCAGGCCGTGAACATTCCTCCGTTCACGCTGATGGTCTGGCCAGTTATGTATCGAGCCTCGTCGCTGGCCAGAAACAAGATTGCGGAAGCGACCTCCTCCGGCTTGCCCAGCCTTTTCCAGGGAATAGCTCGCTCGTAGGCCTCTGCCAGTCTGGGCGAGTCCTGGCGCACCGCGTTCCACATAGCTGTGTCAATTAGGCCGGGGGACACGCAGTTGACGTTTATTCCGTAGCGGGCCATTTCCATGGCCAAGTTCCTGGTGAAGCTCACCACCCCTCCTTTGGCGGCACCATAGACCGCCTGCCCCGTGCTCCCTAGCCTTCCTGCGTCCGACGCGACGGTGATGATCTTGCCGCACTTTCGTTCAATCATGCCGTCCAGCACGGCGCGGCAGGAAATGATATGACTCGTCAGGTTGATCGCGATGATGCGGTTCCATTCTTCCTCACTGCCTTCGGTGAACCGCTGCGCTAGGCGTACGCCGGCGTTGCTAACCAGTATGTCTATCTTGCCCCACTCCTCCTCTACCTGCCTGACAGCAGCGTGAATCTGCTTGCTGTCAGACATATCCACCATCATTGCCCGGGATCTCCTTCCCAGGTCTCCAATCTCGGCGGCTACCTTCTCCAGATCGGGGAGTTCGCAATCGGTCACTACGATGTCCGCACCGGCTCTGGCGAAGGCCAGTGCCGTTGCCCTGCCTATCCCTCTTCTCCCCCCAGAAATCAGGCCTACCTTTCCGTCTAGCGAGAATTGAGGAGAACCCATCTGCCCTGCTACCTCCAAGCGTTTTCGAGAATCTTAGCATATTCGTCGGCTGATGATAAATGGAAGCGGCGTATCGGTCGCGCTGCCCTCTACGCAAGGATAGGACGCTTGCCAGGCACGCCGGGGCGGCGGGGGTACTTCTCCGGTGTGGGAGAGACCTTGCTGACAATCACTAAATAGCGGATGTCAGGGAACACTTCCAGTTCTATCTTCCTCACCTCGATCAGTCTTCCTCCAAGAACCTCGATCGCTTTCCCTGCCTCTCTTATCTCCTGCTCCAGCTGTCCCTTCTTCTGAGCTAGGAACTTGCCACCGGGCTGGCAAAAGGGCAGGGCTAGCTCCACCAAGGTGGCGAGTGAGGCCACAGCACGGGAGACAACAACGTCGAATTGCTCACGATACTGTGGCAAATGGGCAATGCGCTCGGCTCTGTCGTTGACTATCACCACATCGGGCAGGTCCAGCTTCTCCGCCACGTGGCGCAGAAAGGCTGCTTTCTTGGCTGTGGAATCGAGGAGCGTCAATCTCGGCTGACGGAGAAGGATCTTCAGGGGCAATCCGGGAAAGCCGGCACCCGTGCCTATATCAATGATCTTCGTGCTTGACCTGATCGTCTCTTCCGGGGTCAAAGCCAGAGCCACTGTGGCGGAGTCAACGAAATGCTTTGTCTCAACCTCTTGATGGTCTGTTATCGCCGTGAGGCCGGCCCTTTCATTCCACCTCAGTATCTCGCGGTAGTAGAGTTCGAATTGCTCCGCTTGGCGGGGGCTGAGTTCCATCCCCAGTGCGCCTATCCACTGAGCAAGCTTCGCCGTTCCCTGGGAACGCCCGGAAGGAGTTCTTGAAGTTGCCAATTCCTGTCCTGGCCCGTGCGGGGCTGTTCAAATCATAGCATCTTTGCCGTTATCCGACTGACGGACACGTCAGAGGGAACGGCACACCTTCGACGCCGGGGCGCAATTTGCCTTAGCTTTGGCCTTGCGCTATTATGAAACCACTGAGATGGATGCCAGTCTCCTTTTGGCCAAGGCCAGTGAGTACTTGTCCCCCGAAGGGGTAGAGTCGATTCGGGCGGCGTACGAGTTCGCCGCCAAGGCTCATCAAGGGCAACTCCGGAGGTCCGGCGAGCCTTATGTGGAGCATCCCCTGCATGCGGCTGTGACCCTAGCTGATCTCCGGCTTGATGCTGATACATTGGCAGCCGCCTTGCTCCACGACGTTCCGGAGGATTGCGGAGTACCGCTGAGCGACATCGAGGCCGAGTTTGGCCCTGGGGTAAGCAGACTGGTTGACGGCGTGACCAAGATGAGCAAGCTCGCCAGGCGCAGCAAGGGAGCGGAAGGCGAGTCAAGGGTTCAGGCAGAGAACCTGCGCAAGATGCTTGTGGCGACGGCGGAGGACCTGAGGGTAGTGCTAATCAAGCTGGCTGACAGATTACATAATATGCTCACACTCGGGGCTCTGCCGCGAGAGAAACGACGTGCGGTGGCGCAGGAGACATTGGAGGTGTATGCTCCTCTGGCGCACAGACTGGGCTTGAGGCGCGTGAAATGGCAATTGGAGGATTTGTCCTTCCGCTATCTGGAGCCGCAGCAGTATCATCGGCTATCTCACATGATAGCTGCCAAGCGAGCAGAACGCGAAGGTTTTGTGGCCGAGGCTGTCCGGTTGCTGAGCCAGGAACTGGACGAGGCTGGCATAGAGGCGAGGGTTCTGGGGCGGCCCAAACACATGTACAGCATCTATCAGAAGACCAAGAAGTATGCCGAACAGGGCAAGAGTTTTGGCGATATTCACGACCTGTTTGCCTTGCGTGTGCTGGTTGACTCAGTCTCAGACTGCTACAAAGCCCTAGGGATAACGCACAGTTTTTGGCATCCCGTAATTGAGGAGTTCAACGATTTCATTGCCAATCCCAAGGACAATGGATATCAATCGCTCCACACGACGGTGATGTGTCAGGGCACAACTCCATTGGAGATACAGATCCGTACCTATGACATGCACCAGGTGGCTACCTATGGTGTGGCTGCTCACTGGCACTATAAGGAGGACAGTCGGCAGGACATCTCTTTTGACAGCAAGATCTCATGGCTCCGTGAACTCAGCGAGATGCAGGAAGAAGTTGATAGTGAAGCGTTCGTGGAGTCTCTTAAGACCGATGTCTTGGCCGACCAGGTGTTTGTCTATACTCCCAAGGGAGATATCAAAGATCTGCCCAAGGGAGCTACGCCCCTGGACTTCGCTTTCCGAATCCATACTGACGTTGGCTATCGCTGTATTGGAACGAAAGTAAATGGGAAGCTGGTGCCACTGAACTACACGCTCAACAACGGTGATGTGGTGGAAGTAGTTGCTGCCAAGGGAGAGAGGGGCCCCAGCCTGGACTGGCTCAATCCTGACCTTGGCTATGTCAAGAGCTCTCACGCCCGGGGCAAGATCCGGCAATGGTTCAACAAGCAAGAGCGGAGCCAGAGTATAGAAACGGGCAAGCAGCTTCTGGACAAGGAGTCGAGCCGCTTGGGCGTCAGTCTACCCAGCGCTGAGAAGCTCGCTTCGGAGTTCCACTGCGGGAGCGCTGACGATTTCTTTGCTGCGCTTGGTCGCGGTGACATTAGCCCTTCGCAGGTGGTGCTCAGACTGAGCACAGAGCTGGAGCCGCCTGGCGAGGCGATCGAGATTTCGCGGGCTCGAAGGCTCAGTCCCATAAGCATCAGGGTGCTGGGCGTCGGCGACCTGTCTACTCGGATGGCCAACTGCTGTCACCCGCTGCCCGGGGATGAGATTATCGGCTACATTACTCAGGGTCGTGGCGTGACTGTGCACCGCAAGGACTGTGCCAATATCCTCAATGAGGAGGAAAAGGAGAGGCTTATTGATGTGAGCTGGGGAGATGTGGAGCAGGTTTACTCCGCGGCCATTCAAGTTGATGCCTGGGATAGAGTTGGCTTAGTTCGGGACATTAGTGTTATCATAGCGGAAGAAGGGGTGAACATCACTGATGCCAGCGTGAGCGATCACAGTGACAATGTTACAGCTCTGCATTTCACTCTTGAGATCAAGAGCGCATCCCAATTGAGTAGACTGATGTCCAAGATCTATTCTCTATGGAGTGTGATAAGTGTAGTGAGGAAAGGAGACACAGGTGCCAGGCAGCAAATCAGTTGACAAGGCAACTCGAGCCGCTCGGAGAAGACGGTTGCGGAATCGTATTGTGCAGAGCAGGACGAAGACGGGCATAAAGAAGGCCAATAGGCTTATTGGCGCTGGGGAATTGGAGGCAGCCGAGAAGGAAGTGCTCAGCGCTGTGAGCAGCATAGATAGGGCCGTGAGCAAGGGAGTATTTCACAGAAACAAGGGGGCCAGGCTCAAGTCGCGAATCGTCAGAAAGCTGAATGCCATCGCAGCAGTGGGCCCGAGCCCTGATCGCGGTGAAGGGGAAGAGAATCCGGCCTGAGCGAGCAAGACTTGACACATCTCTTCATTGTCAAGCTGGTTACCTTGAGGTAGATATGTACTGCCTGCCCTATCGGAGACGTGATCCAGGGCAGCGGCCACTCGCTAGGAAGCCGGTCTGTGGCCAGTGCGGGGTGCAACCTCGGAGCAGAGTCTCATAGGGAGACGTGCTGCAGTCTGCGGCATGTAGAAAACGCAGGGAGATGTTGGCTCAGTTCCAGCGTGTGGGGAGCGGATTGTTTGCGCAGGGGTTCGTTTCCTCGCAGAGCGGCAACCTCAGCATAAGGCGCGACGATCATCTGCTCATCACGCAACGCCAGTGTGCACTGGGTTCTATCGGGGAAGCGGACTTGGTGGAGGTGGGTGTTGCCAAGAACACTCGGGCGACGCCCCTGGCGTCAAGCGAGCTGACGGTTCATCGCTGCATCTACAGGAAGACGCCGGCTTTGGCTGTGGTACATGCCCACCCGCCGTATGCGGTGGCTCTCTCCTTCATGGAACGACACGTCGTACCCTGCGACATGGAAGGGCGCTCCATTGCGGCAAGGGTCGCGGTGTTGGGGAAAGGGATGACGGCGGGGCCGGGGGAGCTGGGTGAGGAGATAGCTGCAGCCTTGAGGCGGTGCAAGGTGGTCTTGGTGGAGGGTCACGGGACTTTCGCCATCGGCCAGCTACTGGAGGAGGCCTACTACTACACCACAGCCTTTGAGCAGAGTTGCCGGATTCTCTACTTGCTCAAGGGCCTTATGGTGGATCTGCAGAGGTAGGCTCTAGCTACCGCGTTCCTACGTCTTCTGTGTCCCTGTCGGGCGGACCAGAGTGTACCAATCAGAGTACCTGGGATTGTTACCCAGTGCGACCTCGGCGAAGATCTCCTGCAGCTTAGCGGTTATCTTGCCTGTCTGGCCGCTGCCTATGGGGCGGCGGTCTATTTCCACGACCTGCGCGATACTGGTCGCCGTGCCGGTGAGGAAGCATTCCTGGGCATAGTAGAGTTCGCTTCTGCTTACACTCCTCTCCACTGTGTCGATGCCCAGTTCGTTCTTGGCCAGCTTGATGACCGCGTCTCTGGTGAAGCCCATGAGGATGTTGTCGGAAGCAGGAGGCGTGATCAGGGTTCCGTTGATGACGATGAAGATGTTCTCTCCGCTACCTTCTGAGACATGGCCATCTTGTGTCAACAGTATAGCCTCGTCAAAACCGTTCTCGATAGCTTCGGTCTTGGCCAGGGCGCTGTTCGCATAGGCGCCGCTAATCTTGCATTTCGTTGGAATCATAGAATCGTCAACGCGGTGCCAGGATGAGACACAGCAACGGACACCCTGGGACGTGTCGAGATAGGGCGGAAGAGTGGTAACTATGATAAGGAAGTCGTTCTCCAGGCCGTGGACCTTCACCCCTATGGCCTCCGAGCTTTTGTAGGCTAGAGGACGCAGATACACATTCTGCCGGTAGCCGCTTCTCTTGACTAGTTCTATTGTCGACTGACACATATCCTGATGAGAATAGGGGAGGTCGATCTTCAGAATGCGGCAGCCATAGAGCAGGCGGTCGTAGTGATCCTGGAGCCTGAAGAGGCAGAACCTCTCCTGTTCACTGTCCCAGTTGCCGCGGATTCCACCGAAGCATGCGGTACCGTAGTGGAGGGACTGGGTCAAGACTCCCATTCTTGCCTCAGATAGAGGCATGAACTCTCCTTTGTAGAAAGCATAGGGTTCCATTGTCTTCGTTCTCCTTCAGCTTGTAGCTAGAATGGTCGTTGCCCCTTGCGTCTCACAAGAGGACGGCCGCTAAATAGCTGCTGCGGTTTGACGAGTTCTCTGTTCACATTCTGTAGTCCCTCCAGTTGTCCAGGCATTACCTGCAAAGAAACCGCCTCCCTCTCGGGAGGCTTTCTTCCAACTTCTGCCCTCTTCCTTCCGCCGCTACATTCTTCTCATGTCAGGAGCCTCCCGAGCGCACTGCGAGTGCGCACGGTAATCATCACCGCCAGGCACACGTCCACCTGAAGAGCTCGGCCGGCCATCTGTTTTCCGTTTGCCCCCTTAAGGGCGAAATTGTAGACGTAGGCCGAAAGATTTGTCAAGGGGTTGTCTCGGCTCTGTTGCTGGCGTTGCGGGGCAGTGTACAGAGCCGCAGGGGCTCCAGAGCGCAAAAGACTGAGCCAGCAGAGCCGGTGGCCCCGACCTGGGGTGTGGCCTTGTTCTACCGGGTCTGGGTTGCCATACTGCCTGTTTCTACTCCCGCTGGGCCGTATTCACTTCGTATCCGGACGGCAGCCTCGTCCAATGCTCTCCAGAGGCAAGGAAGGCATCCAAGTCGATGTAGAGGATGCAGCGACCCATAGTTTGACTGCGAACTGAGCGCGTGAGGGGGACAGCGACTAGATGTCTTCGGACGCTCTTGCGGAGGAGTCAGCATCAGCGTTGTTTCGTTGAACGTACTCCTTCACTCTCCTCTCGAAAGTGCTTCTTTGCAGGAAGACCTTTCGCCGGCACTTGAGGCATCTTAGGCCAATGTCGGCGCCCACCCTCACTATCTCCCACTCGTAGCTCCCGCACGGGTGCGACTTGTGCAGCCTGACTGTGTCGCCAGTCCTTATTTCTGGAGTCATCTTGACAGCCGTCCGAGAGCCCTCCCTGCCGCCCGGACCTCCAATTCCTATCCTGTGGACTTCAGGCAAGAACTGATCTGATTACGCAGTGTCTCGGCAGTCGCTCTTGCTGCCTCGGCGAAGTCCTTCTCCTTGGAAGCATAGAGTATCTGTCTCGAGACATTGATGATTGCTCTTTCTCCTCGGGCATCCACTCCGTGGGTAACGGCAGCAGCTAGGTCGCCACCTTGAGTGCCAATGCCAGGGATAAGCAGGCACATGTCGGGGCAGATTGACCGAATCCTAGTTAACTCCTCTGGATAAGTGGCCCCGACTACCAAGCCGATGTTTCCGTGTCTATTCCATTCTCTGGCCTTGTGCGCCACGGTTTCGTAGAGCGTGGAGCCGCTGGCAAGGTGGAGGTCCTGGAAATCAGTTGCACTCGGGTTTGATGTCCGGCACAGGACGAATACTCCTCTGTCTCGGTAGGAGGCAAATGCTTCTACGGAATCGAAGCCGAGATAAGGGTTGACCGTGGCCGCGTCGAAGCCTAGAGTGGAGAACAGAGCGCTGGCATAAGCTTTGGCAGTATTGCCTATGTCGCCGCGTTTGGCATCGCCGATTGTCGGAATATCCGCCGGGATGTGCGCCAGGGTCTGTTGAAGGATAGTCAGCCCCTGGCTTCCCAGGACTTCGTAGAAAGCCAGATTGGGCTTGTAGGCACACACTAGGTCTCGGGTGGCATCGATAATGGCCTTGTTGAAATCCAGTACCCCCATCCTGGGCATGCGGTTTGGATCGGGGTCAAGCCCAACGCAAAGCAGGCTCTGGTTGCGTCGGGCTGCCCCGAGTAGCTTGTCGACGAACGCCATGAGCAGGCCTGTTCTCTCCCCTAGTAGTTGACTATGGTGTACGAAGCTTTGGCCACTGACTCACCGTGTTGGTTGGTGTAAATCGTCTCGTAGACAAGGAAGAGCATCTTGCCCACGCGTCCCTCGCGCTCGAAGACGTCGGCAAATCTGGTGCGGGAGCTGATAGTATCGCCCAGCCTCATTGGCCGGAAGAACTCCCATTCCTCCCCTCCGTCCAGGATGTGCTCGCGCGGCGGCGGCAGCTCTGGAACGGGCAGTGGCGCTATTCCGTATCTGGAGTCATGGGGGCATACCGTCATCAGGGCACACAGGAGAAACGGCGGGGCAATGATGCTGCCATACCCGGTTGTCCTGGCGTACTCCTCATCCTGCCACATGGGATTGGGGTCGCCAACTGCTCTGACGAAGCTCCCGATGAGCGCTCTGTCGATTTCGAATGTGATCGGTTCTGCCTCTGTGCCTATCCTCTTCCGCAGTCCTTCCAGAGTGCTGTCTTCTTTGACCAAAATCCTGCCCCTTTCTTCACCCGCGAGTGGCATCTACTTCAGCACTGGGTTTCCCCAGTCCCCTACCTGCTTGATGGTGATGGTTGACTTCTGGAGGGGAGGACCACGGTCGCGGTGCCGGGAGTGGTCTTCTCTCCTTTGGGATTCTCCGTCCAAACGTCAAGCTCTACGCAATGCTGGCAATGATCCACGTACTTCTTCGTTACCCTGCCTCTCACCACCATGTCTTGGTCAGGGACGTCCATGCCCCGGTATCGGCAGCTTAGCCTTCTCAACGTCCCTGCGCTGCCAATCCAGTCGGTCAGCATCTGACCCATGAAGGCAGCCTTGAGTCTGCCGTGGACGATGATCCCATCGAGTCCCTGGCTCAGGGCGAAGTCCTTGTCGTAGTGAATCTCATAGAAATCGCCCGACCCACCGGCCCACATCACCAGTTGTCGCTTGGTGGGATGTTTGACCAACGAGGGTATTTCCATTCCCTCGCTGATGTCTTCGTAGAATACTTGTGCTGCCGACACGCTGGGCTCCAGGCTGGGAGAGGTTGACCAAATTGTAAGCATACCAGGCCATCTTTTCAAGGTCGCATGGCGAGGGCTGTTCTATGGCAGCAGTATGATCCGGTCTGGCCCCGGGTGCACAATCTTGGTTCTGCGATGCCGGTCGAAGTGGCAAAGGCCTGGGCTCTGTGCTCCTGGGCGATGATATAATTGCGGGCTATCGACATGGATTATAGCGGGGCTGAAGCCTTCCTCAATACCTTCGTAGACTACGAGAAGATTCCCGGCATATCTTTCGCCTCGGCAGGCTACAGCCTGGCACACGTTGAAGAGTTCCTGCATCGATTGGGCGACCCTCATCGTGCGGCTAAGACGGTCCACATAGCGGGCACCAAGGGAAAGGGGAGCATAGCCGCTATGGTGGCGGAAGTCCTGAGCTGCTCGGGTTATATGACGGGTCTCTACACTTCTCCCCATCTTCATAGTCTAATGGAGCGCATCAGAGTCGATGGCGAGCCGATTTCGCGGGGCGAATTCGCTGGTCTGGTTGCGGAGGCCAAGCCTTGTTTCGAGGCGATGGCCCGGGATCCCCTCTTCAGACAACTGACCTTCTTTGAGGCTCTGACCGCGCTTGCTTTCTGCTGCTTCAGGAGGAGGGGAACCGGCTTCAACGTGCTAGAAGTGGGACTGGGTGGCAGACTCGATGCTACGAACGTGGTCGTCCCTGAGGTCTGTGTCATTAGCCCCATCAGCCTAGAGCATACCCAGGTTCTCGGCGATACTCTGGAGAAGATAGCCTATGAGAAGGCGGGCATTGTCAAACCCGAGAGCGTGGTGGTGAACTCGCCCCAGCCGGAGGAGGTGATGCCAGTTGTCAGGGATGTGTGCCGTCAGCGAGGAGCGAGGCTCGTTCAGGTGGGCCGGGATGTCACTTGGAGTAAGAAAGCCAGCAACTTGTCCTATCAGGCTTTCGAGATCGAGGGTAAGATGGGCACCCACCGCCTTACCACGCGACTCCTGGGTGATTACCAGATCGAGAATGGCGCCACCGCCGTGGCTGCTCTGGAGGTATTGGCCTCCCTGGGATTTCACGTTTCCAGAGAGAGCATTGCCCGAGGGCTCTCTCGCGTTGAGTGGCCGGGGCGCTTCCAGGTTCTGGGCCGCGACCCCGTCGTGCTGATTGATGGCGCTCACAATGTGGCTTCGGCACGCAGGCTAGTGGAGAGCATCAGGGTATACTTCCAGTACTCACGGTTGTTCCTTATTGTGGGGACGTCCTGCGACAAGGACATATCAGGGGTGGTCAAGGAGCTGATTCCGCTTTCGCCAAGGGTGGTCGCTACCAGTTCCTCGCATCCTCGCGCGGCCTCAGCTGCGGCGGTAGCCGCTGAGTTTGTCGCGCAGGGCGTCACTGCGGAGTCGTGTGAAGACGTAGCTCAGGCCCTATCTCGGACTCTGTCGGTGGCCAATCGAGCCGACCTGATTTGTGTTGCTGGTTCTCTCTTTGTCGTGGCCGAGGCCCTGAGCTATTTCTCCAAGGGTTGATCTGTCACAGGGGAGGCAAGAGCTTCTTTTGGCAACTCGTTGGCCAGCATCAGTTGTAGCGCCATCACATGACTGCATGTTCCCCACTGGGAGAAGAAGTCGCAGGTACATTGCCATGTGCCGTCGGCGTAGCTGATCTTATGGTTGGCGTTCTCCCCATGAAAATCGGCCGTGAGACTTGATAGAGTGACACGGCCGCGTTCTTGAGCATATCTCTTGGCTTTGTCAATTTTGCCGATGAGACTTGACCTCATCCACAAGACCTCCTTATTCCATTTTCAACGCTCGGCCTCAGTACGGATAGTCTTCGACTCACAGTAAAGAAAAGGTCAGGGAGAGTATATAATGGAGACCATCAAAAGTCCAATTGTCTGTTCCTGTTGTAGGAGTGCATCTGATGCGTGAGCGACTGGCCAGTGCTCTGTGTGGACACAATGCTGACTATCTTGAAGCCCATCTCGAGGAGAGCGAGGTCACCCAGGTACGCTATGAGAATGGCGGTTTGGAGGAGGTGCACCGGACACGCTCGTGCGGTGGCAACATCCGGGCATTGGTTAGTGGCGGGTGGGGGTTTGTCAGTTTCGAGCACCTGGACGATTTGTGGAGCAGAGCTGCTCTGGCGGTCGAGCAGGCTAGGTTGGCCAGTGGAGAAGCCGTGCCGCTCGTGACAGGGGAAGCAGCGGTGGATAAGTTGGCTGAGAGGCCTGAGAGGGATGCGGCGAGCCTGCCGCTGGAGCGGAAGAAGCAGGTTCTCGATGAGTACAATGACATAATCTTGGGCACGGCCAGGGTCCAGAATGCCAGGATCGACTACCACGATGCTAGGCGCACAGTGGTTTTCGCCAATTCTGAGGGTAGCTACATAGAGCAGGATAGACCGGATCTCACTCTGCGGTTGACCGCCGTCGCCCGGGAGAACAATGAGATTCAGCAGGCAGGGTTAAGTCTGGGCAGCAAAGGAGATTTCTCGGCAATAGAGGGTCTGCACCAACAGGCGAGAGAGACAGCCGGGCTCGCGGCGGCCCTTCTTTCCGCTCCCGAAGTACGGGGTGGCGAGTACACCGTCATCCTGGACCCCGTGTTGGCTGGAGTGTTCGCGCATGAGGCTTTTGGACATCTGTCCGAGTCCGATTTCGTGTATCAGAATCGGGAATTGCAGGACATCATGACCCTGGGGCGCACGTTCGGTGGCAGGAATCTCAATATCGTTGACGACGCCACTGTTCCGGGCCTGAGGGGAAGCTACCAGTATGACGATGAAGGAATGCGGGCGCGTCGGACTTACCTTATACGCGAGGGCGTCCTGGTCGGCAGGCTGCATTCTCGGGAAACGGCGGCCAGGATGGGAGAAAAGGCGACAGGAAATGCGCGTGCTGTTAGCTGCCGCTTTCCCCCTATTGTGCGAATGAGCAATACCTTCATCGAGAACGGCACCATGTCTTTTGAGGAGATGCTCAGCGGTGTGAGGAAAGGCCTGTACGTGAAGAACTGGTATGGAGGGCAGACCAGCCTGGAGATGTTCACCTTTTCCGCAGGGGAAGCCTACATGATACGTGGCGGCAGACTAGCCGAGCTGGTGCGGCCGGTGGTATTGACCGGCAACGTCTTCACTACCCTGAACAACATAGATGCCATTGGCGGTGACCTAGAGATGAACCAGGGTGGAGGTTGTGGCAAGGGTGGTCAGTCCCCGTTGCCCGTTTCCAACGGCAGCCCGCACATCAGGATTCGTCACTGCTTGATTGGAGGAAGATAGATGGAACAGGCCTTGGCCGGGCAACTCCTGGATTCTGCGCGGAAGGTATCCGAGCAGGCTGAGGTCTTTTGTCTGTCCTCTTACGAAACGTCCGTTCACTTTGAGGCCAATCGGTTGAAGGGGATTATGACCAGCGAGAGCGCTGACGCTGCATTGCGAGTTGTCAGGGAAGGCAAGATTGGCTTCTCCGCGGCCAGTGGCCTGCGTTCCTCACTTCCCTCTGGACCCGGGACCGAAGACGGGCTGAGGAGACTGACTGAGATGGCTGTGGAGACATCCCGGTTCGGGAAGCCAGCCAGATTCCAGTTTCCTTCCCCTGCGGACTACCCCGAAGTAGCCGTATTTGACCGGCGGGTGGCAAGTCTGGCGGCGGAGAGTATGATTGAGCTCGGCAGTGAGCTTGTCGCCAGGGTAAGGGAGCACAGTCCTGACATTGTGTGTGACGTCGAAGTCACCAAGGGAACCAGTTCAGTCCGAATAGTCAATTCTCATGGGGGCGAGGTGGACTATGACAAGAGCTTCTTCGTCATTGGCCTCGAGGGTGTTGTGATCCGGGGAACTGATATGCTCTTTGTTGGGGATAGCCTCGACTCCTGTCGATTGCCTGACAGAACGGAACTGGTGGCGGATAAGGTAATTGAGCAGTTGAAGCTGGCTGAAGGCAAAGCTACCGTGTCCACCAGGCCACTGCCAGTGCTCTTCACCCCTCGCGGCGTGGCCACCGCCCTGCTGGGGTCAATGGCGTTGGCTTTCAATGGGAAGATGGTCCTTGAGGGCAGTTCGCCTTTGAAGGGGAGGTTGAGGGAGCAGGTCTTTGACTCTGCGTTTAGCTTGTGCGATGATGCGACGCTGGACTACTGCCTGGGAAGCTCTTCCTGCGATGATGAAGGAAGCCCCAGCCGGCAGCTGTCCCTGGTAAGGAACGGGGTGATTCATGCCTTCTTGTATGACTTGCAGACGGCAGGACTGGCGGGAGTCCAGAGCACAGGGAGCGGCAGAAGAGCAGCTGGCACCGGGCAGATAAGACCGGCTCCTAGTTCCTTGGTGATACCGGAGGGAGAGCTGCCTTTCGAGGCCATGGTGGGGGACATGGAGGAAGGCCTGGTTGTTGAGCGGCTCATAGGAGCGGACCAGGGCAACCTGTTGGGTGGCGACTTCGGCGGCAATGTCCTGCTAGGCTACAAGGTGGAACACGGGGAGATAGTCGGTCGGGTCAAGGATACCATGGTAGCGGGGAACATCTATCAGGTTCTGAAACAGTCCATTGCCGTGGGAAGTGAGGCGCGATGGGTTGATGGGGTCATACGGTGTCCCTGTTTATGGTGTCCTTCCCTGTCAGTGTCGGCGAAGTGATAGGAGGTGAGGCAATGCAGGCTGTGAGTAAGAAGCGGGAAGACCTTTTCAGGCTCTACAGGTATCCGCGCCCCAGGAGCGCTTCCATGCTGGCTTCCTGGCCAGGGATTGGCAACGTCTCTTTGATTACCGCAAGGTACTTGAAGGACAAGCTGGGGGCGGCAGAAATCGGCGAAATAGACCCGGTGAATTTCTTCGAGCCTGTGGGCGTCATGGTGGAAGATAACGTAGTGGAGAAGCCTCGCTTTCCCGAGAGCAAGTTCTACTACTGGCGGGACAGGGAGACTGGCAAAGGATTGCTCCTCTTCATCGGTGAGGAGCAGCCTGCTTCCAAGGGGTACGAGATGGTGAACTGCGTGCTGGATGTGGCCAGCAGGTTCAAGGTCGAAAGGATATACAGCTGTGCCGCTGCCATTACGCGGATGCACTATAGCGAGAAATCGAGCGTCTGGGCTGTGGCGACAAAGAGGGAACTGCTCAGCGACATATCGCGATACGATGTCGTTCTCAAAGGCGACGTGCGCATTGCAGGGTTGAACGGGCTGATACTGGGAATGGCCAAGGAGCGTGATATCGAGGGCGTTTGTCTGTTGGGCGAGGTGCCGGGCTATGCCACGCAGATGGCGAATCCTGGAGCCTCTCTGGCTGTGCTCAGAGTGTTGAGCAAGATGCTGGGAGTCGAGGTTGACCTGACCGAACTCAGCCGCTTGGCCAGGCGGTCCGAAGACGAGATGGAAATGATGGCCAAACAGGCCACGGCGGCTTTCATTGATCGGTTCACAGAACCTATCTGGGAGCAAGAAGAGGAACAGGAAGACGAGGGCGAAGACGAGGATGAGGATGAGGACGGGGGCAGTGATAAGTTCGGCACGAATTGACCGTCAAAGCTGGGCATGCTATTATCGGCTCAGATGTCAGCTCTGACGGAGCTCTACGGAGAGATTGCCAGGTGTCAGGCGTGCGGGCTGGCCGGGTATCGTGCCAATGTGGTGCCAGGGGAGGGGCCGGAGGATGCCGATCTGCTGTTCATCGGTGAGGCGCCGGGGTGGCACGAAGACCAGCAGGGGCGTCCTTTTGTCGGGCCAGCCGGGTCGTTTCTGGATGAGCTACTGGCTTTGATTGGCCTGTCTCGAAGGCAGGTCTACATTGCCAATGTGATCAAGTGCCGTCCTCAGGGGAATCGGGATCCGCTGTCCAGTGAAATACAGGCTTGTCGCGGATGGCTTGACCGACAGATAGAGATCATTCAGCCCAGGGTGATAGTCACTTTGGGGCGTTACTCTCTGGCCAGATTCTTCCCCAGCGAGAGCATAGGCAAGATCCATGGGAAGGCACGGAAGACAGGAGATATCATCTGCTACCCCATGTATCATCCCGCCGCTGCTCTTCATCAGGCCAGTCTGCGCAGGACGATCGAGGCTGACATGCTTCGGATCCCGGGAATACTCGCTCAAAGTGAGAAGGTGGCTGAAGCCGCGGAGGAGTCCCAACAGCTAAGCTTGTTCTAAGCTGACACGATGGCAGCGCAACCGCATTGAAGATGTCATTTGGCAGGCCCAACGGTCATCCCCAATCCGCAGAGCCTAGCTCCTATCGGGCCGATCCGCCGAGGCTCCAGGCGGAGCGACGAGTTGGCGAAAAGTCGCCTCGGCGCCGAGGAGGGTCACGTGCAAGGGGTAGGACGGGCTCCGTGGCTGGCATTCAAGGCGACGTGTCGGGCGGCAAGAGGCTGAGGATAATCCCCTTGGGGGGACTGGGCGAGATCGGCAAGAACATGATGGCTCTGGAGTGCGGCAGCGATATCGTTGTCATTGACGCCGGTCTCATGTTCCCCAGCGAAGAGATGCTGGGAGTCGACTTGCTAATCCCTGACATAAGCTATCTTCTGGAGAAACAGCGAAATATCAAGGGCATCATTATCACCCACGCACATCAGGATCACATCGGGGCCCTGCCCTATGTCCTGCCTCGCCTTGATCTTCCCATTTACACTACCATGCTCAGTGGAAAGTTTATATCCGTTGAGCTCAAGCAGCGCGGGGTGAAGAACAAGCCGAAGCTGAATATCGTTCGTGCCGGGAGCAGGATCACGCTGGGCAGCATGTCCGTAGAGTTCTTCCCCGTTTGCCATAGCATACCCGACTCTATGGGGCTGATCATTCATACCCCTCTGGGCATCATAGTGCACAGTGGCGATTTCAAGGTCGACCATACCCCCGTGATCGGCCAGCCAACCGATTTGCACCGGCTGGCTCAGTTGGGGGCGGAGGAGGTCCTGCTTCTCCTCTCTGACTCCACCTACGTTGAGCTTCCAGGGTATACCCCCAGTGAGAGGGTGGTCAGCGATGCGCTGGAGCACATTGTCTCCAGGGCCTCGGGCAGGGTGATCGTGGCTACGTTTTCCTCTCTCATCGCTCGCCTCCAGCAGGTGATAGATGTTGCCGTCAGGTACAAGCGCTGCGTCTTTGTTACCGGCCGCAGCATGCAGGAGACCGTGAGGGTGGCCGCGGAAGCAGGCTATCTTGCCGTCCCTCCCGACACGCTGCACAATGTCGGTGAACTCGACAGTCTTCCTCCTGGCCGGGTGGTCATTCTAGCCACAGGAAGCCAGGGAGAACCCACCTCCGCCCTGGTACGCATGGCCAACCGGGATCACGGTCAGGTACAAATCATACCCGGCGATACAGTGGTGATGTCGGCTACCCCCATACCTGGCAACGAAGCCTTGGTCAGCAAGACAATCGATAGCCTCTTCCGACAGGGAGCCGATGTCATCTACGGAGGAGTGTCCCAGGTTCATGTCCACGGCCATGGCAGCCAGGAAGAGCTGAAACTCATGCTCCAGCTGGTCAGGCCCAAGTTCTTCATCCCCATTCACGGGGAGTATCGCCATCTAAGCCTGCATGCCAGGCTGGCCGAGAGCCTGGGCATGCCCAGGGAGAACATTTTCGTCCTTGACAACGGAGACGTATTTGAACTTGGACAGAAGAAGGGAAGAGTAGTGGGCAGGGTTCCGGCGGGAGACGTCGTGGTCAACGGGCCACTTACTAGTGAACTGGACAACAATATGATTCGTGACCGCAGACTGCTTTCTCGCGATGGGATTGTCATGGTTACACTGGCTGTGGATACTAGGACGGGCAGGTTGCTGGGCAAGCCTCAGGTCGCAACGCGCGGTTTTGTTGACGTTGGTGAAAACCAGGCACTGATAGGTAAGAGCCAAGACGTGGTGATGGCTGCTCTTAGGGATGGTGGAAAGCGCTCCCCCGAGCATGGCCAGATCGAAGCCAGGGCGAGGAACTCCTTGAGGAGGTTCCTGTATGAAGAGACACATCGTCGCCCTGTTATCGTTCTCTCAATTGTGGAGGTGGGGGGCAAGCTAAGGGGAGCGTAGTCCTGTGCCTAGGCCGAGACGCAAGCCGAGATCCGGGGCAAAACGGAGGCAGGCAAAAGGAACGCCGAGGCGAAGTCGGCTGCTGAGCTTTTTCGCTTCGCCTGTGCTACGAAGGGTCCTGCTGGTTTTCGCGGTCGTCGGCTTGGGCTATTTGTTCGCGTCCCCCTTGGTGGGACTGGGCGTTGCTGCCTGGGGAGGTAGCCTGGAGTGGTGCGGCGCGGGATTGATCATACTGGCCGCTGCTTTGGGCGTACTCATCTGGGTGGTATGGCGAGGGTTCTCTGTCCTGATAAGGCGCTGGAACTGGTTTCTGGGAGGGGCGCTCCTGGCTTTGGCTTTGTGGGGGACTCTCTCGTTCTTTTCGCCCAGGGGGAGCATTCTGTGGGAAGTTTCCCTGGGGGGCAGGTTTGGTCGGAGCATAGTTGGCACGGCGGACCTCGTCGGAGCCCTGAGAGTAGCCGGGCTGGCTCTCGTGGGTCTCATCTTCGTGACTCCCCGCAGGTTGTGGCGCAGCCTGGGGGCTGCTCTGAGGGGTGGTCGACACGCTGTCGTCCGCGCTCCTCAGCCTCGTCCTCAAGCTGCTCCTCCCAGGAGCGTCTCTCCTCAAGCGCCGCTTCCTGAAGTCGCTCCTGCCAGGGAGAGGTCTGGACTTGCCGGGCTGATCCCCAGCAGGGCTGTGCCCGTTGCCCCGGCCACTGTGGAAGCGCCGGCGGTGGAGCAACAGGAGCCCACGCCATGGCGGTCCCGTCGTGAGCCTATTCTCACTGCCGGCGGCTGGCAGCTTCCGCCTATCGACATCCTGGACAGGCCGACCGAGCTGGAGTTGAACAAGGAAGATGTTGAGAAGCGTGCCAGGCTCATTGAGGAGTCCCTGGAGAGCTACGGCGTGGATGCCAAGGTTGTCGAGATGAACATCGGTCCCACCGTGACTCAATTCGGGGTTGAGCCCGGGTGGGACCGGAAGTACAGGAAGGTCCTGGAAAGGGGAGAGGAGCGGCTGGAGGAGGTGTCGAGGACCAGGATCAGGGTGGAGCGCATTGCTTCTCTTGCCAATGACCTGGCTCTTGCCCTCGCTGCCCCCAGCATCAGGATTGAGGCCCCCGTGCCGGGCAAGTCGCTGGTGGGAATTGAGGTGCCGAATATGGCCTTTGGGTCGGTTGCCATCCGCAGCGTGATAGAGACGGCTGCCTTCCAGAAACTGAAAGCCCGGTCAAAGATAGCTATAGCGCTGGGCAAGGGTGCTGGTGGTGAGGCTGTGGCTGCTGACCTGGCCAGGATGCCTCACCTCCTCGTTGCCGGCGCTACCGGCAGCGGAAAGACGGTATGTCTTGATTCTGTCATTTGTTGCCTGTTGGTGCACAATAGCCCTGACGATGTCAGGTTAATTATGGTCGATCCCAAGAGGGTGGAGCTGGTGGCTTTCAATGGCTTGCCACATCTGGCGACCCCTGTGGTAGTGGACACTGACAAGGCTGTGAAGGTTCTGCGGTGGCTAGACCAAGAAATGGACAGGAGGTATCACCGGTTCGCTGAAACCGGAGTGCGCAATATTGAGGCGTATAACAAGGATCGCGCGCCGGGAGAAGGGATGGCGTATCTAGTGCTCGTCATTGATGAACTGGCTGATTTGATGATGGCAGCCTTCGATGAGGTAGAGCATGCTCTGTGCCGCTTGGCCCAGCTGGCGCGGGCTACCGGCATTCATCTGATCGTGGCCACCCAACGTCCCTCGGTGGATGTCGTTACCGGCCTGATAAAGGCTAACTTCCCCAGCCGCATCAGCTTCGCTGTCACCTCTCAGGTTGACTCCCGGACTATCCTGGATACGGTAGGTGCTGAAAAGCTGCTGGGCAGGGGCGATATGCTGTATATGCCCAGCGAAGCTGGCAGACCGAAACGGCTTCAGGGGGCCTTCGTCTCCGACGTCGAGATCGAAAGGCTGGTGCATTTCTGGGGAACCCAGCGCGAGCTACAGCCGAGCGCTATTGACTTTGACGAGCTGGCTGAGCGCGTTGCCCTCAGCCAAAGGCTGTCTTCAGTCCCCGATCCTCTCCTGGATGAGGCGAGGCGCCTGGCGCAGGAGCACACGCATGTATCTACGTCTTTCTTGCAGCGGCGCCTTCGGATCGGCTATCCCAGGGCCGCCCGTCTTATGGAGACACTGGAACAGGAGGGTGTGGAAGAAGGAAGGCGGTCCAGGGAAGAAAGCTAGGCGCCGAACTTGTCCAGCTTCATTGCGTGGGCCATGGCCAGCGGCATAATATCCACCGCCGGAAAACGACCCAGAGTGCCGCTGATGCAGGCCAGCTCTGAGAACTGTGTCACTGGATCCGCGCGGCACCACTTGGCCCTCAGCATGAAAGGGACCGGATGCCAGCTATGGCTGGCCAGAGTCGCCGGCGTGGAATGGTCTCCAGTGATCATAAGCACGTCTGGATTCAGGTTGAGCAACTGAGGAAGAGCATTATCGACTTCCTCGATGGCGCGCACCTTTGCCTCGAAGTCGCCATCTTCCCCCCTGGAGTCGGTGCTCTTGTAGTGGATGAAGAAGAAATCGTACTCCTCGTAGTGACGGTGCAAGGTCTCTAGCTGCTGCGCCAGGTTCTCGTCCGCGGGGAGAAGGCGCATTCCGAGAAGCCTGGCCAGGCCCCGGTACATGGGGTACACGGCGATGGCTGCCGGATTCAGCTTGTAGATGTCGGGGATGGAAGGGATATCTGGGCGCTGGGAGAACCCCCGAAGAAGCACCATATTGGCTGGAGTCCTGTCTCGCAGCACGACCCTGGCTTCCGACACAAACTCGTTGGCGATTTCCGCCGTTCTCTGTGCGGACGTTGACAGCGCCTCTATTCTCCTGGGAGCTAGCCCTACTTGCTGGGGGTCGGAGTCTGCCAGTTCCGGCGATAGCCCTTCTCCTCGTATCAGCAGCACAAACCTGTGTTCCTTGACTGGCGTG
>SMTZ1_10001142_pt1 | contig 31748 bp, 29 predicted proteins | sample DeeMarSWOR136_30_FD_25667 | JGI IMG/M metagenome (IMG submission 25667) | reverse complement strand
GGACTCTATCGAGCTACAATAATCACCACAAGTCATAAAAACTGAAGACAAAGAATTTCAAATATGTGAGAGAATTGGAAATCAGGGCTATTGGTCGAATTTTAATTATTGTAATTGTGTTTGGTGCAGTACAATTCTTTCTTTTGACCTTTGCAGCAGCATTTGTTTATCCAGGAGGTTTTGACTACTTCGGATATTTTTTTAGCGATTTAGGAGCTGTAGCAGCCAAAAATGGAGAACTTAACTATATATCCTCAGCACTTTTTTCTATTGCCTTAGTGATTGTTGCCTTAACCCTGATTCCATTTTGGCTGATTATGCGTTCACCTTTTAAGAAATCAAAACTTGAAAAGATCATAAGTGTGCTAGGATCTGCGCTTGGTGTTGTATCTTTCCCTTTTCTGATTGGAGTTGCTATCTCCCCAATTGATACTCAATTGGAAACTCACGTTGTGATGACTTTAATCTTCTTTTCCCTCTTTGTATTAGCAACTCTTCTTTATTCAGTGGCTATCATATTGAACCAGGATTATCCTAAATACTCGGCAATAGTAGGCTTTGTTTTGTTTTGTATCTCAACTGTTATTCTAGTTGATCCTCTTGCTTCATATGTAGCCTTTCTTCAGACTATCGTTCTTTATGGCTATTTTGGTTGGGTTTTAATGCAAACATTTCTTGTTTGGCGTCGAATAAAACACGCTAAGTTTTGACAATCAAAAAATAATGACCAAACATATAACAGTGAACTAACTTTGCTGGAATTAGTTATGGCATTAGTTTCAGAACAAGTCTTTTAAGATTTTCAACTCTAGAATTGGTCTAGGTGACTGAAATGAAAAAGGACGGTGTGGATGAAGAACTTGTTAGATGGAATGACATTTTCAAGAATCTGATAGTTGATGCGAAAGAGTTGACTAGAGACTTGTTGCAGGGGATTAATTATGTTCTCGGAAGTGGAATTCTTTTGCTTGCTATGGGTTTTCTAGTTGTGTATTTTGTTGTTGTGAGAAATATGCAGATGGGTTCTGATTTTGTCTTCATAGGATTGGCGGTTTCGTCTCCGGCTGTTTTCTTGGGATTGTGGAATATTAAGAAGTATTTTGATTTGAGACGGAAGTATTCCAGGCTTTATTTGTATCAGCTAGAGATGGAACGTGAATAGAGGGGTAGCTGGTGGTTTCTCGCAGGTCCCCTGATATGATTGCTTTGGATTTGCTGGATTGTGTTGAGAGTAAAGGTAAGGCTACTAAATGGGATTTGATCAAGGTTCTTGGGAATGAGGTTCAATTCACGTTGTGGATTGAAAGGTTCTTTTTGCCTGAGAAAGTTTTGGTTGAAATCAGAGAAGGTAGAAAACGGTTTTATGTGAAGACTGAACGGGGAGAACTATTTCATATGATGTTGAAGAATGCTAACATTATCAAATTATTTAACCGTATTAGTGGTAAACGCCTGAGTTAAACATAATAAAAGGAACGGGATAAGTCTGAAAGTCTTATCTCGAGTTTTTCATACAACAACTTTTCTGTCCATTTTCTGGAACAAAAGTTCCAAAATATAGTATATTATTGTAAGACCAACACATAATATTACTGCTTGGAGAGCTAATTATGAAGAAAACCGCAAATAGTGTAGCCATAACAAAAAAACAAGCGGTCATAATCGTCGCAATTATTGTTTGCACAATTGCCTTTCCAGCATACTTCCTGTCACTTACAAGCACGGGAACTGCACCTTTTTCTCTAAACGTTATCAACAGGCCGTTTTTTTTCGGTGACGCTCTCTACACAATTCCCAACCAAAAATGTCTCTTTCTAGTAACTATTGAAGAAAATCAACCCAGTCAGGGATCAAAAGCAGTTGCCATATCAGCCGCATCAACAGATTGCCAGATAACAGTATTCCCTCAAACGATAAATTCTGGCAAAGTCGCTGAAGTTATGGTGGTGCCCGCTGAAACTGAAGTAGGCAAAAACGTTTCTGTCACCATAAAGGGTGAAAGAGGTGAATTGAAGCAGACGAAGACTGTGACATTTGAAGTTCTAGATGAGGAAGGCCGAGAAGAAACCTTAGGTCCAGAAGCTGTTAATATGCGGAACAATTTCACTCAATGGCTTTCAACGAATCATCCAGAATTGGGCATAACAAACGAAACCGCGTGGACTGGTACAGTGGTGAATCCACGGGTTCTAGTCGTAATGCACTATATGTTTCTCTCAGAAGATTGGGAAATGTATGTCACGTGGCATGTGATGATACCGCCATACGATTGGACACGGATTTATCTGAGGCGTAGGTACAATCAGACTGCCCCAACATACGCCTTTGAAATATCTTCAATTCAGGGACAGGCCCAACCACAAGCAATCGAAGTGCCAGATTGGATATAATCTCGAGTCATTTTTTTCTTCAAAGTTTAGAAATTTAGAAATTAGAAAATCACCAAACATATAACAAAGAACTTCCCTTTGCTTGCGCGAGGATGCTTCTTATGTGAATATCCCTGAAGAACTAAGTCTTGAGGTCTCTAGGTTCAATTGTTGAAACATTTTGTTCCTATAATTCTATTTGTTCTATGACGTTTAGCGCGTTTTGTCCTACCTTATAATTAGGACCGCGCAAGGTGCATATCTCGTGACCGCGTCGCTTACGCTTCCCATAAACAGTTCCTTTATCTTACTCTAGCTGCCTTGAGAATCTCTTCAACTGTGTGTCCGTCAACTAGCAAAGTCTGTGCATTGACTCCTTCAGCTTCAGCTTTCTTCTTGCCGTCCTCCAAAATGCCTTCACCATGCTTGCGCATTGCTTGAGCATACCTATAAACCTGCATGGGAGTTATCGCAATAGGGCTGATTGAATATACATGGATTAAGGTGATTTCGCCACCAACTTTCTTAGCGATCTGAACAGCCTTTCCCAAGGCCCAAATTGAGTGTTCAGAACCATCTAAAGGAACTAGGATTCTTTCAAATAATGGCATTGACATTCACCGTAATGAAGCAGTATTTTTTTAACTTGTACATATATTTTTGTTCCCAAGCGCGCTATTCGTTATCGTCAGGACGATCAATGGAACAATTAGGTCTTTCAATATCTCGAAAGAAATCTTAATTCAACCAACGATTCTGCAGCATTTTTTACTATTTAGAGAATATACAAGAAAAAACTATGAGAAGAAAACCCGAAAAGATTCTTGATGAGCGCGCGCGGTGTAAATCGCAGCGACCCCTGTAGACAGACTTTTCTTTATGAAGCCTAAATAGCGGAAAATTTATTGAAAAGCCAAAAAAGAAAAAGCCACTAAACTATTATGTCAACTATATACAAAACAGCAGTTGCTACGCATAACAACAACCAGACATTTCTGTTCCAGTTAAGAATTTTTTTTCCATCCCAAACAAATCCCCCTGCAGCTTGCACTGGCAAGAGGTTAAAAATAACAATAAACAGATTCAGAACATAACCTGTTCTAGCCGACGAGATCAACACTTCCTCACTAGCTGAAACATATACGCTAAAAAAAACCCAAGCAAGAATCAAGCTAACTATTGGACCAATAGCAAACATAATTCCCATCTTATCCCTTGGTTTATAATACCAGTCGATATGTTTGATATAAGTAGAGCCGAAAGCGGGAAAGAAACCTCCGAACAATGCAAACACCCAGTTCACCAATATTCCTGAACCCCAAGCCTTGAAAGTTGCTTCAAACCCTAGTTTCCTGCAAACTAACCTTTGGGAAAGTTCATGGCCAAGAATGCTTAGAGCAACAACTGCCAAGAAAAGGAGAAACAGCAATAATGGCGCTCCTCCAATTAACGCCTGTATCCACCATACAATAGAAACCCCCAAAATAGCACCTGCGAAATGCCACGCCTCCCTGACCTCAGTATGTTTTTTGAGTTGCGGGCTCTTTCTGAGGAAGAAGGTTCCAAATCCAAGAAAATGGAACTCTTGGAGCCACAGGCGCAAAAAGCTTAGTCCGTAGTCTCTTAGTTGCCAAGGTATCTCATAGACTGAGAAGCCTTTATGAATGAAAGTGTTCCAAGAAGAGGAATTATACCTATCAGCCGTTGCATAAACAATTTTGCAGCCTCTTTTTTCAAGCCAAGAAACAGAATTCTCCACTAATGATGATCCTATACCTTTTCCGCGATGTTCTTTTCCTGTGGCTAGCGCATCAATAAAACCCGTAAGCTCGTCTTTTATGTGTTTGATTTGCATTGAAACAGTTCCGACAATTTCGCTATTGATTTCAGCTACTAATGTGCCTCCTTTCTGTTTCCTAGCACTTTTCTGTGCTTCTTCAAATGAAAGGCCAAAAATAATCCTGTTGACTACTCCCAAGTTCCTTACGAAGAATTTTTTCACAGCGTCTTTTTCTTCTTGAAGCATTTCGCGAACAAGAAACTGCATTCTTACTCTTTTCACAATATTAAAAGAATGTTTTAAAAATCTTGGCAAAAAATTGAATCAAAGAACAATGACCAAAAATATAACATATAAACTGCCAATACGCGCCCTCGGGCGTAATTACACTTGAGAAACAAACACAACCTAGTTCTTTACATTGACAAAGAATTAGTTGAAAAATCGAAAGAAATGGGCTTTAATCTCAGTAAAACGTTCGAAAATCACTTAAAACACCTAATAACGCAATTCTCAACGTGTAACTCAGAGAATAACTTTGACTCAACAAGTAAAAATGATAATTGGTGCGGTCGCCGGGATTTGAACCCGGGATCGCAAGCTTGGAAGGCTTGTGTCCTAAACCAGCTAGACGACGACCGCATCTGGATACAAGCCTAAAACACGATAAACAACAAAATAAGCCTATCTTAGGTAAAGCAGAAGAAGCCGTTATAAACACCTTAATCGCAATCAAAGCAGACGAAATTCAAGAGGGGAGAGCTAAAAAGCGCTCAGAATAACGCGCACGCTCAAAACAGTGATACGCACGCGTTGCCAAGCAAAAAGGCTCTGTTTTTTCAGATCTGAAGGAAATGAAGTGTCAAAACATTTATTAGTTAGAAATATATAACTTTATATTAGATAAAACTAATAAAATGTTAGATATAATTAATGGAGGTCAAGAAACACGAAAAAATATAGAAAAATATTATTCGTTTTAGGAATTTTGATTTGCCTAGCTGGAGGGGCACTAATGTTTGATGGGGCAATCCTGGGCGAAACAACAACAAATATCGCGACCGTACTCGGAATAACCGGAATAGGCCTAATTGCAACCCAAAAAAGAACAATGAACGATGGAGGTGAATAGATATGGCTACATTCGTATGGCCAATAATTCTAGTCCTAAACGCTGTGATAATTATTCTAGTGGCAATATTTGTAATCTGGACTGTGCAAAAAAACAAGAAAGCAGGATACCCAATGCAAGATGAACGAACATCAAAAATTCAAGGCAAAGCAGCACTCGGCACCTATTACATAAACTTGACCTTTATGATTTCAATACTAATATGGAACATTTTCGGAAACGAGTTTCTAAACTTCTTGCCTGAACTGGAAGTAGGATGGACTGTAATCGCCATAATGCTGGTATCCGGAATCTCGTTCGCCTTACTGAGCTGGTACTACGCCAAGAAAGGAGAATTCTGATGTTTACCTAGAAAAGGGCAAGTACAATCCATCCCTAATGCTAGCTCACCAGATAGCTCAAACTCTAAAAACCACAATAGACCAACTTTTTATTTTTGAAGATGAAAAAACTTGAAATCTGTTTAGATCCAAGTAGCTTGCCCAAGCGTGCCACATGTTCAAATTTTCTCGAGATGTAACCAGTATATCTAAAGCAAGTATTATAAGCCAAAATCGCTGAGAATTGTACTTTAAGAAATTGATAAATTAGTTGTAGGGTTGATAGTGCTAGTTTTGACGGCGCTGTTGCTTGCTAATGGTGTTTTGATGATAGTTGACCCAAACAGCCAAATATTTGGGCAAGACGCTGTCACCATCATTGTAGCATACGCCTTAGTGGTGATTGCTGGGCCATTCTTCAATGAAGCAGAGGAGTAAACATTTTATTTCCCTTTTTCTTTATTCTTTTTTTATAACAGTAAGAGCAAACAGCTTGCGTAAGTTTTAAGTGGAAACATTAAATCATTTATCATCTGGAATTTTCTCAAGATTTGGCAGCATATATCAAGTTGAAGCTACACGTATCTTTTAGAAATATACGGAACAAACAACCGAATGGCTAGATATTAGCTACGGGGTCATGGATTTTCTTCTTGTTTCTTTGAGTAGGAGTATGCTGCTACGCTGGAGATAATGACCAGAATCCCAACCACTAATATTATGAACAACAGGTCTTGAGGATCACGCAATTCCATGAAGTCTCCGATTGATGGGGGTTCGGATGCTGAAGTTGTGGGTGTGGGCATGGTGGCTGGTGTAGGGGCAGGAGTTGGCCCTGGAGAAGTTGTGGGTGTTGGTGTGGATTCTGGTGTTGGTGTGGATGCTGTTGTGGGTGTGTAGGTTATTGTGGCCGAGTATGTTATGCTTTCTAGGCCTGCGTTATCCATTATTTGGTAGTAGACGGTTTTTGAGCCTTGTCCGGACGTTAGTTGCCATTGCCTAGTAGGTGCGGGGTCTTCCCAGTTTTCGTCGTTCCATGTACCATCGTTGCTTAGGCGTATTTTGAATATTCCTGAGGTTTCATCCTGCGGGGTGAGGGAAAGGGTGACGATGGTTGAACTCGTGGAGGTTGCACCGTTGTTTATTTGAATTGAGCCGGTTGGTTTTGTCTTGTCCAGTTTTATGTTTTCCAAGGTTTTGTGGGTTTCTTCGTTGCTCCTTGTGTCTACGCTCCAGTACTCGAGGGTGTTGTCTGCGGCTTCGGTGATGATTTGGGGTTGTCCGTCTGCGCTTACCGTTTTGGTTTCTCCGCTATTGATTTTGTAGTAGGTCTCTTTTACTTCGTTTGGGTCGGTTGCTGTGAGGTTGATTGTAAAGTCAGCGGTTTGCCAGGTACCATCATAATCATGATTGGTAACGGGCGCTGTGGTGTCTAGTAGCGTGAACGTGTGGGTTTGGAGGTCGCTGTAGTCTCCTTTTGAGTCTTGGGCTCTTACTTGAATTATGTGTTCTCCATAATTGGCTTCGGTTGGGAAGATGTATTCGAGTGTTGGTCCTGTGGTTATTTGGGTTTCTCCGTCTACTTTCCACTCGTAGGTAACCTGGTCGCCTTCTGGGTCGGTTGCGGATGTGGTGAAAGTGTACTGTACCCCTCTGGTGCCGGTTGTGGGTCCTGATATGCTGCTTAGGGCGGGTGGAGTGTTGGTTAGTGTGAAGGTTAGGGTGGAGTTGCTGCTGTAGACGTCTTCGTTGTCTTTGACTCTGACTTTGATGGCGTGGGTGCCTAGGGCGGCGTCGGTTTCGAAGGTGTGGTCGAGGCTGGATCCTCCTGACATGTATATGTCGTCTAGGTACCACTCGTATGTGAGGGTGTCTCCGTCTGGGTCTGACCCTGTGGCGCTCCATGTGTACTGTACCCCTCTGGTGCCGGTTGTGGGTCCTGTGATTGGGCTTATGGTTGGCGGGTTGTTGGGAAATTTGTAATTTATGGAGTCTGATGTTTCGAATATGTTTCCTGCTTTGTCTCTAACTTGGTAGCGGACTGTTTTCGTTCCTTCTGATGCGTGTTCTAACTCCCATATCTTTGTGCCAACCGGATCTTCCCATTGTTCTGAACTCCAGGTGTCTGCGTTGGTGTATCTTACTTTATCCACGCCAGACCTGTCGTCGCTAGACGTCAATTCCAACTCAACCTGGTAGTTTGTTGTGGAGGCGTCTCCGTTGTTTATCAGGATTGTGCCTTGGGGGTTCCTGGTGTCTAGGACTATGGTGTCTGTTGCGGATTGAGTGGAGGTTAATCCTGTGTCATCTTTAAATTGAGCGTACGCAATTTTTGTTCCGTCCCCCTTTGTTAGCTGCCAAGATTTTGAGTTGGCAAGTGGTTCCCAGGATGACCAGTGGGATTCATCGTTGCTGAAGCGCATTTCTTTTACGAGGGAGTCGTCGGTTGCAGACAGAGTTAGCTCCACGTTTCTGTCGTTAGTATACTCGTCTCCGCCATTAATGGTTACGCTGCCTGATGGTGGAGTGGTCACTACTTGAATGCTGTCTTCGAAAACTGGGGTAGTGCTGCCGTTGCTCAGTAGGTATTGTGCGCTCACCCACTTGTTGCCTGTGCCGGAGGTTAATATCCAGTCCATAGTGGGCGAATAGTCTGACCATGTGGAAGGCCATGTGATAGGACCGGCTGGTGGGATGTTAGTGACCTTCAAGCCTTCGACTGTTTCCTCTCGATTTACCGTGTCTGCGGTGAAGCTGAGTGTAACATGTGAACTTGCGGTGGTGGCGTCGCCGCCATTAATAGTTACTGAGTCAAAACTGGAAGCTGTAATGATCTGAGCATTTGAAAAATTATTCACTATTGAGATGGTTAGAAGAATTGCTAACAGTAAGATTGTTGTCGTTAGCAGTTTTCTTTTCATTCATTTACTTCCTGTTGCTTTCTATGAGTTTGAAGAGCGGTTCGCTTTTCACTTCGAGAATAAGACGGGTCTTTTTTGTGCTAAATCTGATCGTCTGAATCCAAGTGAGAGGTTTGGCGGGTCACAGTTGATGTTATTATATGTACCTGGCGCGGTTAGTCGGTTTGGTGTGGTTGCAAGCAATTTTTACTGCCATAACTCTTTTGCGTTATTGCGGTTTTAGAATGGCCTTATGCTCTTGGTCGGGTTTTGGCGAGCGCCTGCGTTCTCTCCCGAAGTGCTCATTCTGATTCGAGATATCTCCCTTCTTCCTGCACTATGCACTTTATAGGATATAAGAGCGTATGGAAGTAAGTTCTACAACCCGTTTCTCAGTTTCCTTCTTTAATGTTTTACCCAAATTTTTCCGTCGAAGAAGTTTCTTTCACAACTCAGATGACGCGTGACCTTTGTTTGTTGCTGTTAGAAGGCCAGAATGCTGGAAGCCTTTCTATAATTGAAATTTCCGTGGTTCCTAATCTTTCAGCACTTGTTCTACTAAGGAAAGTAGCACACAGCTGATGCAGAAGTTAAAACAAATAAGAGAAGTGGAACAGAACAAGCGGCATTCTTTTTTTGGAAGATCGTTATCTATTCAGCTTCTCTATCGCAACTCGCTCAGGGTTTCTTCTGCAAAAACGTCTATTCTGAAATGAACGTAAACCGAGATTGCCATTTCTATAGCTGTCATTATAACCAAGAAAACCGCGAGCACAAGCATCGAACCAGCTAGCATTTGCGCAGTCTGGAAGTCTGTATAACCGTTGATCGTGACTAGCCAGCTCCAGTAACTTGGCTGCTGCGTGGTCATTAATGCGTTCAAATCAGTGACGATCCACCCGCACATGGAAACTACAACCACGGCGAGGACGGTGCCAATTATGGTTAGATTTTTCCAGTCTGAAGCCAAAGAGGAAGAGCAGGTTATCCGCGTTCCAGAACTAAGAGGTACAAAACGACAAGTCACGATTTTCTCGGCTGTTCGGGGAGATATGCCCCAAAGCGAACCCTGCTTCGCTGAAACAAGTTTAGGCTCCTCAGCTAATATTCGACAACCCTTCTGAAGCAGAAGCGCTTTTAGCTCTGCATTTGCTTTCTTGATTTCCAAGTCAACAGTTCGTTCAAACAAAGGGACATTCACTTCAAGAAACTGTTATGTTCCGCGGTTTATTGTGGTTTTTCATCTGGCTTGAAAAGTTTCTTCTCATGCTGCGGCTTAGGTTTAAGACCCCTAATGCGACTGCGCCCTGCAGCCCGCTGCCGCTCCAGATTCTTGATCCGCGCGTAAAGCTGAGACACCTTCGTCTTAGAAGGCGGCTTACGCTTCGAAGCGCGAACGGGAACAGGCTTAAAAGGCTTATCAATTCTACTTTTGGTTCGCTTGCGTTTTTTCGGTGTCTGCCGGACTTTCTTGAACATCACGAAGCCTTCTTTGAGATCTACTTCCTGCACCTCCCAGCCCGCATCCAACCACGCCCGAGCATGAGCACTCGACGGTGAGTTTTTCCACCACTCTTCATTCCTGTAGGCGCTCATTGGAAGATTACTGCCGATTAATCCATCTATTCGGGCAAAAGAAAGCTTAACAACACGGGTGAAAGAGCCCCGAAACTTCAAGTGGCCTGTAAGTCCACTGTATTTTGTCCGCGGCCGCGGCGAAACCACTCGCCTTGCACAGTGCAGGCACAGCATTGTGTTTGGGTCTCCAGTGGCAACATCGGGAACCATGCAATCCCGACAGAACAGTCGCTTGCACCTTTGGCATCTTCGCATTTGAGAAACGCGAAGTACTCTTTGGCAAATACCACATTCATCCTTAACCATTGCAACCACATAAGAGCGTGGCAGAAACACCTTTAACAATTTCTATTGCGAAAATTGCGATATTAACTTTCACCCCTTAAACATCAAAAACCAATTGGAAAAGTGAAAATGTAACATTCGCCATCGTTTCGTTAAGAGCGGTGGATCACATGACTACTGACCGTAAGTTCCTGTTCTAATTTTCTCCGCGAGTAGGTGAACAAATTCAATTGGCCAGACATCGTCGCACACGTCGTCGGTAAGTATATTACGTTTATGATAATAGGGGATAAGGTCATTTTTCAGCAACAGTATCAGGAAGAAATCGTGTCCGTATATCTGTTTGAAAAGAGAGTATTTGCGCGCTTGCTTTTTAGTCATCTCGTAGTGAGGCTCCAAAACAATCTTTCTTCCATATATGGATTTGTCCAGAATGAAATCGGGGATGTAGTTGTCACCTGGTAAGGGGAAATCGATTGGTTCATAACCAAAGGAAATTTTCATTCGTGAAAGGGTTATTGCAGTCTTTTTCTCCCATCCGCTCTTATAACGGCTCATGCTTTGGTAGTAAGCTTGGGGCTGTCCAGTTACTCCATGTATGTGCTCAAAAAACTGTAAAGCTTCCTTCAATGTATTCTTGTTCAGAGGCTTCTTCTGGAGCCACCTGCCCAGCAAGAAAAAGGGATAATCAACCTTTGAAGGGTCTTTCGGGTATAGTTGTTTAGCAAAGCTCGTAATTCTTACTCGAGCCTTCGCTGCGTTATCATTTTTCCACAGAAAAAGCCTAACCGAGTTAATCAAACCCAAGCTCGCTGCGACATTAGCGTTATTTTCAGTTAGAGGAACATAAAGGTCTTCTGGCGAAAAATGCTTGAAAATCTCCAAGTCAGGATGAGGCCGCACCATCCACCTCATGTACACCCATGCCTTGTCTTTGTAAAAGGTGCTCATTCTCTCTACGTTTTGAGCGAGGTCCTCAACAAAATACTTAGGCTTGCTAAATTTCTGAGAGTATTTTATGAGATTTTTTTCGGCTTTGATCTTAACAAACTTGTTAACGGAAGTTAAAATTTGGGATATCATTTCCTTGTGAGTACCCAAAGTCCAGTAGAATTTGCACAACCTAATTTTCTCTTCAAACAAGTGAGGCTTAACTATTTCGAAAAGGCGATTCCCAAAAGCTTTATGCAGTTGAATAAGAAGCATCCTCGCATTTTCAGAAAAACCAACAACCGCATCTTCAAGCACTGAAGACACCAACAGAAAATAGTGCGCTACCTTCTTCTGGTCTTCGAAGTTCTCAGAGTACGTATTCAAAAGCAACCGTGGACTCATCCTCCGATCCCACTGGACATCAACAACATCAGAGTTCATATTCACAAATTTCGCAAGCAGAGAAACCAGCTCATCCCTTGCCAAAGTATCCGCTACCTCTTAAAAATAATGTATTAACGGACGTTAATAACTACTGCTAATATTGTGCTTTCCGAACGTCAGGTGTCGGTTTAAAGCAATAACTTTTTGAAAAACTAAGTCGACTTAGGTAGACCCGAGAGAAAACGCGGTGCATGCCTGCTTTAAGAAACTGAAAGCAGCTTAAGAAACGTCAGCCTTTAACGACCGCTAGGGGTACAAGCCGCGCGACCTTCGTGGCAATCCCGACTTGGTCACTAACCTTAGCAACCACGTCCACATCCTTGTACGCAGGATCAGCTTCCTCAGCCAAAACCATTTGACTTGCAGCGCGAACAACTATTCCGCGTTTCTCTAAGGCGGTTTTTATGTCTCCACCCCAATACTTGCGTTTGGCTGCAGAACGGCTCATCGTTCTGCCCGCTCCATGCGCTGTTGAACCAAAAGTCAGCTCCATGGCTTTGTCTTTGCCCACCAGAACCCAAGAGCTCGTACCCATGCTGCCTGGAATAAGCACAGGCTGCCCTTCACTGCGGTAATCTGCAGGAACCTCTGTATGCTCAGGCGGAAAAGCTCTTGTGGCACCTTTACGGTGCACCCAAACCTTCTTCTGCTGTCCCTGAACGTTGTGAGTTTCCACTTTAGCTATGTTATGCGCCACGTCGTAGACGAGTTTCAACCCGAACTTCTCAGGATCTTCGTGGTAAACTTGCTGAAAGCTCTGCCGCACCCAATGCATAATCGCTTGCCTGTTCGAAAAAGCGTAGTTAACCGCGCAAGCCATCGCCTGAAAATAGTCCCCTGCCTCATTGCTGCTTCCAGGAGCGCACGCCAGTTCACGGTCAGGCAAGTCTATGTTGTACTTGTGCACGGCGCGCTCCATAACCCGCAGATAATCGGAACACACTTGGTGCCCGTAGCCCCGGGAGCCACAGTGAATCATCACCGTAACTTGCCCTTCATGTTCAATCCCGAAAACGTTGGCTGTTCGCGGATTGAAGATCCTATCCACCTTCTGGACTTCTAGGAAGTGGTTCCCCGAACCCAAAGTGCCTATCTGCGTCAGACCCCTCTTTTTAGCGGTTGCCGAAACCTTGTGAGGGTCCGCGTTTTTCATGCACCCGCCTTCTTCGCAGTGCTCTGCGTCCTCCGACCAGCCCAGCCCGTGGTGTATAAGCCAATGCACACCTTCAACCACCAAACGGTCCAAGTCTCCAGCGGATAGCGTGAAGTCTTTTCGACGGCTTCCAAGACCCGAAGGCACGTTCCCAAATATGGTATTCGCAAGCTGAGAAAGTTTGGGGCGCACATCTTTTTCTGAAAGGTTCGTGGTTAAAAGACGGACACCACAGTTGATGTCGTAGCCAACGCCGCCGGGGCTGATAACGCCCTCATTATAATCCGTTGCGGCTACTCCGCCTATAGGAAAACCGTAGCCTTCATGCCCGTCCGGCAAGGTGACCGCGTACTTGTAAATGCCTGGCAAATGCGCCACGTTAGTGCATTGCCACAGGGTGCGGTCGGTTTGCATCTTATTCAGAAGGCTTTCGTTGGCGAACACCATGCCTGGAACGCGCATTCGCTTGTGCTTTGGGATACGCCACATGCAATCATTTATTTTTTCAAGAGAGATATTTCCCTTGGGAAAACGACCAGTGCTCATAAATCTTCACATTTCAAACAAAAAAGAGGTTGAATATAAAACAGTTTTGAAGTTAAATCAACTTTGAGCCGTTTCAGCAAATTCGATGAAGCCCTGCACGCTGTTTTCAAGCACGGTTTTCACGTAAATTGGGTATGACTTGAGGTACCCAGCAAGTCTGCGCATTACTTTGTCTTCTGATATTATTCTATTCCGTATTTCCTCTAGACTCCGCTTGTTTTCTACGCCTTCTCGTGCAATATCAGCCCACAGTTGTATTTGCAGAGCATACTCTTGGAGCCGTTTCACGGCGTCGGATGAATTTCCGAAATGACTGAAATACAGCGATTTAGGATTGAGGCGAATGAGCTTTTCTAAAGAAGACAAAGCAAAGTCAAGACAGAAGGGAGGAGGCGCCGTAGGCACAACCACATCAAACTGGCTGAGGTAAATGCCGGCAGCATCTCCTGGAAATATGCCTCTGCAGATAGGGTCATAGTAGCTTAGATGATGTGAAGCGTGACCCAATGTTTCTATAACTTTCAGCTTCACGGTTCCAGCCTCAAAAGTCATACCGTCCGTGGCAGCAATTATCCGGTCTCCAGGGACAGGCACGGGTTCGCCGAAGGTCTCAGCAACTTTACCCAAAACTTTTTTTGCCTGCAACCAAAGCTTCTCAGGATTTACTAAGTGAGAAACGCCCTTTTGGTGGGCAATGACTTTCGCGTTCGGCAACAACTTCAGCAAAGTGCCAGCGCCGCCGCTGTGGTCTATATGGACATGTGAAATGGCAACGTAAGCCACATCCTCAGCCTTCACGTTCAGCTCTCCTAACCCAGAAAGCAGGTTGCAAATCGAAGAAGAAGGACCAGACTCTACGATTATTGTTTTGGCACCCTTTAGAACGTAGCTAGCCACTATATTGTGGAGTCCGCCAGTTTCAAGGTTTATAAGAAACAGGTTTTTCCCGACTTGTTTCGTGTGCACTCGTTCACACCATAACCGTTTTAAACGAGAAAAAACCGTTTTGTTTGCCATAAACATTTCCTTTCAGGGGCTTTCGAAGAACACATAAATTCTAATTATGCATTTCCTCTAATGAAAAAGGAGAAACGAAAGAGTGAACGCAATCATATTTGGCCCCCCAGGTTCTGGAAAGGGCACATACGCATCAAGGCTCCAGTCAATGCTTGGCGTGGCTGTAATTGCCACGGGCGATATTTTTAGAGAGATACTGAAAGAAGACACGTCGTTGGGAAAGAATGTTAAGGGTTACGTGGAAAAGGGAATGCTGGTTCCAGACGACATCGTGATAGATGTGCTGAAGCAGCGTTTATCCGAAGTTCCCAAGGATAAAGGCTTCATTTTGGATGGTTACCCACGAACCATTGCCCAAGCTGGAGTGCTTGAGGGAATCATCAAGATTAATGTTATCTTGTTGCAGATGGTCCCTGACTGGATAATAATCGAACGGTTATCTTCGCGGAGGATATGCCGTATCTGCGGCGCGGTTTATAATGTTCGTTACTTGAAGCCGAAAGTGGATGGCATCTGCGACAAGTGCGGTGGATCTTTGTACCAGCGTTCAGATGACAAGGTTGAGGTCATAAAGAGAAGAATCCAAGTTTACCAGGAACAAACCAGTCCACTCTTGCAGCATTACAAGGAGAAAAAGGTGCCTTTCGTTGTTTCCAGCATCACGGCTTTGGAGACAAAACCAGAAACCGTTGTGGAAAAGATTATTGAGGAGCTAAAAAAACTGAACTTGGCTTAGATGTCCAGAATAAACTCTAACGTAACCCTGTCTATTTCCTTAATAATTTCCATTCTGTGATAGGTAACAGCCTTTACGCCAACTTTCTGCGTGTGCTTTTTCGGGTTGAACTTTTCACCCCATACCACTGCTTTGATTCTGAAACCTTCAGAGGTCTCTTCTATGCTTAAGATTTTGAATTTTGAGCAAAGCATGTTCTTAGTTTCAAACTTCACTAGTAAGGTTTCAAGCCAAGTGTAAAGCAGGGCGAACTCGTCTTCAGCTTCAACCTCAACTGAATCCTCAAAGTCAGGGCTTACTTTGTCGGTGTCGGTCATGACTTCGAACATGGCAAGCGCGGCATTTTCAAACGCCTCTTCCAGAGTCTTGCCGTGTGCCGCTATGTATACGTCGGCGGTGTGCTCCAGAAACTCGAACTTCCAAGTTTTATCCATGTCAAGCCCACATCAAAGAGGAAGAAGTAACCCTAAAAACGATTTCGCCTTTAACAAATTAGCGGAGGCGGTTAGAAGTCTTTTTTGATTTTCTGGATTGCCAACGCGGTTAGTTTGGCACAGTTTTCAATGTCTTTCAAGCTTAGCATGCTAACTGGGCTATGGATATAGCGCGTTGCAATTGAGACGGTGCCACTTGGAACACCTTGACGGGTCAAGGACATTCGCGCTGCGTCCGTTGTGCCCGGCAAGCCAGTTTCAAGCTGATACGGTATTTTGTTTTCTTCGGCTGTATCAAGAAGCAAACGTAAGACCTTTGGGTGAGTGATTAATCCAGAGTCCACCACGGTTAAAGCTGGACCTTTGCCCATTTTCAAGCTGGTGTCAAACTCGCTTACGCCTGGCACATCTCCTGCTATGGTCACATCTAAGGCGATGCCTAGGTCAGGGTCAACGCCGAAAGTGGCTGTCGCCGCGCCCCTTAATCCCACTTCTTCCTGCACGGTGCCCACAGCGCAGACTGTGCATTCGGTGCTTTCTAGCTGCTTCAGAGTTTCAATCATTACTGCGCAGCCTGCTCGGTCATCAAAGGCTTTACCCATCACCACGGTCTTGCCTATTTTTGCATATTTTGCGTCGAAAGATATGGCATCTCCCACTTTCACGCCCATCTTAGCAGCGTCCTTGCGGTTCTTCGCTCCGACATCTATGAAGAGTTTGTCGTAAGTTACAATTTTCTTGCGTTCTTCCTCCTTTTGTATGTGCGGCGGTTTAGAGCCTATTATGCCTGGCAGTGAGTTTTTGCTGGTGTGAACCAAGACTTTTTGGGCTAAAAGAATGCGGTCATCTATACCGCCCATTTTTGCGAACTTCAAAAAGCCCTCCTTGGTGACGTTTTTCACCATCAAGCCGACTTCATCCATGTGAGCCGCAAGCATAATCTTCGGCTTGGATTTTTCGCCATTTTTTATGGCGATGACGTTTTCAAGCTTGTCCACCATAATTTCGTCCACATACGGTTTCATCAGCTTAATCATAAGGTTTCTAACTGCTTCTTCTCTGCCCGTTACGCCGCAAGCATTAGAGAGCTTCTCAAGGTTTTCCTTAAATGACAAGGTCGTTATGCCTTCTGGATGTTTATGGATAGATTTCATGGGTGAAGATTATTAAATAGTTAATGGTTGTGAGCGTTACACACTTGGAGAAAAGCGCAGCGGTTTTCGTTGTTTTTTAATTGTGGTATTAATGGAAATATTTGCCATAATTACGCTGAGTTCCCAACGGAGAGGCAGCGGACAGTTTGTAGGAAGTGCTTATGTAAAAAAATCGTGCAAAATTATCTAGCTTGATTAGGGCGCATAACCAACTGTATTTGTGGGTTAATGTTCATGAAGTTACTTTCCAAAAGAAAGGGGATAACTCGAATTCACTTCTTCACTTTCGGAATCGTTGCTTCAAGTGTATTATTATTGCACCTAGCAATCACGAACAACATGTTTTCTAACTGTAGTTCATCGGTTCGAATGTCAAGCTTTCTGCAAACGTCAATACACGTTTCTGAACCGGCTTTGTTCCTATGGCGGTCTTCTCTGCAAATTATGATTCCGTCTTCACTTGGGTGGAAAGTCACCTGCTGTTCTCGGCATCGACACTGAACCAGGACCCTAATATGATCTCCCTCGTCGAAAATATCAACAAATGGATCTTCAAATTCTGGCTGCATAACGCCCATAGAAGAATTAAACTCCGAAGACTTGTTCAGATATTCTCTATCAAAGACCGTTTTATACGGCTTGAGCTCTCTATTGTTTCTCTTTTTAGATCTATCCTCGTTCGTTTTCTTGACTAAGACTTTGCAAAAATTATCTATGTCTTCCAATGCTTCAAAGTTGCTCATGAAAAAACCCTCTATGTATGTATTACATATACACGTATATATTAAGTTTCCTTCCGCGCTGAAAAATCATGGAATAGCAGGGCTAATTTACTTTACACGAGAGTATAAATGAATCCAAGTAGATCCCAGTTAGAGAAAGAAATGCCACCCGATGAAGCAACACGGAATTATAATAACTCTTAAAAGTAAAGGCTGACGTATCAAATTGAGAGTTGATGTGAATTGACAGAAAAACAATTCATAAGGGTTGGAATTTTCAAATGTGGCAACATCGGAACATCACCTTTACTAGAACTTCTACTTGACGAACTAGCTGACAGGAAGGATATCAAAATCCGAACAGTAACTACTGGCTCCAAGATGGCTCTTGAGGATGTGGAGGAAGCTATTCCCAAAATGATGGAGTTTAACTCAGATATTTACGTGGTAATCTCTCCAAACACGGCTTTGCCCGGTCCAGCCAAAGCTAGGGAAACGTTTGCAGGAAGTGGAAAACCAGGAATCGTCATTACCGACGCCCCTGGGAAACGCGTAAAGGCGGACCTCGAAAAACAAGGGTTAGGCTATATAATAATCACTGGCGACCCTCTCATCGGGGCAAGAAAACAGTTCTTAGACCCGACTGAGATGGCGGTCTTCAACTCAAACATAAGTAAAGTCCTCGCCATCACGGGAGTATACAGAATCGTTCAAACAAAAATCGATAAAGCAATCTACGCCATTGAGGCTGGGCAAGCCCCGACTCTGCCAAAACTTGTGATAGATGTTTCGGTCGTTCGTGACAATTCCGTTTTTAGCAACCCATACGCAACGGCTAAAGCAATGGCGGCTTACGGAATGGCAGAAAAAGTCGCCGAAATAAATGCTATAGCATGCTTTGTGGAAAAAGAAAAAGAAAAATATGTTCCGTTAGTTGTTTCTGCGCACGAAATAGCGCAATCAGCCGCCAGACTTGCAGAAGAAGCACGTGAAATTGAAAAATATAACGACAGCGTCATGAGGAAACCCCACGCAAAAAGTGGCCGACTAAAAAACAAAATCGAACTGATGCTTGACCCTGTTGCCGAAGAAACGATGAAGAGCAACGCCGAAGCCTGATAATCTCCACAATATGATCTTTTGCACATATACAACATATTATTTTGTATATACTGTACATATTTGTAAATAAGATATTTCGGCTAAGTATATATTTTCCCGCACCTTTCCCCTAACGTAGGTAATTAAAAATGGAAACACTCGAGCTAAAACCTCTAACAAAAAAGAAGCTTGGCGTCCTCATCATTGAGAAGGAATACAATGAACCGTTCCAACTAACAGAACAGGTCTCCAACCCACTGAACTCGATTTTGAAGCCATCAATAGGCTTCTACAAGTTCCTAGAAGCTGTTGTTTCTAAAGTCAAAGTTGATTTTGCAACTGAGGAGTTGGGCATGCGCTCCCAGAAAGAGTTCTACGAAGACAATGTTTCAGCCGAAGTCTTCCAAAAAGCTAGCATTCCCTATTTCCCTGTCGATATAGACGAAAACGCCAAGAACTATCTGGCTACGGCCTTGGATAAGAAAATTGAACTGAGAAACAGTGTATTGAAAGCCCTTGAGGCTTTATCTAAACAGAAAGCGAAAAATGAATCTATGGAAAAAGAATACCTGATAGCATACGGACAAGGCTTGCAGGCAGAGATAGAAGAACAGGAAGCCGAAGTTAACTTTTCTGTCAGAGAAAGCTGGATAACAATGGGCATAATGAATCATGCCAAAGAAATTGATGGAAAAGAAGAAATTATATGTCTTCACATTTGCAGTCCAAACCACGCAGACGCAATTAAACAGCTGCTTGAATCTCTGAACGTCAACGTCGAAGTTGCAAAGCTCTCGAAAAAAGTAATCTCAGCTACCGCAGAAGTCTCGTCATCGCATGAGCTGGAAAATTGGTTACAATCAATTCAGGTCCAAGTAAAGCCAGTCATCAAAAAAGGTGGCGAAAACCCACCACATTTGCTATTCTATCTAGACACAGACCCGAAAGCCAGCCCTTTTGACATATGCATGGCTTACGACGCTGGATACAACGCCGTCATCCCCTACGAAAACGTGACAGCCGAAGACAGCAAAACAATAGCGCTGGATGCGCTTCTTTCCAGAGGACCAAAAGGCGCGAAGAACACCGTTTTCATGATTGGAGGAAAGAATGCTGAAAAAGCCGAAGAAGTCTTGGAAGCTGTAAAGAACGCAATGTTCCCGCCATTCAAAGGAAATATAATCGTTGATCCTGCGGGAGCTTACACAACCGCTGCCGCTATGGTAGCTAAGGCCGAGAATGCACTCGTGTCGAACAAACTTGGTGAGTTAAAGGATAAAACTTGTGCAATTATGGGAACAGGAGCGGTTGGGCAGATCGCAACTGTCCTCTTGGCGAAGATGGGATGCAACGTTATGATTGCCAGCTTAAACCCCAAACGCGTTGACGGAAAAGAACACGCTGAACGCATCGCAAAACTTCTTGCAAAAGATCATGGAGTACAAGTAGAAGGCATTTATGCTCCAACAGCCGCTTCAAAGATAGAAATCCTGAAGAAAGCTGATGTAATCATGTGCGCAGGAATAAGAGGGATCCAAATCATAGACAAAGAAATGCTTAACGAAGTCAAACACATGAAAGTACTACTTGACATAAACGCTGTCCCACCACTCGGAATCGAAGGAATCAACTTAAAAGACGATATGAAAGAAATTATGTCAGGTATCTTCGCCATCGGAGCGATTGCCGTGGGCGAATTGAAACACAAGTTAGAGAAAGAGATCCTTCGCGAAGCCCGAACCTCCGGAAAAGACGTGTTCAACTACAACGTTGCTCTGCCTCTAGCGCGGAAATTACTGGAGAAAAGCCTCTTCCCTGCTAAGATGATGATGACGCTGAGCTATTCAAAGAATTCTAAGTAGCAACTTTGAACGCACGGTTTATCGCAACCTCCGCTATACTTGCTGCACAGTCAGCAATCCTTTTTATGTTGTCACGCATAGAGCAAATAGCGCAAACCAGTTCGGCATTTTTCTGTCTACCCGTATGAGTTTTTACGGCGATTTCTCGGTCCAACTGATCAATTCGGACTTGCTTTTTCAGTATCTCGACGCAATAAGGAACATCTTTTGAGAAGAAAGCAGTAACTGCCTTGACATACAAATCGACAGCCTCTGTTCCTTCTGTAACCATAAGCTCCAATATATCATTCGGGACCTTCTGTTGGCTTCCTTCTAGCATTATTATGTGTCGTGCTATGTCTGTTGCAGAGTCAGCGGTTTGCTCAATCCTATAAACTAGAGTTTGGTGATCCATGCAGTCTAGTGGGTCTATGCGAAGTTCATTTGCCAAGGTGGTATTTTGGGCAGCGTTGCGCAGTAATCGTAAAAGGAAGAAGCAAAAGTGATCTACATCGTCGTCAAGGGAAAAAACAGCTTTCGCTAAAGCTACGTCGCTGTTCTTCAACGAACTAAAAGCATCTTCACACATAGACTGAGCAATTAAATGCATTCTTTGTATTGCTTGCTCAAGCGACACTTTTGACTCATCTGTTAGAGTTTGAATGTATACACCCTGAGAGTTTGACTCCATAATTCTCATGTAAAGCCGGCTAGCTATGTTTCGAATTGCTTTTCTTTGCGGGATGGAAAAAATCTTTTCTGAGATAAGCGTAATGCCTGAATATCCGTTCAGAAAAGGACCGATTATCTTCTGGGTAATCAGAGTTTCATCTTCATTTTCACCGATGCGAAGCGTCATCTCTTTTGGCGTCTTCTTCGTTTTGGCACGTGGATAAACAACTAAGGAGCGGTCACGTTGAATGGCGAAGGTAACAACATCGCCTTTTTTTAGTTCGTTTAGCTGCATCCAGTTTTTCGGTAGGGACATCACCATAGATGACCGGCCTAATGACATTATTCTTCTTTCCAACTTGATCACTTCATCGTTTGAGTTTTCCAGTTAATACTTCTACTAACAGTGTATATACAATATATAAATTTCTATATTCCATAAAGCAAACCTTATTAGTGAAATACTGTCCTTTAAATGCTATTATAGTGGCTGATACACCATGAGTATTGACCGCGTAGACAGAATAATTGACAAGTACGAATGTGAAACTGGCGTTTTGATCCAACTGCTGCTTGAAATACAACGTGAGTTAAATTGGATACCGCCTGAAGCGATAGTACGTATAAACAAGAGGCTGAAGATACCCGTTAGTGAGATATATCGCGTGGCAAGTTTTTACACCGCATTAAGCCTCAAACCTAGAGGGCGCCATTTAGTCCGAGTATGCGCTGGAACCGCATGTTACGTGCGGGGAGGACCTAGAATTTTAGATTCTGTGGAGCGAACGCTGAAAATTAGAGCGGGCGAGACAACACAGGACGGCAAGTTCACCTTAGAAACCGTAAACTGTCTAGGATGCTGCGCCCTGGGACCAGTCGTTGAAATAGACGGTCAGTACCACGGAAAGCTCACATCGGCGAGTACTGAGAAACTGCTCTCCAAATACAATTAACCAGAGAGTGAAAAAGCCATGGAAAAGTTGAAATCTCCTTCTGACTTGGAAAAACTCAGAAAAAACATCATTGCAAAAAAAGACCCGAAAAAGCCAGCCATCGCCGTGTGCGTCAGCACTGGCTGCGAGGCTCTCGGAGTTAAGGGGGTCCTTGCAGCATTCAAGGAAGAATTTAAGAAGCAGGGTTTGGAAGGCAAGATAGAGATTAAAGAAACTGGTTGCTTAGGCTTCTGCGAAAAAGGTCCAAGAATTGTTGTCTACCCTGAAGAAATTTTTTATTTCAAAGTAAAGGCAAGTGATGTACCCGAAATTGTGTCGAAGACTTTGATTAACAAGCAAATAATCGAAAGACTACTCTACACGGACCCAATCACGGGTAAGGCAGCAAGGAACCTGTCCGAAATTCCCTTCTATAAGTACCAAAACCGGCTTCTTCTGGACAGCAACTCTAAGGTAGACCCCAAGAAGATAGACGACTATATTGCGCTGGGCGGCTATTCCGCTTTGGCTAAAGCCCTTTATCACACAACACCTGAGCAAGTTCTTGACGAGGTCAAAAAATCTAACCTACGCGGGCGTGGTGGAGGTGGCTTCCCAACTGGCCGAAAGTGGGAGTCCACACGAAATGCGGAAGGCGAGCCAAAATACGTGATTGTTAACTGCGACGAGGGTGACCCTGGTGCCTTCATGAACCGCGCGTTAATGGAGGGAAACCCGCACAGCATTCTCGAAGGTCTCATGATAGGTGCTTACGCGATTGGCTCACATGAGGGCTTTGTCTATGTGCGGCAGGAGTATCCTCTTGCAGTGGAAAACATGCAGATGGCTATAGAGGAGGCGGAGAAGTACGGGTTCTTAGGCAACAACATTCTTGGTTCAGGCTTTGATTTTAAGGTTACGATCCATAAGGGCGCTGGTGCTTTCGTGTCGGGTGAATCAAGCGCTTTGATGACGGCGATAGAAGGAAAAGTCGGCGAGCCAAGACCGAAATATGTTCACACGTCCGAAAAAGGAGTTTGGAACAAGCCAAGCGCGTTGAACAACGTGGAGACGTGGGCAAACATACCTCTCATAATAAACAAAGGCGCTGACTGGTTTGCTTCCATCGGCACGAAAGGCAGCACTGGCACCAAGATTTTTGCTTTGGCGGGAAAAGTGAACAACACTGGGCTTGTTGAGGTTCCGATGGGCATGTCGTTGAGGGATATCGTTTACAAAATAGGCGGTGGAATCCGGAACGGCAAGAAGTTCAAAGGTGTCCAGACCGGCGGTCCTTCAGGCGGCGTTATCCCTGAACAATATCTCGATTCTCCAGTGGACTTTGACGAACTTTCTAAGCTGGGTTCAATCATGGGTTCTGGCGGGATGATTGTCATGGATGCGGATACCTGCATGGTAGATGTGGCCCGCTACTTTGTTAATTTCCTCTGTGATGAATCGTGCGGTAAATGTGTGCCGTGCCGCGAGGGGCTGAAGCAGGCGAGAAAGATATTGGACGATATTGTGGCGGGTAAAGGCAAAGAAGGCGATATTGAAAAGCTTAAGGAGATTGCGGAGGCAACAAGTACGGCTTCTCTTTGTGCTTTAGGGAAAACATCTGCAAATCCTATGCTGACCACACTTCGTTATTTCAAGGATGAGTACGAAGCGCACGTAAAGGAGAAACGGTGCCCCGCATTAGTGTGTAAAAACCTAATATCGTATTATATTGACCCAGCGAAGTGTGCTGCATGCACTCTTTGCTTTAGGAACTGTCCCGTGGACGCAGTTGAAGGCGAGAGAGGCAAGATCCACATGATTGACCAATCCAAATGCACGAAATGCGGAACTTGTTTTGAGGTTTGTCCGCCGGCGTTTAGGGCAGTGAAAAAGTTATCTGGGGAGCCAGTTCCGCCGCCGATTCCTGAGGAGCAGCGGTGGATAAAGAAAGGCGAAAAAGGAGCTGCGAACTAATGGAAAACAAAGAAGTAAGATTGAAAATAGACAGCAAAGAAGTGAAAGCTATCGAAGGGACCTCAATTTTAGAAGTTGCGAAAAAGCTCGGCATCAAAATCCCCACGCTCTGTTACAACAGCGCTCTTGAGCCTTTCGGTTCCTGCCGCGTGTGCTCGGTAGAAATAACTGACCGTAGAGGAAGGAAAAAGATAGTAACTTCCTGCAATTACCCTGTAACCGAGGGGCTTGAGGTTTCCACCAACTCTGAGAAGGTTATGAAAACCCGCAAACTGCTCCTTGAACTTTTGCTGGCTCGATGCCCTAAAGTTAAGATGATACAGGATTTAGCCAGAGAATATGGAGTTGAAAAGCCCCGATTTTGGATAGAAGACGCAGAAGAAGACTGCATCCTTTGTGGCTTATGCGCCCGTGTTTGCCAAGAACGCATCGGCGTGTACGCCATCAACTTTGCAAAACGAGGCGTAGAACGAGAAGTTACCGCGCCGTACCACAGTTATTCTGATGACTGCATCGGTTGCGGAGCCTGCGCCCTTGTTTGCCCCACAAACTCAAAAAGAGTACAGATAAACAATTATCCAACATTAGCCGAAGATGTTGAAAAAATTGAGCATCAGTTCCTGAAAGGAAAAAAAGATGAGAACTTCGGCGTCTACAGTGAAGTGTTTGCCGCCAAAAGCTCCATAGACGGACAGGACGGCGGAGTCGCCACTGCACTGCTTGTCTCAGGCATGCAAAGAGGCTTGTTTGACGCGACCATCGTTGTGCAGAGGACGGGCGGCTACAACTCGGAGGCAATCATCGCCGAAAGCGTCGACGACATAATTAAAGCCAAAGGCACCAAGTATCTAAGGGTTAAGATGATGTCAAAGCTCGGCGAGTTAATAGACAAAGGAAAGAAAAAGATTGCTCTTGTCGGCACGGCCTGCGAGGTCAGGGCAGCAAGGAAAATCCAGCAAATTGTAATGAAGGAGTATCCCGACGTAGAAATTACCATAATAGGATTATTCTGTTTTGAAGCATTCGACTACGAAAAACTGAAGGAAGAGACAAAACGACTGCTGGGCGTTGACTTAGACAAAGTAGAGAAAACCCAGATACACAAAGGACAATACATCGTGCAGGTTGATAGCAAAGAACACTCATGCAAAGTAAGAGACCTAAACAAAGCTATCGAAAAAGGATGCGCCTACTGCGACGACTTCACAGCTAAACTGGCAGACATCTCTGTGGGCTCAGTAGGAAGCCCAGACGGATACTCAACCGTGATAGTGCGCTCAGAAAAAGGGAAAAAGCTGCTGGAGAAACTTAACCTAACAAAAGGAGACGCCACCACCGAAGAAGTTACAAAACTGTCCATTCTCAAGAAAAAACGCGCCACGAAAAAATTTGCGCCTATACTGCAAGATTTGCAAGTGCAGACCGCGTCGGCGTCGCAACCATGCTAAACGCAGCCTAAATTCGCTTACTCCTTATCCATTTTAACTCTTTTGCATAGCTCAAAATGAGAAAAGCCCTCTGCCGTTAAACTGGGCATTCTAGCAGCGCGGCGATTCTTTTGGAGGCTTCAATTATCCGTTCTTTCCGCTGGGTCAAAGAGAACCGCACGTAGTTTTCTCCGTGTTCTCCGAAGCCGATGCCAGGAGTCACCACCACGCCAGCGCCGAGAAGCATAGCCGCGAACTCGATGGAGCTGGACTTACAGTTAAGCCAAACGTAAAACGTGGCTTTCGGCTTGTCACACATGAACCCCAGCTTGCACAGGCGCTCCACAAGCACGTCGCGTCTTTCAGCGTATATACTGTTGTTTTCCTTCAGGAATTCGGGCGGCTTGTTGCTTTTGTAGCTCGCTAAGGCTCTGGCGGCTACGTTTTGAATGTAAACTGGTGGTCCCGAGTCTATTTGCGACTTGACCTTGGCAAGCCCGCTTATGAGCTGCTTGTTGCCTACGGCGAAAGCGATGCGGTCACCCGTCATGTTGAAGGTTTTTGAGCATGAGTGAAACTCAACCGCCACATCCTTGGCGCCGTCGATTTCGAGGATGCTGGGCGCCTCGTACCCGTCGAAGGTTATCTCCGAGTACGCATTGTCGTAGCAGAGAATGATGTTGTTTTCCCGTGCGAACTCCACCGCATGCTTCAGAAACTTCTTGTCCACAGTGGCGCCGGTCGGGTTGTTCGGATAATTCAGAAACATCATCTTCACTTTTTCCGGATGCACCGCTTCAAAGTCTGGTTTGAACCCTTTTTCCTGAAGCAGCGGCATTGGAACCGGTACGCCGTCGTTTAGAATGGTGCTGCCATTGTTGTAGACAGGGTAGCTTGGGTCAGGCACAAGCACGTGGTCGCCAGCATTAACGAACGTGCGAGCAATGTTCGCTAAGCCCTCTTTTGAGCCTAAAAGCGCAATAACCTCGTCTTGGCTTACGTCCACGCGGAACCGTTTCTTACACCAAGCTGCAACTGCGCCGCGAAAGTCTGGCTCGCCTTGGCTGAGCGAGTAATTGTGGTTCTTCAGGTTCGCTGCTTCCTCCTTAAGCGCCTCTATAACGACGGGTGGTGGCGGAAGGTCTGGGTCACCAATACTTAGCGAGATAAGGTCAACGCCCTGTGCTTTTTTCTCTTTCATAGCCTTCTCTATTTCAGCGAAAAGGTACGGTGGGAGCCTCTTCACACGGTCAGCAACTTCGAAGTCCATTTTTTCACACATTCTCCTTTAGAGCAGTGTTCCTTCAAAAACTTTCTCTGCTGGGCCATTCATAAACAGGCGGTCGGTGTACTCAACTTCTAAATCTCCGCCCAGTAGGTGAACGCGAACTTTGCCATCGAGCTTTTTCAGCATGTTCCCAGCCACTACAGTGGCGCAGGCGCCCGTGCCGCATGCTAGTGTTTCGCCGCAGCCCCGCTCCCAAACTCGCACCTTCACCTCGTTCTCGCCCAAAACCTGAGCGAACTCCACGTTGGTTCTCTTCGGGAAAAGATGGTGCGTCTCAATTTTCGAGCCGACATGTTGCACTGGAAAATCATCTACGTTTTCAACGAATAAGACGCAGTGGGGATTTCCAACCGAAAGGCAAGTGACCTTGTACGTTTCTCCGTTGACCTGTAAATTTTGGTTTATGCAGGTGTCTTCACCAAGAATTGGAATCTTGCTTCGCTCCAGCACAGGCACGCCCATGTCAACCATAACCGAAATGACCAAGCCGTTCTCAATCGTTAACCAAACCCGCTTTGTCCCAGCCAACGTCTCCACGAGCGCCTCGCTTTTTCGTACAATTCCGTTTTCGTAGCAGTACTTGGCGAAACATCGGATGCCGTTACCGCACATCTCGGCTTCGCTTCCGTCCGCGTTGAAAATCCTCATCTTGACATCCGCCACGGCAGAGTTTGACACGAAGAGAACGCCGTCCGCGCCAACCGAGAACCGCCGGCTGCAAAGCTTCAGCGCTAGTTCAGCCGCTTCTGAATCGCCGATTTTCGCGTCTCGGTTGTTGATTACTATGTAGTCGTTGCCTAAGCCATGCATCTTCCAAAACTTCATCGGCAACACTCTGCCACTCTCTGCCCAGACATCAAATCATCCAGCGATTCGCGCTCCCTGATTAGTGCGAAATTGCTGTTTTTAACCAGAACTTCCGCTGCGCGTGGTCTGGCATTGTATTGTGAACTCATGGAATAGCCATATGCCCCAGCGTTAAGAACCGCCAGCAAGTCGCCTTCCTGAATCTTCGGCAGTCGCCTGTCCTTAGCCAGCACGTCACCTGACTCGCAGACTGGCCCGACAATATCGTAAGTCTCTTCCTCGGTCGCGTCCAGCTTGTTCGCTATGAGCACGTGATGGTAGGAGCCGTACATGGTGGGTCTAACCAGCGTGTTGAATCCCGCGTCGACGCCGACGAACTTCTTGAAAGGCGTCTCCTTCACCGTGTTCACTGTGGTCAACAGAATGCTGGCGTCGCAGACCAGGTAGCGTCCAGGCTCCACACAGAAAAACGGTTCCCCAAGTCCATACTCGGTGATTTTGCTCTTGAATAAGGACAGCACTTTCTTGGAGAAAAGGCTCAGGTCCAACTCTTGCTCTTCTGGCCTGTAGGGCACCCCAAGCCCGCCGCCCATGTCAACAAACTCGAAACTCACCCCAACTTCGTCATGCACTTTCTTGGCTAAGCTCAGCAACTTATCGAGTGCCAGTAGGAATGGCTTAACGTTGATAACGCCTGAGCCTACGTGCATGTGTATACCGAACCGTTCTATACCCGCCTTCTTGGCCTTCGCGTAAGCTTTTAGCACGTTGCTTTCCCACAGCCCGAACTTCGTAGTTATGCCCGCGGTGATGCAGTGGTCGTGGTGACCAGCACCTATTTTGGGGTTAACTCTGACCGACAAAACAGGGGGCATGGTAATCTGCAGCAGTCTGTCTAACTGGGACAGAGAATCAACGTTCACAGTCACGTTCGAGTCCAAAAGGAATTTCAACTCGTCGTTTCTGACGCTTGTCCCAGTGAACAAAATGCGTTCTGCGGAAAAACCAGTGGCTAACGCCATGGAAACTTCGCCTGGGCTGACCGCATCTATAAATGCACCTTCGTTTTCTAAAATCTTAAGTACCGACAGGTTCGAATTCGCCTTCGCCGCATAGTAAATCCTGATCTTCTCGTAGTTGCATGTCAATGCGTCACGGAGACGCGTGTAGTTTTCTCTGATTCGGCTCTCGCTTATCACGTATAAGGGCGTGTCGAATTGCTCCGCTAATTTTGTGGTAGAAACGCCGTCGAAATAAAGCGTTCCTTCCCTGTTTTCTAATGATTTCTTAAGTGTTTGCGTCATAACAGTTACCTCTTTATAACGGGTTAACGGCGTTTAGGCGATTCCTTTCGCCACCATGAGCTCGGCGCTGAGGATGCCCGCGCCTGCCGCTCCGCGGATAGTGTTGTGCCCCAAACACAGGTACTTCATGGTCATTATCGGATCTTTTCGGATTCTGCCGACCACGACGCTCATGCCTTTACCCTCGTTCCTGTCATATCGGGGCTGAGGTCTGTTCGGCTCCTCACGTACCACGATCGGGTGTTCTGGAGCGGAGGGGAGTTTCAGTTTTTGCGGTTCGCCCTTGAAATGGCTAAACGCTTCCGCGACTTCCTGCATCGTGGGTTCGCTGTCCAGCTTTACAAAGACGGCTTCTAAGTGACCGTCGCTGACGTTGACTCTGTGGCAACTTGAACTTAGAACAAAGTCCGCGGGGCATATCCTGCTGCCGTCGAATATTCCCAGTATCTTCTGGGGTTCGCTCTCCATTTTATCCTCCTCTTTGGAGATGAACGGTACAACATTGTCAATGATATCCAGTGAGGGGACGCCTGGGTAGCCAGCGCCGCTAAGCGCCTGCATGGTTGAAACCATAACTTGCTTGAGACCGAACTGCATGAGCGGCTCCAGCGTCATCGCCAGCTGAATGGTGCTGCAGTTTGGATCGGTGTATATGAAGCCCTTCCAGCCCCTTAGTCGCCTTTGAATTGGTATGAGCGCTGCGTGGTCGGGATTCACTTCCGGTATGATAAGTGGAACATCGTTGTCCATGCGGTGCGCACTTGCCTTGCTGAAAACGGGGTACAACGCAGCGAATTCGACTTCAACGGGTCCTGCTAGGTCGCCTGGTAACGCTGAGAAAATGAAGTCTACGTTTCCTGCCTTCTCCACAGATTCCACGTCGGCGTGTGCTACGTTCATTTCAGCGATTTCTCTGGGCAGGTTCGACTCTAAGAGCCAGTTGCAGGCGTCCTTGTACTTTTTACCTGCTGACCGCTCCGAAGCCGCAAGCACCTCGATTTGGAACCACGGGTGACCCTGTAGCAGTTGGATGAATCGTTGTCCAACGGCGCCTGTGGCGCCTAGTATGGCTACTTTACGGTTTGAAGACATTATTTATCGCGTCCTTTGCCTTGTTGAGTTGCTTTTCTTCGATAAAAACGTTAATGGTTGCCTTGCTGGTGGTGACCTCGATTATGTTGATGCCTTGCTGGCTTAGCGCGGTGCTTAATGCTGCAACACCGCCTGGCGACTCTATGAACGTCGGGTGGCTTACTTGAAGCATCGCCACATTTTCTCTGTGGCTCACCGCCTTGAAGCTTGCTACTCCATGCAGTTTGCGTATAACATCTGCGATGTTGCCGTCTGAAGTGAATACTGTGATTGACCTGCTGCCTGAGCTGACACCGTAAATGAGTTTTTGGCTAAGCGCTGAGAATACTGCGCTGAGGTTTTCCGCGTTTACCTCGCAGACTACATTGACGGCAATCAAATCATTGCGGCTTTGCGTTTCAGATGAGTTTATGTCTAAAGATCCTGTGATTTCGGTGCCGCCCACAGAGAGATTGCCTGACGAGAAGTCCACAACCCGGAGCATTTGGTTTGGCTGCTTGTACCGCAGTGCTTCGGGCTTCACGATTTTCGCGCCGCCCTGTGCCAAGTCAAACATTTCACGTATGTCCAGCTTGTTAAGCGATCTGGCTTCAGACACGATTTTCGGGTCTGCCGAGAGCACGCCGCTCGTTTCCTTGACCAGTATCACTTCGTCCGCGTCTAAGCATTTAGCCAGCACCAGCGCGGTGGTGTCGCTTCCCCCTCTTCCGAGGCTAGTTATCCTGCCCTCGGAGTCTTTCCCTGCGAAGCCGCAAACCACGGCTATGGTGTCGCCCAGCAGCGGCGCTATGAATTTTCTTGCCCGCTCAGCCGTTTTCTCCATGTCAGGTTTTGCTTTGCGAAAGTTGGAGTCGGTTATTAATGGCCAGTTATCGTTGCATGGGTCGAAGAACTCCGCTTTGGCGCCTCGGGCTCTCAGGGCGCTACAGAAGAACCGTGCGCTGACGCGTTCGCCCATGGATATTAGCTCCGCGTAATCAGGGTCACTCACGTCGCCTATCTGCGAGGTCGTGTTGAGGAGGCTGTCGGTTGTTTTGCCCATGGCTGAAACCACTACAATGATTTCCTTGTAGCTCGCGTCTGCAACCATTCCAGCGGCCTGCGCCACTTTTTCTCCTGTAGCGAGATCGGCACCTCCAAACTTAATGACCACCCTGTTGCTCACTGTTTTTCACCTTCAGGATAGACCCAGCACGTCTTCCATGCTGAAAATTCTTGGCTGCGCTTGGCGGCTTAGCCATTGCGCCGCGTAAACGGCCCCTTGCGCGAAAACGCTGCGGGAGAAAGCTGTGTGTTCTATGCGGAGCATCTCGTAGGGTCCAGCAACGATAAGGTCGTGGATTCCTGGAACGCCGCCTGCACGCAACGCCATAATTTCAAGTTCTTTAGGCTGCCTCGGGCTTAAGCCTTCCCGTCCGTAAACTGTTTGATTGTAACCGCGTGTTTCTGCGACGATTTTGCCTAGTTTTTTGGCGGTTCCGCTTGGCGCGTCCTTCTTGCCAGTGTGGTGAATTTCGCTTATGCTGAACGTATACTCCTGCGGAAAAGCCTTCAGCGCTTGGGCGAGCTTGAAGAGTATATTTATGCCCACAGAGTAGTTTGGTGAGAAGACGGCTGGAACCCTGCCCTCGACGGCCTGGCGGAGCTTGCGGTTTTGTTCTTCGGTGAAGCCAGTAGTGCCCAAAATTACGCGCTTGCCGAGGCTGGCGACGAGGGGCACGTTGACGATTTCGGCGGCTGGTGCCGTGAAGGTAACGTATACATCAGCGTCTCGGGCTGCTTCACTCAGGTGATCTGAGCTGACGAT
>SMTZ1_10001414_pt1 | contig 31762 bp, 32 predicted proteins | sample DeeMarSWOR136_30_FD_25667 | JGI IMG/M metagenome (IMG submission 25667) | reverse complement strand
CCGGATGGAGATTTAGGTCTTAGCAGATAAACAAAAAGCCCTGTAAGAAAAAAGGCTATGCCATTAAAAATATAAAATCCAAATAAAAGAATAAAATCCTTGTAAGAAAATAATAAAGCATGAATCTGTTTGTGAAAGGGATGATTTTCTTTAATAAAAATATAGGTTATGGTTTCTCCTACAAAAGAATGTTCTAATCTTTTCCATAGGTCTCTTATGCTTTTTATAGGATGACCATCGACTTCGATAACCTTTGATTGCAATATTTCACCATCCCTAGTTCCTTCCCAATTGGGGAGGCTGATAGAAGCAACTACTTGGTTTTTCATCACCAGAAATCCATGAAATGGTCGGTTGATCCACTTATAAGTATTGGTAAATGTGAAAAATAGAAGGAGGATAAATGATAATAGAGATATAAGTAGGCCGAGTGTTTGTTTAGAATTTATTTTAAAATTGGTATCAGTAATTATGTAAGACACAAAACTCACCTTTTTTATCTATATGTCAACTCTAATCGTACTTCCTATCCGGTAACCAATCGATTAGTGTCTTTATGTTTATCTTATTTATTTCCTATGCTACTTGTTCGTCCGCTATCAGAGGAATTTCGGATTAGTGGAAATTAGGTCAATAGATATGTTGAATTATCGGAAATCATTAAAAAAACTTAAGGAAATATATATAATTTAATTGTGAAATCTCTTGAGTTTTTAACTCGCCTTTAAATTCTTTTATCTGTTCATTAAGGCCTTTTATTTTAGCTTCATGATGAGTGGGGGTTAATAAATGGAGGGAAAAGTGAGGATCACACAAAGGACAGCAATTACAGTGAGCACAAAGATACGTGTTATTTAAATCTATGGCTATATAGTAATGAGGAGTGTTTGGATGAAAGAGAGCATGGAGGAGTGTTAACTTAATGAGTGCATTACTTAGGCATCTCCTTTTTTGCTAATAATCTATAAGCATAGGATGTGATCTAACCAAAAAAAAGAAACCAGGTAAATCCTGATATCGAATACCCCGGTTAAATAAGCTAATTTAACAGGGTGAGTCAAAACCCTGGCCCAGAACTGACATCTTGGCCGCTCGAAGGACGCTATGTTCTATCCTGACACCGTTTGTTTATTCTCACTTTATTTTGGAATAGCCTTGGGAGGTTTCTTCAAGAGCTTCTGGATTGAGGATGACGATCTCTTTTCCCTTGATATCAATTATCTTTTCATCCTTAAGTTTTGACAGGTTTCGGATTACGGTCTCCTGCTTCATCCCCAGGTGCTCGGATATCTCCTGCCGAGAAATGAGGAGATTAATCTTTTTAGGATTCTCTTCACAATCACATTGAGAATTGTAAAGATTAAGAAGGAAGATGGAGAGTCTTTCTTTAGCTGTTCGTGTTCCTATCGAGAATAGAAGGTTCTCATTTTTTTCCAATTCTTTAGAGACTGCTTTCAGTAGACTAAGGTTGATTGCAGGTTCTTCTTCTAAGAGTCTACGGAAATTATCTGTTTTTATCTGACAAAGAACGCTTTCTGTAATAGACTCGGCTGTGGCAAGATACCTATTGCCAAAGAGTGAGTCAAATCCCAGAACGCCGCCAGTTCCATCAATCTTCAGGATTTGACTGCGCCCATCAGATTGGGTTTTATAGAGTTTGATATTTCCTCTTTTTATGAGGTAGATGTTATCTGCAGTATCATCTTCCCAAAAGATGATATGCTTCTTAGGAAGGGTTTTTTCTGTGATTAATCTTTCAATTCGATTCAGGTCATCTTCCTTTAAATCGGCAAAGATGGTGGTTTTTCTAATAGTGCAAAAATTGCATTTGCTTGCCATTATGTCGTTTCCTTTAAATGAAGAAATAAATTAGGACGCATATTTTCGCAGATGAACGCAGAAAACTAATTTTTCAATTACTCCTTTCTAATGTGTAACATGTGACATGCGACGTCCTACTCGTTTTTATTAGTTGACAAGTGTCAACACATCGAGGACATGTTTTTGTGCCATCACATCGAGGACACTGTTCTTTGACAATTTGAAACTATAGACAACATGTTATATTTATGAACACCTTAAAACCATTAACCTATATTTCAATGGGAGGTGTTCATGAAAAAAGATATGCAGCAAGAACGGATATGGGCAGTGCAGCGATTTTTTGCTGGTGAAAAGCCGCAATCCATATGTGCTTCGCTTGGTCATGCCAGATCATGGCTTTACAAATGGATCGAGCGGTTTGTTTCCGATGATCCCTTATGGTATCAAGGTAAATCACGTCAACCTCTGCACAATGCACAGAGAACTCCTGCTGAGATTGAGGAAATCATAAAAATGGTTCGGCTCAGCCTTTATAATCAAGGATTATTTTGTGGTGCACAAGCAATCCGCTGGGAAATGCAGGAATTGGGGATTCAACCATCTCCATCCCTGCGCACTATCAATAGAATCCTGAGGCGTCATGATTTGACTAATCGCCGTACAGGACGCTATCAACCTAAAGGTAAATCATATCCCGTTTTGCCAGCTGATCTTCCCAATCAAACTCATCAGGCTGATCTTGTAGGTCCTTGTTATCTTAAAGGTAAAGGTCCTATCCGCTTTTATAGCCTCAATGCAGTTGATATAACCACAGGTCGTTGTGCTCTCCAGCCCGCGTTCTCCTGTTCGGGACAGAATGTGATTGATGGTTTTTGGGCGATATGGAAACGTATGGGTATCCCTAAGCATATCCAGGTGGATAATGAAATGAGCTTTTTTGGTAGTCCCACACACCCTCGTGGCATGGGACCGCTTATTCGTCTCTGCCTTCATCATCACATTGAACCCTGGTTTATTCCACCTGCAGAACCATGGAGAAACGGGGTAGTTGAGAAATTCAATGATCACTATGAACAGAAGTTTCTTAACAAAGTAACGATACATTCACAGGCAGAATTGTTACACGCATCACTTAATTTTGAATATAAACACAACAGCCGTTATCGCTATAGTAAACTAGGTGGTAAAACTCCGTTACAAACATTGGCAGCACTGAATAAAAAAAATTGCGTTTTCCCAAGCAGGAGCAGGCTCCTCGCCACCCACTGAAAAAACCTGAGTCTGGACGTTATCATCTCGTCAGGTTTATCCGTAGCGATCTTCAGCTCAACATATTTGGCGAATCTTTCCTTCTGCCTTCCGAGATACAGTACGAATATGTTGTGGCAACAATTGATGTCAAAGAACAAAAGTTGAAAGTCATTTTTGATAATATACAAGTCGAAGAGTTTGACTATACCTCACGTTAATGAAAAAAACTTCAACTGTCCTCGATGTCGTGGCACTTAATGGTGTCCTCGATGTGATGGCATTTGTCAATTAGTCATTACTCGATATCTCAACAAATAACGTGCAACTCACAATTTTATATTTAAAATATTAATAATTTGTGTTTACTTGTTAGATAGTAAACATCTAATAGGGTGAATGTGTGTACAAAAAATTTTCCCCTATTCTCAAGGTGGATTAATCGCTCAAAATAAGGCTGATCAGCTTCTCACTATACCATTTATGTGAAAAAATCGATAGAGAAAAAAATAACAAAACATTTTGACACCTATTAGCTTATCATCTAAGATGGCGTTATTAACTGAAGAATATAAATAGGTATCAAGAAAGGAGAGATGTGTATGGCAGATATTATTGATTATAAAATTTATGGTGATGATATGCAGATCGTTGAAGTTAAACTTGATCCGGGGGAAGGAGTACGAGCAGAGGCAGGAGCTATGATGTATATGGTTGATGGAATTGAGATGCAAACCTCTACAGGTGGAGGTTTGTTTAGGGGATTTAAGCGGATGCTAACTGGCGAAAGCTTTTTTATTACCACCTTTTTGTATAATGGCACGGGGAAAGGGCATGTAGCTTTCGGTGCGCCCTATCCCGGCAAGATTATCCCTCTTGAGATGGATAAGTTGGGTGGAAGCTTCCTGTGTCAGAAAGATGCGTTTCTCTGTGCAGCCAAGGGGATTGAAATTGAAGTTGCTTTTACCAAAAAGATTGGTGCTGGGCTATTCGGCGGAGAGGGTTTTATACTGCAACGCCTTGAGGGTGATGGTCTTGCTTTCGTTCATGCGGGTGGAACGATTATCAAAAAAGATTTAAAAAGCGGTGAGTCCCTTCGGGTTGATACAGGGTGTTTGGTTGCCTTTTCCCCTTCAGTTGATTATGATATTCAATTTATCGGAGGTTTTAAAAACGCACTATTCGGTGGAGAGGGGTTATTCCTGGCTAGACTTACTGGACCGGGGTTAGTTTATTTACAGAGTCTCCCCTTCTCACGTTTGGCTGATCGTATTTTTGCGGCTTCCCGATTTCAACAGAGGGGTGAACAAAAGGGCATTGGTGGCTTAGGTGGTGATCTATTGGGAGGTTTATTAGGAGGAGATAGGTCTTATTGAGCCGATTCTGGGAATGGTTGCATATGCCTGGAGTGACTGTTTTTGCTAAGAACGTCCGAGAATATGATTGCTGGTTTTACGATAATAAATATAGTGGACGAATCAAAAGTGGTTTCATAGAAATTTTAGAGTGTTACAGTTTTGTCAGACCATTTTCATTATTACTGGCGGAACATCAGAAGCATATCAGATATGTGAAGAATATGGTGAAAAGACATTTGTTGTTCTACGTGCTAAAAAAGCTTATTAGGGTAAATGAGTTATTTTTTAAAGGAGGAATAGCCTATGATTAATGATAAAGATCCTGAATGCAGCACTTGTCCAGTACAAGAAAAGATATGCTTACGGGAAAATGGAAAAGGACCACTGTCCTGTCCTACTGTAAATATGGGTGAAGCTATAGAATCAGCCCTTAAAAGATATGATGAACCAGAGATAGCACGATTTGCCAGGGCTGCCTCTATCCAGGAAGCAGAGTGTTATGCTGATCGTCATACCAGGCCTTTCAAAGTCCTTCCCATTAAGACCAGGGTAGAAGAGATAGCTGAGTTTGCCGAACGTATGGGGTACAAAAAATTAGGACTGGCGTTCTGCGTGGGGGTTATGAACGAGGCCTCCATCCTGGTTAAAATCTTGAAGAACTATGGTTTTGAGCTGGTTTCAGTGGTGTGCAAAGTCGGAAGAGTACCTAAGGAAAGGATAGGGCTTAGAGCCGAGGAGAAGATTTTAAAGGACCAATTTGAGGTGATGTGTAACCCCATTGCTCAAGCGGAAGTTCTAAACCGAGCCAGAACAGATTTTAATATCATGATGGGACTCTGTGTCGGACATGATGCCCTCTTTTTAAAACACGTTAATGCCTATACTACGGTGTTTGCTGCTAAAGACAGAGTTTTGGGACATAACCCCATGGCTGCTCTCTATCTGTCAAAAAGTTACTATCGGAGGCTTCAAGAAAAACGTTAAGGTGAAGAGAAAATATGTGACAGAAGTTTTTCACTTTTAGAAAAAAGCCCCTCCATTTATCTCGTTGTTTAGCCCTTTAAATACCCATCTCGAAGTGATCTGGTTCGGGAATTATATAAGATAGGTGTGTGTTAGAAACGAGTTCCCTATTTAAAAGAGTAAAAAGTAGCGAGTTGAGAAAGGGTTTAAAGAACCCTCTTAACTTTATAACCTGGTTTACTTATTAGAAGAGAGAAAGAAGAGTGCGAGTGAGGAATAAAAAATTTATCCCCTCTCCCCTGGTAAGAAAGTTAAATGCCCACAGCGGTGATCACTCTTTTGCTTTTATCTATGTTACAAATGAATGTCAACTTAACTGCGCTCATTGTTCTTTCCAATCAAGCCCTATGCAACTTCATACCCGAATGGATGAGAGAGTAATTCTTAGAGCACTAGATGAGCTTAAAGGAATTAAAGACATTACCCTCACTGGGGGAGAACCTACGCTCCATCCAGCCTTTGAGACAATCTTGTCTAAAGCGGCAGAACATGCAAGGATCGTCTATGTAATGACTAATGGTATTAACCTGGTTGGGAAGGGTAGGCTAAGATATTTAAATAACAAAGAGGATCAAAATGGGTTAGTAAAGAGATTAAAGGATTCTCTAGAATCTTTTCCAGAGAATGTCCATCTCTTTTTCCCTTTAGATAGTTTCCATTTAAAAACCTTTAAGCCCTTTTACTTCCTCATTAAGGGATTGGCTGCTTTAGCTGGGGAGTGGAATCACATGCCTGAGAAGGCTTTTATTGGTTTTATTTCAAATGAGGTTTCAAAGGGGAAGAGTCAGGAATTGATTGAAAAATTCGGAGTAGAATCATGCACTCATATAGGCACAGCACTTTTTGCACCATGGCGAAAGGCTCACAATGTAAGGGAATGGTATCTAATGCATTCTTTGAACAGGACACCTTTTGCTGGAGGACTCTATATAAATTTTAAGGGGGTGTATCTTAATGAGGCCTCTCTCCTTATAGACTTGCGAGAAGGGATTGCAAATGACTTAAAGATAGGGAAGCTTAGCTGCAATGGGAGTGAGAAGAATCAGCTTGAAATGTTATATGAAAGAGTAGTCTTCTTTTAAAAGAAGTATGCTTGAGGAAGAAAAGGCTCTCACTCGGGTATTTTGACATGGTGTTCAGTGTTCTGAGGATGCTCGGCATGTCTGGATGGGAGGTAGCAAGCACTATTGAAAAGCTGGACCCAGAGGTTATCTCTACCATTGTAACTGGGCGGGGCATTCAGTTTGACCGTGATGAGCTAAAGAAGAATAGGGTGGGTTTGATTGTAAACAAGCCCTTCAGAGCACATCAGATCTTGAGGGTTACCCGAGAGGCAATTAAGATTAAAGATGAAGTAAAAAGAGAGAGGAATTAATAAAAAGGTACAATAATTTTAGTGAACTTTAAATGTGTGTAATCAAAAACTATACCTGATTCTCAGATAGAAATTATCATTCCTTTTTAATTGACCGAATAGAGTGAAAATATCCCTGCCTCCAAAGATATTAGAGCCCAGTGATATTTTCCACCGATCACTCACATTATAGGAAATGCGAGGACGCAGGTGAAAATCCTGGTCACTGGGACTATAGAAAGCAAAGAAAGAGAGTTCGATGTCTTGATGGTAGAGAAGCTGAGTTATGCGCAGTGTTAGCAGATGAGTATAGTGGTCCTTTTTAGGCATTTGTGGGGGAACTGAAGATCGATAGTCTTCATAGTCTAATAATTGGCTCAAATAGTATTGTAGTCCCAAGGTAAAATCCGTCCAGCATTCCCTTTCATAACCAGCTAGGTATCTCATGGAAGAATTTTCAACCAATGGATCACCACCTGATTGATCTTCCTTGGAGAGATAATATCCTACCTCCAGTTTAATAATACCTCCTGCAGCAGGACCACGAATGCTTGCTCCATAGGCGTTGAGACTTGGATAAAAAAATTTTCTTCCTAGGGGTTGTTTAATACCTACTGGTTGTTTGTAGTATCCCCAAAATCCATAAAGGGCAGTTTCATAACTGCCAAAGAATCTGTTGAACCTTGCGGAAAACTCTGGGCTTTCAGGGTTTCTATCCGGTCTATGGTAATAGAAATTGGCATCTTCACCAATCAGCTTGTTGGTGAAGGGGTCGAAAAAGGAGAGGCGTCTTCCTCTGATAGGGTTGTCTTGCTCAAAGAAGGGAATAAAAATTAGGTCGAGATTAACCCAGGATGAAAAGAGACCTATTTTTAAGGCATCAGAGGGTGCTTTTAGATACTGGTCTTCTCTTCCAATAAAGAAGGAAACCCAGTCTTTAGGGAAGAGGTCGTTAATAAAAATTAAATCACCGGTTCCCCAGGTAATAATCTGTCTTCCTACCTTGATGTCAAGGAAGCTTAGTGGGGAAGTTTCAAGATACAATTCTCGCAGTTCAGCGTCTGGCTCTTCTTCAAAACCATCAGCTAAAAAGTCAGCTTTAAAGAAGATAGAAGAGTTCCAGTCACTGAGCTTAGGAATCTTTTCAGGGTAATAAGTAAATTTTAGCTGAAACCTGCTTTCAAACAGGTTGTAGTCTTCATTTTTAGTTCTGCTGTCTCCACATCGAAAAGATCCCGCATTTTCCCAGAAACCATGGAAACTAAGAGGAAGTCTCCATCCTGATTCCTCATCAGCCCAGGCATGAGGTATAAAGGTTATCTCGATGGCAGTCCAAAATAAAAAACAGGTTAGTGCTGTAACTTTTTGAATTTTCTTCACTTAACCCATGTTCTGAGATTCAATCAATTACCTTTCGGGAAATACTTAATCAATAGCAAGATAGTTACAGTCTATCTAATCCACTTAATCGGGGGTTTCCTCAGGTATCGTTCTACAAAGATGTTTTCATTTAACCCCACGTTATAGTCAATTTTCTTAAATTCTATTTCTGTGAAATGTTCTCCTGCAAGATCTTTCATAGTAGCCTTTGTAACGGTGGGGGTTCCCTCAATAATATCAATCTTATCTGTAGTCATTTGCTTATACAGCTCGCCTCTTCTATTGTAATACTCAACTTTAAGAGGGAGGAAAGTTTGTGTATCAGACCATACCAGGCGATAGCTGAACTCAACCTCATCTTTATCTTTGGGAATGCTTTTTACTACAAAAGTATTCTTTCCATTGATGACCTCTTTTTTGATAAGAGTGTGTTCATCATCATGGAGATGCCTTCCAGACACGTCTTCATAAGTAAAATCTGATCCTACATAACTTGATCTTTTGTCATTTGCCGAAATCCTCTTGACCAGATCTATGGCAGGAAGATAGAGCCAGCGATCGTCATCGCGATCAATGTGTTTCCATACCATAAAAACAGTGCGGTTAACATCAGGGGGTTTGATAAAATAGGCATAGTAGTATTGTTCACCTCCGTCTTCTTTGTCCAGTCTGAGCATGGTAAAATCTCTAATCCTTTCTTTTCCTTCTTTATTAACGAGGCGCATAAATACTTCAGCCCTTCCGTCGTTTTGTGCATAGTAGTAGGTATTGAGTGTCTTCTCCATGATAGATTTTCCATCAAGGAGTTTCTGTTCTGCTCTAAGTTGGTAGGGGAAGAAAGATATTAAAAATAATCCCAATGAGATCGATACAATGTTTAAAAACTTCATTTTTAATCTCTCCTTTCTTTAGTTGTTATCGGTTGTAGAAATATTATTGAAGTGGGTTCCTGCCTTTTTCAACAGGATCTTAATCAGACAAAAACCAGTAAATGCAGATTGGATGAGTCCAAAGCAAACCAGTGCTGCCATGAGATATCCATAAGGGGTGACAAATCTCCCGAGAGCAAGTGAGATGAGGATTAACAGTGCGATGGTGATCTTAAATGCTTCTTCAAGTGGAAGGAATGCTACCTTTACTTCATACAGGCTGTCTCCGAAAATAGAGATGATGGCAGGTAAAAGGATCAATGTTGCTATTCCACTTAGTGCAATGATAGCTGCAAGGAATGCCCCTACTGTTTTATATGGAATGAGAGGTGCGAGCAGGAGTGGTAAGAATGCTAAGGCTACCACGATAGCATTGCGAGAGATGGCAACAGCAGGCTGGGTGAAAGTTTCAGAAATAGTTTTCCCCCATCCTTTTTCAGAAGTATAGAGCATACGACTTCTGCCAATAAAATGGATGGCATAGTCGATTGAGAGTCCCAGAGTCAGGGCAGAGAGAACTGCTACAGGCATGTCATAATTTTTTCCAATAAGGCCAATGGTACCGTAAATGAGAAGGATACTAAAACTTAAGGGAATCATGGAAAGGATGCCCCACTTAAACGATCTGAAGAGAAAGATCATCATTAAAAATACTACCGCAAAGCTGCCCATTAGTGATCGAAGCATGCCATTCACCATCTTTTCTTGCCAGACAACGTTGAGATAGGTGAGTCCTGCCCAGTGAACTTGTACACCATCAGGAAGATGATTGTGAGCGATGAAATCGTTTACCTCTTTTTCGATACCGGTCATGTCTTGATTATCGCCCTTTTTCATCTGTATCCAGATATTGGCTTTTGTATCATCATAGCTAATGTAGCGGAAAAGATCCTGAGGATCGCCTGAATTTTGGTAGAGAAAGAGGTATTGAGCAATAGCGTCTTGAGTGTCTGGAAGGATGTTGTACTTTTCATCTTCGTCGTGAATCTCGTAAGAAATCTTCTTGATAATATCAACTACTGAGGAAGTTTTACCCACAATGGGCGAAGATTCAATATGTCGTTGCATCTTTTCAATATAGTGCATTACTTGAGGATCCTTCATGGCTCCTTCTTTTGAGCCCTCAAAGACAAGATATGCCATGTAAGTCCCACCAAAGGTTTCATTGAGTATCTTATCTGCGATTCTTATGGGGTGATTCTTTGAAAACCACTTAACCGGATTATCATTCACTACGATACGAGTTAATCCGAAAGTTCCCAGTAGAATGAGTAACAATGCTACTGGGAGAATAAATTTTTGTCGAGTAATAGAAAAAGTGGATAGTAGATTTAAGAATCTGGTTAATGGAGTGTGTGTTTCCTCTTTTCTTCCGAAATTGTGAAGTTTCTCTTCATTGAGCAGCACAGCGAAAGCTGGAACCAGTGTCATGGTAAGAAGCCAGGCAATAAACTTTCCAAAGCACACAAACGCGCCAAAGACTTGAACCGGTGGAATAGGGGTCATTGCCAGTGAAGCAAACCCTGCCATTGTGGTCAGTGTGGTATAGAGCATAGGTGACCAGAGGTCATCTATTGTTTGGAGGATGGTTTTCTTTTTATTTTTGTATTGTTGATATGTTTCACTAAAGTGACTAAGCATGTGCACGCTATCGTCCACACTGATGGGGATGAGAAAGATTGGGATCATGGAGCTCATGATATGAACAGTGTATCCCATTCCAATAAGTAACCCCATAGTCCAAATAATGGCAGAAAAGGCTACAATCATAGCGGCTATAGCAAGAGAGAATTTACGTATAAAAAAGTAGATCAAGAGCAGGACTAGGAGAGCAGAAATGGGGGATGAAATAGCCATCTGTCTAAACATCTCAACCCCAAAGGTATCTTCTGCTACGGGGAGACCTGAGATGTAGTATTTTTCAGTCTTGAGGGTATTAATCAGAATTGAGTTAATTTCCTTTGAGATACGATAACTCTGGTCTTTGCTTTCTATAGGGATATAGAGACAAAGACTTTTCTCATCATTAGAGATGAGTTTATTTTTAAATAGAGGATTGGCAAGCGCCTCTCTTTGTATTGCTATCGCTTGTTGTTGGTTTTCAATCATTCCCTTTTGCAGGCGATCAATAGAGAGCATTCCTCCTTTTTCCTGAATATCATCTACTGTGATTGGACTTATTACATCTCTAATCACCACACCCTTTATATCAAGGATCTGGTCAGTTGCAGTGGCAATATGATTGAGGCTTTCCTTATTAAAAACACCGGAAGGGTTGTCGGGATTAACAATGCCCACCACGATAAGGTCTTCGATACTGAATGTTTTTTTGACCTGATTATGGTAAAGCCTCACCGATTCCTTTTGGGAGAGCATGTTCTCCGGGTCAGTATCAATCTTAATCCTAGGGATTTGCGAAAGGAATGCAAGGGTAGTGAGCAGTGAGATCCAAATGGTAGCTCTGGGATAGTGAACTGAAATTTCTATCAGTTTCTTCATTATTGTTACTCTTCATTAGTAAAAAAGTTTTAAAGAAGTTCTTGAAAAATGCTTATTCTTTTACTCATCCACAAAATAAATGAGCATCGATTGTTATATGCATTTAACAGTATGTGCATCTCTGATGGTGATTATAAATAAGTTTCATACTGCTATCTACGAAATTTGGCATCTTTGCTCTTGATCCGAACTGTGGTGTTAGTTTGTAACACTATGGCCATTGTGGCTGTCCATGTAATAGTTAAAAAACCACTTAGAGCTTTTTTCTTTATCACTGTTAATCCCTTTCTTGTGACTACTACGAAATCATTTCTCGTGCTGTTGAGGTGAAGTAAATGTACAAGATTTTTTTAAAAGGATCCTTATTTATAGGTGAATATATTAATTATAAAAGTGAGAACACACAGTAGTTATTGCTAATAGAGCTACTAAAGAGGTATCTGCAAAAGTGTCGTTTCGTCGTTTAAGTGTTTCTGGTCTTTACCACCGTTAGAAAAAAGCCACCTCAATTATGGAGAATTTAGGAATTGTGAATGACTCCATTTTTCTTAAGTTATTTAGCTTTTGTTTTTCGTGTGACACTTGGAAAAAGATCAAGATTGGTATGAGGAAGAAACATCGCTGCGATAAATTCATCCATGAATGTGGGATTGACTGAAAGCTCAAAATAGGTCATCTTCTTTGCAATGAGAGTGGCTTCTTCTAAGGCGTGTTTGGAGAGAAGTCCCATGCGCGCTCCACTAAGAGAGCTGTTGCCAATGAAATGAATTTTTTCAATAGCTATGTCAGGCAATAGGCCGATAGTAATTGCGCTCTGTATATTCAAGTAGTTACCAAACCCTCCCGCTACAAAGATACGATCAATGTTTTGAAAGTTCATACCCACACTTTCAATAAGCACTTTCCCTGCTGAGAGGACAGCTGCTTTTGACTTAATAACATTTCCGATATCTGTTTCTGTAAACACTATATCTTTTCTTGTATCAGATTCATGAGCAGAAACCAAAATAAATTCTAATTCTTCTTCTCGCTGACGAATTCGTGAGTTCTCGGGGTCCCACTGAAATTTTCCTGTGGGATCAATGAGGTTGTTTAAAAACATCTCTGCCATTAGATCAATTAATCCAGAGCCACATATACCCCGTGCTTTAGCTCCACCAATAGTGGAGAATTTAACGTCGCCATTTTCAATGTGTACCTTCTGAATAGCTCCTGTGGTTGCTCTCATACCACACCTAAGACCACCACCTTCAAAGGCCGGTCCTGCAGAGGCTGAGCAACAAACCAACCACTCATTATTACCAAGAGCTATCTCTCCGTTAGTTCCCAAATCGAGGAGGGCAGAGATTTGAGGAGAGTTATTGATGCCAGATGATAGAACTCCTGCAGTGATATCCCCCCCTACGTAACTGCTCACACCTGGCATGCAGGTTATGACTGCTTGAGGGAGGATATCCATACCAAGGTCTGATGCACGAATAGGGGTATAGGTATTAGAAGCAGGAATGTAGGGATCAAGTCTGATGTGACAGGGGTCCAAACCCAGTAATAGATGAATCATGGTTGGATTCCCTGCAGCTATGATACCTGTTATCTGTTCTTTATTGATACCATTTTCCATAACGAGCTGTGCAATAAGTTGGTTAGCATTTTCTATGATTGCTTTGTTGAGGGGAGACAATCCATCTTTTGTGCAGGCAAAGATGATTCGGGTAATTACATCCTCTCCATATCTAATTTGCTTATTGTAGGCAGCACATGCACCCAGCACTTCACCAGTGACAAGATTGACAAGCTCGGCTACTACGGTGGTGGTTCCTGCATCTAGGGCAATACCGAAATTGTTCATGGAAGTATTACCTGGTTCAACATGGATGATTTCTGTTGCGCCGTTGTGCTCCCACGAAGTTACTGTCACTTCCCAATTGTTCTCTCGTAATAGTTTGGGTAAGCCTCTTAAGCACTGCAGGCTTATGTCCAGTTTTGTGATTCCTTCTTTCTTCCTCACCTCTCTAAAAAGACGTTCTTGATCAGGTAAAGTATCGTTAAGATTAGGTGGAGGGAGTTTCAGAAAAGTTTTTCGAGTCAAAGGATGATAGTGAGAAACCTCTCTTTGATCAGTAAACTCTTTTCTCACCCTTTCTGGAGGACTATAAGAAAGTGTTGGTCCTGTTTTTAGGATGTATTTGTCTTCCAATGTTGCTTGTGGGGGAACTGCAACAATAAGATCACTGTGAATTTCCGTCTGACAGGCGAGCACGTAACCTTGTTGAATCTCATCTGAACTGAGAAAGGTCATAAAAGTAAATTTTCTTTCAACCTCACCGTCTACTATTTGAACCTTGCATCTTCCACATACCCCTTCACCTCCACACTCACTATTTATGTAAATGCCTGCTTGATTGGCTGCCTGCAGTAAATTTTCTCCCCCCTTTATGCGTACCTCTTTTCCTTCTGGCTTGAATAAAACCTTATACTCTTTCATAAAGAATACCCTCCCACTTAGTAGAAGTGTTGTCAAAATTCTGGATGAAAAGATTTAAAACTTAGGTCTTATAGTAGATAGTTTTAGCGCATCCTATAAAATTGAGTTTCTTTATGTTCTCATTTACTATATTGTCTTTCTCCAAATATTTTAGTTCCTATTCTGACCATATTTGTCCCTTCTTCTAAAGCAATTTTGTAGGAATTGGTCATTCCCATAGAAAGATACTTCATCTCTATGTGAGGTAAATCGAGCCTTTTAATACTTTCAAATATCTTTCTGGTTTCTACAAAATAGGGTCGTGATTCTTCAGGATTTCCAAACTGAGGACCCATCGTCATTAGGCCCCTTACTTTTATATTTTGAAAGCTGGAGATCTCTGTTATAAATGACTCAGCAGTTTCTGGCAGTACTCCTGATTTCTGAGGTTCTCTCCCACTATTTATCTCAATTAAGATTGGCATCACTTTGCCAATCTGAGCGCATCTTTTATCAATTTCTGCTGCAATTTCTACCGAATCAATAGTTTCTATCATATCAAACATCTCTAAGACTTTCCTCCGTACAAGGTCATGTTTTGCAGTTTTAGACATTCCAATAAAATGCCATTGTGCTTTCTTTCCTATAGTGTTATATGCTTTCTTTGCTTCCCCAATATAGTTTTCTCCAATAATCTTCACTCCCGATTCTATTGCCTCTATAATCTCTTCAGACTTTCGCTCTTTTGCTGCTGCGACCAATTTTACTCCGCTTGGCAATTCACTCAGTATTTTTTTTACGTTTTCTTTGATCATAACAACCTACTTTTTAACACTATCTAGTAAAAAATAAAGTGCTCTCTAAAGCTAAAAGATTATGTCTTTTCTTCTGTTGAAAGAAAGATCCCGCACAAAGTACTGACTCCTGAATACTCAATAAAAAGATTATGGTCGGAATAACCACAGCACTCAGTCAAATCTTGATACTCACAGCATTCCATACAATTGGATTATTTATAATGGTTTATGCTTATGCATTTTAATTTCCTTGGTCAACTAAAGATTGCATCAAGCACCATCACTATAGTAAATCCAATAATCACACCGCAAGTAGCTATTCGATCATTGTATCCTGAATGTGTCACGGATATGATTTCTTCGCTTATGGCATAACGCATAGTACCAGCAGCAAATGCTAAGCCATGGAGGGAAGAGATTCTGCAATAGAAAAAACTGAAATGCCTAGAGATCCTCCAATGGGCTCAACCAAACCAGTTAATAAAGCAATCAAAAAAGCTTTCCATCGGGTACTTTTTTCTCTCAACGAAGGAGGAGTTACTACAAGCCCCTCGGTATTAAAGCTCTAGAACATAGGAAAAGAATAGATAGAAAATCTAATCTGATACAAAGGGGAAAGAGATATGATAAACACCATCTTCAAATTTGCTCGTGATTTTATAAGAACTGTTATGAATGATTTCTAGCATATTTCTGTTTTCAAGCACCACATAAGCCGTAAAGCCAGTGAGACCATTTTCTTTGGCAATCCTTACAAGATAATCTAATAAAAACGTTCCAATCCCTCTATGCTGCCATTGATCCTGTACCAGAAAAGAAATTTCTGCGGTAGTGGTTCCCGGGTTTTTGATATATCGACCTACGGCGATTATCTTCTCTCCACTGGTGTCCTGAATGGTTCCAACAATTGCAAGCTTATTTTTATAGTCTATGTTCAAAAATGGTTGAACTCTTTGATGGCTCATGTTTTGCAAGGGCATAAAGAATCTGAGATAGATGCTTCTCTTAGATAAAGAATAGAACATATACCTCATTGACTCTTCATCAGCAGGTTTGATGGGGCGGTAAAATATTTTAGTTCCATCAGCCAAAATAGTTGTTATTTCATACTTTTTGGGATACTCAATTTTATCCCAGGGAAGCTCGATCTGATCACTGTACACATAGTGGAGTTTTTTTGCCGCTTTTAAAAGTTCATTTCTGAATTTTGGATGTGCAATGCTAATGAGATTCATGGCCCGTTCCCTAATGTTGCGGGCGTGAAGGTCTGCTATCCCATATTCAGTGACCACATAGTGTACATCTCCTCTGGTAGTAACCACACCTGCTCCTTCGCTCAATCTAGGAACAATACGAGAAACCTCTCCATTTCTTGCAGTAGAGGGCATGGCAATAATGGGTTTACCTCCTTTAGATCTAGAAGCACCCCTGATGAAATCGACTTGTCCTCCAATCCCGCTGTAAAAGCGGTAGCCTATTGAATCTGCACATACCTGTCCAGTCATATCAACTTCCAGTGCAACGTTGATAGCGATCATATTATCGTGCTGGCTGATGATAAAGGGGTCATTAACATATTCAGAGGGGTGGAGTTCAATCATTGGATTCTTATTAATAAAGTCAAAGAGCCGTTTGGTACCAAGAGCGAAGCTTGCGATAATCTTACCACGATTGACTGTCTTATGTATACCGCTCACTGATCCTGATTTGACCAGGTCAATGATCCCATCAGTGAACATCTCAGTGTGAATTCCCAGGTCTTTTTTCTCCTTCAAACACTCTGCGACAACGTGGGGAATTCGTCCAATCCCAAGCTGCACCGTTGAGCCATCGTCCACTAATTGTGCAACATATCTTCCAATCTCTCTGATTTCATCGGTAATCTCCTCTAGGGGATATTCCATTAAGGGTTCATCATAGGGAACAAGCATATCGATCTCATTTACACTAATAAAGCTATCTCCAAAAGTCAGGGGAACGTGGGAATTAATCTGTGCGATAACACATTGTGCGTTCTCAGCAGCTGTCTTGGTAATGTCAACAGAGGGGCCATAGCAGCAGATGCCATTTTCGTCAGGTGGAGATACTTGAATGAGAGCGGCATCAACAGGGATGCGGCCAGTTTTAAACTGTTTTGGAATTTCAGAGAGAAAAATGGGAATATAGTCACCCTGTCCTTCCCATATGGTTTCTCGAACACCACTGTTTATAAAAAAGCTTTCGAATCGAAACTTATTTGAGAGAATCTCAACAAGGTGAGGAGTAGCACCTAAGGTAAGGAAGTGGTAAATGCCCGCATCAATGATATTGGTTGAAACGTGAGCGAGAGCCCGCACCAGAGCTTGAGGTTCACCGCACCCGGTCCCAATAAATATACTAGCTCCGGGTTTTATATGTGTTACCGCTATCTCGGCAGTCATAATTTTATTTTTGTATTTTTCTTGCCAGTGTTCTTTTTCCATGAGATTATTTTTTAAGATGAAAGAGCTATATAGAAAACTTGATTTTATTCTCCTTTCCGTTTCGAAGTGTATGAGAAGGTAAAAAGGATTATCATCTTCCAGTCCTAAATCTTGGGGTCTGGGCAATTTCTGCTAGTGAGTATCGCTTAGATACACTCAAAAAACGCTCTACAAACTTTCTCAGCAAAACACCGACAACTTCTTCCCCCTTTCTGACTTCTAAACGTGAGTGCTGTGTCTTTTCAAAAATCTCATTTGCAATTTTCAAACTTTATCAATTTCTTCAACATAGGTCATGTCGATTACTTTTCTTCTACAAATAAAAGAGGAAATACGATATCACTTATGCAGCAAGGTATCCAAACAGAAATGAACAAGAAGAAAAGAATAATTATATAGAAAAACCAGTTTACATTCTGATCTAAAGCCATAATGATATGAAAAAGTGAAGCCCATGTGCTTAGGAGGACATGTCCTGTATGGGGAAATTTCGTCGTTGGTCTGAAAAAAGCTATTATAATTCCGAAAAGTGCTAAAGGATTTATTAACCACCATTCCTCAATAAAACCCAGATGAATGCCTCTGTTTGGCAAATTAAGTAAGGCTTCTCCTATGTATGGAATTATTGAATCACTCAGTGTAGCTATACCTATTGAACCAACATAACCAATCACAATAAGAATCCACAGTTTGCACTTACCTCTTGTGTGAAGTTCATACATAGACGCAGTGACCAGTGCACTTAAAAGCACGTGTAGTGGGTGAAGGGTATAGAAAATAGTATAGGAAAGCTTAGGAGGAATATTATGGAAAAGTATCATAATGATTATTCCAGTGAATGCTCCAAAAGTGGTAAAAGGTGAATGATTTTTTAGTTCATAGAGGATTTGCTTAAGCATCTTCACATCGCTTCTTATGTAAATAACTGTATATTTAAACTTATAGTATCCACGGTGATGATTTAATTTGTATTGTACTATCTAATTTTTTTCATTAATTTATCTAGGAGCTTTCCTTTACTACTTTCGCGCTCACTAATGTGAGGTTCACTGTGTATGGCTGAATGCGGGAAGCTCATTTAAATCTTCCTTCAATAACCAGTGAATCATCTTGTTCAGACCACTTTATCTTGTCAATGTTTTTAAATTCAAATTTTCTACTTTCTCCTAATACAGGATGAGCATCTAAGCTTTTATCTTTAAAATTAAATTCATAACGAGAAACTTCTTCCATAACTTTATTTTCCTCTTTCTTTTCACCTATATATGTTTTTACCACACACACCTTATCCTCCTTCTGATTGAAAAAAGGTTTCAGTGAGTTAAAATCATTTTCTCTCAATTCACATTTACGTTTGACTTGCCTGTGTGGCTGAAGTTGGAGTAAATACTCTCTGGGATAATTCACGGTCAAGCATAAATAAACCACTTCGGGCATCACTAATGAGTTTAAGTTTTTGCACTACTTCATCAGCCGATGCTTCTTCTTCAACCTGTTCTGATACAAACCACTGGAGAAAATTGCTTGTGGCATAGTCCTTTTCAGAAATGGCTAAGGTAACCAGGTCATTTATTAAACTAGTAACCTTTTGTTCATGTTGGTAGACATGTTCAAATACTTTCAGAGGTGATGCCCACTCTGTGGGAGGACCTTCAATTAATGAGAGGGTTACCTTTCCACCTCTTTCAAGAAGAAAGTCATAAAATTTCATCGCATGCACCAACTCTTCCTGCGCCTGAACTCTCATCCAGTTAGCAAATCCTTTCAGGTTAATTGACTCGAAATATGCAGACATTGACAGGTAAAGATAGGAAGAGAAAAGTTCTGCATTTAATTGTTTATTGAGTGCTTGTTGGATCTTTTTCTTAATCATAAAAATTACCTCCATTTTTTATTCAAATTCAACTATTTTAATTGCGCCCTCAGGACAAACAGTAATACACATACCGTCTGAGTCGCATTTTTCGTAGTCAATAAAAGCTTTGCCATTTTTTATATAGATTGCCTTTTGAGGGCACACTTTCATACATTCACCACTCAATTTACATCTAATAGGATCTATAATAATTTTCATTAATTCGAGATACCTCCCAATTTGTTTATGGTTGAAATGGTTGTCATTCTACGCTAGTTTAATTTCCGTAGAGCTTTCCCACAGTCCATGAATGTTACAAAAACTGATGGCATAAATGGTTCCAGGTTTTGTGATACTGAGGAACGTTACAACTTGAGGAGCAGTGTGAATGGGACCAGTATTAGGTCCTTCAGTCGATTCACCGTGGGCACAAAATTCGAAGTTTCCTATGTGGAAGGGTTTCCCCCCTTCAGGTTGAAAAAACAACCTTATCCAGCGTATATGATGCTCAGTGGTGTTGGGGTGTGAAATCTCTTTTCCCACTAATGCCCTGACTTCAAATGGTTCGCCTGTTTTTACGCCATCGGGGCATTCTATAACTGGTGCATGTTTCTCTTTCTTCCAATCTGCTACTTGAATATAATCTCCTAGTCTTTTCATAATTTTTCCTCCTTTCCGCAATTTTGGTTATTCCTTTTCTTTACCCCATAAATAATGATGTTTTAAGTTCACACTTTTTCAAACTGATCCTTGCTAGCTCCACATACCGGGCACGTCCACTCATCAGGAATATCTTCAAAGGGTGTACCTGGAGCTATTCCTCCATCGGGATCACCTTTTTCTGGGTCGTATATGTATCCACAAATGGTGCATTGGTATTTAGGGAGGGTAATGGGTTTCTTTTCTTCTTTAAGGTAGGTAGGAGCAGTCTTGGGGGTGGTACCTCTCTTCACTTGATGATAGTAAGCATAGGTCATGGGTTCACCATCTTTAAGTAGCTCTGACTCAACTATCTCTCCCACAAAGATGGTGTGGGTTCCCACATCCATTTCCTGAGTTACTTTTACTTCTAAGTAAGCCAAAGTATTATCCAGTATAATGGGAGCTCCAGTTTTCCCGGTTTTGTAATTAACCTGATCGAATTTGTTTATATCTCTTCCCGACTTAAAACCAAATTGACCAATAAAATTTAGAGGGGTATCTTGAGAAAGGATTGAGACAGCAAACACCTTACTTTCTTTAATAAACTCATGAGTAAGATTATTTCTGTTAATACCAATAGCAATAGCGGGTGGTTCCGCAGTGACCTGAATGAGGGCATTAGCTGTTTGTCCATTTATGTTATTCCCCTTCCTGGAAGTAATCACATAGAGCCCATAACTTATTTTGTACAAAGACTTAGGGTCCATTTTTCCTCCTTATCAATTAGGTTTACAACAGAGAAATTAAAACAATGAAAAAGTAGGTTCTTGTTTCAAGATAATAAAACAAAGAACCCAAACTGCTTATTGAGACCAATTTTCAATTAATAGGATACTCTTGCCGTTGCTGAAGACATGTCGATAATTGGAAGTGTAATGGTATCATCCTCACCTAAAAGATCATCGATTAAAGACTGGGAAGCGCTACGATATCTTAATCGTGCTTCTATGGTATAGCCAAGTATGCCAGTTAGGGGAACAAAGAAACTAAAATTTTCGATGATGTAACCTTTCGGTGGAATTCGATGATCTGAGAGGACATGATCAGCTTTCGCTACATTGACAGTATGTTTTCCTTCTTTATCAGCTAGTTTGATATGGAAGATTCGAGCCTGAGAATCAAGATCTTCTCCTTCTGCAATCTTACCTGATTGGAAGAGAGTTTTTCCAAGTGCACCCTTCACCACGACCTCAAGCCACATCTCTCGTACTTCACTTAAACCAGTGGGCAGATAGTGACCGGCTCCTATATTATTTACCTTAATTTGGAAGGTGGCAGTTTTCAATACTATTGGATTATTGGGTGGGGTTATTTCAATTGTAGCGCAGTTTTGCAAACGCTCATAAGCCATTTGAACATTTTCTTCTCCTCCTTCAATAAGATCAGGAAGAGCGGGAAGGATAGCGTTACCTCCTACATGATAGTGGGTAAAGATGTGATCCCTCTGCTTCCCTCCTGGAGCAGAAACACCTGGATTATCAGGTCTTTCAGTTGAGCCTGTAGCAGGATATCCCGGAAGTTGTCTCATATGGCAGTCCTGACAGTAGACAGTTGTTTCAGGATCACCGGTATTATAAGGCCCCTCCCGCCATTCAGTATAAGTTCTCTCAAGAGGTGTACCGTTTAAGGTGTGGGTCGCGTCATGGCAGATCCCGCATACCTCAGATTTGGTATGGAGATCGGAATAAGCTGTATCATGATAAGGGGACACAGCATCATCTCGTGGTCCCCACTTGATTCTCCCAGCCTCTGTTCCCTCTCCAGTGTCTACTATAAAAGGGGCATTTCCCACTCCGGCACTACTTTTCACGCTATGGCAAAAATCACAGAAGATTCCTGATCGGGTATCTAGCGTAACATCATCATAATCAACCTCCGTTGTTTCTGCCTCTTGTGAGAGATGTCCAAAAGGTATGTGACAACGCACACAGCTCCTGGCTTCTTCCAGATCGCCTTCCGTTTGAGCCTCGGAGAGAAACAGTTTAGTCGCTTTTTGGAAGATAGGATCCTTAAAGGCGTTTGCATGAACACCTCCACTCCATTGATCATATATCTCGCTGTGACAACCTCTACAGGTAGCGGGTTTAACAAGTTGATCAGTGCTGAGATCTCCTGGAAGGCTAGTTTCAATGTCTGGAGTCATGTTTGTTGGCCTTTCCCAGGAAGGGTTAATCCAAGTGGGAGCCCAGTTTTCTGGATGTACTGTTTGAGCCGTTGCTGGTGCAGTCAAAAAGAGTGAAAGAATAACTATTAAGGAATAGCTAAAGTGTTTCATGGCTCTACCCCCTTTAAGTAATAGTTTTTATCTTTTCTTCTAATGGCGATCTGATTTTTAAGAAACCTTAGACTGCGTTAGGAAAAAGTTTAATCTAAACCACCAGAAGGTTATTTGTCATTCTAGTGAAATAATATCTTTTTGGTTTGTTTGGCTCTTTATCCTTCAACCTTGTTCATAGCTTCTCCGCAGCAGACAAGTTCTCCTCCGCCAGCTTCTAACACTTTTACTTTATTACCACAAATCTCACAAAGGTATACTTCTCCGACTTGTGTTGCCATGTGTATTCTCCTTTCTTTTAGTTTTTAAGAGTCAGGGTTCAGGGTTATACTATAGAGTGAACTATAGTGTATTATGATTTTAATTTTTAAGCTTCTCTAAACCCTATGCCCTGTTCCCTGCACTCTATACCCTTTTATAGTGCTTTATTCGAGACGCTATTCTCTTACCCAGTTCTTTACACTTTTCTAACTCTTCTTTATCAGGGAGATAGTGATACTCAATCTCAGGCTCAACTACCTCTACGCCAGTTGATTTAAGCTCTTCAATAATTGCCCTGGTTGTTCCACCTGCCCATCCGAATTAACCAAACGCAATGCCAATCTTTCTTTGAGGCCTGAGACCTTTGAGGTAACAGAGGAAATCAGCAACTGTTGGAAACATGCCGTTATTAAGTGTAGATGACCAGATGAGCACTGCTTTGGCATCAATGACTTCTTTCATAATCTCAGTTCTACCTGTGTGGGTAATATTCATCAGTTTTACTTCTATTCCATCTTCCCTTAAACCTTCAAGAATAGCCTTAGCCATCTTTTCTGTGCTTCCCCACATGGTATCGTAGATGATCAATGCCTTTTCCTTTGCATCAAATTTTGCCCAGGAATAGTAGATATCTTTTTTTAAATTCCACCCTTCCCATTACTTTTCCTACAAGCAACTGTGAAATTACTAACCCCTAATCCCCCCATACCCAGATACCCTGGTTGTTCAAGCTGTACCACTGGTCACTTAAAATTTTTGTGTGCAATTTCTCTTCTTCCGCCAATTTTTTAAACATCGACTTTCCGGATGAGTCAGCTGTTTCTTCAGCCAGTTTGTTGTAGTATTCACAAGCCATTTTTTCATCTTCAATGGCTTTGCTCAAAATAGACAAAACATCATCTTTTGTTTCCCTATCTTTAGCAACAGAACTCGCTCCTTCTATAAACTCAGGGATAGCTGAAAATTGTGTTCCAGCATAGGATATCCACCCTTTACCCTTTTCCAGAGATTCAAGAAGGTCCTTTAAACTGTTATAGTGGCTCAATTCAAATGCAGCCAGTTGAGTAAACATATCATTACCTTTAGGATTAGTAGTTTTCCGAGCAGATTGGCTGTAATAGTTATGGGCTTCCATCTCTGCGCCCATAGCTATTTTGATCGCATCTATCTTATTAGGTGACTTTTCCATATAACGTCTCTTCTTATACAGATTATTTCAGAAAAGGAGGATGATCACTATTCTATTAATTTAAATTTGTCTTTGCGTGCACCACAGATGGGACACTTCTCAGGTGGATTATCTCCCACATGGACATATCCGCATACTGAGCATCTCCATTTCTTCATGGTCTTTCTCCTTTCTTTGTTTGGGACTATTGTTAAAGTTTCACTAAAGAGAACACAGAGAGATGATTTAATATAAATAAGTTAAAGATCTTTTACCCTTGAAATCGCTTATCTTTTTTCTTATTTTTACTCACAGAATAACTCAAAAAAACTTTGAGGATGTGCACAGGATGGACATTCTTTAGGTGCCTCTTTCCCCTCATGGATGTAGCCGCAATTGCGGCATTTCCATTGTACTACCGTATCCTTTTTGAACACTTTGCCCTCTTTTACATTTTTGAGTAGTTTTCTGTATCTTATTTCATGCTGTTCTTCTACTTCTGCTATTTCATTGAACCCTTCTTCACGTGCTACTTTTTCTGCTTCAGGATAAAGTTTTGTCCACTCGAGGTTCTCTCCAGCTGCTGCGGCTTCTAGATTTGTTGCAGTATCTCCTATAACTCCTGCTGGATAACTTGCTGTAATCTCTCCCTCCCCGCCCTCTAAGAATTTGAAAAACCTTTTGGCGTGCTCTTTTTCATTATCAGCAGTCTCTAAAAATATAGCAGCGATCTGCTCAAAACCTGCCTTCCTTGCCACACTAGCAAAATAGGTATAGCGATTTCTGGCTTGGGACTCTTCTGGCTTGGGACTCTCCCGCAAAAGAAGCTAAGAGATTCTTTTCTGTTTTGCTTCCTTTTAATTTCATAGTTTTTATCCTCCTTGTCTTATCTTATAGGTCCTGGTGGAACATGTGGTGTTGGTGGTATAAAAATATATTTCCCTAAATATTCATAGATAGAATCTGCTTCTTCTTTTGATATGTGTGCACCTTCCTTTTTCCTCATCTTTTCAACTGTCTCCTTTGCTTTCTCTTTAGTCAGATGAGATTCCTTTACCCTTTCTAGCAAGTGACACTTTTTACATTTCGTTTCAAAGGGGGTTTTATGGAAATTAAATTACTCTTTTACCATCAATGTACCCTCTTTCTGAGCCATGTTAACGATGGGTAGGATTATGGTATCTTTACCCAGCAGTAGATCAGCCAATGACTGCGGGTAGGATCTGTAGCGTAGAGTTGCATTTACCGTTAATGGACCCTTTACTTTTTTAGGCACTAAAAAGGTATATTCAGTTATGGTAGATCCCTTAGGAGGAATAGTGTAGTTATACTCAAATCGATTTATCTCCCAGGGTTTATAAGTATGTTTGCCCTCTTTATCTACTGATTTGGCATGAAAGATTTTTGCCCGAGGATCGATATTCCCCTCTTTGTCCAACTTACCAGAGTGATAAATGGGGGAACCATTGGCATCTGTTACCAATAGCTCTATCCACATCTGTCGTACTTCTGTAAGACTGGTAGGAAGATTGTGCCCTGCTCCCACATTGGTGACCTTTATGCCTAATGTTGCCAGATTTCCCCTCTCTACATAATCAGACAGATTTAAATTAAGTTCAGCAGCGCTTTTAAGTCTTTTTTTGGCTATCTCTGCATGCTGAGGTGAACCCAATAGACTGGTTATGGTAAAGTTGCCACCAACAAATTCATGGGTAAAAAACTGATCCCTCTCAGGACCTGTAACACATGCCTTTCCTGGATTGCTTTGCTTCTTTAGTGTTCTAGCTGTCTCAATGGCTTGTTCTATAGGCATCATGTGGCAGTCCTGACATTGAATGCCATTTTGAGCGTAGATGGAGTATTTCCATTCATCATAGGTCCTTTCGATGTGAAAGTTGGTTACCGGATGGAAAACATGATGGCAGTTGGCACAAAATTCAGATTTGGTATGGAGTTCTGAATAGGCCGTTTCGTGGAAAGGAGATAAAGAATCTTTATAAGGTCCCCTCTTTATTTCTCCTGGCTCTAATACAATAGAGGCATTTTGAGGTTCGTGAGTTGGCGTTTCCAGAAATGTAGATTTAACTACCGTGTGGCATAAATCACACTGTACTCCTTTCTTTGCAATATCGCTTACCTGAAATTCACCGTCTTTCATAACAATTTCTTCACTTACAGTACCGATTCCGGTATGACAACCGGCACAGAGGTTATCAACGTATCCCTGGGTTTCTTTAGAACCCAGCTTCCAGAGTGCTTGAAATACCGGATCTACATACGCATTAGAGTGCATGGAGCCTTTCCACTGTTGATAAATTTCAACATGACAGCCGCTACATATATCAGGTGACATGAATTCACTTGATTTAACAGGCTTCCCTGTGTGTGTATTGATTAACGATGGGTAGAAAGGTGATTTGGTTTTCTCGTCCCATGTGCTTTCCTCAATGCTCAGGGTGAAACGAGGCATTACTGTGAGAAAAACTATAATTAAAATGAGAAAGAAACAGTATTTTTTTAACATGGTACTTTTTCCTTTTTGCACAGCTTCATTGCTTTGATAGAGCTTCATCTATTTTTTGTTGATCAAAGCCAATGATAACTTGATCATCGATAGCAATCACAGGAACTGCTCTCTGGTTACTTAATTTTATCATTTCTTCCCTTGCTGCCTTATCATCAGCTACATTGAAGTCTGTAAATTCAAGATTCTTACTCGAAAGAAACTCTTTCGCGTGATGACAGTGAGGTCAGGTAGGTAGTGAATAGATTTTAATGCTTGCCATGAATGTGTCCTACTTTCTCTATGATATAAATTACTTTGGTGCTATATAACACAAAATCCTGAATTCTATCAACTTTATTTATCCTTTTATCCTTGGATCGATATTACCAGGACCACCGCATTCAGGGGTATAGCAGGTAGTGTCAATAAATGTACATTTCTCCTTACAGGATGGACATTCATTAGGAGGGATTTCTGTTTCAAATGTATATCCACATTTTGAACATTTAAACCAGGTCATGATATCACTTCCTTTCTAGCTTTTCACTATGTTTTTAAGTTGATTGAGGTTTTTTAGTTTAACGAAACGGTACCTAGCTGGTTAATATTTAAACTACTCCCGATAGACGCTGGATTTTCTTAAATGTAATTACTTTTGAATATCATGCAGCTATGCTGCGGGGTAACTTACCTAAGAAAATATGTCTCACCTTCTACGGCAAATTCCCCATCAGCAAGGGCTTTTTTCATTGTTTCTACATTAGTTTTTTCGTTGTCAAAGGTTACGGTAGCTGTGTGATTTAGGGCATCAGTACCAACATTTGAAACCCCATTAATACCTTTCAGGATAGAACCTACCCTTGCAGCTGTCTTAGCTCACACGAACCCGGGAACAGTGAGCTTGACTGTTTTTTCAACTGCGAGCAAAGATTGATAAGATGTGAAAACACAAACAACTACAAAAATAACCATGAATAGAACCTTCCTCTTGTTCATAACATATCCTCCTTTATTAGTATTCTTGTTGTTATTTTAAGATGTTAGTCCTGGTAGAGCTTCCTGTCCATAGGTCGGGCTATCTCAATCAGTTACACGGAGCATTTTTTCCCTGCGTCATTAGCTAAACAAGATCCATTGAACTCAATAAACTCTTTTAAATTCCTTACATTGTTAGGTGTTTTCAATTTTCCCAAGGTCTTTTCTAAAATCTGTCTGATCCTTTCTCTACTTACCTTAAATCTTTTCCCAATTTCTTCTAAAGTGTGATCATGTCTTTCTCCTATGCCAAAACGGAGCTTAACAATTTCCCTTTCTCGTTGAGTTAAATTAGATAAAATCAGATCAATGATCTGAGATAAATTTGAGGAGATTGCCTGCTCTAGAATAGCATTGTTTTTATGATTTAAAGAAGACTTGATTTCCCTTTTACCATTTTCTTCGAAAGAGGTATCTATCGATAGAGAATCTGTAAAACTTTGGGTCACTTTCTCAATAGTTTCTGAAGGGATGTTTGTTGCGTTGGCTATTTCTTCTAACGTAGGTTTCCGTTTATATTCCTGCAGTAATCGATTCGATACTTTTAAAATCTGGTTCATTTTTTCTCTTATATAGACAGGTGTTCTGATGGTCCTTGAATGGCAATCAATTACTCTAAGAACAGCTTGTCTTATCCACCACGTTGCGTAGGTAATAAATCGGTGACCTCTGCGATAATCATAGGTATCAATAGCTCTGATTAAGCCTAGATTACCTTCCTGGATGAGGTCTGATAGGGGAATACCATGCTGGCAATATTTCTTCGCTATACTGATTACTATCCGTAAATTAGCTTGAACTAATTCATTTTTTGCTGTTTTAATCTCTTTTGAGGTGTGACTGATTTCTCGCAGCATCCTTCTTAATTCCTGTTCACCAAACTGATGTCTTTTTGTTCGTTTTTTGTCATTTGATATTTTCTTTAAAACTTGTTTCATTTTTTTGATATTAGATTTAGTGAGATTCATTTGTGCTATACATTTGGAAATTTCTGCCTCAACTTTGTACAATTCTTTCTGCAGTTCATTTTTACCGTTAGATCTGTGAGAGAGCCTTTTTAGTGCACGGTTAACTTTCTTTCGTTCCCTCTCCAATCTTATGAGATCATCAAACAGGTGAAAGGTACCATTAACCTGTTGGGTCTTTTTACAAATTGCTTTCATGTGTGTGGTTGAAAATCCCCCTATAAAATCTTTTTTAAAGATCTTATTCCATTTTATAACCAGATTTTTAAACTTTTCTTCATTTTCTTTGATCCTTTTTGCTAGGATTTTCTCTTCTTCTTCGCTTAAAAGGCGAAACCTATTTATCGTTTTGAAATAAGTAACCAGTGAAGAGTGGATTCCGCTTTGAGGGTCTGAATAAAGTTCTTCATCATTCTCCAGAAAGAGTTCTTCTGATTCGCTTTCTAAATGGTCAGCCTGGATGGGAGATGAGCACTTGGTTTCTCCGAGTTGGTTAGTCTTATCTACCAGTGTCAGGATGGGGTACTCTTCTTGACTGATCTCCTCGGTGAGGAAATTTCCATCTGATTCTGCTAATGATCCGTATCCTCTAATCGGGTAGCTATAATTCATAAAAATCCCAATATCTATAAGTATTTCTGTCTGGATACTTAATTTTTTTTTGTAAATTACCACACACAACTCGACTTTTGGTTTTTATAACAAGTAAGGGTTTTACCCTTATAACGTAGGCTTCTTCTCCTTCAAAAATGATTCTTCGCCCCTTTTGAAGGTACTCTTTCTCCCAGGCAAAGATGTTTTTTAGTAAAGTGCCATTATTATTGTTACTCTGCATTAACTCTCCCTTTCGTCTGTTTTTCCATAAGGATTATGTTTCAGCTTTTTTAGCATAGCCGGCATGAAGACAGTGAACTAGATCACATCGTGAGATACGATCCTAGGTAAGTTGACAATATGATCATTTGAAGCTTTATTATGCTTAGATGACCGCTTATCTTTTCTTGTGTTTTCTAGCTTCATAAGGCAATTGGAAACCCGCTCCAGCTAATTTGCCACGTTAAACGGCTTCAATATGTAATCGGCGGCATCAAGTCGCAAGGCTTCAATGCCAAAGTTAACATCAAGACTGCCAGTCATTATAATGACCATCGTTTCATGGTTTAACTCTTTTACTTTCTTGAGGATGGAGATTCCATTTACTTTGCCCATATTAATATCAGTAATCACCAAGTCGAAATCATTTGTATTTAATGCTTCAACAGCTTTTTCACCGCTTGTTGCTGTGGTAACCTGATAGCCCTTAGACTTAAGAATATCATAAATCACCTTGAGTAGATGAGAATTGTCCTCTACCAATAAAATAGTGTAATTTCTTTGTTTTGCCTTTTGGAATTCTATTGCATTTGCCATAATACAACTCCTCCCAATATATTCTTGATGTTGCTAAAATTTGCATTGATTAAAAAATAAATAGCCTTGTCTGGTTAGTAAATGAGAACAACATAGTATTTTGTTGTGAATACTATGGTATTTAAGGCTGATTGACCCTGTAAAGCCTTTAAAAAGTCTTTCGTTTTTAATTAGTTTATTTGAATTATCACAATTACTGATTCATATCGGATAAAATGGATTCAACTAATTCTATAATTTGGTTACTGGTCGAGGAGCTTTTTGAAAGAAAGTGGGTTGCTCCATACTGACTCGCAGCATCTCGATATTCTGGTATATTGTAGCTTGTAAGAATGATAATAATTATTCTGGGATAAGTGGTTTTTATTTTTTTGGTCAGATTGAGACCGCTTTCATCTGGTAATTTGATATCCATAAAGATAATATCAGGGGGAATATCTCCAATTTTTTGCAGAGCCTCCTTACCATTGGCTGCCTCTTCAATAAGCATAGAGGGAAATTTATCACTCAAGATTTCCCGCAGTGATTGCCTGAAAGTAGCATTATCCTCAATGAGTAATGTCTTACACATCATCAACTTAAAGTACTGGTCATAATTAATTGATTTTATTGCTATTTTTCTTATTAAGAGTTATCTGCGTTTTTTCTGCGAATTTACCCCGTGAAATATATAATAACAATTCCCTTTAAGATAGCTAACAAAAAGAGTATTTTGCTGAGTTAACCCAATAACCATTTTCATTATTTCACAGGGCGAGTCTGTGTCCTAATTTAAAATACTGTTTACAAATATACTTTAAGATGATAAATAAATAAATAAGGCATAGACTTTATATCTAGTAGTATAAATGTAGTATTTTTAGGAAAGTATAATAGTAGAAATTTACCATGGAAAATAAAAAGCGAATCTTCATAGCCGAAGACCATACTATAGTCAGAGATGGATTACGGGCATTATTATCATCCGATGCTTGTTTCGAGGTTGTAGGAGAGGCAGAAGATGGCATGGAAGTCATTAGGAGTATTGAAGAATGTAAACCTGACCTTATTTTGTTGGATCTCTCAATGCCAAGGATGAATGGTATGGCGGCTATCAAGGAAATAAAAAAGCTTTCACCAGAGACAAGAATCTTAGTTTTGACCATTCATAAGACTGAGGAATATATTTTACCTGTCCTCAAGGCTGGTGCTGACGGGTATGTATTAAAGTATGATACCCAGGCTGAGCTGATGGCAGCCATAAAGAGCGTCTTAGGAGGGAAATCTTATCTCAGTCCTGGAGTTTCGGAAAAGGTAATACAGGGGTACATAGAAGGTCGTAAAACCTTAAAAACCAAATCTTCCTGGGATACTCTTACCCAGCGGGAGCGTGAGGTATTAAAGCTAATAGCCGAGGGATATAAAAACAGAGAAATTGCTGACTATCTTTGTATCAGCACTAAGACAGTGATAAAACACCGAGCCAATCTTATGGGAAAGTTGGATTTACATAACGTTTCAGCTTTAACCGCCTTGGCCATAGAGAAAGGACTTGTCACTAGAGAGTGACTATTTACCGCAGAGTACGCAGAGGACAAATATAAAAAAGCTACACGAACCTAAATTCTTATTAAATCTCTGAATCAAGTATATTAAGCCCCGTTAGAAAATTCGGACGGAGCTTTCTTTTTTAACGGGGTTAAAGCTAAATAGGTATAGTAGAAAAGAATCATTTGTCCTGAAAGATACATGACTTAACAGTTGCTTCAAGAATGCTTTGACTTGATGTGACAAATGAATGTTACAAATAGTAAGTCGCAGTAAAATTTGTCTGAAGGCGACTGTTTCCTTTTGCAAGTATCCTCAACTTTTTTGCTAACTTTAGACACCACTATATTTTGTAGTCTACGCATCACCTGAAAATCTCCTGCAATACTTCTCAAGAGTTAAAAAATAATTCAAAATTGTTATAATTATTGTAAACTAAATCATGGCGTCATTCGTCATATACTATTGAAAACATAAAGCAAATGAAAAGCAGTCAGATTACACAACTGGTAGAGCAAGCAAAAACAGGAAATAAGTCATCATTGGAGCAACTGCTGGATCACTTTTATGTAGATATTTTCCGTATGGTGTATTACCGAGTTTCTTATGGGATGGATGCAGAGGATTTATTAATAGGGTCAATAAATAGTTTACATAAAGACTAAACGTCATTGCGGTGAACTGAAACCCCGAGTGCAACGAAGGGGGAAGTGAAGCAAT
>SMTZ1_10003141_pt1 | contig 31771 bp, 29 predicted proteins | sample DeeMarSWOR136_30_FD_25667 | JGI IMG/M metagenome (IMG submission 25667) | reverse complement strand
CTACCAGTGTCTTTTACAGTGATGTGCAGGGCGGCTGGCCGGGGGGGGTATTTGTAATCGATGCCGATCCCTGTTTTGTAGATGCGGCAGGTGGTGATTTGCGTCTGTCGTCTTCTGCATCTCCCTGCGTGGATACGGGCGCAAATGTCCTGGGCCTGCCTGCGACGGACCTGGCCGGCAATCCGCGTATAGTCGATGGTGACCTGGATGGCACGGCCACTGTGGATATGGGGGCTTATGAATTTCAGTGCTGGCTGATTCATAATATCACGCAGGACATCTGGTATGAGACAATTCAGTGCGCCATCAATGACGCCAATAATGGTGATAAGATTGAGGTGTCGCCGGGGACCTACAATGAGGCCATCGATTTCGGCGGCAAGGCGGTGCGGCTGTACAGCAGCGGCGGGCCGAAGGTTACTATCATCAACGCGACCGGATTGAACTCAACGGTTGTAACCTGCAACAGCGGTGAAGATGCCAATACCATATTAGAGGGCTTTACAATCACCGGAGGGAACGCTAACTCTGGTGGCGGAATGTACAACAACTCCAGCAGCCCCACAGTGACCGACTGCGACTTCACCACAAACTCCGTTACCGGTGACGGCGGCGGGATGTACAACAACTCCGGCAGCCCCACGGTGACCGACTGCACATTCAATGGGAATTCGGCTGGTAACGCCGGCGGTGGGATGCACAACCATCAAAGCAATCCGGCGGTGACCAACTGCACGTTCGAAGATAACGAAGCCGACGCCGCCGGCGGGATGGCAAACTACACAGAGAGCAGTCCAACACTGACCAATTGCACCTTCAGGGATAACTCTGCTCGGGCCGCCGGCGGAATGAACAACTATTTAAACAGCAGCCCAATCCTGACAAACTGTATTTTCACAGGAAACACCGCCAATGACGATACCGGCGGTATGCACAACCACTCAGGTTCTAACGCCATCCTGACCAACTGCATTTTTATTTGCAACTCGGCTGGAAATACAGGCGGCGGGATGCAGAATGCATACAGCACAACAACGCTGACCAACTGCACATTCAGCGGCAACACTGCCGGCAGCGATGGCGGTGGAATCAGGAACTGGGATAGCAGCCCAACCGTGACCAACTGCATCCTATGGGATAATAATCCCGACGAGATTTCCAGCGCAGGTGCAAGCGAACCAGTCGTTAATTATAGTGATATTCGGGGCGGCCATATTGGAACCGGGAATATCGATGCGGATCCTTGTTTTGTGGACGCGAATCATCCCGACCCGAACCTGTGGAATTTGCGGTTGTCATACGATTCGCCCTGCATCGACGCGGGAAATACCACAGCGATTCCGCTCGGGATTTCTCTGGATCCGGATGGGAATCCACGCATATTAGATGACCCGCAAACACCCAACATGGGCTTTGGTATATTAGGCATAGCCGTCGATATGGGAGCGTACGAGTTTCAACCCTGCCCCACCGGCGACATAAACTGTGACGGCGTGGTGGACTTCAAAGACGTGGCGATACTCTGCGGCAACTGGCTTGCAGGCACCGAGCCGGAATTGTAAATCCAGTGAGATAACGCTTCGGTACCTCATTTTAGTTCATAGTCTTTAGTATATAGTATTTAGACGTTTGTGGCTGACAGAGCCAGCATTGTTTATGGATTCCCTCCTATGCAGTTATGACAATGGGGGAGGCTTAATTCTTTCAATGGCCAGATTCTTCACTGCGCTCAGAATGATAGGGGATGGTTTGGCGGTTAGGCGTGTAAGCGTAGAAGAGGCCAGCAGATTGTTTACGGTTTGTGGCTGTTGTTGGGGGGGAAATTATTTGCAGGGGGATAATATTTATCAGCTATGATGTACAAGTCCAAGATTACCGTTGGCATCGAGCTTGACAGAGCAAAATGAAGCGGGGATGAGGCCGTTTTTTGCCGCGATAGAAGCGAGAGCGATATCAAACATCTGTCCGGACGGCATACAGCCGTATATCTGACTGAACGTTTTGATATTTGCAGGGTCTACGGCCTTTAATAATTTTCGATAATGCAATCCACAGGTCCTATGGCCATCGGCACCGGGGATTATCAAAACGTCTTCGGGAACCGTACAATTATTGAAGGCTTCCCAGGAAACCATATCGATATAGCCATAAGGAGGAATTCGGCCGTCATCTGCGGTCAGCAGCATAAAAGCGGCACCTTCTCCCGGAACGGCGGTTTGAAGGTCATAGCGAAGGGGGGTGATTTCGTGCGGGATTCGGTCGCCGAAGAAACCATGATAGCAATACAGCAAGACCTGATTTATCTGGTCAACTCCACCCAAAAGTACGGAGTCAACCCTCTTTTCCTCCAGCCATATCCTTGCATTTAACAAGGCGGCAACGGCCGACATTTCAAACTGAGTTACAGTCAGAGACGGGCCACTGATTTGGAGCAGGATAGTGACGTTGGAAGTCGCAGCAGAATGGACCGAATTGGAAAACAGTGTAGGGGAAGCAAAGCTGTCGCCCTGAAGGATAACATCATCGAGGAATGCGAATGTCGTCGAAGAGGCACCATAGCCGCTGGCGATAATTACGGCAATATCAGAGCACTGGCAAGGAATATTTCGGCCTGCATCCTGCAGTGCCAGGCAAGCGGCCAAAGCAGCAAGCCGGGAATATTTGTTTACACGACGCAATTGGCCCGAGGGTACAAAATCCTTTAGCGGTGCCGGGTCCGCCTGATATACGGGATAATTGATTCCTCCCGTGGAAGCCTGAATCGATAAAACATCATTAGGTGCCGCACCGTTATGTAAGGCATTCAACGCGGCTTCGTTTCCACACCCAAAGCCTGCGACCAAACCGATACCTCTTATCGCCATGCGAAAGGTCATGCTTGGGCCCTCCTGCGGAAAACAAGTACCGCATTATTGCCTCCAAACGCCAGAGAATCCGACATAGCATAATCTCCCTGCACGGGAGTATTTTCCATTACGGGATTTACATCAAAATCGGGGTCAGGATCCTGGAAACCAACGCTTGCAGCAATCATTTGCCGTTTCAGGCTTTCGACTGTTATGACGGCTTCAACGGCACCGGCCGCCCCAAGGGTATGTCCTGTATATCCTTTTGTGGAATGAAACGGCGTTTTTGGAAATATACGAGAAAAAAGGGTGCCCTCCACTTTGTCATTTTCTGGAGTGGCAGTGCCGTGGGCATTGATAAAGGCGATATAGTCCCGACCAATTTTAGCCTGCTTTAATGCGGTGTTGATTGCCATTTCCAGGCCAACGCCATCAGGCATGGGGGCAGAAATGTGATACGCATCCGAGTAATTTCCATAACCGCAAAGAGTCGCATGTATCCGAGCCTTTCGCTGAGTTGCGGTATGTGAGGATTCGAGAACGACCATACCCGCGCCTTCGCCGAGATTGAGCCCCCGGCGATTTTTATCGAAGGGACGGCAGGGTTGGCTGTCGGTTATTTTCAATGAAACAAAGCCGTTATATATTACCCGGCAGAGTATATCTGAACCGCCCGCGAGAGCAATGTCACATAAGCCGCTGTTTATCCATTCGGCCGCCTGACCAATGGCTACGGTTCCTGAAGAACAGGCATTGGCAATACATTGACGCAAACCGTTCAGATGAAAATGCCGGGCCACCATGTCGGCTGGATTGGCATTTCGGAAGGCTTTAATGGAATCCATCGGCGGGAAACGATTATGCAGAAAATCACGATAAAAGGATTCATTATTCATCGCATTGCCTACAGTCGTGCCGATACACACACCGACCCGGAACTTTTTAAGGCTATCCATATCGAAGCCGGCGTCGTTTATGGCCTCAGAAGCAGCGGCTATTGCAAGCAGTCCACAGCGTCTCGTTTCCGGCCCCTCAGAGTAACCATCCGGGACGGCTGAGGCAGGCATTTCAAACATTGGATACAATTCCGGATGGTCGGCACGAACCTGTTCCGACACTACGGGCGTGCGAACACCGGAATATATGTTATCCATCATTTGGGGGACATTGGCCCCTGCCGCACACAGGCAACCGATGCCCGTAATCTGAACATCAGAAAAACTATTTATAGCCGAGGTCATTGTCCCATGTTTTCCTGAATATAAGCAGTGAGAGTATTTAACGACTGGAACACTTCCCTGCCTTTAGCCATATCCTTTATCTGAACACCAAAATGTTTCTGGATGATAACGACCAGCTCCACCGCATCCAATGAATCCAGGCCCAGCCCCCCTTCTCCGAAAATAGGACCGTCATCATCTATAGTGTCTATGCACACGTCTTCGAGTGCTAAATCTTCAATAATTACCTGCTTTAATCTTTGTTTGACATCCATGCTGCAATCTACCTCGAAATTATGCTACCAATAACGGTTATGGTCCATAATGCTGCCATGTTCAACCATTCCTGTGAAAGAATCCTCCAGCGGCTGTTTTGTCATCTTCCCTATCTGCTTTCTTATATTGTACCCACCTATGAAACATCCTGTAACTTACTGGCTTACCTATCCATTTACGACCGCCTATCTGATCCTTTTATTGGATTTTGCGAATTTCAGGAAACTGGTCAGATTGGAAGCGAAACGGAGCCAGCTATCAGGAGATTTCCATAACATTTCAACATATCCCATCAATACCTTCGGGCGCTTGTAATGGGCCTTGTAAAACTCGATAAACAATTCTTCCAAACGCTCTTTCTTCATGCCATTGGGAACAAAGAGAAAATGCATGCAGTCCATTTTTTCCCAATCCTCTTCGAAAGTTCCCAGTTCATGGATATTATCGTACAGCGGAGAACCAGGAAACGGCGTGAATTTCGCCAGGTTAAAGTCGTCTATCGGCAGAGAAAAAACATAATCCATACTGCGTTTGATACTTTCCTCCGATTCCCCCGGCAGGCCCATCATCAACAGGCCCTTGGTCCGGATGCCCGCTCTTTTAATATTTCGGATGGTATCGGCAAGCATATCCAGGTCCGCATTCTGCCGATGCTGCGCCAGCAGTTCTGGATCACCCGACTCAATACCAAGGCTCATCATCCAGCATCCGGCACTCTTCATCAGCTTCATCAGTTCAAAATCGACATGCTCTGCTCGAACGGCACAATTGAAAGTCATATTCAGATGATTATCAAGCATCATGCGACAAAATTCTTCAACCCGCTTTCGATTGAACGTGAACTGGTCATCGTAAAAGTTAATATGCCTGATCCCGAACCGCTTCTTCAGGTATTTGACATGCTCGTAAAGATATTGAGCCGAATTATATCGAAAACTTCGACGGAACACGGACCTGTCACAATAACTGCACGTATACGGACAGCCGCGACTTGAGTTACAACTCGTGTTCGGCGTTCTGGGGTAATTAAAAATCGGCAGTTTATAGGCACGTGGATAGCCCTGCAATTTTTCATAAGCGGGGAACGGCAAACTGTCCAGCTCAATTCCCTTTTCCCGGAAGCCGGTAAAGTTGATATCGCCGTTATCCCTGTAAACCAGACCCGGAATCTCACTTAAAGCCTTTTTGTCAGTACCGGCCCTGATCAACGCCTCAACACATTGCTCCCCCTCACCGATTACAGAAAAATCAATATCGGTGTAATCCTTCAAAATCTTTTCGCGCAAAGCAGAAACATGCGGACCCCCAAAGACCGATCTGATTCCGGGCAGGGTTTCTTTTGCCATTTTGGCAATACGGACCGAATCGTAAAAGGTCGAGGTGGTGCATGTCAGGCCGATATAACCGGGGCTTTTCTCCTTTAAGTATTCAGGGATTTTCCCATCCGAATCAGGATGAGCATAACAGTCAATAATATCAGTTTTGATTCCGTCCTTTTCCAAATATGCCGCAATACTCAAAAGACCCATCGGCGCTATGATATTAGCCAGTCTGGAGATATCCCGACCGGCTTTGCCGGGATCATATCCCAAGGCATGAACCAGCAAAATTCTGTTATAGTCGAGCTTCATAGTATTTATCTGAAGCACCTATCCTGAACTTTCTTTGGGCGACTGCTCTTTCCACATCTGAAAGAAATTATAAAAACCAAACGGATGTTTCTGTACATATTCTGATAGAAAGCCAATGAATTCCCGTGCATAAGTCAAATAAACATTCGGATTACGGTCAATACAAGCCGGGACTCTTATTATACCGGGCACTTCAATGATATAACGAGAGTGACCCACTTTATGTGAAAAAACCACTGCAATAGGAGTACCCCGCATGGCAGCCAAACGGTAGGGAGTAACAGGAATACGAATCGGATCCCCCAGAAAATCCACTGTAATAGTATTCGAATCGTCCCCGAATACCCTATCTCCCATTACACCGACTATGTGTCCTTCCTGCAGGACATTCACCATTTGAAGAACCCCCCCAAGATAACCGGCAGGATCGACAATTTCAAACGGAGGTTTTCCCATGTTGTGCTCAAAATATTGTTTATCAACGTCATACTGATCCCGATACATAACAATATGAACGGGGCTTTCCAGAAATTTCAAGGCGGAAAAGCTGATTTGCCAGCATCCGGTATGGGCACTGATAATCACTAATCCATTTCCTTCATTTAACAGCTCCTGCAGCTTAGCTCCCTGAGGAACCTCTATTTTAAAACTCTCAGGTCCCCGTATCCCAAAGGCCGCTCGATCAATGAGGACTTCTCCAAGAGATGTTATCCATCTATACGCATTGAAAAATCTTGCCAGCATTCCCTTTCTATCGGGAAATCTGCGAACCAAATACGGTTTACACCTTTTGTGCAGAGGGGGATAAAAGAGCACGTACCAAAGAACAACAAAGTACATAACCAGATAAGCAACCCGCCGGCCGCCAAAGCGAATTACGAAGTAAAAGAAACGGTGCTGCCAGGGTTTGCCGACACTGCGCGAATCCCATTCACTGATTACGTTTTCCTGTTCTGCGTCCACAGGATGGTTTTCTGAATGTTAAGAGAAAGTATGAAAATAATAATACCGCAAATAACGGCCAGAACAGGACCAATCACAAGAGCACCAATGAGCCACTCCGCCAATCGCTGCAGGGCCATATACCCCAATTCGAGAAAAGAAGCATCGGACAAAGAAGACACATTCTTAAGTGTTATAAATCTACCAAAACGTATATAATACCCCGCCTCGATACAAAGCGCAGGAACAATCGGCGGCATACAGATATGACTGGTCGTTATGGCCAATAATTTATTGAGTCGGAGGTGGGATGCTGCATAAATGATTACCAGAGTATGGCAACCAATAAGAGGCAAAGCGCCAAGGAATATTCCCAATGAGCCGGCCATTGCCAATCTCATGGGGTGATTGCGGTTTCCATACAATTCCTTCAGGATTTTCAGTGGATGACTGATAGTAAAAAATATCCCGTTTTCGTATTGTATCTGCAGATGCGGCCAGGGAGTTATCGAACGAAGCGTCAGGTAGGTATTCAGAATCGTCAAATTCAGGTTGTCGCGGATTTTGCGAAAATGAGATATCCTCTTTTCGCGCTCAGGATAACAGACCTTAACAGTTAATTCCTGTACGGGAACACCGGCCCACAGCGCCCGCACAATCACTTCATCCTCGAAGGCAAAAGTACGAAACAGATACTTCAAATTATTCAATACAAATATCGGATATACGCGATAGCCGCTCTGGATATCTTTGACCTTGATTCCAGTCTGTATCCTTACCCAGAAATTTCCAAAGGCCCGGCCAAACCGTGAACCGAAAGGAGCACCCGAAGCACTGAAATCCCGCACACCCATAATTATCGAGTCAGGATGATTGTTAGCGCTCTCAATGAAATCTGGAATCTGCTCAGGATAATGCTGTCCATCGGCATCAAGAGTAAGGATATGTGTCTTGTTATTTTCCCGTGCATAACGGGCGGCTGTAAGTATAGCCTGTCCTTTTCCACGGTTACGTTCATGCCTTATAACCTTTACGTCCAAGTCGGCAAGCAAGACAGCCACGTCTTCGTCGCTGCCATCATCCACAACAAGAACATCAGTGTGATATTTCCGGCAACGAGATACCACATCAAAGAGCGTATCAGCGTGATTATATACCGGAACAACAATCAATATATTCCTTGTCGGAACTGTTTTTTGTATTTGTACGTAATCCAAAAAATTACCTAAAGCCTTGTTTTTTGTAAAAGATGTATTTTATCCCAGAGCAATCCTTTAGCATTGAACATCCGCTTAAGGGCCTGACTTATCTTTTCTCCTTTTGCCTGTGGATAAATCAGGTGCCTTTCTTTGCCCCAGCCACGACAAATCATCTCGTGCATTCTTTGTCTCTCAATTGCAGGAGAATAATAATACATTGGTTCGAGCAGGGAAGTGTTTTTATCGACAATCCCTTCCGACAACGCATGTTCGAAGAGTAAGGTCCCGGGATAAATTCTGACGCCGGAATACCCGAAGACCACACAATTTTCCAATCGCCTGCAATTCTGAATGCCTTCCTCCAGCGTTTCATACGTTTCATCCGGACCACCGAATATGACAAAATGCGCACAGGGCAAATCGGCTTGGTTTATTATACTGTTAGCCTTAACAACGTCATCCCAGTCAAACATTTTGTTCAATCCCGCCAGTGTTATTGAACTGGCGGCATCGGTGCCCAGCTCCACGGCAAACAAACCAGCTCTTTTACAAAGCTCAATATCAGAATTTTGAAGACTATAAGGAGTAAAATATGCAGCCCATTTAATATCAAGCTCTCCGGCGATAATTTCCTCGAGAAGCTCCCTGTAACGTCCTGCAGGGTCATTGAATATTGAATCTGCAAAGAAAAAACTATTACATCCCATTTCCGTTTTGAGCCGGCTGATCTCATCAACTACCTCTTCAATTTCGCGATATCGAAAACAGTGTCCCTCCAGGCTCGGATATGTACAGTACAAACACCGGAAAGGACACCCCCTTTTGGTTTGAATACTGATAAAATCGCTTTCCTCATAATAATAACGAACCATGGCCGTATCGTACAAAGCGCCCCTGATATCAGAACCGAGAATGGGATAATCCGAACCATAAATTATACGGTCCGGTCTTTTTTGATTTTGCAGCTCCTTAATAAGACTACAGATTGCCCTTTCGCCCTCTCCGGCGACACCGTAATCGGCCTGAACAAGATCGAGAATCGTCTCCGGCATTAATGAAAATGCCGAGCCTCCAATAATAACCGGAACGGAGGTCACGTTCTTTATTTGCCCTATAAGATTACCGATCCACGTAAACTTTTTTGTATTATCTATCTCGTAGGAGGAGTCAATATTATCATCAAGATTACGAATGGAGATACCGATGAATTCCGGATGATACTCCTGAACGGCAGCAACAAGGCTGCCATCATGCCGGCCGGCCACCATATAATCGTACATGCGCACTTCATGGCCATCCCGCTGAAGAGCCGCCGCCACAACAGCCATTCCCAACGGATAGATCTCACACGGGTGAGTACATGTATTAAGGGAAATCAGAAAAACTTTGCTCATTTTTGGATGGTTTTCGAAGGCCGGGATGTACGGGTATCATACCGCTTATAGGTGTTGTCGGCGATTTCCTTCATTATTACCTTATGAAATAATTGCCCCATTTTCAATTCGTAACCGGAATCCGCATAAAACACATCCCAAGCATAATAATACATCTTCTGAAGCTCATCGGGAGTCATTTTCAGAGGTTGAAAGACAACCTTGTCGGCGGTATAGTCGATCCAGTTATTGTGAAGTATTCGGCCATCCTTTTCCATCTGCTCCCGGATAGGCGAATGTGGATAAGGCGTCAAAATGGTAAACTCGGCAATGTCCACCTCGTTTTCGCAGAGAAAATCTACGAGCTTTTTAATGGAATCAACATCCTGCTCATCCGTTCCAAGGATAATAGTACCTTCAATTCCGATACCAAAGTCTTTCAACATCCTGATGCGGTCACGGATTACATCGGAAGTGTCAAAAACAGCCTGATATACATACCAGCATCCGGCCTCCGCAGCCAGTTTTAATACTTCTTCATCGTACAGAATGGGGTGCGAAACCCATTTTTTCTTTAGCGGTTTCATCGCCCTGAACAATTCGATAAGCCAGTCGCGGTCCTGGGCCAGAGAATTGTCCACGATAAAGAGCCGATTGTTTGGAATTTGCTCCATTTCCTCGATAACTTTATCTATCGGGCGAGGTCTGAATTTTCTGCCTCCAAGGAAACCACTGCAACAGGGAAAGCAATTGAACTTGCATCCTCTCGAAGCGTGGACCAAATCCAGCATTTGCACCCCCCTGTAATTATAAAGCTGACGCTTGAGAATGTCCCTTCGAGCCGGCCCAACAAGTCCCAGATCAGGAAAATTATTCATATAATCATAGAGCGGCTTCAATCCTCCATTTACAAAATCCTCAAGAACCTCAGAGAAGCGCCCCTCTACCTCGCCAAGAAAGACAGAATCAGCATGCCGAGCAACCTCCTCGCTATGGAGAATTGTGGATATCCCACCAAAAATAACAGGAACCTTCCTTGCACGAAATTCGGCCGATATGTCAAATGCCCGTGGCAGTTGGCATGTCAACATAGTGGATATGGCTACCAGATCAACATGCTCATCATATTTAATTTCATCAACATTATCATCTTCAAAGATAATGTCCACATCCTCCGGTATCGCAGCCGCAAAAACGACCGGGCCATGCGGTGGAAGATGAAATTCTGTCTGTCGTTCAAGTTTAGGCCATGTAGGATAGACAATTTTCAACTTCATTACTTCAATTCCGAAAATCTGTTATGGGTTAATTCTCTCATTAAGTCAACCAGGTTGGAAATCTGGCTACCATAATACAACAACTTGGAATTATTAAAGACAAGCGGGCTGTTTTTCTTCGTCTTCTTCATTACTAAAAAAACAGCACCCGGCTTACATTCCGTATGAACCGAATCCATCCCGGCTTCAATATTACAATATCCTGCAACTACTCGTTCGCACAAGCCATAATGGAGTAACTTAATTCCTCCGACAATCCCGTTCATCATATCCGATGTTGTCTGACTGAGTATCATGGCCGGGCCGGTAAAGCCATACCGAATCGACACCTCTCCCAGCATACAATTAGGTAAAGTATAAGCGAACAAGTTCGGACTTGCCAGCAACCCCATCTGCGGCAAAACCGTCTGGAAATATTTGTTATCGACATCAGCAGAACCGGTCACTGTTGAGACGACGATTGCAATCGTCTTATGGACATCTACCGTGTCTATACCAGCATCTTTCAATGCCAGTGAAGTGGCTATAAGGCCGGCCTTACTATAATTATCAAGTCTTCCCCATCGCTGGTCCGGGCTTGTTGTAAGTAACGCCCGTCGCAACTTGGGCAGAGCTCCTTGAGGCATTGAAAAATCTTTGCCGTCGCTTATACAGCCAATACCCGACGCGGTAATCCAGGCACCACCCATAACAGCAATATTCATATTACTCATACTTTCTCTATAACAAGAGCGGTATTAATACCGCCAAAACCGGAATTCGTAGTCAATGTATATTTGCCATCAATCCTTTGGGATTTCATTGTCACGTAGGCATCAATCTCCGGTTCCGGCGTTTGCAAGCCGATTACGGGAGGCACCAACTGCTCCCGCAGAGAACGTGAAGCCACAATAACCTCGATAAGCCCACACGGGCCCAGAGAATGTCCAATTGCACCCTTTACTGAATAGACGGGTGGCACCTCATCGCCAAAAACCTTACGAAAGACAGCTATTTCCATGGCATCATTATGGACAGTACCCGTTCCGTGGCCGTTAATTGCCGCAAGACTACCCGGCTGAATAGATGCTTTTTCCAGGGCATTATGAATCGCGCGATGCAAGCCTCTGCCCTGGCGGTCAGGCGCCGTTATGTGATGAGCATCAGAAGATATTCCCCAACTTTTGATAATTCCCAGACTCGTCTTGTTTTCCTGCAAGAGCTTTTCCTCACTCATCAGAACAATATAACCGGCCGCCTCCCCAAGTATCAAACCATCGCGATTCACGTCAAACGGGCGGCTGGTGTCCGGCGACATTACCTTAAGTGCGGAAAAACCCGAAAATACGAATTCGGATACAATGTCGGCCGCCCAGACCACAACCTCATCGGTTTCGCCATTTCCTATCATCTCGGCAGCCCACAAAATCGCCGTGCTCGCCGAAGCACAAGCGGTATTAACATTATATCCAGAGCATTTAATGTCCAATCGCCCTATAAGGAAATCCACCATTGGGGATGCAGAATTGTTACAGGAATCACTTTTCGATGTTTTTATATGTCTTTCAAGTAATTCAATGTTATCCTTCGTTGTTGCAGTCAAAAGAACAGTATTGGCACCGGCGCGAACATCTTTTCGACACAGCTTTTCCAGAAGTGCGGTAAACCGCCGGCCATGCGGAACTGAATCCAAGTCGGTAACACAAGCAGCTACAGAATTTACATAATTCTTGGTTTCGAAACGGCGAATTTGTTTAAAACCACATTCTTTTGCCAAAAGGGACTTCCACAGGACTTCAACTCCATCGCCAAAACAGGTCACACAATCGTAATCTGAGATATGTATATTAGTCAAACCAACAATCCCTTTTTCCACTTTTCCATAAAATCCGCATAAAACGGCGGAGGAGAAAGTAATAACTCTAAACTTTCATCCAACATAAGCTGGACCGTATACCCTGTACAAACGACCGTTTCGTCCCTGCGAATAATGTATTCATAATTTATTCTTGCCGCTTCGGACCAGTGCAGGATTGCCTCTATTTCTATTTCATCTTCAAAAAACAAGGGCTCAAAATAGTCCACACCCAACTGTCGTATCGGAATGGGAAGCTTATTACGGATAAAATCAGAATAACCCACGCCATACTTATTACCAAGAGCCACACGTGCCTCCTCAAAGTAGCCCGGATAGCGACCATGCCAAACGATTCCTATCGAATCAACTTCTTCAAAACGAACCTGACGTTTAACTATAGCGTGCAAAGGTGCCGGAGCACCGGGAACAGGTTGAAAATACGGTTTATTCATCTTTAGCCCTGTTTTTTTATCAGAGTCAGAATAAGTTTACCCGCCGGACTTCCCTCAGTTTCCAGAATACAATTACACGTAATAGAATCCGGCTGTTCTTTAATGGTCCATATCACCGTAACAGGAATTCCTGGCGTGATAACCTTCATGTACTTTGCCCGGCTGAGTTTGGTAACATCATATTCCGGTCCCATCTGTTCAGCTATAGCTTCCCGAGCCATCATGATCTGTATGACCGCCGGTAAAATCGGATTCTCAGGAAAGTGTCCCTGAAAACCCAAAAAATCCGAAGGAAAGATGTACGTCTTTTCCCAGCCTCGCTGGGTTTCCTGAGCAGGATTGACACCACAGGCCCTGATCCGGTCGTTTATATTTTTCATTACTGCTTTACCGCCAACAACGAAACAGTGAGGTATGGTAATAATGTAAGAGCACAAAGCAACGAAGGGACAATTCCCGCTGCTACTGTTATTCCAATAGAGTTCATGGACGGATGGCGGGCTATTATTAATGCGCCAAAACCAACAAAAGTAGTCAAGCCGGAGACAAGGACGGCATTAAATGTTGCGTTATTCGGCACCTCAACACAGGTACAAACAATAAAAATACCATAATCTGCCGCCAAACCGATAACAAGAACCGCTGCCACCATATTGAAAAGATTTACCTTGATACCGCTCACCGACATAATCGCTGACATAATAAGAACACCGGCCAATACCGGCAAAAACGCAAGTACGAGCTTTTTGACATTCCTAAACAAGATAAACAATAAAACAAAGATTATGATCATCGCCCAACTGAAAAATTGCGTAAAATCGCTAACCGTTTCACGATTCAACCGCATACTGAATTGCCGATTGGATACAATTTTAATATCCTCTTCCATATTCTGCAGAAATGTTGTAACGGCATCATCATCCGGAACAAAAGTCAGGACAGCAACCCGACCATCCTTCAGTTCTGCGACAAAAGGTGAAATAAGTTTGTCACTGCATTCCTTTTCAAAATCATCCAGTGCAAATACACCTGGTGGCCGATCCAGCCATTGCAGAAAAGACTCGAAAGCCGCAGACGTAAAACCATATCGCAGGCCTTGCTGTTCCAGATTCGTACGCAATGCGGTTTTCCTGTCTGAATCATTCCAGAAATCACTCCACCGCTGCAGGTTTTGTTCCTGTGCCCGCCGGGAAGGAATCAAAGAAGCCAGGCTCAGAAATTCAACATCGGGCATTTGTTGATTTAATGTTTGAAAGAGAAAACCGTTCTTCTGCAAAGCCTCTTCAGGAGATTCTGCGGCACAAAACACAAGGGCCTGCTCTCTTACCGCCCCCCAGGTGTCTTTTATTTGTAGTTCATCTTCCAATACATCTTTGGGGATCATACCGATGCTTCTAATATTGCCATCGAAACTCAAACGAGTTGCAGGTATGGCAGCTACAAGTGCTATGAATATCCATAAAGGTACGGTAAACACACGTGCCCGCGGTAACGACAACTTTTTCAGACTCAACACAGTGTAGTCCGGCATCAGATGGGGCATTACAAATAAAGAACACAATAAGGCTGTAACTATTCCCGTAATTGAGAATACCGCAAGTTGTCTCTGTCCGGGTAAATTAGAAAATAACAATACAGCAAAAACGCCTATCGTTGTAAGAGCACAAAAAGATAAAGGCTTCGTCAATTCAATTAGGACGCGTCGAGTATCAGTATGCTCCTGCTGTAATCCATAAAACACATGGAATCCGAAATCAATCGATATTCCCAATAATACGGCCCCAAAACCAATTGTAATAGTTGATACCGTACCAAAGAAAAGGGCGGTTACAGCAATTCCTATTAAAAGAGCCGATGCGGGCAATACAAGCACAAACAACGCTCGCCAGTTATGCAGGAAAATCATAAATATTAACAACAAGCCCGTAATAGAAACAGCGAATACACGCCACAAGTCGCCCTGTATGGTCTCTGCATTCGCTACAGTATAACGGTGCCCGCATATTACGCGATATTGGATTCCGGGCGGGGTAAATTCATCCAAAACTCCATACAAATAATCCAGCATCTCCCGGCTTCCACCAAAATCCGTGATTGCTATTGAAGATTCCGCAATAATCAATAAATGTTTATTATCCTTCGAAAGAAAATAATCACTATCCACTGCAAAATCAGATATCATATTCAGGTGCTGCAACTTACCCAGTAAGAACCTCCTAAAGGCCAGCGGGTCCTGCAGGATGAGCTTTTTTAATACTACACTTTCCGGTGAATGTAGAACCTTGATATTTTCCTGTAACTGACGGTCGATGGAAGCCGGCGATATTTGCTCCTCTAAAAATGCGATGTCTTCGTTGTTAACAAGACATGGTAAACGATCATACATCCAATTAAACAGCTTGAGCTTCTCGGATTGACTTATACCGCTGACCGCCTGTACAAATAAAGGCGGCTTCAATGACTCTGTAATCTTATCCGCAGCCTGAGTAAGACTATCAGCAGAAACGTCTCCCAGAGCAGGCGTTTGATTCTGAGTATCCGATATTTCCAGAGAGATGAGAATATTTCGGGCAAATGGAGCATAGCTGAACAGTTCGAAATCTTCCCGAAAACGCTCATCTTTATCCGGAAGCATTGTTTTTATGTCATGACTGAGCGGAATACGGACACTATACAAACCGGTCATCAACAAAAACAATAAGACCAAACTGATTAATAACCATCGCCGCTTGTGCCAAAAATCGTAAGCAGAAGCTACAAAATTGGAGTAATATGCTTTCAGAACTAACTAATTGGGATTAAATTTACTGCTTGGAATTCGAATTGATCCAAATTGTTAAAGATGCTTCAAGAAGCAGTTTTTCCTGTTGAAAAACCTCTCCGGCAGTAATGAAAAAATCATCAAAACTATCTTTTGTCTGCACCTTAATAAGCAGGCTCCGGCCTGCATAAGCATCGCCGTGGAAAATGGCTTTTGAGATACCAACCAGATACCCTTGTGAAAACTTTTTCCCGCCAGACAAATCCTCATACCCTTTAGCCGCAGCGTAAGTCTGAGCAACCAACTCAATCAATACCAATCGCTCAATTTTCCCGCTGCTATCTATCACAAAAGGAGAGTCCATATCAAAGCAGGTCTCGGCAACGCCCGCTTTCCCGTCTGATTCATTAAGACGGTCGATAACCTGCATCGGTCTACGGTGAGGGATAAGCAGCTCTGCATCAAGCGGCAATTCCATTATTCTGCATCCTGCCAGTAAATACTCAAATCATCAAATATTTGACTTGAAAACAATAACTTTCGAAATTTTACAAGATCGCCACGGAATATCCGGCTATCATCATAAACCTCGAAATGCTCATTCAGTATTTCGTAGATTTTTTTAGTGGCATACCCCAGCCTATCCGCATTTCGGAACGACAAAGCCTGCAGGTCCGCCAGAATCTCCAGCGTCAATACATGTTTGGCATTGCTCACAGAACGATAGGCCTTGCGTGCAGCCAGTCCCCATGCTTACCACATCCTGATTGGAAGCATTGCAGGATATCGAAAGCGTGCCGACAGGATTCGCCAGTTGACGGTTTTCGGCGGTAGACGAGGTGGCCATATACTGCGCCCCCATAAATCCCATATTAAGTCCGGCAGCACCTGAAATCAAATGTTCCGGCAAACCCTCATTAAGTTTTTTATCGAGTAGTTTATTAATGCGTCTTTCCGAAAGATTACACACTATGGACATTGCAATACATAAGGAATCCATGGCAAAGGCTATACTCTGCCCGTGAAAATTGCCTCCATGAATTATCTTTTTTTTGTCCGGTATAATCACGGGATTATCATTTGAAGAATTGGCTTCACATTCGACCGTTCTTATTCCCTGCACCACGACTTCGTGAACAGGAGCAAGAATCTGAGGAGTACACCGAATCGAATAGACCTGCTGCACATTAATACTGGTTTCACACACTGATCCACCTGTCACCTCCTTGCGAATCAAATCGTGCATATTCTCGCACAGTGTAATGTTGCCGGAACCGCGATAAAGATTACGAATTGTCCGGGCAATCTCAAGCTGTCCCGGATGCGGTTTGACACGATGTAAATCCTCGTCGAAGGCATCGTCTATTCCGCCGAATATCTCCATGGCAAAGGCTGCCGTTACACAGCCCACCTGCAGGAGCTTTCGGGCACCGAACAGCACAAAACCGGCCAAGGCAGTCATAACGCTGGTTCCATTCATCAAAGCAATACCTTCTTTAAAGGTAAGCTGCATTGGCTCCAATCCACACGCGGCAAGTGCATCCTTTGCATCGGTAAGCTCACCCCGTAAAAATACTTTTCCCTCACCAATCACCGCCAATGCCATGTGCGCCAAATGCACCAAATCGCCGGAAGCCCCCACGCTGCCGTTGCGGGGGATATAAGGTGCAATTCCATTGTTAATCATATCTTTGAGAAATTCGAGCAACTCAACACGTACACCGCTGAATCCTTTCACCAGAGCATTCAATCTCACAGCCAATACGGCTATAGCAATGTAATATTGCAAAGGATCCCCCATCCCGGCAGCATGGCTGCGTATGAGATTCAACTGCAAAGTCGTAAATTGATTGTCATCTATAATCTTGTTGCACATGGGGCCAAAAGACGTGTTCACCCCATATATAATACGTCTGAGCTCAATCTCATCTTTGAGGAAAGCCCTGCTTTGCCGGCAGCGTTCCAGGGCTTTGTCATCCAGCTCAACGAGCTTATCTCCAATCCCAATCGCAACGATATCTTCAACTGTGAGATCGCAACCATTGAGTTTAACTGTTGCTTTCTGATCTGTTTCCATTGTAACTAAAACCCACAAAAAATCTTAGCAATGCAAGCCCTGCCCTTCACACAGGCCTATTTGTTACGATAGTCAAAAAAAGTGGTCGCCTTTCTCCTGCCCTCCTGAAGTGTCTTCGCAGCCACATTTGCTGATGAATCTACAACAACCTCCGGCTTGATACGGATATACCCACGGATTTTTTCTGCAATACTGTCTGCCGCCAGACAAGCACTATCATCAATCCCTACAACAACTCGCACGTTTTCAGACAGGTCATATTCCCCATGCACCTCAATATAATAATTCTTTATTTCCTGAATGCCCTGTAAAACCGAAAATATCGCGTTAGGAAAAACAGTGGTCCCACGAATCTTCATTTTCTGTTGTTTCCTACCAATAATCGGGCTCAAACGATATGTTTTCCTGCCGCATGGACAAGGCTCGGTAAAATAAGTAGCGATATCTCCCGTACAGTATCGCAACAACGGCATTCCCGTAACCTGCAACGGAGTAGCAATAACCTCGCCCGGCTGTCCTGGCGGAGCTTCCCGACCATTTTCATCAACAACCTCTACAGTAATCAATTCAGGGTGAAAATGCCCTCCCCTGCCGTGGCTGCAATCAGTAAAAGATGTAGCTATTTCAGTACTGGCATACGTTCCGATTATATCGCAATTCCATTTGTTTCGAAGCCTCTCTCCCAGATGGGAATACTCTAAACTAACTGTCCTTACCGGCTCACCAATACAGATAAGCATTCGGACTCCCAGGCTGGTCGGGTCTGTGCCGGATTCCATAATCTTTTCAGCCATTAATAACGCCTGCGAGGGCACGCAAACGATTATACTGGGATGATACAATAATACAGCCTGAGCCAGTATGCCCAGATTCCCGGAACCGGTCCGCACTGCAGTAGCACCGATTTGCCGTACTCCCTCAAAATAAGCGAGCCCCGCCATGAAACATCTACCCAAAGCGCAGGTAATCATCACCCTGTCATTTTCTGTCATCCCCGCAGCACTAAAAGATATTTTTTCATTATAACCGACCCGTTCTATATCCGAAGCAGTTTGCGACAAAATTACAGGCTTGCCAGTAGTTCCTGATGTCTGGCACATATCCACGATATCGGCTTCGGGAACACAAAGAAAATCCTCAGTATCATGTTCCAGGTCCTCTTTGGAAGTTAGAGGCAACAGCCGTAAATCTTCCTTTGTCCTGATATGCTCCGGCTTTACTCCACATTCTTCAAACTTCCGACGATAATAAGGGGATTTCTCATAACAATATTGCACATGTTCTCTAAGCAACCGATTATTAAACTCTTCGATTATTTCTACTGATTCGAATTCTATAGAATTATTGGTTTGCATCTGTCTTTTTGTTTTCCATTTGTTCAATGGTTTCAATCATTCGCCCCCGCACCTGCCTGCACATTTCAGTATGCGCCATCTCGCCACAAAATTTGTCAGGGTACACCGGTTCCAAAAGCTGCATTTCTATCCTGGCCGGCCTTACCCACCATCGACCCGGCGGTAACAAAGTCTGCGTTCCCCATATACAAAGCGGAAGAACGGGAACTTTCAATTGTATCGCTAATTTAAATGCTCCCGAATGAAACCTTCCCGGTTTACCGGTTCGTGAGCGATGCCCTTCGGGAAATACGACCAGATAGCGCCCCTTACGTGTAACTGCCTCAGCACCGGCCAGAATCTGCTCCCAGGATAACTTCTCAAAGTCAAAATATTCTGCCAAACGCATAAAAATGGAATACCAGAACATCTGAAAAGGCCAGGATCTTAAGCAGATATGAGCATCAAAAGCCGGCAACATACACAGTAAATAAGTATCAAGAAAAGAATAATGATTTACGACAACTATCCCGGGACAGGGAAGAAATTCCTGTCGCATATCCTTGCAATTCAATCGAACAAACGGCCGAAATATCAACATACAGACCCGCCCATAAATCCAGACAAACAGGTGCATGATTTTTGCAATCGGCCATCCGGTCATCAATCGCCAGACAAGCAAAGCCGGGAATGCTATCAAGGAACCAATCAATGTCCATATAAAGATTAAGGGATATACCCAAACATTCATTAGAAGAACGATAATCCGGTTAAATATTTTCATCAAAGCAACCTTGTCGAATAAATGCAATGCATAGTGGCCTGCAACAGTAAAACTTCCGGATACCGGTAATGATAAAAGCCGTCGCCTCGACGCAGTGGATAGGTCTGTTAAAATAGATTCCTCGCCTTCGTTCGCAGTGACGGCCCTGCACTTCATCTGCTACAGACTGCTGCTATAAAAAAATGGATCCGGTTACTTTTTTTCCGCTTCCAATTGCCTCTTCTTTTGCAGAACAAGATCATGTAGATCGCCAAGGGTACTAATTTCCTTAACACTGGAATCGTTGCGCAATTTTATTCCGAAAGCCTCCTGCAAAACCACGACCAGATCTACAAAGTCCAGACTATCCATTTCCAAATCTTTGACCAGATGGGCTTCCGGAGTCATCGTCTCAGGATCCAACTCGAACTCTCTCACCATACTATCATTAATAATCCCAATAGCTTCAGCGTCAGTCATGAATACTTCTCCTGATAAGAATTGTTGCGCTGATACCACCTAAAGCAAAACTGTTTTTAAGAATAACACAGCCCGTAATATTCTGAGGTTTAAGGATAAGATTAATCACATCACACTTTGGGTCCGGCGTTGCCAGATTGCGTGTAGGAATCAGGACACCGTAACGCATCATCTGCAGTGAGGCAATAAGCTCCAGGGCCCCGCTGGCCGCCATAGTATGACCCATGTGGCCTTTCAGACTGCTAACAGGTACTTTCTCTCCCAAGACGGCATTAATTGCCTGTGCTTCAGCAATGTCACCCTGTATAGTAGCCGTTGCATGAGCGTTTACATAACTTACACCTTCGGCGCTTAATCCGGCCTGTTCGAGCGTGCCTTCCATACAATCCGACATTGTCCGGCTGTCCGAATTCGCGATATCTCCCGGAGATGAAAAAGTCTCAAAACCAATAACTTCAGCCAGAATGTCCACTCCCCGATTTAGTGCATGTTCCAACTCTTCCAATATCAGAATGCCGGCACCTTCTGCACATACTACCCCGTCACGGTCAATATCAAAAGGACGCGGTGTTTGTTGCGGGTCATTATTGTAATTGCAGGAAGCAGCACTCATGATATCAAATACGGCCGTTGCCAGTACATGAAGCTCATCTGTTCCACCACAGACCATTATATTCTGGTTCCCGGCTACGACCGTTTCATAAGCAAGTCCTATGGCCAACGTACCGGAAGCACAAGCAGCAGAAGCTGAAACGATTCTACCCGTAATACCCAGGGCCTGAGCCGTATTGGAAGCACAGGAATGATTCATCGTCTTAAAGAACATAGTTGATTTGACATTTTCAATTGATCCACTTCTGCTCAATTCCTGAAAAAAAGCCTCACTTTCAGCGGAACTGCCCATAGTAGAGGCCAGACATAGTCCTGTATCTCTGCTCGTTATCTGGTCTCCGTTCAAGCCCGCCATCTCGATGGCTTCCAAAGCCGCAATGCATGAATACATCGACATAGGTGACATAAATCGCCTTTTCTTGCGGTTTATAACACTGAAATCAATTTCAGGCACTACCGCAGCTACGCTGCTGCGTAAGCCGCCTAATTCTTTAAAATAAGGTATCATTTTTACGGCTGAATTTCCAGACAAAAGATTGTCCCAAAGACATTTCACTCCCAAGCCGAAAGGCGAAACAGCACCTATTCCTGTTATTACGACACGTCTTTTATTCATTATGACATTGTCCGGCTATAGTCTTCCGCTGTTACAGCAGCAGCACTGACAAAACCGGCCACCATGGATCCCATCACACCTGCCGATATTATTGCCTGTCCAGATAAATACAATCCCCTGACTCTGGTTCGAGGCATTAAAGGCATATCTACCGTACGATGCTGAATTCCATACAGGCAACCATTAGGAGCATTCATATAATCTCTAAAGGTCAAAGGTGTTGCCATATCAACGATTTCCAAGTTACCCAGTTTATCTTCGCAGTATTTCTCTACAACAGAAAGGATTGCATCGGCAACTTTTTCTTTCCAGGCATAATAACTTCGGTCCCGCCTGCCTGTCATTGACATTGCCCACTGCTGAACATCCTTGTATGACCAGGGACAGATTATCGAAACACCTCCGATATATTTATCTGAAATCGAACGGCTTATAAACATGGGACGATCAGCAAGCTCTTTACCTATTATAAACATATCAGGAAAAGGCCTTTGCACCAGAATTATGTTATGAAAATCAGCTTCCAGATTAGCCTTTTCACTTTCACAATACAGGACGACCGCCGAAGTCGTATCTTTCAGTTTCTGTAAACGACCCTGATAGACCGGACGGAAAGCGCCTTCCGGTAACATACTTGAAAGCATTCGCGGGTGGGCTGTAAAAATGCAATTATCACATTCAATGGATTCTCCATTCTTCAAGGCGACTGCTTTGACCGCTTTACCACTATTTATATGTATTTGATCGACAGAACAATTTGTAAATACACTAACATCATACTTTTTCAGTTGTTTTTCAAATGCCTGCGTTATCGCACGGCCTCCATCGAGTATTTGCCAGCTCTTATCATAATACGCCCCTGATACCATCGCATGATAGCCTAAAGGCGTTTCTTCAGGCAAGGAGCCGTAAAGTATAGCGTACAAACACAGAAGAGTTTGCAATAGCGATGATTTGAAATTCTCCTGTAAATATTGTGCCAGGGATTGATCGGCGTATTCAAAAATAGCCGGTGGATTCATTACCATTTGAAAGAAGGCGTTGTTGAGGGAATCCAGAAAACTCTTGATATTTTGCAGAAACCGGAGTATTGCCTCCCTGTCTTCAGGAAATATTTCAGTAAGCTGCCGTGCAAGATTATGTAATTTACTCTTGAATTGAAACCTAAACTCGGGATTTATAGAATATAAATAATCACCTGCCGCATTTCCATATTCCCTAACCTCTATTTGGGACATTATCCCCAGCCTCTCGCAAAGCATGGTAAAGGATTCCTCCGGCCCGAGCAATGTAGCATAATGGAATCCTGTATCAAAATAAATATTGTTTCTGACAAAACCTCTAATGGTAGGTGCTATCTTGGCGGATTTCTCAATTATGGCAACTTTCCTGCCATTCTGAGCCAAAAGTATAGCTGCCGTTAGACCAGAAACTCCGGCACCGATTACAATATCATCATACTTCATAACGGATTATCAGGCTGGAGTTCGTCCCTCCAAATCCAGCGGAATTACATAATGCCATTCGAGGTGGTACATAAAGAGTTTCGGTAATGATGTTCAATTTACGACTATATTCATCCGGACCGGCAAAGTTTATATTCGGGGCAGTAAAACCTTTATCCGCCATAATTGTGGTATAGACAACCTGGGCCGCTCCCGCCATCCATAATTCATGGCCGCATATACTTTTCAAAGAGGAAACGGGCGGCTTATGCCCTCCAAATACCGAATCTATTGCCACGGCTTCCACTCCATCACCAATTGGTGTTGAGGTGGCATGTGCACAAACATAATCAATTTTTCCCGCTTCAACATTCGCAGATTCCAGGGCCATAATCATCGCCCGTCGCATACCGTCCATATCCGGAACAGAAATATTATATCCATCGGAAGAAAATCCATAACCACATATTTCACCCAGAATTTTTGCTCCTCGTTGTCGAGCAATATCATAATTCTCCAGAATTATTGCTGCGGCCCCGCCCCCAGGCACAAGACCGTCACGGTCGTGTGAAAAAGGCCGCGAAGCCTCTGTAGCTTTATCCTCACGTACAGAAAATGCGCCCAGCGAATCAAAACTACACATGGATTGCCAATTGATTTCCTGAGCACCCCCACAAATTATACGTTCCTGTCTCCCTGCACGAATCAACTCGGCGGCCTGTCCTACCGCATGACCACCACTGCTGCAGGCCGAACTGATTGTCCAGCAAGCACCTTTTGTCTTAAACAAAACGTTAAGACTCATCGTAACATTAGAGGTCATAAAACGAAAAACATAACCACTGCCCAATTTCTCGGTGCTTTTACTTTCTTTTGTCATTACCGACTGTTCATAGGCCGCAAGGCAGCTTGAATCACAACCGAAGATTAGACCGTTGTGTTCATTTTGCAGCTCCTCCGGTTCCAGACCGGCATTTTCGATAGCCTGTAGTGCCGCAGCATAACTTTGAATAGTAAATAAAGTCATAGTCTTACTCTGTTTACGAGTAACATAGCGGTCCGGATCAAAGTCCTTTATCTCGCCGGTTAAAGAACTCCGAAATCCTAATTCTTTTCTCTTTGGGTCACAGACAATCCCGGAACGACCCTGATATAAGGATTCTGCAATCCTCTCTCTATCACAACCCAAACAAGAGATTGCTCCAATTCCTGTAATAGCTACTCGATGCATATATCTTATTATTTCACAATCCTCTTAACATTCCCCCATTGATTTCAAATAAACCAGCTACATATACACACCGCCATTCACACCGATTACCTGACCGGTGATATAACCGGACATATCCGAGCACAAAAATGTAACCACAGATGCAACTTCCTGAATTGTCCCCACCCGGCCTAATGGTATTGTTGGGAGAATCTTATCCAGGGGCAGGTCCTTTACCATTTCCGTTTCTATGAATCCAGGCGACACCGCGTTCACCAGGATATTACGCCCGGCGACTTCTCTGGCCAATGACTTAGTCGCTCCTATAAGACCGGCCTTGGCCGCCGAATAATTCGTCTGTCCCGGCATTCCTGTTTCGCCGGAGGTTGATACAATATTAATGATTCTCCCTCTCCTTTTTCGGATCATATTTGCTATCACTAAGCGTGTCACATTGAAAAAACCATCCAAATGAACAGCCAAGACGTCACGCCACTCTTTAGGTTCCATCCAGAAAAGCATATTGTCCCGAGCAAAACCGGCATTATTAACAACAGCAAAGGGAGTATCTTCTTCTAATGCTTTACCCAATATTTTTTGTACTGCATCATTATCAGTGACATCGAACTTTAATTCCGTGCATTTTCGGCCCAGGCCTTCAATCTGTTCGCACACTTTCCGAGCACCGGCCTGGTCAGTTCTGTAGTTGAGCCATATATCAAATCCATGTTTGGCAAGATCAAGAGCAATTCCGGCGCCGATCCCCTTGCTGGCTCCCGTCACTAACGCTATTTTGTTATCTTCGCTCTTACCCATATCCTAAAGTCTTTTTTCTTTAACCGGAAAGAAAAGGAGAAAAGGAGAAAACAACAAACGCTCTCCCCTCTTGCATACAAATTAATATCCACTGGATACCACTAAATCATTCTCAAAGTTAACAGGATAATTGGCAAAACGGTTCTTCCAGTAATACCATACATCAGCATCCGGGGAAGGGGTTCTGTGCGGACAAGGATAACCAAGCGCAATCATAACACCTTGTTTAGACATTCCCTGGTAGGGTCTTCCTTCAGCAATACCTTTTTTGTCAATTTCCGAAAGGCCCGTATAACTCACGGGAGTATCAGAGAGAATCAAGTCGAAATACTCTTCAAGACTCTTTCCTGCAAGAAATTTGTTTCTGGATAATACGTTAATTTCTTTCCCGGATTCTTCATCAATCAAAGTAAAGCCGCTTCCCCAGGATTTGACTTTCACCGGTGACCCATAGGGCAGAATCTTGTGATCAGCCACTTTTGTGAAATTAGCAACGGAACCTATAGACTCACCTTTTTCAGTGGAATAATGAAAATTATAGTTAAGATGGTAAGTATCACCGCTCTTAATCTGTATTGGCTCCTGACATCCAATCATCCCCAAAACGACCATTCCGCACACCAAAAAGGTCAGTTTACTCATTAGTGTTTTTCTCATTTCTGTTTTCCTTTCCATAGTAATTTTTATACTTCCTATTTTTCCACCTGGCTTTCATCAGAATATCTGATTTCAGCACCGTACCCTTCTTTATAATTCTCTATTGTGATACCCACCGGAATATTACCATCCCTTGTTGAAACCACCGCCTTGAAATGGATTTTGCCTTTTATTAATCCGCTCCACGCGGGCTGATTATCAATTAACACAAAACAGCCTTTCCTTCCCGACCAATCATTTTCCGTTTTCAACCATAAGGACCCATCTGCAATGTTTTGATAAGCCCGGCTACATTAATCCATCCATTATCGGACTTTTGAGTTATCCCACTGAAAATCAAATTCTTGTCTTTCCAGTGTAACGAATACCGATACCATAACAGTTCAGGAATATCAAACTGAAAATTTTCAGCAAATTCATCGAAACTGAGTTTTTGACACTCCCCCAATTGAATATCAGGCAGCGACCTGCATCCACAAACAAGCACGGTCACACCTAAAGTGAGAATAGAAAATCGTACTGATTGAAAGCACATTAACCGTCGGAGCGACATTCCCGGCTGCTATCCTCTTTAGTCTTGTCTTCCTGTTTTACCTTTAAAAAGAATTCCTCGCATAAAACTGCCGTCCGGGGATCCCTGAAACAATCCTCGGGTAAATCACGATTTACTATTTCCTGGATGAAATCCAGGGTGAAATGGTCAGCTTCCGGCTCGTAAATATCTATTTTTGATATACCATACTTAGGGGGGGAGGATATGCTGATTCGTATCTTCTCAATATATTGCCGGAATTGCTTATGACGGGGCTCAAGATTAAGAAAAACATAAGTGTTTGGATCTTCAAAGCTCAAAGACATTGTAAATATATTCTTTTGCTGAGAGAATTTTCCCCGTATCCACTGCCCGATTTGCTCCATGACAAGCTTGATGCTGCTGCCTCCGGTAAATTGAACGGGACGCCACTTATCATCTATTAATTCATAACGCTCAATTCTTTTCCCATCATCAAGCAGCGTTGTATGAAATGGTCTGGTAATATCATACCTAATCTTCTTAGGCAGCGAAAAGAGCATAAATCCTTCAGAGACAACGGGTTTATTCATAAAAGAAAAATGCTTCTCCTGCCGGAATCGAACAGCAAGAGTTTTAATATTACCATGTTGTTTTTCCAGGTTCCCTAAAAGCTCCTTTAAATCAGGAAGCGACTTTTCTGTTTTCGCGCTGGCAGCAGTACAAAATATCCCAAGGATACAACAAAATATACCAATTTTGACCGAGTGCATATATCCGCACCTCTTCACAAGCACATCCCGATACGGCAGACTCCGTCCCCGTGGGTTGCAAAACATCATTTTGCTCTCCCTATATGTCATATCCCAAAACCGAAACTTTCACTATCAGCCCGTCATTGGAACAGAAATCAGGCTTCTATATACATACTTACAAGTAATTATTAAAATCAGGATTTATGAACGAGTAAACTCCAGAAAATATGAACCAGAGGTAAAACAGGAAATCTCTAAGATGACGGTCGGATTACTTTAACGCTCCACAATTTCCTCGCCTTTCTCACCAATCCATTTGATGTCTTCTCCCAGGCCCTGAATAGTGTGACAGCCAGCCAACGAAAAGACTACAATAACTAATGCAACCACTACAAAGGCTCTTTTAACCATATCCTCAGAATCCCTTTGATAGTTAATGAGATTAGCTCGGTAACGATACTTCAACTAAGATTCCCAGATAAACACTCAAAAAACAATATTCAGTCAAACATACTACTAAAACTCCGTGCATTGTCAAGACTTCTCTGTCTTCTGTCCTTACACAGAAAAGACGTTTCCTTGACATAAATACGCGATTTATTGGGAATGTGTATAATTCTGAACCAATATCGTGCTGATCACACCCACCTTTTCCGTTGCAGCAGAACTCAGGTGCAACTATGGTCGCCAATCGTCCTGAACATTACAAAACAACGGTATTATCACGAAATAGTGCATAAGCCAATTTTACCCAACTTAACATTTCTTGAAACCGAGAAGGCAAAACTATACTTTTACAATCTGCAAGAGCTTGAGATATTTGAAAACCCTTTTTACTTGCTTGTCGATGCAAAGGCATGTAATTTTATCGCCTTTGGCCGGTTCACTAATTGCCTATGAATCACTTTATCTACAAAGGTGTATCTATAATACGCAAGAAAAAAAAGGAGCCATGTGCTATATTTATTATAGACATAAGATACTACTAAGTCTTGTCGTGTTACTTAGCTATTCATACAAGATATTTCGGAGTAGATACACATATGCCACAAGACATGAAGAAACTTAATAGAAATCTTTCGGACATATCGACCTGGTTAAAAATCGACAAGATTCCCTGGGTGATTGCCGGGCCCTGCAGTGCAGAATCCGAAAAGCAGGTGCTTTCCATAGCACGCAAGCTTGCCGACTGCCCTCATGTTAAAGTTTTTCGAGCAGGCATCTGGAAACCCCGCACCCGCCCGGATACCTTCGAGGGTGTCGGCAAGACCGCGCTGAAGTGGCTCAAAACTGTCAAAACCCAAACTCAACTGCTCACTACAACTGAAGTCGCAAGTGCACACCACGTGGAACTCTGCCTCGAGAACAACATAGATATTCTCTGGATAGGGGCCAGAACAACCGTAAATCCCTTCCTCGTCCAGGAAATAGCTGACGCCCTGAAGGGTGTGGATATACCGGTCCTTGTCAAGAATCCAATCAACGCCGAACTCGGCCTCTGGCTTGGTGCTATAGAACGCCTTTACCATGCCGGTATACGCAAGCTCGCTGCAATTCACCGCGGATTTTCGACTTATATAGAAATGGAATACCGCAACCAGCCCAACTGGCGCATCCCCATTGAGTTAAAGAGACAGCTTCCGAAGATACCACTAATATGTGACCCTAGCCACATAGGTGGCAGCCGTAAACTCATAGAACCAATATCGCAAATGGCACTTGACTTTGGTATCCAAGGCCTCATGATTGAAACCCACACAGACCCCGACCACGCCCTAAGCGACTCAAAACAGCAGATTACGCCAATGGCCTTGATAAAGCTTCTGAATAGACTGCATGCACGGGATACAGAAATTACCGACAGGCAAGTAAAAAGAAGAATTGCACACCTGCGTTCAGAAATTAGCCATGTCGATTCTAAAATCATTGAGGATCTTGCAGAGCGCATGAGATGGGTTGAGGAAATCGGCAAGCTCAAACAGCAGCACAACATCCCCGTACTTCAGCTCAATCGCTGGGAAAATCTCCTTGAAGACCACATCGCTAAGGCACAGAAGGCCGAGTTAGACACTGACTTCATTAAGGCCGTCTTCGAACTCATTCACGCTCAGGCAGTCAAGAGACAATTGTGATATGCCCCGACTTTAATACAGAAAATAACCTCACAGCAAAACCGGAATCCATATCCCAATGGATTTTCAGTTCCTCTTAGCGGTTTCGCACTTAGAATCACCTAAGCCGGGTTGCCCAGGAAACCCTCGTGGAAAAAGACCGGCTTGTATCCATGCTCAGTGACCCAGCGGATGGCAACTTCAAGCCTCTTAAAATGGTCAGGAAGATAGTTAGAGTAAAACGGCCAAAAATACTGCTCATGCGTGAATAGATCCATAATCTCGGCCTGGTTTGGATCTTTGGCAAGAGGCTCAAGTGTAGGAACAATCCTGTCAATCGGTGTGCTGTTGCAAACTATATCAACTCTTGAAAAAACTATGCCGCTATCGAAGTCCATAAGAGCATCATGGCGGGACAGATACTCAGATCTTACATCATCAAACAGGTAATTTACATCCCATACGCCGTTAAGACTACGGAAATAACCGCTGAGCACACGGACTCCACGTTCATACAGCGGCTTCAGGGCTGTCGGCTGCACCATCCCCCAGTGAATCACGGTAGGCGGCGAGTACGTCTGCTCGCCGGCGAAGCGTATTATCTGTTCAGCCACCTTGTCCAAATCAGCTATCAATCGTGAGGCCGGAGTATACTGGTATGGCCGGTCCGGCTTATTCGCATACGCGTGAAAGGCAAGCTTGAGCCAGTGAGAATTATCTTGCCACTCTTTCTTGTACCGATCAGGAAACTGAGGGAGTTCAAATCCATCTCCGGTCGTATAGTAGATATTAAGAACAAATCGCGTCCCATACTTGGTGTGTAACTCGCGGAGATTCTTCAGGTAAAAGCAGTCAAACAACGAAGCGTAGTTCTTCTGAGTAATATCACGCAAAAAGAAACTGTTATCATCTATTGAGAATCGATAACGGGGCTGTGAATTCCGGTCCCACACTACCCGCATGCGGTGCTCGTGCTGGCCGAAGTTACCTTTCGAAGCGGCAACGATTTCTGTCTCCTTCTGGCGCAAAATAATTTCCGAGGTAAACCTTGTGCCTTCCCTTTTTGCCGGAGTTCCATTAACCATAACCCGGTCCCGCAGTGGTGCATGGCCGCATACCTGAATTTTCAATCCATCCCTGACCGGCTCGCCATGTTTTCTGTTCAATACCGACCCATGAAACGGCTCCTCTATCCTTAAGGCCTCTAAAGCGCCGGCAGACGCTGCTTTTGGGGTCTTCAGAATAATTCCTAAGGCGCCTGCTCCTGCAGCTTGTAAAAAAAGCCTCCGATTCGTTACTATTTCTCTCATTATCTCTTCCTCCACCACACTAAAATTCTACTTGTTTGCCGATAGATCATAACTGGAAAAAGGCATATCCGGTTCGTTCCAAAAAGAATACTGCCTAAATGTTCAAAATGCAATCTTCATTTATGTGAAAACCACTCAAGAAATGTCAGGATAAAAGCCGTTCAATCCAACAAAATTACTGCAAATTAGCATCTCGGCAAGATGGGCAGTTAAAAAAATATTGTGCTTAATAACGCGGATTTTACCCAAATTTCAACGATTTTGGTGGATTTGTCGATAATTTAATTGACAGTAAATCATCATTGTGTTAGGATGAATATAAAGACAGGTAGGTTTAAAACTATATTATAACTTAGCTCGTCATTATAAATTGTTTTCTTTTTCATATCCTTAACCCACCTGCCAAAAAGAAGTTCTTTGTCAGTATTGTATTAATCTCACAATGTAATGACAGGCAGGAAAAAACATATTATAATTTAATTCGTCATCATAACTTGATTTCTCCTTCATATCCTTAACCTGCATGTCAAAAGAGGTTCTTTGTCAGCCTTGCGCAAATTTTAAATGTAAAGACAGGCAGGCTAAATAAAAAATATTATAACTTAATCCGCCATCATAATTTGATTTCTTTTTCATATCCTTTAGCTGCCTGCCTAAAAGGATTTCTTCACCAGCGCGGTTTATATTGCTGCGTTTAAAGCAATCGTAAATGTGGAGAGCCGACAAATGAGCGTTATCGAAATAAGTCAATTTCGCAAATCTGAGCCAACCGCTTTTAGGCGAAAAAATAAAGTATGGAGATTCGCAAACAACAAGATCTTTTACGTATCCCCGTGGCAGTATTTAGCTGCATTAATATTTTAATCAATAAATTCAAAAATTGTGTCTAAACGCGGTCGGCTTTGCGAATCTCGGAAAAACTAAAGGAGAAATAAAATGAGAAGGAAAAGAAAAGGTTTCACTTTGGTTGAGCTGTTGGTCGTAATCGCGATCATAGCGCTGCTGATGGGCATCCTGATGCCCGCTCTGGCCAGGGTCAGGCAGATCGCCTTCCGAATGGTCTGCGGGGCGAACCTGTCTGGCCTCGGCAGGGCCATGCTGATCTATGCAAACGATTACGACAACGACTTCCCGCGTGCAGGTTTTGTAGGGACCCAATGGGCCGACAAAGTTCTTAACTGGGCTGCCACAGACCGAGCTTCTGCTTATGGCAACCCGGGTCAGGCAACCATCACGTCCACATTCTATCTGTTGGTAAAG
>SMTZ1_10001243_pt1 | contig 31790 bp, 28 predicted proteins | sample DeeMarSWOR136_30_FD_25667 | JGI IMG/M metagenome (IMG submission 25667) | reverse complement strand
CCTAACGACGAGCCGGTGATGAACAGGTAGTCGATCAGGATCGATATATCACTGATGGTGACGTCATCACAGGTCGGGCGCGTCCCACCCGATTGATTTATGTCGGCTTCCGCAAGACAATTTAGAATTCCGTTGCAGCTTCCAGTGATGAATTTGGCGTCAATGATAACACTGACATCGCTGATCGTGGGTTCATCGCCTGCCTGGCCGTTGGCGTCGCCGACCCGCCCCGCACAACAGTCACAGGCGTCGCCTTTTCCGTCGCCATCAGAGTCAATCTGGTCGGGGTTCCAGACAAAGAGACAGTTGTCGCACTCGTCGCCGACCCCGTCGCCGTCACCCCAGTCATACTGTTCCGAATTCTGTACAGTAGGGCAGTTATCATCGACGTCCGGAATCAAATCATTGTCGTCGTCATCGTCGCAGGCGTCGCCGTAAGGGTCGCCATCCGAGTTGTCCTGCGAAGGGTTAGGTACGTCGGGACAATTGTCCTGGTAGTCCGGCAGTCCATCCTCGTCGGGATCTGCAAAAGAAAGAAAATCCACCCGGTCACCGAAGTAACTCGGAATCGCCAGAACATCGTCCTCCCGATTGTATTCCAGTTCCGTCACAGAGTTGCCATACCCGGAAGCAACTATTCGCTGATTGCCCCCGTCGTTGTCCCAGGCATAGATAAGTCCGTTATATTCTTGTGAAGCGTAGATAGTCCCCTGGGCATCGGTAGTAATCCCGTATAAGCCCCCTGGACCGTCAGGCACCAGGTTTGACACCGTGCCGTCGGGCAAGCTTATGGCTACAATTGGCGTATTGTAGACCATACCGACTACTAGCAGCCGGTCGTTGACTTCATCGAAGCCCAAGCCCGTAACATTGCCCGGAAGTCCACCGCTTTCATAGACAAACGGCGAGAAAGACAGGTCCGATCTATCGACCCGGAATATTATTTTCTGTGACCCGACCAGAGCGATTCCGTACAGATAGCCGGAAGTATCCGTGGTTATGGATAGCATGTAAGTGCAGGGTATCAGCACTGTCTCGTTCACGGTGGCAGTAGCTAGATCATAGATGTCGATGGCCCCCGGTCTGCCAACAAGAAGCTCGGTGCCATCAATACAGTTGGCCCCCAGATTGTAGTCTGTTTGCAGGTAGAGTGTTTGGTTCCCCTCACGGTCAATAGACACAATCCTCCTGTTGTCCCAGCAGACAACAATGTAGCGATCATAGAGCGAATCGAAAGCCACGCTTTCGGGGCCGTCGAGCAGGTTCTGTGCCTCGACGCTCATCCCGCCCCACGCGAAAGTTAGCGCAAGACAGAGTGTCAATGTCAACCTCATCTTTGCCGGTCTCCTGTAAGTAAGAACCGCTCTGGAAATGCGGCCTCAATCAGTGTGCTTTGACAACGTCCCATTGAACAGACTCCGGCCCGCCGTCAACTCTTCTGTCACGCGGGACTGTCGCGTCTCTACTGATTCATTGAATGGAGGGCTGGAAACTTACTGAGCAAAATGCCGATATCTCTACCCCGGGTCGAACAGAAACCGGCCCGGCGGCCATCCGGTCTCGGAATTAGATTGCCAGTCGCGCGTCAATCGGGTATTCTGGAGTACCAGCGTTGGAGCTTGTTCTTGGACGTAAATGAGGCATTTCAAAGGGCGAAAGACGGTGACAAAGCCGTCGAAGAGCAACTCCTCGAGCAGCTCCTGGTAAGTTTCCGAGTCATCGTTCAACGAAGAATATGGGACAGGATGGATGGTGAGGATATTGTTCAGCAGGCGCTGATCACTGTTCTCGGCAAGTATAAAACTGCCGAAATCGCCATAAACTTCGCCGCCTGGGCCCATAAGGTGCTGAACAACAAGATCATGGACCATGTTAAGATGAAGCGGCTCAGGGGCCTCAAGATGGGAGAGTACGCAGGCCAGCAGGAAACGCTCATGGTCGCGGTCCCCGATCCGGGCCTCAAGGCCCGCATCAAGGGCTGCCTTGCTCGGGTGAACCGATCCCACAAGCAGTATGCCCGAATACTCAATCTTCATTTCCAGGGCTATTCCACAGAGGAGATCTGCCATGCCCTGGGGATCACAGCAAATAACTTCTATGTCAGTCTGTCGCGTGCTCGAACCATGCTGGAGGCATGCCTCAAACAGAAGGAAACGGACTCATGAACCGTTGTATCGACAAGAAGCACGGGGATCGCCTCCATGCCTACGAGCTAGGGACTCTTTCGGAGGAAGATCAGGTAGCTTTTGAACAGCACCTCATTGAGTGCCCTTACTGTGCGGGACGAGTGGCCGCTTTTTCGGAGGTCTCCCGGGTCATCGCTCATGACAAGGAAATCCATGAGTTCACCAGGGTGCTCGCCGCACCGGAGAACGACGCCACTTCTCTTGACCAACGTGGCGCGAGGACAGGAAACTGGTTGCGAAAACGGTGGTCGCTTTCCCTGCCTCTGGCCGCAGCCGCCCTGGTGATAATGCTCCTGGTTGATTGGCAGATTGATATCAAGCCGGCCAACGAGGCCAAAGCAGCGGAGAACCGCATGGTCGTTCTCTACTCGGCGAACCTGGAGGACCCGGGAGATTCTCTGCATCTGGGCGACATTACCACTAATCTGCTAATCACGCGCTTAGCAGAATCCAGGACCCTGCAGATTACCTCGTGCGAACGACTGTTGGCCGTGGGCGCCGATCTCGGATATGATAAGCAAGTTCTTCATCGGGCCGAGATCGGCCTCGAATTGGCGCAGAAGGTCAACGCCAGGTGGATACTCGCAGGCGAAATCGTTCGGACTGAGCCGAGTCTTGTCATCACCTCTCGGTTAAGCGACGTAGCTACCGGGGATATCCTGGGGACCCAGCGCGTTGAAGGCAAACCGGGAGACGATGTTTTCGATGTGATCGACAGACTGAGCATCGAAATCAGGCAGGATCTGCCTCTCCCCGGTCCGGACCAGGATGAGAGGAACCTCTCGATAGCAGAGATAACTACTCGATCTCCCGAGGCATATCACCATTATCTTGAAGGGGTGGAATACAAGACCAGGTTTTCCGCCGACAGATCCATCGAGGAATTCAGACTTGCCCTTGAGTACGATTCCACTCTGGCCATGGCTTATTTCTACCTGGCCACGTTGGAAGACCCAGCTTTGATCCGCCGGGCCATGGCATTCAGCGACCGTGTCAGCCTTCGGGAAAAGCGCCACATCGAGTGCAGCTACGCTCTTGCTGAGGGCGACACAGCCAGCGCGATCGAGTCCATGCTTGAGTTGATCGAGGAGTATCCGCTCGAAGCCTATGCCTATTGGCGCCTGGGGAAGATTTACAGTCTGACCGGACAGCCACAACTGGCCATCGACTATTTTGAGAACGCCGTCACGGTTGATCCCGGATACCGGGACGCTTACAATGACCTGGCCTATGCGTACGACGCGATCGGTAAGAGAGACCAGTCGATCATAGCTATTAGCCGCTACATAGAAGTGGCCCCGGGCGAAGCCAATCCTTATGACACCCGCGGGGATCTCTATGCCAATAATGGTCGGGTCGATGAAGCTATTAGTTCCTATACCGAAGCGCTCAGTATTGATTCGAGTTTCCTCGTTTCACTTGGCAAACTCGGAGGACTGTATCTTCTGAAACGTAATTACCGTCAGGCCGACAGTTGCTTTCGCGTCCTTACGCTAAAGGGGAGTTACTCTGAGCGTGCAGCCGGGCGCCGCTATCTGGCCGTCTCCGCTCTGCTGCGGGGACGATTCTCACAGACTCTGCTCATGTTCGATTCAGCAATAAGTGCGGACACGCTCGATAGCGAGTATGAAAGCGCCGCAGGCAATCTTCTGCAGAAGTCTCTCGTACTGGCCGAATTAGATCGTTTTGACGAAGCCAAGAGTACCGTTTCCGGTAGTCTGCGATTAGTTGAAGGTCATTCTTTATGCTGTGAATATCTGTACAGAGCTTTCCTTATTGGGTATCTGGAGAAACAGGGTGATACCGCGCAGACTCGCCGGGAAATGGAAGCACTGCGCGCGCTCGCCCTCGAAAAAGATACCGCTCTGGCTTTCGAATGGTATGCCAAAGGAAGTGTGTACTTTGATCACGGCAACTTCGAAGCAGCTCTTGAAGCCTTCGGTGAGGCTTCCCGGCTCGTTGACTATCCTTACTTTCCTTTCATGCTCGCACGGACATATCTCGAAATCGGAAGTCTGGACAAAGCCGCCGAGCAATTCGAAGAACTGGTAGCTAATCCGCCCGATCCAAGGTGGGCGACCCTACTGAATACGAAAGTGCACTACTACCTGGGTAGAACCTATGAAGAGTCTCATTGGTTTGACAAAGCGACCCGGGAGTACGAGACTTTCCTTTCGTTTTGGGAGCATGCCGATATCAACCTTCCCTCCGTGATAGACGCCCGTAACCGACTCAGAGCCGTGACGCACAACTGAACGGCCGGGCGACCCACCCTCCGAGTGGGTTTCTTTTGCCGGCTGCCTCGCCGCATGCAGCGGGACCAGAGTCTGATCCGTAGGCCCGCTCTAAACCACTGCCTGATTTCACTCAAATATAGCTCTGTTGGGCCATCTTGTCACCCGGTTAAAGGGCGGAACCACCAGGGGGTTCTCCCCTGCTGGACTACCCGCTCCATATCTCAAGCAATAATAGCGGCCGTGGCCCCACTCTGGCGGAGAGGCAGGGATTCGAACCCTGGACAGGGGTCTCCTGTACACACTTTCCAGGCGTGCGCCTTCGACCGCTCGGCCACCTCTCCGCGTACGTCTGAATCAGCGACCTCGAGCCGCTGCCGTAACCGGTAATTTAGCCGCCAAGGAACATAAAACAAGGCGAATCTGTCACCCGAAACCAACCGTGCAGGCAGGCCGACATCCAAGTGGTCAACCTGAAACCGTCGTCCTCAGTCACTGGGTCGGTTCAGACGGCCGGAACTCGCCCAGGGTCTCACGAAGCAGGCGGTTGAACTCCACCGGGGCCTCCAGGTGCAGGAAGTGCCCGAAGCCGGGCATCAGTTTCATGTCGAACGAGGCAGCTATCGCGCGATTGCCCTCGACATCGGTCGGGTATTTGTCACTGCTGATAGTCCGGATCGGCAACCGAACCTCAGCCAGCGCCGACCGGTAGTCGTACCCAACGGTCTCGGATATGGCTTCAATCGCCATCTCGGGCGGCGAGGAGGCCATGTCGGCAGCCACATGGTTGACGAGACCGGTGTCGGTACCTTCCGGAAACATGGCTCGAACAAAGCGGTCGGTGGCGCCCACAAAATCGGGGCTGAACTGACTCACCCAGGCGACGACCTCCTCCGGTGAAAAACTCTGACCGAAACTCTGAAAGTTGTCAACCCCGACCAGGGCCACCACCCGACCCGGCAGCCGTCGCGCCGCCTCGATAATCACCGGCCCACCCATGGAATGACCGACCAGGATAACATTGTTCAGATCGAGTTTGTTGACCACCGCGGCGACATCGGCACCGAAAGCTGCCATCGTCCAATTCTCCCGGCCCAGGCCGGATTGACCGTGACCGGCGAGATCGACCGTGACCAGTCGATAGTCCCTGGCGAACTCATCAACCTGATTCTTCCAGTAGGTACGATCACAACTCCAGCAGTGGACAAAGACCAGCGCCTGGTCGCCGGCGCCCCGAACGTCGTAGTAAATCATGATGCTGTCTTCGGAAAGGACGCTGTCGACCACCGGGCCGGTTGACGTTACGGCCGGAGCCTCGGCTTCTTTCTGGCAGGCGGTCAGCATCAGCACGGTGACCAGTGCCAGGGCGACAAGGGTGGCCGCATGTGATAGTCTTCTGCTCATCTTCCTCATTCCTCCTGGTTTGCGTTATCTGAACGAACTTCTGCGCAATCATAGAAACGATCAACAAGAAAACCAGGGCATTAGATTCCGGCCGACGACCCGCAGGCTCACTTCAACAGCAACTGATGATGAGGCGAGAAGAAACGCCGCACGGTCAGTTCCAGCGCCACCACCGAGCTGACGGTCACGGCGGCGGCCAGCATATAGGCGACCACAATCTGCAACAAGATCGCCTTCACCGGTTCTACTCCCGCCAGGATCATACCGGTCATCGCACCCGGCAGAGCGACAATACCGACCGTCTTGAGGAAGTTCAGGGTCGGCAACATGCCGGCCACGACCGCGTCTTTTTGAAACCGACGGCTGGCCTCACGCCAGCTCTTTCCGAGCGCCAACGAGGTCTCAATGGCGTCCTTGTTCTGCCGGATATCAGAGATAATGCGATTGACCGTCAGGGCCGAGGCATTCATCGAGTTGCTGATGATCATCCCCGCCAGCGGAATGAGGTAGCGCGCTTCCATCGTGATCACCCGTAGCGCCAGCAGCATGCCGATCGTCACCGCCGAACCGAGCGCAATCGCCAGGAAAGTCACTATGACTGGACGTTTGATCTCTTTGACCCGCGAGGCCGCCACCTGGGCGCCGACCACGGTCATTATCAACATGGCCAGGTGCATCAGCCAGGCCGATTCCAGTTCGAAGATATATTTGAGCGCGTAACCGACTGCGACCAATTGCACGAACGCCCGCACCGAACCGAAAGCCAGGTCCTTCTGAACCGGGATTTTCCACCAGAGCGTCAGCCGCCCGGCCTCGGTCTGCGGCGCGTTGACCAGACGGTCGGCCGGTCCGTACTCCTCGAGCCGGCCCGATACAATCAGGAGCCCCTCGCCGCCCATGCGCAGTGCCTGTTCCGGACTGTGCGATACCATGATGACCGCCAGGTTTCGGTCAGTTGCGATTTTCCTGACCGCGCCTTCGATTTTCGAAGTGTAGGTGGGATCGAGTGCGGCGGTCGGTTCGTCCAGAAGAATCACCTTTGGGTCGGTAGCCAGCAGGCGGGCCAGCGCTACGCGTTGTTTTTCACCCACTGAGAGGCTGGCCGCGGTCTGGCCGCTTTTTTGCGGATTGAATGACGCAAGCTCCAGGAGTTGCCCTATGCGCCCGGAATCAAGCGTGTTGTCGGCGTACCGCAGATTGTCGGCCACCGTGCCGGGAAACAGATACGGCACCTGGAAAAGATAGCCGATCCGTTTGCGCAACTCGCACGGAGCAATAGTCCGGTAGTCGGTTCCCGCGAACACTACGTCACCGGCAGTCGGCTCGTCGAGACGATTCAACAGGCGAAGCACCGAACTCTTGCCGGCTCCCGAGGGTCCCAGGATGCTGTAGATGCGACCGGGATTAAAGGCGAACGAAAAGTCGTCGACGATCATCAGCTCGGCACCGTCGGACGACACCCGCCGCGTCAGATGCCGGGCCTCAAGTACCGGTAGGTCGGCGTTCACGCTTCCCGGTCCTCACCCTCACCGAAATACAGAAAGCGGTTGAGCAGATTGACATAGTCCGACCAGCCGCGGCCGTCCTGTCGGCCGCGGATACGGTCGATCGCGCCCAGTTTGCTGTCGATCTCATCGCAATAGTACAGCACGAAGGCCTCCGGTATCTGGGGCACGACCGGAGCGCCGTACTCGCGCTCGCCGTGATGCGAGAGGATCAGGTGCCGCAGAATCACCAGCAGTTTGTCGGGGAAGCCCTCGACCGTGCGAGCCCGTTCGCAAATCCAGTTGTCGGCCAGGCTGATGTGGTCCACCAGGCGGCCTTCATCGGTGTAGTCGATGACCGTCCGGGTGTGATAAGACGCCATCTTACCGGCATCGTGAAAGAGACCGCCGAAAATCAGGTAGTCCTTGCTCAGAAAGTCATACCCGGCCGCCACCCGGAGGGCCAGTTCCGCGACATTGGCCGAATGTTCCGACAGGCCGCCGATGGTGGCGTGATGCCAGAGCTTACCGGCCGCCGCGTTAAGGAAGCCGTCCAGCCAAACGGGGTCCTCCAGAAACCGGTCGGCCAGGGCGCGGATATACGAATTCTGAATCTGGTCACGCAGGGCAAGGAGCCTCGCCTTGCGCTCCTCGTGCGACTGCGGCGAATGGGGCATGATGTCTTGAAGCGAGTATTCGTGATCCTCGGCCAGGCGCGCCCGGCTGACGGTCAGCTGGGTCCTGCCCCGGTACTCCCCGACCACCCCGCGCACTTTGACCACCATCCCTTCGGCCAGCTCCTCCAGCGCGAACTGGTCCGGCTCCCACATGACGGCCGCGACCCGCGCCGACGAATCGCCCAGCTCCAGCGACACGTAGCGTCCCCGCACGTACTCCCGGACATCTTTCTTGCGGACGGCGAAGAACCCCTCGACGTGGTCGTCTTTGACAAACTCCACGATCTTCTTCTGTTCCATGAGCCTAAACTAAGCTACCCGAGGTCTGGAGGCCAGTCCAAAACCGCCCGATTAATAAAGAGTTGGCCCGCAATCGTATAAGGGATATATTAGCGGAACCCGATGAAGATACTGACCCGATATATCCTGCGGGAGCATATCGCCCCGTTCTTTTTCGCTTTCTTTACCATCACCTTTCTGCTTGTCATCGACTTCGTTCCCAGGATCATCGACCGGGTGATTGACAAGGATATCGACGTGATGGTGGTCCTCGAACTGGTCGGGCTCAACCTGGCCTGGATGCTGGCCCTGTCGATCCCGATGTCGGTCCTGGTGGCCACCCTGATGGCGTTCGGACGGCTTGGTTCCGATTTCGAGATCACCGCCATCAAGGCGTCCGGCATCAACCTGCTGCACGTTCTCCTTCCGCTCATGGTGGCGGCCGCGTTCGTGACCTGGGGGATGATCGAATTCCACGACCGGGTCCTGCCCGACCTGAACAAGAAGGCCCGGACCCTGCTGGGCGACATCCAGGCCATGCGGCCCACGCTGGTGTTCGAATCGGGCGTCTTCATAAGTGACATCCCCGGTTACCTGGTGCTGATCGACCGGATCGACCACGCCACTTCGTACGTCGAGGGGGTGCGTATTTCCGAGACCAAAGACCCCGACCATCCCCGCCTGATCATCGCCAGGGACGGCTACCTGGAAATGACCGACGGCGGACGGAACATGCGGTTCCGGCTCAACAACGGCGAGTTGCACACGCTCGACCTCCAGAATCCCGACAACTACCGCAAACTCGACTTCAAGAACCAGGTCATTAATGTCTCCGGAACCGCATCTGAGTTGGTCCGGACCGATTCGGAATACCGCACCGACCGGGAGATGAACATTGAGGAGATGACCTCCCACGTGGACCGGGCGGTCAGTTCCGCCGAGCCGCTCCGGGAACGGATAAACGAGTATTTCCAGACCAAGTTCACATACCTCTTTTCGGATACGTTTGCCTTCAATCTGAAAGACTCGGTCGACGACCGCCGCGCCCTGGGACTGGTGCAGAGTGATGCCTCGGTGCTGGTGCGGCACGTCGAGCGCAACCGGCAGCAGATCAGCGCCCAGAAGCGGGTGATGGACAAATACAACATCGAGATCCAGAAGAAGTACTCGATCCCGGCCGCGTCGCTCGCCTTTGTGCTGATCGGCGCCCCGCTGGGCATAATGACCCGTCGCGGCGGCATGGGCATGGCCATCGCTATCGCGATCGCCCTTTTTATGGTCTACTGGGCCTTTCTGATCGGCGGCGAGGACATGGCCGACCGCGGGATTATCTCGCCCTTTGTCGCCATGTGGAGCGCCAACATCCTGATTGGATGCCTGGGGCTCTACTTGAACTACATCGTGGTCACTGAGAAGCCGTTGTTGGGCTGGTTTCGGCGAAAGGACTGACACCCGCCATGCTCAAACGGCTCGACCGGTACCTGCTCACCTACTTTTTCCTCTCTTTTGTAGCGGTGGCTATCTCTATCGGGCTGACCATCATTGTCATCAACATGGTCGGGGAATTGCGCGATTTCATTGACAACGACGTCCCCCTGCTGGCGATTCTCGAGTACTACGTTTATTTCGGCGGCTGGGTGATTCGCTCGTTCGTGCCGATGTTTGTCCTTCTGTCGGTGCTGTTCTCGATCTCGCTGCTGGCACGGCGACACGAAATCCTGGCCATGAAGGCCAACGGTCTGTCGCTCTACCGCATCACTCTGCCGTTCGCCCTGATCACCCTGCTGATCTCGGCGGGCCATTTCTGCTACAACGAGTACATCTTCCCCGATATGAACCAACGCAAGCTGGAGATCAAGAACTTCACCATCGAGCGCCGGTCGCGCGCCGCCCAAACCGTGGTGCGCGACATTTACCGCCAGATCAACCCCGGCAGTTTCTATACCATCGCCCAGTTCGACACCGAACGGCGTATGGGCGAGAGCTTCAAGCTGTACCGCGCCGAAGCCAACCGGGCGACCGAGATCATTACCGCCGAGAAGATCGTCTACATGGATTTCCTCTGGCAGGCCGTCAAGGGCAATCGCCGGATATTCCAGGAAGGCGCCGAACGGCGGTACATCCAGTTTGACAGCCTGATCATCGGGGATATCGGCGACACACCCGAAGACCTGGCCAAACGCCTGGGCAAGCCGGAAGACATGGGACTGGACGAACTGAGGCGCTATATCGACCTGATGAAACGCACCGGCGGACCCTATACTCGAGAGATAGTCGACCTCAAAACGAAATACTCTTTCCCGATGGCGTCCTTTATCGTCGTGTTGATCTGTGTGCCGTTTGCCTCCAATCCTCGTCGGGCCGGAATCGCGGTGTCGGTGGCGGTCGGGTCGGGCATATCGCTGGTTTATTTTGTTCTCTACCGGATGCTCCAGTCGGCCGGCTCCAACGGGAAGATTCCCGAGGACCTCGCCGCGTGGGGCGTCAACGGCCTGTTCCTGCTGGTCGGCTTGATTCTTATGTGGAGAGCGCCCAAGTAATGCCGCACGAGGACCACGAGAAGAACCGCGCCGTCTGGAACCGGATGGTCGATCTACATGTGGACCATTTGGAGTACCGCACCCAGGACGTCATCGACGGCGGCTCGTCGCTCAAGCGGCTCGAACTGGAGGCGCTCGGCGACGTGCGCGGCAAGACCCTTTTGCACCTGATGTGCCAGTTCGGGCTGGACACGCTCTCGTGGGCGCGGCAGGGGGCGGTGGTTACCGGGGTTGATATCTCCGATCGCTCAATCGAAGTCGCCCACGATCTCACGAAGAAATGCGGACTGCACGCTGAGTTCATACGGTCCGACGTGCTGGACCTGATCGGGAAGATCGACCATAAGTTCGACTTCGTCTTTCAGTCGTATGGCACCCACGGCTGGATTTCGGATATCCGGCGTTGGGCCGAAGTCGTGGCGCACTATCTCAAACCGGGCGGCACGTTTTTCCTGATCGATGGTCACCCGATCAGCGCGATCTTTCTTTTCCCTGACCAGCCGTACGATTATTTCGACCAGGAGCCCGAGCGGACGGCCAATCCCCCCGACTACTGTGAAAAGGATGCACATGTCGAGGGTGAGGCTGTGGAATGGCAGCACCCCATAGCGGAGATTGTCAACGCCCTGATCGCCGCCGGCCTGACCATTGAGCGACTGGACGAATACAACTTCGGGTATTGGCGATTTGCCGACGGTTGGTACGAGACCGAGGACCACTACTGGTATCCCCCCGGCGGCCCGACCAGATACCCCCTGATGTTCGCGGTCAAAGCGCGGAAGGGGTAGCCGTCGGATTAGGGGATTTTCTCCAGTTCTAACCCACTGATGACGGATGACCATCGTTAACGGGCGACCCAGGTCATCGCGAAGCCGTCACGGGGTAAGCAAAGGCGGCGGGGAATCAATCCTACCCAGGGGGCCTGTCAAGATTAGTCAGCGACCGGTCGAACCGTCTTTTAGACTGCCGGCCGGACCTCCGGAACCAGCCGCCTGAAGTCACCGGAACGACCTATTGATTTTGTGCCGATTGGGTCTATATTGTTGATATAAAAGGAGTAGCGGCCGAGCAGGTTCCGGCCGAATGAGCGCTCAGGCTATGATTCCAACCGGTGTCATTTTCGATCTCAAGAAATACGCCATCCACGATGGTCCGGGTATCCGCACGACTGTTTTCTTCAAAGGCTGTCCGCTCGACTGCCGCTGGTGCCACAACCCGGAAAGCCGCAAACCGGGGATTGAGCGGCTGATGGTCTGTCGAGCCACCCCAGGCAATCCGGCCTGCTCGCGGGATGTGACCATCGGACGTCAAGTCACGGTAGAGAGTCTCATGGCCGAGATCATGCAGGACTGGATCTTCTATGACCAATCCGGCGGAGGTGTAACGTTCTCCGGCGGTGAGCCGTTGCTCCAGGTTGAATTTCTGCTCGCGCTCCTGGAGGAATGCCGCCGCGAAGGAGTCCATACCGCGGTCGATACTTCCGGCCATGCTTCACTATCTGACCTGCAAAAGGTAGCGCAGGCCGCCGATCTGCTGCTTTACGACCTGAAACTGATGGATGATACGGCCCATCGGGAGTACATCGGCGTGTCCAACCAGCTTATTCTGTCAAACTTGAAAGCCGTTGCCGGGAACGCCGATCGAATTATCGCCCGCGTGCCGCTGATCCCGGACATCACCGACACCGACCGGAACCTTGACGCCGTGGCTGATTTTCTCGAACCGCTGGGCCTGCGCCGGGTCAGCCTTCTTCCGTATAATAAATTGGGCGAAGACAAGCACGAGCGTTACGCCCTGCCCGGCCATCGTCCGAACTGGGACGTGCAGGACCGCGAATCACTGCAATTGAAGGCCGAGAGATTCAGGGCGCGTGGCTTTGTGGTATCGCTAGGAGGATGAACGAGATGACCGAACGAATACAAGCCCTGCGCCAACAGAGCCTCGACGCCGTCCCGCGTATCTCGATGGAGCGGGCTCACTTGCTTACCGAGTTTTACCAGAGCGGGGTCGCCGAGCGGGTGTCCATCCCGGTCGCCCGGGCGCTGGCCTTCAAGCACCTGCTCGAGCACAAAGGGTTGTGGATCGGCGACGGCGAGTTAATCGTCGGCGAACGCGGCCCCGCCCCCAAAGCCACTTCCACCTATCCGGAGATCTGCACCCATTCGATGGATGATTTCACGGTTCTGGACACCCGAGAGAAAGTCTGGTTCCGGGTCGGCGACGACCAACGCCGCTCCCAGGAAGAGGCGGTCATACCGTTCTGGACCGGCCGCTCGATTCGGGACCGGATTTTCGAGGAAGTCGACGAGGCCTGGAAAGAGGCTTATTACGCCGGAGTATTCACCGAATTTCAGGAGCAGCGGGCACCCGGACATACGGTTCTGGACGACAAGATCTACCGGCTGGGGATGAAGGACTTCAAGGCGGCGATTCAGAACAGCATCGATAACCTCGATCACTACGACGACCCGCGCGCCCTCAAAAAACGCGAACAGCTGGAAGCTATGGCGATCGCCGCCGACGCCCTGATCGTATTCGCGAGGCGCTACGGCGAGAAGCTCAAGGAACTTGCAGGCCAGGAAACCGACCGGCAACGCCGCACCGAACTGACCGAAATGGCCCGCATCTGCTCGCGCGTCCCGGAGAACGCACCCGAGACGATGTGGGAAGCGCTGCAATACTATTGGTTCGTTCATCTCGGTGTCATTACTGAGCTGAACACATGGGATTCGTTCAATCCCGGTCGACTGGACCAGCACCTCTGGCCGTTTTATCAGTGCGACCTCGAATCCGGCCGCCTCACCGAGGAGTCCGCCCGTGAACTGATCCAGGCGTTCTGGATCAAGTTCAACAACCAGCCGGCCCCGCCCAAGGTTGGCGTGACAGCACATGAGAGCGCCACCTACACCGACTTCTGCCTGATCAATCTCGGCGGCGTGACGGCCGACGGCGAGGACGCCGCCAACGACATGACCTATCTGCTCCTCGACGTGATCGAGGAGATGCGCATCCTCCAGCCGAGTTCGATGGTGCAGATCAGCAAGAAGAACCCCGACCGCATGATCAAGCGGGCCCTCGAGATCATCAAAACCGGTTTCGGGCAGCCGTCGCTGTTCAACACCGACGCCATCGTGCAGGAGATGGTCCGTATGGGCAAGTCGGTTCAGGACGCCCGCAACGGGGGGGCATCGGGGTGTGTCGAGACCGGCGCGTTCGGCAAGGAAAGCTACATCCTGACCGGTTATTTCAACCTCGTCAAGGTTCTCGAAATCACTCTTCATAACGGACTTGATCCCCGCACCGGCCACAGGATCGGGGTCGAGTCAGGCGATCCGGCGACCTTTGCGACCTTCGACGACCTGTATGCAGCGTTTGAACGGCAGCTCCGTCACTTTATCGACATCAAAATCAGAGGCAACCGGATTATCGAACGTCTCTGGGCGCGGTATCTCCCGGCGCCGTTCCTGTCGCTGCTGATCGACGACTGCATCGCCAACGGCCGGGACTACAACGACGGCGGTGCCCGGTACAATACGTCATACTTGCAGGGAGTCGGTATGGGAACGATCACCGATTCGCTGACGGCATTGAAGTACCATGTGTATGACAGGAGGACCATCAGTCTACCGGCGTTTCTGAATGCCCTGCGGGAGAACTTCGATGGCGCGGGTGAGTTCCGCCATGAGCTTGTCAACGCCACGCCCAAGTACGGCAACGACGATGATTATGCCGACAGTTCCCTGCGCCGGGTGTTTGAGAGTTTTTTCAGTATGATCGACGGCCGCCCCAATACCAAAGGCGGCCATTTCCGCATTAACCTCCTGCCGACCACGTGTCATGTCTATTTCGGCAGTGTGGTGGGGGCGACTCCGGATGGCCGTTTGCGAGGCGAGCCGCTTTCGGAGGGCATTTCTCCGGTCCAGGGGGCCGACCGCAAAGGGCCGACGGCGGTGTTGAAATCAGCCGCCAGGATCGACCACGTCCGCACCGGCGGGACTCTTCTGAACCAGAAGTTCTCACCCCAAATACTGGAGACCGAGGAGGATATCGAGAAACTGATGCACCTGATCCGTGCGTATTTTCGCATGGACGGCCACCACATTCAATTCAATGTCGTCACCGCCGACACCCTCCGCGCCGCGCAACGCGAGCCGGAGAAACACCGCGACCTGATCGTCCGGGTGGCCGGGTACAGCGACTACTTTGTCGATCTCGGACCGTCGCTGCAGAACGAGATCATCAAACGCACCGAGCAGAGTCTGTAGCGGCCCATGTCGGACCTTCTGAAAAAGATGCGAGAGTGGCAACCGCCCGACGGCTGGACAAGTGTAACGACCATCGACGCTCACACCGAAGGCGAGCCACTGCGCATTATCCTCACCGGATACCCGGAACTCAAGGGCGAGACTATCCTGGCCCGCCGCCGCGAGGCCCGGGGCCGCTATGACCACCTTCGTACCGTTCTGATGTGGGAGCCGCGCGGTCACGCCGACATGTACGGCTGCGTGATCGTCCCTCCGGTTTCCCCGGAGGCGGATTTCGGCATCCTGTTTCTGCACAACGAGGGATACAGCTCCATGTGCGGACACGGGATTATTGCGATCACCACGGTTGCGGTCGAGACCGGCACGGTAACCGCCACGGAACCAGAAACAACGGTGCGGATTGATACACCTTCGGGTCTGGTCACCTCGTTTGCCCGGGTCGAGAAGGGTCATGTCAGAAGCGTGCGCTTTCACAATGTGCCATCGTTTGTGGTCGAGCTGAACGCCACGGTTGACGTGCCGGATGTCGGCGGGGTGTCCTATGATCTCGCTTTCGGCGGCGCCTTCTATGCTTATGTGAACGCGGCCGACGTCGGCCTCACATGCGAACCTAAAAACCACAGCGCCCTGATCAGCACCGGCATGAAGATCAAGCGCGCGGTGATGGCCTCGCGCGAGATTGCCCACCCGTTCGAGCGGGATCTGAATTTCCTCTACGGTACTATCTTCATCGGCCCGCCGATAGGATCGGATGCGAGCAGCCGAAATGTTTGCATCTTCGCCGAAGGCGAAGTGGACCGAAGCCCGACCGGCACCGGGGTCAGCGGCCGCATGGCGATTCACTTTGCGCGCGGGGAGATCAAACCGGGTGAGCCCATGGTCATCGAGAGCATAATCGGCAGCCGGTTCACGGGGCGGGTGGTCAATACCGTGAAATTCGGACCTTACGAGGCGGTCATCCCCGAAGTCGAAGGGCGGGCTTTTATCACCGGCCGCCACGAATTCCTGCTCGACCCGGACGATCCGCTTCGCCACGGATTTATCCTGAGATAGGCTATATCGAGCCGATTCCGGCCCGCAAGCCCTTGCCCGCAGCGCGGAAAATTGAACCCCACCTCCGCAACTTGCGTATAATCAACAAAAAAAAGATGGCAATAAAGGTCTTAGTGGGCGATGAAATTTACTTGTGCCGGAGTCGCCCGGGATGTATCTTGAATTGCGAGACAGGCCCCAACCGCCATTTCTGCGTTTTGCCTAAGGTGTTGACAGGTATTATATTGTCCGGGCCTGGAGCAAATGACTGGAGTGGGAACTTCACCCGTGAACGATCTGTTTAGACAGATAAGCCGCATAAGCGGCCGGCTTTTGGGCATAGAGGGGTGATGTATGCCTGAGAGTCAGACAAGACAGCCTGCGAGGCGGAAGCAGTTCGAGGCCGAAGCTTTGCCTCACATGGACGCGCTCTACCGCACGGGTTTGAGGATGACCAAGAATCAGTCCGATGCGGAAGATCTGGTTCAGGAGACGATGGTCAAGGCCTACCGCTTCTGGGACAAGTTCGAACCGGGCTCGAACTGTCGCGCCTGGCTGTTCAAGATCATGACCAACATATTCATCAATGAATATCGGTCAAAGTCGCGAACGCCGGTGTCGGTCGACCTGGATGATATCGACGACAACTTCCTGTACGGGCAGTTGGCGACGGTCCCTTCGGATCGAAACCCGGAAGAAGAACTCTTCGCCAAGATATTTGACGATGACGTCAAGAAAGCGATCGAGGAGTTGCCCGATGATTTCAGACTGGTGGTCGTGCTTTCGTTCCTGGAAGGCTTTTCCTACCAGGAAATCGCCGACATCGTCAATCTCCAGCTGGGAACCGTTAAATCGCGCCTCCACCGCGGCCGAAAACTATTACAGAAGAAGCTATATGATTATGCAGTCAAGAACGGATACATCAAGGACCTCACTACATGAATTGCCAGGAAGCACTGAGCCTGCTTTATGATGTAATTGATAAAGAAGCCTCCGAGATTGACACCAGACAAGTAGAAGAGCACCTCCGCAACTGTCGGGACTGCTCCGGCGTTTACCGTCTCGAGCGGTCGGTCAACGAGTTGCTTCAGGAAAAGCTCAAAAGTCAGCAGTCGACGCCGCGTCTCGATTCGCTTAAGGCGAAGCTTCTGAATGAGCTGGACCAGATCGACTGCGCCGACCAGCCCGAGGAGTCCCCGAAAAAAAAACCCGTTGAGACGGCCGCCCAGCCCGCTCTCCGGCTCGGCCGGGCCCTGGCGATCGCTGCGTCGGTGATAGTCGTCATCGGTGCGGCCTGGTTAGGCAACAGCATCCTGACCGATCACGCCGCCTTTCTGCCGTTAGAAGAAGCCCACTGGGCCGCCCAGGATAATCTCGATCTTTACCGCAACCAGGTAGTCACCAGCCTGACCCGTCTGGACACACGACAGTCCCTGGCCTACGATGTGGCCGAGGATATCAACAGCTTCACGCTGGTCGGCGGGCAGAGCGAAACGGTCGACGATGTACCGTTGACTCACTTTGTCTATCACAACGAGAACCGGGTGGTGTCGGTTTTCGTGATCGACGCCGCCATGGTGACGCTGCCGGCCGACTTGCTGGAGACCCTGGTGACTCGCCACGGCATTCAGTTCTACGATCACAACTGTCGCGGCTGCCGCCTGGTGTATCACCAGGTTGGCAACGCCCTGGTGGTAACGGCCACCACTCATCGGGATATCGAGCTGCTCGATTTTGTTCCCGATCGCACCCCGGTCTAGCCGATCCATCCGGACTGCAGGAAGCACACCCCGCCAGACAAATCCGGCGCAACGGACGCGCCGGTCTTTCTGTGCCCTGGAGTCTAAGTCAGAATAGAACCTATCGCACCCTGAGACCCGCGATCTTGACCAGCCCCCGGTGGTACCCGTCCGGAAACAACTGCTCCAGCTGGTTCAGATCGAGATTGTTGGCCTCGCATGTCTCGTAGAGAGTGGGGATCTCACCTGTCTCGCTCTGACGCCGCCGCAAATAGTGGATAACCCGCCAGTGATCGTCGGTCAGCCGTCCGCCCGGCAGCTTCATGTCGTAGGCCCGATACGAGGCGAAATACTCATCCCAGTCCGCCGGATTGACCAAAAAACCACGGACATCTACCGCGTAGGTCTTCTTGAAAGTGATGTAATTCAGATCGTGGGCCGTCGTGGGCAACTGGGCCTGGCTGAGGTATCCCTCGCGGTAAGAGATACCCGCCAGTTTGCAGGCGCCCCGAAGGTACCCGGTGGGAAAGAGCCGTTTCAAGTCCTGACGAGTCAGTCCGCAACGGCGGCAGGTCTCGTAGACGAGAGGACATCGACCCGCGATGCGGTACATATTGCGGATATAGTTGATGACGTCCCAGTGCTCTTTTGTCAGTCCGTGGGGGATGCCGACGTCGCCGGCCTTCTGCCGGGAAAAATGTTCGTTCCACTGATCCGGATTGACGAGAAAACCTGCGTCATCAGTATTGAATTCAGTGCGATCAGGATCATACTCTTCCATAGGTCACCTCCAATGTCAGGCCTTGCACCTCTTATGAACAGCAGCCTGGAGGCTGAATCCTCCAAAGCGATGATAGATCATGCATGGGACAAAAGCGTCGGTGCGACGGGGGCCACGCAGCCGGGGTGGTTTCAGCCCTGGGAACACGTCGATTCCAAGAGCGCCGTACATCTGAAAGCACATCTCTTTCTCTCCGACTCCAGGTCGAAATGCTATTTCAACCGGATACCGGCAGCACCAACCTTAGCCGGCACCAATATAGAGCAACGGCCTTGTTTGGCAACTAAGATGTGAACGCTAGCTGGTATGGCGTGGCATTTATGCCTGGACTTTCTTGTTGCCTCCCATCCGGCTCTCTATAACTTCCCCGGTATGAATCGCACCATTGTCGGCCATCTTTACCCGGCCATAGCTCTCTTTATCCTCGTATTCGCCACGCCCCACGCCGAGAATTACCGGGACAACGAGCGAATACAGCGGGTCCTTCAGGCTGAACAGCTGCTCTTCAACGACCACTTCGGAGCGGCCGACTCCATCTACAGGGATCACATTGAACATCATCCGGCCGACCCGATAGGATATCTTTTCCGTGCCGGAGCCCTGTTCGCCGAGATGTCCGACCGCGAGGACAACCTGCATGAACGAGTGTTCAAGGAACTGCTGGATTCGGTCGAGGTCCTGACGACGCGGATGCTGGACACCTGCGACCAATCGACCGCCGCCTGGATGTACCTCTGGCGGGGTCATGCCCGAGCGTACCGCTCGCTTTATGAATCGAAGTTCGGTTCGTTTTTCTCGGCTCTCAGACTGGGTCTGTCCACCATCGACGAGTACGAGGCCGGTCTGCGAGCCGACAGCACCCTGTACGATCTCTACACGGGGATCGGATCATACCATTACTGGAAATCGGCCAAAGCGGGATTGCTCAGATGGCTGAGGATATTCAAGGACGAAAAGGACAACGGAATCGCCGAACTGCGGATGGCGGCTGATTCGTCGCTTATGCACCGCGAGTCGGCGCGCAGCGCCCTGATCTGGATATGGCTGGATCGAAAGGAGTACGATTCGGCAGCCGCGCTGGCCGACGAGTTCGCGCGGCGGTACCCCGACGGCAAGACCTTTCTCTGGCCACTGGCTCAATCCCGCTTCCGTCAGGCAGACTACGAACAGGCGGCCGAGGCCTTCCTGAGAATCCGCGCCCGACTGGAAGTCTCTCCCGGCAACTACCACAACCTGATCGAGTGCGACTATCACCTGGCGCAATGTTACAGTTGGTTATCCGACCGGGACCGTCTTCGCACCACGGCGGCACACCTGGCTGAATACAAGGATCTGATCCCCACCGCTACGCGCAAAAGGCAACAGGCCAAGATCAACTATCTGATGAGAATCGCCCGGCGGTAGGGCCGTAAAGATCGGCCCCGTCTTCTCTTGTTATGCCGGGGGCGAGTCTACTGGTAAACAGCGTGCCCGGCAGATACCCACATCGGCCGATTTAGGCGGCACCTGTGCATCCGGGCCGCACATAGTCATCAATCCTGCGGCGGACCCGGATAGACTCATGCGTGCTACTGGGACGGAGAGCGCGACTCCTGAATTCGCCGGGAGCTCTCGACAAAGATGTCCTCCAGCGGCGTGTCGTTGTTCGGGTCGGGGAGTTCATCCGGTTTGATCGGATGCACCGTCCACTTGCCGGTCTTCCACGACGCCCCCTCGTAGATCGCCTCGGCCCCGTGCTTGTCGTTCCCTTTGGCGTAGACGATCTTCCCCTTATCCAGACACATGGTCAGCTTGCCGCCTTCCGACGACACCCGAATTCGCGCGGTCTTGCATGACGGCCCCAGGGCCTCCAAGAGCTGCAGCAGGCTCATTTCTTCGAGATTGCCGCTGGCGACCTCGTCACCGCCTTCCGGTTCGGCATCGTTACCCGGACCGTCCTCGAAGCGGGTTCGCAACTTCTGCATCTTGACCACCAGCAGATCGAGCGAGTTTTCAATCGGGATGACGTCCTCGAGACCCAGGTCAGCCCGGGCGGCCAGTTCGGCGGCGGCCTGACGACTGGTGACCAGATAGGTCGGCACCTGGGCCAGTTCGACACCCTTCGAGGAGAGCGTCGTGACCAGACCGCACGCCTTGGTGCCCAGTCCTTCCTGCAGCAAAATGATAATATCGGGTCGGCTGCGCCGGTACATCTCCACGAACTTGCCGACATCGTCGATCGCCACCGGCCGGAACCCCTCCTCCTTGAGGCGGGCGACGATCACGCCCAGATAATCCATGTCCTCGCAATACATGAGGACCTGGTTGAAGGTACCGCGCTTTTTCTCCGGCTCGATCAGGATTTCCTTCTCGATCATCTCGATGAAGGCCTCGGCGACCTCGCCGAGAAACATCCGCCCCGTCAGCGCCACCAGGTTGTTGCGCACCTTCTCGAACCGGTCCAGCGACATCCGTTTTTCCACGGAGACATGTTCGCAGAACATGTCGACGATCGTGAGGATATTCCCGCCCAGCGCCTCGATCGGCAGCCGCCGGGTGTACTTCTGCTCCAGATCGATATACATGGAGCGCAGCATGCCCACTACCAGCGGCGGGTAGTTCAGCGAGTCGAGCAGCTTGACGGTCATCTGGACGCGGGTGCGGCAGTCGGGAGCCGACTCCGATTCACCGTAGTAGAAGCGCGAAATGTCGTGCAGATAGGCGGCGTTGAGAATATTGAGCCGGTCCTTTTCGGGCAGGCCGAGATGGCGGCAGAGCTTGTCGACATACTGCCCGACGAGCCCGGCGTGGTTGCCGGCAGCCTGATCGCGCGCTGCCAGCAGCGTCGTGAACAACTGCATGTTTTTGACGATCAGCCCCTCGGTATCACGGTAGCCGCTCTCCCGCAACAGCATCTGTCCGGCCGACTCGTAAAAGCGCACCCGGGTACGCAGCGAAACCTTGCGCAGGCGATCTATCAGATCGATGTAGTCACCGGAAACCGAGTCCCGGACAAAGACGGCGTAAAACGACTGATCGCCGATCAGGCCGAGCGCATCGTCGGCTGAGTCGGAGCAGACCACCCGGAACTCTTCGTTCTCCAGCGCCTTCACCAGCGGCTGATCGGCGGACAGATCATCACTGACCAGAAGCACGGTCGGCACATCCGCCGAAACTCGCTGACCTTCGGCGGGCCCCGCGTCGGTCGGTTGTTCGGCCTCGGCCACACGGGCCTGGGGGCCGGCCACGTAGTGCTCGGCGATGACCGACCGCAAAGACAGCTCAGCCGCCACAAAGAGACGGATCTCCTTCCCCTTGGCCACGAATTTAAGCTCATCAAGGAGATTCTGGTCGGTCGGATCTTCGCAGGCCACACTCAAGGTGTTGCTCGCTTCGTCATAGGCGAATGGTACTACCGTGCGGGCCAGCGCAACGTTGCCCGGCAGCATGCCGATGACCTCGGGAGGTATAGACACCTTCGAAAGTACCACCGACTCGCAGTTGAACTGCTTGGCCAGGGCTCCCAGCAACTGTTCTTCGGTAACAAACCCGAGCCGCATCAGGTGCGAACCGAGCCGTCCCCCGTGCTCGCGCTGGTATTCGAGCGCGGCCTTGATCTGGTCGTCATTGACCAGCCCCTGCCAGAGCAGGATTTCGTCGATCCGGAGAGTTTTGTTCTTCTCGCTCATAGTCCCGGGTTGTTGCAGTAATCGGCCGGTCGCCCCTGGCACGCACCTAACCGACTCCCCCCGGCCCTCGCCGGGCGGAGAATTCCCTCCTGTCCTCTATATAATCGGCATGAGCGGCCGGATTCTCAGCCGCTCCCGAGACCGGCCTTGTTCAATTTCTGAACAGCCTCAAACAACCTGTACCCCGCCTGACAGGTGGAATCAACCGCACCCTACCTGACAGGTGGAATTAACTGTACCCCGCCTAACAGGTGGGTCCTGCCGCCGGGTGCCCCATCCGCTTGCGGTGGGATTAGATTCTGCATCATCGTCCCGATCTGAATACACAGGTTCTATACAAAGATAACCCTGCCAACCCATGTTGTCACGCGCAATCTCAACCCACCCCAGGGCGCGGGGCACCCGGCGCCATCGAACCCGAGGGCATATACAGGAAATTAACCTGCCCTGGCCTACGGCGGCCCCAATACCACTCCCCCCACACTCTTGTGGAATTCATGGTTCAAGTGAAGACAGGCTATTCCGCGGCCAGCGGAACACGTTGGAAGGTGATTTGGTATTGGGAGGATTCGGTCACGTCTTCAAAGTAGAGCACAAATAAGAAAGGTCAGCCGAAGATTCATCGGCTGACCTCGAAATTGGAATAGGCTAACCGCTAACTCAACCCTAGTGGAAAGGCGGAGGCGGCATGCCTTTGAAACCGATCGCGATAAGGATCGCGTGGACCATGTCCACTACCCACATTGGAATCATAGCCATCATGACGATTTCTCCTAGTTTACAGGTTGTTTCTTCGTTTGTAATACCTATCAGATATGAAAACGTAGACCACGCTTGTCCGGTTCCCTCAAACTAGATGAACAAGCAACTTTGAGAGCGAATTCTCGGCAAATACGGGGGCCCGGGGACTCTCGCGGGCCTTGTAACTTATTATGAAAAAATCAGATAGAGAAAACGGGCCTTCGTTCATGAATTCATAACATATCTTCGGGAGACCTGCTGATTGAATGGCAATTGCCTGGTCAACGAGGAGCTTAATCATCACGCACACCCGTTTGTCCGACCTGTTGCTGGATGCCCTCACCGGAGATTACGCTGATCTGTACTCACCCCTGCCGCCGGGTGCTCCAACCGCTTGCGGTGGGATTAGATTCTGCATCATCGTCCCGATCTGAATACACCGGTTCTATACAAAGATAACCCCGCCGGGCGATGTTGTCACGCCCAATCTTAACCCACCCCAGGGCGCGGGACACCCGGTGCCTGGTCAACACAGCGCTGTCGTTCACGATACCTGGCACCGACCCGTGCATATCGTTAATATAATATCTCAAACGGGTGAAGCAAGTGTCCGGCGGGTCATGTGGAATAGGACTCTATTCTTGGGACTTGACGCTATCTGCCTTCCTCCTCATCTCGAGATTTTTTAGCATACTCAAGTAATTCCGAAGAGCACTCTCGTAGTTGAACTCACTATCGAGTTCAGCGACAAAGGAGTCCAACGCTGCGCTGTTGTAGAAGTCAAGGCATTTCTTTATTCCTAACTTCTCCCCTCCAGGGCCACTGTAGGGTGACCCGTCGTCAGCATAGGTCCTTTCAGCATATGCTTTGGCATATACGCTGATTAACGGGTACACGTCCAGAGCATAACTGCCAACGTCCAAAAGGCCACTGGCTGTACCATCTGTGAGCCACGCGGAGTCATACTCCATGTAGACACTATACAAGCAGTTGCAGAAAGCGCTCTGCTTCAACCATTGTCTCTCCAGCGCTATTCGCTCGGGCGGAAGCTCTTGAGAGAAACCCACAGAGCCCCCCAAGACCAGTGTCACTATCAACAGTAATCTATACATGTTTATGCCCTCGCTTCAATCAATGCTGTTCACACTGTCAGTCTTCGTCCGGGTCTCGTCATGTTCGCCTGCACCCACTTTTCCGTCAATAGATCCTTCAGGATTTATTTCCTTGTCCAACCGGCGGACCAGCGAATCCAAGGCCTCACTGTAGTAGAAATCAAAACACTTCATTATGCGCAGTGTCTCGCCATGGAAGCCGCCGTACTCTAAACCCTCGTCGTCATAACGTCTCTCAGCATAGATCTTCGCCAAAGCCCTGGTAGAGTCATACGCTGATAGATAGTAGCGACCTGCTTTAATGTAGGCACTGTCGCTTCCGTCGCTGCGCTGCAACTCGCCCAACTCTGCGTAGGCTTGGTAAAGGCATTGACAAAAGGCAACGTTTTTCAGCAGCATTCTCTCCTTTACCACTTCCTCAGGGTCAACTACCTGTGCGTCAGCACCAAGCCCTACGCAGGTAATTGTCAAGAACAACAGTATCCTATACATTTGCCGAACCTCCTCATACTCATTGGCCGGGTGGCCCGCCTTTTAGGTGGGTTTCTTTTGTGGGTGACGGGTGCCCCAACCGCTTGCGGTGGGATTAGATTCTGCATCATCGTCCCGATCTGAATACACCGGTTCTATACAAAGATAACCCCGCCAACCCATGTTGTCACGCCCAATCTTAACCCACCCCAGGGCGCGGGACACCCGGTGCCTGCATCTGTACCGGTCTGCTACTCGCTGGGCCACGAGAAGTGCTGCTGGACCACCCGCCACCGGCCCTCGCGCTTCTCGAGAACCCCGGTCCAGCGCACGTTCTCCCAGTTGGCCGGCTGGCCCTTCCACTCGTTGATGTCGTCCAGCAGGCAGTAGAACCAGGCCACCTCGCCGGAACGCGAAAACCTGATCTTCAAATCATGTACTTCGTGTCGAGTCGCACGGAAATCGGGGCTGCCCCAGAAGGCGGTATCTCTCTTGACCTCTGCGACCCCGAATTTCACCCGGTTGTACGGCGTGACGCTGATGAACTCGCTGTCGTCGCCTATGGTCGCGAAGAACAGGTCGAAATCCTTGTTCACCGCCCAGCCGAAGACGTTGTTGATGGCCTGTTCGACCGCAATCCGATCCTCGGCCCGCTGTGCCGCTGTAATATCATCCGCTGTCGTGTTTTCGTCCTGAGACGTTCCGCAGCCGCTCACGCTCAGCACCCCGATCATCAATGTAAATAACAGTTTCCTTGAAGTAACACGCATCGATGGGTCCTCCTGTTCTGGGCCGTGTCGTCGCAGGCCGGGGACAGCACGCCCGGACCTGTTCCAGCTAGTTGTCTTACCCGAAAGGACGCTTCAGCCTTTGTAGTCGCGCAATCCCTTTTCTTGTTATGTCACTTACTCCGAAGCCGTGGAGTACACAGAGGGCACACGAGTTCCAAGAATGACTCAGATTGACAGCCCCACCTTGGCAATGAGCAAGAAGCGCGCCTTTTTTTGGATGGGGAAGAACGGCGTCAACTCCAGACCGGCGTCCACCTTCCTGCCGAGGTCAATACGGACATACCTGAAAAGGTCCACCATATCCAGAAAGACTGAGATCGCAAACCCTCCCCTGCCCCTGTCAACATCAACGGGTGAATCCACTCCGAAAGTTCCCATCCCCAGACTGACCGGGTAGCGCTGTCCCGTATTTCCGTGTAGAAGATACAACCGCGCCATTGCGCTGGTGGAACCATAATCCACACTATCTTCAGCCCGAGAGTCCCACAGTACTTTCGGGGCACTCAGCGCCAGACCGGCCTCGACCACGGGTCCCTTCACCCGGAAGTAGCGCACCAGGAAGTTGGAGCGGTCGCTTGCACCTATGTTGACGGCGTAATCGGGTTCGACCCGGACCTTGATAACGGCCCAGTTGGGGACGGAATCGACCAGGATCGGCACCCGTTCCAATTCTTCGGGCAGGATGTTCGTAAACGGGCCGTAGGCGCTGCGATACCCGAGCAGCTTGGCGCGATCTCGAACCGGATCGCCCTGGCTTCTAAATGTCACCATCCGACGCGCGTCTCGGCGAAGGGTATTCCCGTTCCGCGACTGCACTTCCACGCTTATCGTTACGAATTGGGGCCCCATCCGCTCACCGATGCGGTCGCGCCGGAATACGACTTGCAGGTCGGGCAGGCGGTCGCGGCCAAGGGTAAGAGGTGTCGGTGTATCCCCGGCCACGGAATCGGGATAAACGTATACGTAATTGGCGACCTGCTCAATGGCCTGGTACTCCTCGACATTGACAAAGCAATCGATGTCAGAAAAAGACTGGCGTCCGTCGGCCTCGGAAACTCCCAGGCGAACACGGTACGACCCCGGGGTCGCGTCCTGGGGAACGACCAACGTGTAGTCACCGCCGCGAGAGGACTGCAATAATGCTCCCCCGATTTCCAGAAAAGGGGTGAGCGTAACGTTCGCGGCGCGGTCGATCCACTCCAGTGTCAACCGCACGCTGTCGCCCGGGAAATACACCGGCTTGTCGGCGAAAATCCTCACCAGGCCCTGCCCCGAGGACACCTGGACGGGAGTGACGGAACTCGACCGTGCCTGCGCATACAGATTCGGAGCTAAGAAAAGGAAGACGAACCCTAACAATCTCAGTAACAACATCTTGATTGTAACCTCTGTTTAGAAAGCACAATGATAACAAGACATGGCAGGTAGGGCAAATCAGTTTCGCCTCACCGGTGACGAGGCAACCAGCGCGGCCTCAGCCGCACCCTTGCGCCCGAGCCTTGTTTGTGCTACCCTTCTTCCCGTGGACGACAAACGCAAAGAAACCACGATCAGGTTGACGGCCGAAGTCAGCTGCGCGGGTTGAGCTTCCAAGCTCGGGCCGGGGTTCCTGGCCGACGTGCTCAAAGACCTGCCGCAGTCGACCCATCCCGATCTGCTGATCGGGTTCAACAAGGCCGACGACGCCGGGGTGTATCGCCTCGACGAGCGGACCGCTCTGGTTCAGTCAGTCGATTTCTTTCCGCCGATTGTCGACGACCCGTACTTCTTCGGCCAGATCGCGGCGGCTAACGCCCTGTCCGACGTTTTCGCCATGGGTGGGCGGCCGCTGACGGCGCTCAACATTGTCGGGTTCCCGTTGGGGACGATGTCCCAGAACGTGCTGACTGAAATGCTCTGCGGTGGGTCGGAGAAAGTCGAGGAGGCCGGGGCGGTGGTGGTCGGCGGTCACTCGATCAAGGACAAGGAGCTTAAATACGGCCTGGCCATAACCGGAGTGGTCGACCCCGGCCGGATTGTTACCAACGCCGGAGCCCGGCCCGGCGACCAGCTGTTCCTGACCAAGGCATTGGGTACCGGCATTATCACCACCGCCATCAAGGGGAACGCCGTCTCCGCGGAGCTCACCCAACTGGTTGTCGCGCAGATGGCCACCCTTAACCGGACCGCGGCCGAGTTGATGCTTCAGCACGACGTCCACGCCGCCACCGACGTTACCGGGTTCGGTCTGCTCGGCCACGCGCTGGAAATGGCCGAGGCTTCCGGGGTCAGCCTGCGCCTGTCCGCAAACATCGTGCCGATCCTGCCCGAAGCGCTCCGGCTGGCCGGCGAGGGGTTCAACCCCGGCGGAGCCGACGACAACCGCTCTTATTTACAGGACAAGATTCGTATCGATAATGGTGTGGAAAAGAACCTGCAACAGGTTTTGTTTGACCCGCAGACCTCGGGCGGCCTGCTGATCGCAATTCCGGCCGCACGCGCGGAAGAATTCTCTAAGGCGTTGCAGGCCGCCGGCCTTTGGGAAAAAATCATCGGCGAAGTCACCGCTCGCGCCGATCGGGCGATACTCGTCCACGCCGCATCGTAGCTGCACCCGTTTCATAATCGCATGTGCCGCACGACCCGGCACATGTGGGCATCTGCCGGGCACAGGATCTTTCAACCGGCCTGACGGGGCCGCCTCTCGCACTTTTCGCTCCCTTTTTCACCAGGCTGCCGGCTCGGGGGCACATTCAGTCGGAACTTCGGGTTGTATAAATTACAGTTGTTGTTGATTAATTGACTCGAGCCCTGTTAATTGGAGTCACAGGGAGGCCCAAATGGATATTGGCCTGGTATATAGCGAAAAGGACCCGCGGCAGACCAGAGCCAGAGATTTTGTTCGCGAATTCGTCAAGAAACGGGGGGTGCTGGCGCACATCTTCGAGACCCAGAAAGACGTGAGTTCGCCGACCGTGATCATCGACGGTCACACGCTGAAGGATCAGCGGCGGAAGCCTCGCGAAGACAATCCTTCGATGTACCCCGCGATCAAGCACATCGCCGAGGCCCTCGAACGCCACATCTGGTGTCTGTGAGTCTGCCTATCTGAAGGCCCGTCAAGACGGCAAGGTTGTTTCCGGTGACCCGGGCGCCAACGGCGCCGGTATGTCATTCAGAACAAGAAGGGGACGAACATCTTCGTGTGCTTCATGTAGCTCTGGTATGGTTCGCCGAAGTAGCGCAGGTTCTCCGCTTCTTCCTTCCGGGCGGTCATTACCAGGCAGAACGTAGCAACCACAGCCAGTGCCAATGGCAGCGGGGCCGGACGTTTGAAAAGTACTCCCCAGGCCAGAAAGAGCCCTGAACTGTAGATCGGATGCCGTATATAGCGGTAGATTCCCCCCGTCACCAATTGAGTGGTCTTCTCGATTCCGACCAGGGTCGGGTCAACCCTCACCCGACTCGGCTTTCCACGTCCATACAACAGCAAGGCGCCATGGATAACCAGGTACGAGCAGATGAACAGTAAAATCCAGGAGACCAGCTGATGTGTGCTGAACGGCTCAGCGAACCAGTAATCAAAGTTCAACAGAACCAGACCCAGAACTGATTCCCAGGCGAAGAACCGGTAAAAACCGTGAGCGCGGACATCGCGCAAGGACGACCACGACACCCAAACCAATCCCGAGGTCCCGAGGACAAATACTGCTATCTTGAGTTCCAGCAGGGCGACAGGATCTCCTACCCGTTTATCCGCTGATCCAGAAACGCTAACAACTCAGCCGTGTTCACCCGGGTCTGCTCCATGCTGTCGCGCTCCCGGACGGTCATGGTGTCGTCCTGAAGCGTCTGGCCGTCGATCGTCACACAGAACGGTGTCCCGGCCTCGTCCATGCGGGCATAGCGGCGGCCCACCGCTCCGGAAACGTCGTAGAACGCCTTGAACCGCTTCCTGACCTCGGTGTAGACCTTCTCCGCGTATTCCGGCATACCGTCCCTCTTGACCAGCGGAAAGACGGCGACCTTGATGGGCGCCACTTTGGGTGAGAGCCGAAGGAAGACCCGCTTTTCACCCTTGACCTCGGCCTCGTAATAACCGTCGACCAGAATCGTCAGCAGCGTCCGATCGCAGCCGGCGGAAGTCTCGATGATGTACGGGATGAACTTCTCCGGGAAGCGCTCGTCCTGGTAGCGCAGGTCCTTGGTGGTTTCTTCCATGTGACGCCGGAGGTCAAAATCGGTCCGGTTATGGACGCCTTCGAGTTCCTGCCAGCCGAACGGGTACTCGTACTCGATATCCCACGCCGCCTTGGCGTAGTGGGCCAGCTCGTCATGGATGTGTTCCCGCCAGCGGAGTTTCTCCTGGGTGATCCCGAGCCCCAGGTACCAGTTCCAGCGCTGCTCGCGCCAGTACTCCATCCATTTCTCGTCGTCACCGGGGTCGATGAAATATTGCATTTCCATCTGCTCGAACTCCCGGGTGCGGAAAATGAAATTGCCCGGCGTGATTTCGTTGCGGAAGGCCTTGCCGATCTGCGCGATGCCGAACGGGATCTTCTGGCGCGAAGAGTTCTTCACGTTGAGGAAGTTGACGTATATCCCCTGCGCCGTCTCCGGGCGGAGAAAGATCTCGGAGGACGAGTCTTCCATGGGCCCGATATGAGTCCGAAACATCAGATTGAAATTGCGGGTTTCGGTCAGCTGGCCGCCACAGGTCAGCGGGGACTTGGACGGTTTGAGCGGACAGCGGGCCTCTTCGAGCTTGTCCGCCCGGAACCGCGCCTTGCACACCTTGCAGTCGACCATCGGGTCGTTGAACTCGGCCACATGACCCGACGTGTGCCAGACCTGGGGGTGCATGAGGATGGCGGAGTCGAGCCCTTCGATGTCATCGCGGCGGGCGGTCATCGCCTCCCACCAGTAGCTCTTCAGGTTGCGTTTCAACTCGGCGCCCAGCGGGCCGTAGTCCCAGCAAGAACTCAGGCCGCCGTAGATTTCGGACGACGGGTAAATGAATCCGCGTCGCTTACACAGCGAGACGATTTTGTCCATCAGGTCGTTGGTTTTCTCTGCGCCCATACTCCGCTCAAATCCTCAACTCAGTTGACTGCTCTTCAGTTTATCAAGAAACTCCAGCGACTTGATATCCGAGATCAGCCCCGAATGGTGCTTGACGAATCCGGCCAGGGCCTCCACCAGGAGGCTGGCTTCCTTAAACCCGAGCGGCACCGTGGCCGCCTCGTCCAGCGACGCCCGCTGCAGCACCGAAAGCAGCCGGGCCTGCTGAACAGAGAGGCCAATATAATACTCCCCCGGCTTTTGGCAAGACGAGCAGACCAAACCGCCCCGTTCCGGGGAAAACATCAGCTTGCCGCGCACCGCCGCGATGTCCTCCAGGTCCTTGCTGCAACCGACACAATAGGCCAGCGACGGATGATACCCCAGTTGCGACATGGTCCGCAGAAAGAAACCGATGAAGATGGCCGGAAGGTACTGTCGATCGCTCTCCGATATTCTGGCCAGATAACGCAGGAGATAGGCGAACAGAACCGGCTGCGCCTCGCCCTCCGGTAACAGCAGCAGGAGGAGTTCACTCGCGGCCGAGCCGTAGGCCAGCCGTCCCAGCGTACCGGGTTTCTCGAGTGAGAATTCGCGGATGATATCGCAGTCGCGCAGGTAGGCGCTGGTCTGCTTTTCCGATTTGTAGAACGTGATCTCAAGATGAGCAAACGGGATCAAGCGGCCCCGTTTGGATTTCGCCGAGCGGCCGCCCTTGTCCACCAGCGGCAGTTTACCGAAGCGGTCCGTGAAGAACACCGCCGTGCGGGATGACTCCGACCAGTTGTAGGTCCGGAGGACGACCGCTTCCGATTTCTCCAGCGCCATAACGGCTACCGGGTGCGGTAACGGTAGATGATTTCGTTAGGGCGGACCATGTAGTAGCGGGAGCGGGCGATCTGCTCGATATAGAACGCATCGCTCGTCAGCATCTTGCGAATTCGGGCCGCATCGATCAGATCAGCGGTCAGACGGCGGTTGGTTTCGATGAGCGCATCCCTTTTGAAATGAAGACGCGCGATGCGCGGCAGGCTGTAGGTGCCGAAAAGCAGGGTGATTGTAAACATGCCGGCCAGGGCCCAGAGGCCGACCTGAAGTACCCGCCGACGCAGACGGCTGTCGGCGTTGGACAATCGTTTCACCAGGCTGCCGGCTGGAGCCAGCAACGACGGTTTCTGCTGACGGACTTTCCGCGGCATGCCGCCAACTAAGAGCGACCGCCCCATCGAGGCAACAAAAAGCTGTCACAGCAGCCGCGGGAAACGTAGCCGGGGAGGAAGTTCGGTCTCGAGGTAGCCCACTCTGGCGCCGTAGGGGTCGTACCGTTCTTTTTCGAGACAGGAGCC
>SMTZ1_10000737_pt1 | contig 31793 bp, 36 predicted proteins | sample DeeMarSWOR136_30_FD_25667 | JGI IMG/M metagenome (IMG submission 25667) | reverse complement strand
TGTTAAAAAGTATGCTCATAGTATCTACCTTAGCAATGCCGGAGAACCCATGTTGAATAAAGACATTTTTGAAATGATTGAATATGCCAGTAAAAACAACCTATCCACATCGCTATCCACTAATGCCACCTTGCTCCATACGGCAGCAATTAGGCACCTCTTGGACTCAGGATTGGATCATCTTATTATTTCATTAGATGGTGCCACCAAGCACTCATATGAAAAATTCAGAGTCGGGGCAAGCTTTGAAAATGTAATCGAAAATATTAAAAATCTATGTAATGAAAAGCGTAGATTTAGGAAAGCTAAGCCTTACATAGAGCTTCAGTCTATTGTAACCAGATATAATGAAAATGAAAAGCCTTTATCTTTGTTCCCACGTATACGGTTCAGATGAGAGGGAAAGATTGGCTGAAGAATATTTGCCAAAGAGAAAAGATGTAAAAAACAGGTATGAGGTCAGTGATGGCATTACAATCTGTAAATGGCGTTCTGCAACTTGCTCATATTGGCAAAATAGGAGCGTAATTCTAGCGGATGGTACAGTCGTAATGTGTTGTTATGATATAAATGGAGATTTCGCCCTTGGAAACATTTTAGAAGAGGGGAAAAGTTTTAGGGACATTTGGAACAGCGAAAAATACAAAAATTATCGCAATAACTTAATGTACAACAAAAAATTGCCACTTTGTAAAAAATGCGATGAGTAACTTTGCAAAAGGACGCTCAGTATTTGTCAACAAACACGTTGAGGGAAAGAAAATCCTAGACATCGGATGTGCTGGCTCAAATGGCTTTATGCACAGAAATATTATTGACAACAATAAAGCATCCACAGTCGTCGGCTTAGACAATAATCTGAAGAATCTGACAAAGCTTAAAGGAAATAGAGGCGAATTAATTTTAGCCAGTGCAGAGTTATTATCATTTCAAGATGATAGTTTTGATTGTGTTTATTTGGGGGAGCTGATTGAACACTTCTGGTCTGCTGAAAGGTTTTTAAGGGAGATAAAGAGGGTCCTAAAGATAGGTGGGAAAATGTGTTTAGATAGTCCCAATGTATACAGTCTTGAAAGAATCTTAAGATTTGTTCTTAAGGGAGAAGATTCACTTGGTGATCAAGATCATAAGATATTTTACACACCTGCATCTTTATCCAGATTACTACAAAGCATGGGCTTTCAAATGATCGAAATCACCTCAGATGGAAAGATACCCTTTGTCAGAAAAGAAATAACTATTAATTTTCCACCATTTAAATGGCTAGGCTCACATCTATGTCTGGCAGCCCGAAAGATAAGCTAAGGTGCGCATCACGTATATAACGAACCAGTAAATTGGGGGTAAAAGGGTAGTAAAAGTGCTGGAGTCCATTGGTTAAAACCCATGAAGCACAATGTGGTCTTGATAACAATTGATTCTCTACGCGCCGATAGATTAGGTTGCATTGGTTGCTCTCGAAAAATCACTCCTAATCTCGATGATATGGCGGCAAAAGGCTGCCTGTTTACCGAGGCAATATCGGTCGGTCCAGGTACGATCATATCTTTTCCGGCCCTCTTCGCCTCGATATATCCGTTCCTTCTCTTACGCCTCCCGGACAAAGGATTTATGCAATTGCCTAGAGAATGCCAAACAGTAGCGGAAATTTCACACAATCATGGCTATCACACATTGGCTTTCAATTCCAATCCACTCCTGACTTACTATCGGAAATATGGGAGAGGATTTGATGTCTGCGTTGATCCTCTGTACGAACGAAAAGGAAACCGCTTTTACAGATTGGCGCACGCTGCCATGCACTTTTTTGCCGCCAGAGTCAAAGGAGAACCATTTCGCCCATATCCCTCTCCAGAGCGAGTGAACAGAAAAATTCTATCCTTTCTCAAAGGCACTAAACGACCTTTTTTCCTCTGGGTCCATTATATGAGCGTCCATGCTCCATATTTCCCGCCCATAAAATCTCTTGAGGAAGTGACAGCCAAAAAAATCTCCTATTCCGAGATGAAAGAATTAAATAAAAGAATCATGGACGAACGGCCTGACGTAAGCGAGAAAAGTGTCTCGTCTATCGCTGACCTATATGACGCTGAGGTCAGGAACGTTGACCATTACCTAGAGGAGTTAGTGGAATGCCTGGATAAGAGAGGAGTTAATTTTGAGAACACGTTCTTCATCATAACCAGCGATCACGGTGATGAATTATTAGAGCACGGAGGGTTCGCACACCATGCCAAGCTTTATGAGGAACTGCTCAGGGTTCCCTTGCTGATAATCGGTCCAGAATTAGAACCCAGGAGAATTGAAAGACAGGTCAGTATGTTGCATTTGGCGCCCACCATTCTCGGTTTAAATGGTATCAGCAAACCTGATTATTATATGGGTGATGGCTTGATGCCGTTGCTGCAGGGTAGACCGATGGACATTGATGAATATGTCATCAGTGAGGGCTGCGAGAAAGGTAAATCTCCCGATGAACCACAAGTGGTAAACATGCAGATGTCATGCCGGTCACATGGTTGGAAATATATCTACCACGCTGATGACAGGGAAGAGTTGTATAATTTACAAAGCGACCCATACGAACAGTCGAATGTTATAGACAAAGAGTCGAATCGGGCTAAGGAGTTGAAACAGAAAATACTGACACATATGACGATGGAAGAGAAAGCAGCACGTAAAATCGTAGAGATACGCAGAATCAGGCGCCGTTTAAGCAGCGCTGCCTTGAAATAATGGAAGCAAAAATGCAGAATATGTTGGCAAATTACGCTGAGTTACCGCTATTCCCACCGGAAAACCTTATGAAACTTCGGTGAAGATATTCTAGGTTTATCGAGACAAATGAAAATAAATATGCAATATGTTGCCAATGCAAGGATACCGAGTGAAAAGGCTCATCCATATCAGATAATGAAGATGTGCGAGGCGTTCGCTAAGCGCGGGACAAATGTTAGCCTAGTCTTGCCTTTCCGATTCCAAACGAACAAGAAGATGAAGGAGGTCGTGGATTTTTGGCATCACTACCATATTGTAAATAAGTTCAAAATAGTTAAATTGCCTTCTTTGGACTTAATATGGCTAGATGCATACATTGGGAGTTTCCCCTTCCACCTCCGTTTTACATTTCAAGCGATGTCATTTGCCTTCTGTGCCATCATTTATTCTCTTTTAAGGAGAACGGATGTTTATTATACCCGTGACCGTTATTTTGCCCTCTTAGGGAGATTTCCCCGTAAAAGGGTCTGTTTTGAGAGTCATGCTTTTGAGCCACTGGTAAACGGCTTAATGAAAAAGGGTATGATTGATCGATTAGTGGTAATAACCAATGAGCTGAAAAAAACATATGTAAATCAAGGGGTCCCAGAATGGAAAGTTATGGTGGTTCCAGACGGGGTAGACTTGGAAATGTTCGATAGCACTTTATCAAAGGAAGGCGCTCGCCAGGAGTTAGGGATACCGCACGATAAAAAGATAATTTGCTATACCGGTAACCTCTATGACTGGAAAGGTGTCCATGTTCTAGCAATGAGCATGAAAAGCCTTCCCAGCAATCACCTTGCCTACTTCGTTGGAGGAACGAAAGAAGAGTCTCTAAAATTCAAGGAATTTATCGAAAAGAACGAAATATTAAACGTTGTTTCTGTAGGCCATGTTTTTCCCGCGACGGTTCCTAAATACTTGGCAGCTTCAGATGTTTTAGTCTTGCCGAATATAAATAAAGGGTTGTCCGAATTTACATCTCCGTTAAAACTATTTGAATATATGGCGGCAAACAGGCCAATTGTGGCTTCAGAACTGCCTGCGCTGAAAGAGATCTTAAGAAGCGAGGAGAATGCTATCTTGGTAGAACCAGATAATGACAAAGCATTGGCAAGAGGAATCAGAAGGGTTCTAGATAATGAAGAACTTGCCAAGAGTATAGCGTGGAACGCCTATCAAGAAGTGAAAGAGTACACCTGGGATAAGAGGGCAGAGAGAATATTGGAATTCATATCCACAAAATAGATGAGGGTAAGGAGAATCGCTTTGCTTAGGACGTTAAGAAATAAACTTTTACAGCAGGGAGCTTCATTGATTTTACCTCATTTACCCTATCGGTTCTTTGACTTTGGGTTCTCAGGTAAACTCATCATTGAGCCGACCAATGTCTGCAATCTGCGCTGCCCCCTGTGTCCAACGGCACAAAACATGAAAAGGGAGAAAGGGTTCTTGTCCTTGGATAAATTTAAAGCCATTGTGGATGAAGTCAGCTCTTTTACCAAAGTGATCAATATGGGTTTTGCCGGTGAGCCCCTGCTCAACAAAGATATCTTCAAGATGGCGAAATATGCGGAGGAAAAAGGGATTAGAACCGGGCTGAGCACCAATACTACACCTCTTGACAGGTATCTAGATGAGGTTTTCGATTCCGGAATAAGTAACTTAATTGTATGCCTGGAGGGAGCGAGCAAAGAAACTCATGAACATTACCGAGTAGGTAGCAATTTCGAGGAGGTACGTGAAAATATCCGGCGATTATGCCAAAAAAAGCGCAAGGAAAAATTTCAAAAACCGCACATTACCTTACAATTTGTCGTGATGAAGCATAATGAGCATGAGATAGATGAAATTGTAGAATTAGCCGGAAATCTAGGTGTTGATAGCTTAATGTTGAAGACCCTATCTTTAGGGAGCTGGGTGGGGCTGGAAAGAAAAAAACAGTTAGCTAAAGAATGGTTGCCATCTCAGGAAGAGCTATCCAGATTTAGGATAAAGGACGATGTACCACAGCTTAAGGCAAGGCCAAAGGTATGCGGGTGGCTGAGACAGAGCGTTATACTGTGGAATGGTGATGTTACCATGTGCTGTTATGATTTTAACGGTGAACTTGTTGTCGGGAACATTTTCAAGGAAAAATTTCAGAAGATATGGAAAAGCGAGAGATACAAAAGGATGCGGAAAGCGGTGGTTAAGATGGAGCCAAAACTCTGTCAGAATTGCACTATCCCCATGGATTATTACGGAAGGACGATCACCTTTTCATGAAGACCCATGAGGTCAGGGGCAGGAAAGAGCATCTAGCTGAGAGATCAGCGGAGATAGTCAGGTGGTTTACTGCGGACTATCTGAGACAGGATGGTTTGCCTGTTACCTATCTGGATGGCATAGACGGAAGAATCATCAGCTCCGATCACATATTGAATGACCTGGGTGACTATTTGCCATTCGTAAGGTTCTTCGGCAATGAGCAATTCTGCCGTCAGCAAATAGCATCATTGAAATTGCACCTTGAACGAGGGATTTTAAAACCGAGAGCCAGGTTATTCGGGCTTCCCCTCTCAACCGCATTTGAGCACACCGATTTGCTTTTAGGGTTGATTGACTACTACTTGCTGGAAAAAGATGATCAGATTATTAACCTTGCCGTTGAGATAACCGAGCAGATACTCAAAAAGCTGAATCGGGATAACGGATTCCGCTCCTTTTATCTGCACAAGCTGAACTTGGCTCTGCCAGTTTTCAGTTCTGTTGACGGCACATTCATCGAATTGTTGACGAACCTGTATGTACTGACTGAGGAGCGTAGATATTTAAAGATAGCCACAGACATCTGGAAGCGGATGAGAAGTATCCCTGTTTTCAGAGAGACTAGCCTTTTCCCCAATCTCTATGTTGTGAGCAATAACCGATTCTTATCTCGGGTGCTGGGCCTCTATAAGAGTTTCAGGGTAATAAATTTGATGAAGCATAATACCAATACGCTGTTTGGGTTTTTAGAACTGTACAAGGTCGGACAGAATCCCGAAATCGAAGTTGACATAAACAGGTGGGTTGATTCCGTCGAGACGAACGCTCTTTCCGCAGAAGGGGGAGTGTACCGGCACCTCGAGTCGTCCAACGGAACGGTGCAAACTAGGACCACCATAGACCTGACGGCCGGTTTTGCCGTCATTGATTTCCTGTGCGACTGCATGTGGCTGCTGAAACGAGAGCGGTTTCTGACTTTGGCTGAAAAGGTAGCCGATTTCTGGCTGAACCGGCAGAGCGCTTCTACCGGCCTTTTCCCTGCCGAGGCTGACGCCAGCTATAGCTATCTGGATTCGGAAACAGATATGGTTATCGCCTTGATGAAGCTGCACGAACTGACGAGCGAAGATAAATACAGGGCAGCTGCCTTGAGGGCTTTTGACGGGGTGCTGGAGCATCATCGAACGGAGAAAGGATATGTGCTCTCAGTAGATATAACTGGTGGCAAGATAGTGAACCCCGGGATAAAAACTAAATACGTCTCGCTCTTTATGAAGGCGCTCATTTTATTCATGCTGGGGAAACCAATATATCAGAATCCGGAGCTGCATAACCTGCTGAAGGATAGGTGAGAGCTGCGTGGAACTCAAAGAGGCGATATTTAAAAGAAGAAGCGTCCGGAAATACCTCAGAAAACCGGTGGAGAAGACGCTGATTGAAAAGGTATTGGAGTCAGCCATCTGGGCCCCTTCTGCCTGCGACTTGCAGGGGTGGAGGTTCATCGTGGTCGAGGACGAGGAGAGAAAGCGGGAGTTGATAAAGCAGGGAGTGGTCAAGCTGAAGAACGTGCCTGTGGGCATATTCGTGATATATGATAACCGCACCCGCAATCCTGAGTACCAGGATCACGTTCAAAGCGCCGCTGCCGCCATACAGAATATGCTGCTTACAGCCCACTCCCTTGGCCTAGGAGGATGCTGGTTCTGTGCCCTGCCACCGAAAGAATGCCTGCGAAAAATGCTGAAACTGCCCTGGCATTATGACCCAATAGCACTGGTGGCTATAGGATACCCGGCGGAGTCCCCCAAAGAGGTGCTCAGGAAAAAAGCTGTGCCGGACCTCTGGTGTTATGGCGAATTTGATTTTGCCGAGCCCGTCCCGTCCCGCCGGGCATACAGGCTTGGTGACGCCAGCCTGCGGGTATACTCCAGGTTGCCGCGGAATCTCCAAGCGTTTATCTCGAATGCCCTCGCTAGAATCAGACGATTGAGAAAATAAAATATCCTAGCTAGCTATTAATAACAAATTTGGAGATGAGAGTTGCCCAGTCGTTCTAAAAAAGACCCGGACATATACCTTATCGTCATAGACGCGTTAAGAGCAGACCACGTTTCGTGTTTTAATGAGAATGCTGAGACAATCACCGCAAATATAGATGAATGGGTGAATGAATGTGAAATCTTTGTCAATATGATGTCCTGCTCCAATCACACTTATCCCTCATTTGCCTCGCTGCTTGCGGGCAAGTATCCATCAAAATTGGGGGCGAGGCTTACCTCCAAAATAAGCAAGGCAGAAAAAACAATCCCGGCATTCTTAAAAGAAAGAGGTTATAAGTCTGTAAACTATTCCGTCCTGAGGAATGTCCGTAATCTGACCAAAGATTTTGATCAGAATATCAATCTACCCTGGCGCAAACTCATGGGGATACCGAAACCAAGAACAACTTTCAAATCATTGGATGCCAGGTTAGCCAGTATGCTGGAATATTTAAGCTATCTAGGGAGGATGTACAACTTATTCCCCACCGCTTCAAGCGAAGACCTGTTCAAGATATTGCGCAGCTTCGGTCTTGAGGAACCAGTGATGCTCCTGTTTCATTTCGTTGACCTTCATTCGCCCTATCACCCGCCCCGAAGGTACTGGAGAAAATCCGTATCCGCCAGAGATTACTTGAAGGTGAGGAATTTTAATCTATCGCACTGGAACAACGTTATAAACTCAAAGCTTCTGGATGAAGCGTCGAGGCAAATTCTGCTGAAGTTATATAAATATGAAATCATGTATGTTGACGAACTTCTCGGCAGGTTTATCCAGTATCTGAAAAAAGCGGGGAAATATGATGATGCCTTAATAATAATTACCGCAGACCACGGGGAAAGCTTCGGCGACCACAATATGTTAGGCCACTGGCATGTCCTCTATGAGGACGTATTGCATGTCCCACTGATAATTAAATGGCCGGGAAGCGAGCGCCAGGGCGTAAATAATGTCCTTGTCCAGACGGTGGATATCGTGCCCACGATTTTAGATTATCTCGGCATTCAAGCATCAACTCATTTAGATGGCATGAGCCTGAATTCAGGAGATATTCAGGAAGATAGAATAGGCATTGCCGAACAACTAGATTCCCCGGCGGAGCTTTACGGAAGCAGGAAGAGCTTTGACGAGTGGAATAGAAAAATGCCCGAGTTTAATTACAAAGCGGTAGCTTTAAGGCAGCGTAATTATAAATTCATCAGCTACAGCAACGGGAAGGCCGAGCTATTTAATCTCGATGAGGATTCCGGGGAACTCAATGACCTGTCTAAAGAAGAATACGGGGTATTAAATTCCTTTAGCGGTCTCTGTAAAGAGTTATATGATACCGGCGTTATCTCCAGAAGCTGGGAAAGCGCGGAAGAAGAGAGGATCAGGTTAAGTATCAAAAAGTTAAAGCTCCGGGCAAAAATCTAACTTTCCCTTATCAATCTCAATTCATATAGAAAGAGGAAAAACCGAGTCAGCATTTTAGCAATAACCGCACCCAAAATCCCCATTGTCCAGGTGAGGGCAGTCATCAGGGTTATTTCCACAACGGCATGAAATATTCTAACCTTGTATAGTTTACCCAACTCCTTCTGAGAAAGAAATAAAGCTTTATTAAAAATCGGCAATGGAGCGGTAAGGATAATTGATATTAGAAGAAGCTGAGCGTAGGAAATCGAAGACACATATTTCTGTGAATAAAGCAAAGGTATAACGTAAGGGCACAGCAAAATCAATATTCCGCATACAATAGCAAATCCTAGAGTAACAAAAGGCCATCTCTTCTTTACCTCCGCGTATGCCGTATCCCTGTCCATCTGGGAAAGCTTGGGGAAAATCAAGGAAGGAATAACGGACCTAAGCGGATTTAACAGGTTGGAGAAGACTAAAGCAACCGAATAAACAGCTACTTCAGGGAAGCTGAGAAATAGCGCGATAATCAATTTATCATAATGTTCTGCTATAATTCCTGGAATCTCTGTTACCGTTAAATGTCTGCCAAACGGTATGGCTTCTTTATCAATGTCTTTATTCTGCATATTCCTTGATGCAACGCGGTATAAATAACCACGAAGCAGTGAAAACGAAGCGAAATAGGCGATTATTATCAGTACCAGGTTCCCGGTCAGATAGGTGACAAGGATGGTTATCGGTATTGCAATGAGATGGGTAATGGCGCCATATTTCGCAGCTTCATTGAAACGCCTCTTTGCCGTAAAAAGAGTGCGATAACTGACGAAACTGTTATAGAAGGGGAAAATTATTGAGGAACACATCAGGCACACACCTAGTAAGACTGACCCACTTAAGTAATAATAAACTCCTAAGCCTAAAATGGTTACGGTGCCTATGGTACTCCATTTCAATCTTTCCTTTGTTCCAGTCGATAGCACGCCATCGTAACCTCTGGAAATCGCCTGTACCATTGAGGAATTCATTGCCGGTAGAGTGAAGATTGCTAAAATGCCCAGTATTGACATTAAAAAGTTATACTCTCCATATACTCTGAGTGTTAAAACCCTGGCTAGAGCGATGGATAATAGTGCGCCGAATGCAGTGGTGACCACATATTCAGCAAGCAAATAAGCGCTATTCTTGATGTAATACTTCAAGTCTAGCCCGAGATAATTCCCAAAGCGGTTTATTGCTTCTATCGTTTTCTCTTGAATCTTACTTACTAACATGCTTCCCATGAATGACGCTTCCCTCTAAATATCCCCCCGCCGTTTGCAGAAATATAGAGAGCAATATTCCACTCTTTGTTATTCCGGTTGCTCAATTCTTATCCGAAAGCTGGGGAGTATATCCACCGGGTTCCACCGTTTTTCCTCGAAGAGAATCGCCAATGTTCTGAATTGACAGATGAAGTGTTCAGGTAAATCTAATGGTTTTTAAACCACTCAATGGTTTCTGTTAATCCGTTCTGCAGTGTTAGCACTGGCTGCCAGCCTATCAGAGAGCGAGCTTTGCTTATATCAGGACGTCTAACCCTTGGGTCATCCTCGGGCAACGTTTTAAAGACCACCTTACTTTTGCTGTTTGTCAACTTTATTATTTTCTTGGCTAGAGCTAAAATGGTGATTTCTTCAGGATTACCTAAGTTTACCGGCTCGTTTGTGCTGGAAGTGGCCAACTTATATATTCCTTGAACTAGGTCCGAAATATAGCAAAAGCTTCGCGTCTGAGAGCCATCCCCAAAGACAGTCAAAGGCTCATTATTTAAAGCCTGAGTAATAAAGGTGGGAATAGCCCTGCCGTCATTCCCTCTCATTCTTGGCCCATAGGTATTGAATATTCTGGCGATCTTAGTATCAATGCCATGCTGGCGATGATAGGCCATGGTTAAGGCCTCAGCAAATCTCTTTGCTTCATCATACACGCCTCGAGGTCCAATCGGGTTCACATTTCCCCAATAATCTTCCTTCTGAGGGTTAATAATGGCATCGCCATAAACTTCTGAGCTTGAGGCGAGCAGGAATTTGGTCTTTTTTAGTTTAGCCAATCCCAGAGCGTTGAGAGTTCCAATTCCCCCTGCCTTTAAAGTTTGAATTGGGAATCTTATGAAATCAATAGGACTAGCTGGGCTAGCAAAGTGGAAGACATAGTCTACCTCATCATCTACGTGGAAATGTTTGGTAACATCCTGCTCAAAGAATTTGAAATCTCTGTAACCAGTTAGATGCTGGACATTTGCTCTATTTCCGGTGATAAGATTATCTATACAAATTACACTATTTCCTTGGGAGAGTAGAAATTCGCAAAGATGCGACCCAACAAAACCTGCTCCTCCTGTGATAACCACCCTCACTGTCCAACTCCTTGGTAATTAAATCCCAATCTTTTTACCTCATCCGGATCAAAGATATTCCTCCCATCGATAATAACTGGCTGCCTGAGTAATTTCTTAATCTTTGAAAGATCCAAATTCTTAAACTCCTCCCATTCGGTAATTATAACCAGCACGTCACTCCCAGCAGCAACTTCGTAAGCGTTTTTAGCATATTCAATATCCCCGAAAATCGCTTTGGCGTTTTCCATTGCCTGTGGATCATAAGCTTTTATCTGCGCCCCTTCCTCTTGAAATTTCCTGATAATATCCATTGAAGGAGCTTCTCTCATATCATCAGTATTTGGTTTAAAGGACAGCCCAAGTATCCCTATAGTTTTGTTGTTTAGATTCCATAATGCCTTCCTCGTTTTTTCAACTATCTGCTGTCGCTGGTCGTCATTTATTTTCTGGACCATCTTCAGAAGTTCAAAATTATATCCAGCTTCCTCAGCTATCTTAATAAAGGCCGCTGTGTCCTTCGGCAGGCAGTAGCCGCCATAACCGATTCCAGCATCAAGAAACTCTCGCCCTATCCGTTTATCGTAGCCCATCCCTTCGGCAACCTTGGTGACATTTGCCCCCACCTTTTCACAGATATTGGCGATGGCATTAATATAAGATATTTTCAACGCCAAAAAGGCATTGGACGCGTGCTTGATAAGCTCTGCGGTCTCAATATTAGTCACAATAAAAGGAGCTTTTAAAGGCTCATACAATCTAATCATGGCATTTGCTGCCATTTCATTTTCTACGCCGATTACTATTCTATCCGGATGCATAAAATCCTGTATTGCTTTACCTTCTCGTAGAAACTCCGGGTTGGAAACCATATCGAAATCGATTTTATTGGGATTGTTAATCTCGATTGTTTTCTTTATCCAGCTTCCAGTTTTTACGGGCACTGTGCTTTTTTCCACAATCAAACGATAACCGTTCATTGCTTTTGCTACGCGTTGCGAAACGACCTCTACAGATGTCAAATCTGCCTCACCGCTTAGTTTTTGCGGGGTTCCTACACATATAAAAACGATTTCTGACTGCTTCACTGCCTCTTCTATGCTGGTGGTGAAAGATAGTTTTCTGGAGTTCATATTCTTAACCACCAATGATTCCAGACCAGGCTCGTAAAAGGGAATGGAACCGCCAGCTAAACTTTCAATCTTCCCAAGGTCATCATCCATGCAAATTACCTTGTGTCCAAGTTCAGCCAAGCATGTTCCTGTAACCAATCCCACATGACCGGTTCCAATTATACAGATACGCTTCACATTACCCACCTTAGCTACTTGGTTCCGTTTGAATTCCTTGCCAATGGAGATTTGAAAACCATGTAAATCATCAGCGTCTATAAACTCAGATAAATAAAACCTCTTTCTTTAGCCTTTTCTTCATCGAATATCCTTTTAATGTCTATCATTATTGAAGTATCGCTCATGAACCTCCTCATTTCGTCCAAGGAAATATCTTTAAAAACATCATGAGCCACGGCTATAATCGTACAGTCAATGTCCCTCACGTCTCCAAGATCATGTATGCTGTCGATTTCAAATCTGTCTTCGATGTTATTAACTCCAGGATCATACCCAAAAATCCTAATCCCATGGTGTTTCAGCCCGTCCACTAATTCCTTTATTGGAGTCTCTCTGGTATCAGTGACATTTTCCTTATATGTCAGTCCCATGATCAGCACCTTAGAGCCCTCGGTCACTTTCTTTGCATCCTCTAGGGCTCGGATAGCCATATCAACGATATGCTTTGGCATGTAGTTATTAGTAGCTCTGCCGGCTAAGATTACTCGAGGATGGTAGCCCAACTGATTTGCGCGATGAACTAGGTAATAAGGGTCGACAGGAATACAGTGCCCTCCTACCAGCCCAGGTGCATAACTGTGAAAATTCCATTTGGTCTTGGCAGCATCAAGAACATCCTTTGTATTTAAACCCATCTTTCCAAAAATAATAGATAACTCATTTACTAAAGCAATATTCAGGTCACGCTGGATATTTTCTATGACCTTGGCAGCTTCAGCCGTTCTTATATCCTTAGCCACAAAAATACGGGGTGCTATCTTTTGATAAAGTTCAGATACCGCTTTAATAGTCTGCTCATCAATTCCACTTACCACCTTGGTGATTTTATCAATTGTATGCTTTTTGTCACCCGGATTTATCCTCTCGGGGGAGTATGCAATCTTGAAATCCTTACCACATTTTAAGTTTGACTCTTTTTCTAAAATAGGCTCTACTATTTCCTCAGTAACGCCGGGATAAACTGTTGACTCCAGGATGATTATGCTGTTCCTTTTCATATTCTGGCCTACAGTCTTCGCAGCATTCTTAATATAGGAGAGGTCAGGGCGTTTCGATTTGTTTACCGGGGTTGGGACGCAAATAATAATGAACTCGGCTTGACTCATTTGCCTGGGATCCGAAGTCAGAGTCAGCTTAGAAGGGAGTCTGGTCGACAGCGTTGAATCACCTGAATTAGACCGGTCTGAGCCCGTAGATTGTTTACTCAGACAGCTTATCTTATGTTTGTCAATATCGAAACCAATTACAGTGCAATGTTCCGCAAATGCCCGTGCTAAAGGCAACCCAACATACCCCAGCCCAACGATACAGACCACAACATTGTTAATTTTTAGTTCGTCTCTCATATAGCGATTACTGTCTGCAATATTCTAGTCTCTCAGAGAGAAGGATTTTAGCATCCTAATCTAAGTTGGCCTTGCCTTTTCAAGAAACATGCTTCCGTGGATGGGTTATGGCACCAGTATAGAAGGGGAAAGTTTCTTTGAGTCCGTCTTCCAGTTTCCACCTTGGTATATATCCAAATCCCTTAGCACTAGATATATCGGCAAGGGTATGCCTTGGATCCCCAAGCCTAGGCTCATGGTATATCGGTTCCAGGTCTTTCTGCATAAGGTCACCGATAGTTTTAGCTAAACGATTTATAGTAATATTACTGCCACTGCCGATATTATAAGTACCTTCCGCATCATTGAGCGCGGCAAGAATATTTGCCGAGATTACGTCTTGTATAAAGGTAAAATCCCGGCTCTGCTCGCCGTCCCCAAATATTATAGGTTGCTGATTTTGAGCCATTCTTCCGATAAAGGCAGGGATAACAGTGGCGTATTGAGAAAAAGGGTCTTGCCTTGGTCCATAAACATTAAAGTATCTCAAACTAACCGTGGATAACCCATAAATCTGACGGAAGATAGTGCAGTAATACTCCCCGGCCAGTTTAGTCAGAGCGTAAGGTGATAAAGGATTGGGGAGCATGTCTTCGCGCTGGGGCAAGGCATTCACATTGCCGTAGGCCGAGGATGAAGAGGCATAAATTACCTTCCGTACCTTATTCTCTTTGGCAGCCATCAGTATATTTAACGTACCCCTGACATTTATTTCATTTGCGGTTATGGGGTCTTCTATGCTGCGGGGAACCCGTGCCAGAGCCGCCTGATGAAACACATACTCACTTCCCTTGAACAACGTCTGCAGTAATGCCATATCGGTCACACTTGCCTGGATGAATTCCACAGAGTTATTCTTTAGCAGCTGGTCTATGTTCTCTCTCTTCCCGGTGGAAAGGTCATCAAGGATAACCACAGCATAACCCTGAGCGGCCAGTTCTTCCGCCAGATGAGAGCCAATAAATCCGGCGCCGCCGGTAACGATAACTTTCTTCATCGCTGTCTATCTTTTCCTTGAGATGATAAAAATATTTGCCTGAACCAGTTGCTCCAGAGTTCCCACATCAAACCATGCGTCAAGGTCAAGTAGATAAGAAGCTATCATTGGCTTCTTTTCCTTGACCAGCCGTTCGGTGAGGTTCTTTTCCAGGCTTGTATCCGGCCTTTTTGGCAAGTATTTATCGATATCGGAGAGGACAAACTGGCTGTTGATGAGACACACCCCGGCATTCACCACCGGTTCTTCGGGGGTTTCTGCGATGTCCGGTTTCTCAATAAAGTCGCGAACAATCTTGCAGCCACTATAATCTTCCAGTTTACCAACGCCGAATCTGGTGGCCTCCACCTTTGGCACAGTAACGAAAGCAACCGTCATTACCGTGTCCAGCGCTTTCTGGCAATGCTGGTGGTACTTGATAATATCCGAGAGGTTCATCTGCAGGGAAATTGCACCATCAGGCATCGCTCTATTTAAAATATAGTCCGCGTAACAAACCAGGAAATCATCTCCCAGGGAATCTCTAGCCACTATCTGGTCAAGAGCACAGCGCAGATCACCACCTGTCCCCCAGCCATTGGCCTGGATAACCCGTATCGCAATATCGGGATTGGTATACTCAACCCGATAGCCCAACTCGCAGAACAGATTCAGGATACGATCAATATATTGCTTTCTATTATCAAGGTAATTGGTGAGCGTGGTAGCGGCATTATCTTCCCGCACTGCGATGTATAGCGCATCGATTTCCGGTGTCCCGCCAAACCAGGAGAGCATGTATTCCACAAGAGGTATGCCACCCACCTGCTGGAACAGCTTGGGAGTAAGAAGGGTAAAAGGATAACACCGCGTGCCTGCGCCAGCTGCCAGCAGTATCGCCTTCACCAATAACCTCCCTGCTAATCGTCGTTAATTATAACCCACTGACTCTCGGTAAGCAAGATGAACATATCTGCGCATCATAGCAAGGAATGCCACAACTGACCGAGCAGCGCCCTATTGACACGGACATTGTCATCTGATATACTGATTTGCAAAGCTGGATAATGTCCAGCTTTTATTTTTCGGGTGAAAGAAAGATGGAAATAGAATTCAATGCTGCGGTAGTAGACCGGGACGGTAAAAAACTGGGCACGGTTGACCACATCGTACGTGATACTTGGTCAGGGGATATAAGAAAATTTGTGGTGCGTCGGAGAGACTTAGATAAAGACCTGTTCATTTCACCGGATGATGTGGCCAAGGCCACAAATAATCAGATTAATCTGCGTGTTTCGTTCGAAGAGCTGAACCAGAGGTAAACGCGCTTCAGGTAACAGGGCAATTTGCAAAAGGGGGGATTAGTAATGATTGAGGTAACGGAAAAAGCCAAGCAAGAGTTAAAGAAAATCTTATCTGAAAAGATGGACAACCCTCTCGCCTTATTAAGGCTAACCCAGAGCCACAAGGGTCTGGGGTTGATTCTGGATGTCGAAATGCCCGGTGATAAAGTAGTGGAACACGAGGATGCCAAAATTCTGGCGGTGGAACAAAAGTTAGCCGATAGCCTGCAGAACGTTACCCTCGATGTGGAAGACACTTCGGAAGGGTCTGAACTAGTGATTGTTAAGGAATCTTCACCTTAAAATTCATTCTGTATTTTTCATTCTCGCAGGCCAACTTCCAGTGATACGTCTATCGTGGCTGCTCCCCTGATTACCGTGAGCGTCGCGGTGTCGCCAGGGCTTTTGTTTTCTCCCAGATATGATGTCAGTATGGCCACGTCTCTGATCTCTGCAGCATCAATGGCTATGATAATATCATCAGCTTGAACCCCGGCTAGCTCAGCCGGACCGTCGGGCACTGCCTGATTAACCAGTACGCCGCTGATGGATTCCAGGCCCATATCCTGTACCTGTTGCGGTGTTAAATCCGAGATATGCACACCCAGCCAGGGGTAGTCGAAGCGACCCTGGGCGATAATCGATTCGGCGACGCGCTTCATCTTGTTTGCGGAAACAGCATAGTAAATACCATCACCTTCTTCAGGCCCGACGCGCGCAATAACTAATCCGATAACATCTCCATCGGCGTCAAAAAGGGGACCCCCGGAATTGCCGTAATTGACCGCCGCGTCAAACTGTATCAGATTTGCCACCCAGCGCGCTTGCGCATCATATTCTATTTCCGCAAACCGGTTCACTTGGCTGACAATGCCCGTGTTCAATGACTCGGCCAGGTCAAAAGGGCTTCCGATGGCGGCAACAGGGTCGCCAATCTGTATATTGCTGGAATCGGATATCACTGGTGGCTCAACATCAGGCGTGCCATCAAGTTTCAAAACCGCCACATCGCTGAAAGCGCAGGAGCCCGCAAGACTGGCGGGAAATACCCTTCCATCTGGCACAACCACATATATTTCTTCCAGGTTCTCAATTACGTGGTGCGCCGTCAGCACATTGCCTTCAGAGTTATAGATAAAACCGGACCCCGCTGTCCCCCGTCCGTTGCTGATCCTGACCACTGTCTGACTGACCTTACGGTATAAATCAGGCGCGTCTATGCCGGACTCGGTAATGGCGGTCGCCTCCGCCAGCTCCTGCTCCAGATTATTAATTCTGTCGAAGCTGTTGCCAACTCGCTCTTGCAGAGTATCGGTCAGAACCATATTGTCTTCGAGCTTTTCTTCCAGTTCAACTATGTGAGCGATATTTTCATCTATCTCAGTTCCTAGGTTGTCCAGCCCGGCCTTCGTCTCGCTGCTCAGAGACATTATTTCATCATGTATTGCCTCCATACGCGCTGCCTGCTCATCCTGTAAGGCACTTAGTTCTTCTCGCATCAGATTTATTTGCTGATGAGATATACCGGCATAATAGCCAAATCCGCCGGCCAGAATGAGAAGAAAAATCAATAGCCCGATAGTTATCTTATTCGTCATATGAGCACGCCTCCTTTTCGGCACCTTCCACCTCAAGAACTCCCTCGGCAACTGCCTGGGCAAGCTGGTAAATATATCCGTACATGCTGTAAAAGACGACCTTTATTTTCATCTCTCCTCTCCGAGTAATGGTTGCCTATATAAAGTAGAGTATAAGCTATCCGAATCACCACCAAAAGGAGAAAAGTCGCAAAAGTGCCATAAGATAGAGCAGGCTCCGGATTAGCCTCCGTCTAGCTGGCCCGTTCCTGCATCATGCGCTGGTGCTCTTTGAACATGCATTTATCCATAACCACGAGCAGTCCTGCGCTTCTGGCCCTGGCCGCGGCTTCCTCGTTCACAATTCCTTCCTGCATCCAAACCACCCTGGCCCCGATTTTGATGGCCTCCTCAACAATGGGCAAAACATCCTCAGGCCGCCGGAATATCTCCACCACATCCACTTTCTCCGGTATGGAACTCAAGTCAGGATAACTGGTTCTACCCATTATCTGCTGAGCATTCGGGTTGACCGGGATGATATTGTAGCCCTGCTCAGCAAGGTAACTGGCTATCTGGTAACTGGATTTATCTGGATTGGCCGACAGTCCGACCACGGCCACGTTGTGAAATTCCTTGAGTATTCGCTCTTCGATGCTAATGCGCTTTCCTCGCAATATCTGCCTAATTAGCCACCATAGAACAGCTGGTCGTAGAGGATTTCCAGACGCATCTTATGCCTGAGCTCCTCGTTGGACAGACTGGCGCAGAATTGCTTGGCCGTCTCTTCCCGCATCATGCCCATCATCTGGCGGTAAAAATCTACCGACTCCTCCTCACGTTTCATGGCGAAAATCAGGGTATCCTGCAGGCCAGCGCCTTCCAGAGTCTCGCCGCCAGTCAGGTAATTGCTGATTTTCAAATCCGCGACCTTTTCCGGATGCCATTGCTGCTCGGTCAGGCCTCTCTGTTTCAAGTCCTTCAGTTTTTCGGCATGCTCGACTTCCTGCAAGGCAAGCTCTCTCAGGAGCCCTTTAGCCGCCGGGTCATTGGTCTTCTGCTGTGCCGCCTCATACAAAGCCTGTGAGGCGATTTCTTTGTAGATGGCGGTGTCCAGTACCTCGGTCAATTCGTCAGGCATTCCGATGCCCTCCTTCAAAAAACCGCTTAAATTTCAACCAGTATTTTCCCATCCTCAATTTTGGTACGATATACCTTAAGGGGTCTGGGTGGCCTTAACGCTCTATTTAAACTGGAAATCAGGCCAGGCCAGTCTGTCCAGCGTATAACTTGGCCATCAGCCAAGTCGAATTGAGAGCCGTGCCGGGCACAGGTCACGATTGAACCCTGCAGCGTGCCCATCGTTAATTTAGCGCCGAAGTGTGGGCAGCGGTTTTCCGCAGCATAGAAATTTTCCCCAGCTCGTGCGATAAGAAGGTTTCTCCCCCCGATGGAGACTTCTTTCATCGCCCCATCCTGCAAATCGGTGGCATTTCCCACCTCAACGAATTCAGCCACGTATCCTACCCTGTGAAAATATCTGCTAGTAACAGTGAAGTTGCTCTATTTACCTTCCTCTTCCTCCAGCAGGTCATTGAACACGTCAATGTGATATAGTTCATTATCCCGGATGCGGAAGAGGAGCTTTCTCAAATCGGCATCTTCGATTTCCTTGCCCGCCTTGTCGTAGGCATCGGCCACTTCTTTTTCGATTTTGATATCAGCCTTGAGCATATCTGCCGGCTTGGTTGACCGGTCGACATCGGTATGCTCAATTACGGGTTTGCCGCCACCACCGGCCAGTTCCTCTGCCAGCCAGCCGAGGTGCTGCATCTCATTAATCGCCTGGTCCTGCAGCTGCTCCGCTGCCTCCTCGCTCTTGCTCAGGTAGGAATGCAGAAGATACTGAAGGATAACGGTGTACTCGTGCTCTATGCCCCAGTTGAGCGTCTTGGCGGTCTTATCCTGTCGGTCGCCCCTGATATCTTCGGCTCCTTCTCGCTTTGCTTTTTCGACAAAGTGCACAAAGTCGCCGTGATGTGCCTGCTCATCGGAAAGGATACGTTGCAGCAGACGCTTGGTTTTGGGGTCATCGACGAGAGCGATGTGCTCTCTATATTGCTTTATCGCTCCCTCTTCGAGTGCTACGTCATTCTGCATCCAATCGGAAACCTGTGCGCCGCCCATGCGCATGGTACCTCTTTCCAGACTGGGCACACCGCCGAGCTCGACAATCGCCTCCGCCAGCCAGTCGAGGTGACGCATCTCGTCCCGGGAGATAGCCTCAATCTCGCAGGCCATCTCGCCTTCGCCTATGCCATAAGCATGGTTCAGGTATTGTATGATGGCACCGTGTTCATCCTCCAAGTCTTTGTTCAGCAGCTCAATGATTTTATTTTTATCCATTATTACCTCCTGACAGTAATTACACGTAGCTATTGGCTCTGTGCTTGGCGGCAATGGCCTCCGCCAGGTTATCCAGAGCTTTGAAGTCTGACTCTCTGGGGAACCCCTTGCACAGCACCGGCCCCAGAACCTCAACCTTGAGGTTGGGGATCATGGCGCTTAATTGCTCCACCGCACGGCTACCCCAGCCATAGGAGCCAATGATGGATACAAATTTTATATTGGGCCGGAGCGCATTGGCCAGAAAAGCGGCGTGGGCGGCGTTAGGATGAGGACCGACCAGCGCCGTGGGCGCGCCGATGACCACGGTGGCGGCGTCAACCAGCGCCATGGCCAGCTTTCCCACGTCGGTGGCGGCTAAATCAAACCTTTTGACCGTAACTCCGCGCTGCACCAGCGCCCCGGTGAAGTATTCCACCATGCTGCGGGTACTGCCGTGCATGGAGATATAGGGTAGAACAACGATGTTCTTCGGTTCATCATACGCCCAGCTATGATAGGCATCCATTATAAATTCGGGGCGGCCATGCAGTGGCCCGTGGCTGGGAGCAATGATATCGATGTCATAGCCCTTAACCGTCTCTAGGTTTTTCTGTATGCTGGTGCGGAAGGGCATCATAATCTCAGCATAGTAACGCTTGGCCGACTCATAGAGTTGCCCTTCGTCAGTGACAAAAAGGTCGCTGGTGGCCAGATGGGAGCCAAAGAAATCACAGGAGAACAGTATTTTCTCATCCGGTAAATAGGTAACCATGGTCTCTGGCCAGTGGACCCACGGTGCGTGGATGAATTCGAGGGTACGGTTGCCCAGTGATAATGTCTCTCTGTCTTTAACAGTTATAATCCGTTCTTCCGGGGCCAGCATCAAATCCACGAGCATGCCCTGACATTTTGGCGTGCAGATGACCTTTGCCTCCGGATATCTGCCCAGCACTGCGGGCAGGGAGCCGGAATGGTCCTGCTCGGCGTGACTGGTAATCACGTAATCGAGCCGACCGACCCCCAGTTCCTTTAGGTTATTCAACAGAACGTCCGGCATGGCAGCATCCACAGTGTCGATTAGTGCTGTTTTTTCACTGCTCTGAACAAGGTACGAGTTATAGCTGGTGCCGTCGGGGAGGGGTATCAGGGCATCGAAAAGCCGTCGGTCCCAGTCAACCACCCCCACCCAGTAAACGCCCGGTTTTATCTCTCTAGGATTCATAGGTCACTATTCTCCCACATTTATAATTATCAGAAAGATTTGTTATCTATTCTAGGCGCCGTCCAGAGTGGGGTGTTCTTTCTCGACGAACCAGCCGGCCGGGTTTTTCAGAAATTCATAGTAATCAAGTAGTATAAGCTGGTGCTCTCTTTCCTGTGATGCCAGAGCCTGGTAAAAATCGCGGGCGGCTGCGTGGGGAGTAGATTGGCCCTGGCTAATATAGAAATCGTAAGTCTTGCCTTCCATACCCACAGCGGTCTGAACAGCGTCCAGCTCGCTATCCAGCGCTTTGATTGACTTACCGACCTGCTCGGTGGCTCTGGCGAACAATGTCCTGAGGCTGCTGCCTCCATCCGGCCTGAAATCCACCTTCGGCCAAGCATTTTTATCCCGGACGGACTCGAATATTTCCTCGAACTTCTCGCGGTGAACGTCCTCCTCAGCAGCAAGCGATTCCAGCAGTTTCTTTCCAGCTTCATTGCTGCTTTCCTGGCTCGCCTTAAGATAGAACTGCTTGCCGTCTATTTCCATCTGAATCGCCGTCTTCAATCCTTCCAGCGTTGTATCCCTTTCGGTTGCCATAGCTCAAATCCTCCTCGGCACGCAATTTTTAATTTCAAAAATTCTATTTAATTTATACCGCCGTCCGTCAGCGTGCATATGACCTTTATCACATACAAATACCAATCCATTGTTTATGATATAATAAACTGTTTAAAAATGATACAGCAGGGTTCTAAAATCGATGATAGCATAAGGAGAGGGAAACGGCTGATATGAAAGTAACTGTTTATTCAACGCCTACCTGCCCATACTGCAAACGGGCCAAGGACTATTTAACCCAGAAGGGTATTCCTTTCACCGACTATAATGTGGCCGAGGACAGGGAAAAAGCCAAGGAGATGATTCATAAATCGAAGCAGATGGGTGTCCCCGTAATCGTTGTTAATAATGATATTGTTGTTGGCTTCAATCAAGCCAAGCTGGACAGCCTTCTTTCATAAGTCTTATCCTGGAACTAATTGAAAGTACAAGAGACCAGCGTGCATGATTTAATGATTATCGGCGGCGGTCCGGCCGGTCTGGCGGCCGGGGTCTATGCGGCACGAAAGCAGCTCAAGACCCTGCTTATCAGTGGGGACATTGGCGGGCAGATCAACACCACCTGGGATATTGAAAACTACCTGGGTTATCAGTTCATCGAGGGACCGGAGCTGATCAACAAATTTCAGACGCAGGTTGGCCAGTTCCCCATTGACCAGAAGATAGGGGATAAAGTCAAGCGATTAAAGAGGATAAAAGGCGGGTTTGAGGCAGCTACCGAAGCCGGTGACAGATACCAGAGCAAGGCCGTTGTTTTTGCCACCGGAAAACGGCCAAGGAAGCTGAATGTACCGGGGGAGACCGAATTGACCGGCAGAGGCGTTTCCTACTGCGCCATATGCGATGGCCCGATATTCGCCGGTCAAAAGGTGGCCGTGGTGGGGGGTGGCATCTCGGCACTTGAAGCGGTTCTGGACCTAGTCAAAATCGCCGAGTATGTGAACCTCGTCTCGCTTACCCCGCTCACTGGCGACCCAGTACTCTCCAACCAGCTCAAAGACGCCAAAAACCTGACGATATTCCTGGAGCATGAGACCGTGGAAATAAAAGGCAAGGAGCTGGTTGAAGGCATGGTCATCAAAGACCGAAAGAGCGGTGAGGAAAAGGAACTGGAAGTGGGCGGAGTCTTTATAGAAATCGGGTTAGTACCCAACTCCGACGCGGTGAAAGAGCTGGTCAAGCTCAACCAGTGGGGCGAGGTCACGGTTACGCCGCGCAGTGAAACATCAGTACCCGGCCTTTATGCCGCCGGCGATGTTACCGACGTGCCAGAAAAGCAGATAATCGTAGCTGCCGGAGAAGGTGCCAAAGCGGCGCTTCAGGCGCACCGCTATTTACAGCGGTTGACAGAATAGCTAGCTTTTCTTTCGATAATGAAACCCCAGCCACACGACGCGCAGAATGCCAAAGACAGCACAGATTGACGAAGGTATGGCGGCGCGTTCCCCGAACAATGTGAGCAGGATACCACTGGCCAGCCCGTAATTCTTCAGGCTGCCCATAAGCATCAGACTGATACTGGTTTCCCGATCCACATGCAAAGCTTTAGTGCCCAACTCTATCAGGTAGCCAAGCAAGAACGAGGTGGCGATGGCGATTACGGCAATCCTGATCAGAATATCAAGCTCACCGAAGAATGCCTGCCGGTTCAGTCCCACGATGGTGAAAAGGGTGATGAAGAAGCTCCAGTTCACGATGGTCCCACGCCAGGGACTGATGTACTTCATCGCCTTGGTGAAGAGCAGGATTCTGGAGAGGACAATCGGTATCAGGATTAGCTCGCCGAGGATGATGAGCAGCTTGACCGGGTCAAAGAAGCCCACGCCCAGAAAAAGCGTCATCACCGAGGGCATAATTACAAGTGCCGCCAGATAGGCGCCCGTCATACCGATCAGGGAAAAGAGCGTATTCCCGCCCAGCACATAGCTGAACGGCACCACGGCCACCGCCGGGGGAATCGTGGCCAGCACCACAAACCCCGCCCACAGGTCTTTATCGTTGATGAGCCACCAGGCCAGCAACAGGATGGTGCCGCCCATCACAACGTAGTTAAGCAGAAGAGAGAGGAGTATCGGGCGGGGCATCTCGCGCAGAGAGGACAGTTCCCTCGAGGTAATGTTCGCCGCGGAGAGGGTCATCACCAGCGCCAGCAGCGGGAGAACCAGCGGCTCTGTCCTGGTCGCCACCGGCTCGCCGATGGCAAGGCCGAGTACGATGGCCAGAACCAGAATGAAATTGCGGTTTCTGAACAGTCTGCCGATGAAAGCCATAGACTTCTAAGGCATTATAACCCAACCAGCCAGTCTATTTCTTCTCTTCTGACAGATACTGCTCCGGGTTCTGGTCAAATGCCTTCTTGCAGGCTACGGCGCAGAAATAGTATTTCTTGCCCTTGTATTCCGATATCGCCGCAGCATCACTCTCTTTCACTTCCATCTTGCAGACCGGGTCAATGGCCATCTTATCTCCTCCTGTGACACCTGCCAGTCTGGCAGGCTCGAATCTCCTTAATCGTAATGAGTTAAAGACAACGGTCAGCGAACTGGCCGCCATTGCCGCCGCTGCCAGTATCGGGTTCAAAAAACCGTAATCACCCAGAATGAAATGCAGCCCCGATGGCACGCCGGTACGCCCGAAGGCGACGAAGAGCACGCCGGCAGCCACTGGAATGAGAGAAGCATTGTAGGCGAAAGCCCAGAAAAGGTTCTGCTTTATCGTTCTGAGGGTGCGTTTGCTCAAGGAAATGGCATTCACGATGCCGGATAAATCGCCACTGATAAGCGTAACATCACCGGTCTCAATGGCAACATCGGTGCCAGTGCCGATGGCGATGGCGATGTCGGCCTGGGCCAGCGCCGGCGCATCATTGATGCCATCGCCAACCATGGCGACCACCTTACCTTCGTCCTGCAGTTTCTTCACCTCCTGGGCTTTATGCTCGGGAAGAACCTCGGCAATAACACGGTCAATATCAGCTTCTCCGGCAATGGCCTCAGCGGTGCGACGGTTGTCACCGGTGATCATGGCTACCTCCACTCCCAGCTGATGCAGCGCTCCAACCGCCTCTCGCGCACCAAGTTTGAGCGTGTCGGCCAGCGCCACAATGCCTATAACCTCATCTTCCATGCCGAGGAACATCACCGTCTTGCCCTGTTCCCGGAAGCGCCTGGCTTCCCTTTCCAGTCCATTCAGGGCCAGCTCCTTGGTTTTCATTAATGTAAGATTACCAAGGACAAGCTCTTTGCCATCTGACGAGGCTTCCACACCTTTCCCGGGAATGGCCTTGAAATCAGTAACGGATTGTAGCTTTAATTTCCGGTCCGAGGCTGCCTGAACGATAGCTTCGGCCAGCGGGTGTTCCGACTGCCGTTCCACTGATGCCGCCAGTTGCAGCACATCTTTATCAGAAAAAGATGGCACTGAGATAATATCGGTTACCAGGGGTTTTCCCTGCGTCAGTGTGCCGGTTTTGTCCAGCAACACGGTGTTTATCTTATGTGCTCTTTCCAGAGCTTCGGCGCTGCGGATAAGGATGCCGTTCTCGGCACCTTTCCCGGTACCGACCATGATGGCGGTGGGCGTCGCTAGTCCCAGAGCGCAGGGGCAGGCAATAATCAATACAGCAATGAAGTTGAGCAACGCAAAGGTAAAAGCCGGTGCCGGCCCCAGAAAATACCAGATAATAAATGTGACCAGAGCAATACCGATTACAATGGGCACGAAATAGCTGGCAATTATATCCGCCAGACGCTGTATCGGTGCTTTGCTCCCCTGTGCCTCTTCAACCAGTCGAATGATCTGCGCCAGTGTGGTATCCTTGCCCACTTTTCTGGCTTCAAACTGAAAGCTGCCCGTTTTGTTTATGGTAGCCCCGATAACCTCATCGCCCACCTTTTTCTCCACCGGAATGCTCTCACCGGTAATCATGGACTCGTCCACGCTGGAATAGCCCTGGCGTACCATGCCGTCCACCGGCACCCGCTCCCCGGGCCGGACCGTTATCAGGTCGCCCACCTCCACTTCTTCCACCGGTATTTCTCTTTCCTCTCCGTTGCGAATTACCAGCGCCGTCCTCGGCTGCAGACCAATGAGTTTCTTGATCGCCTCCGAGGTCTGCCCTTTAGCCCTGGCCTCCAGAAAGCGACCCAGAAGAATCAGGGCGATAATCATCGCTGACGTGTCAAAGTAAAGGTGCGGTTCCAGCCCGCCAGCGGTGAAAAATCGGGGGAAAAGCACTGCCAGGACGCTGTAAACATAGGCCGCCGACGTGCCAACAGCGATGAGAGTATTCATATCCGCTGTCCGGTGCTTCAGGGCCCCCCACATTCCACGATAAAACCGCCATCCCGCCCAGAACTGCACCGGTGTGGCCAGTAGCCAGAGCAGGTAGGGCTTGCCGGAAAAAGACGGGCCGAACCCGAGACCCAGGATCAGCAGGCCAAAAACAGCCGCGAAGATAAACCGATTGCGTAACGCTTTGGTTTCTCGCTGTGATGCCGTTGTAACATCTTCCAGCGTCTCTGCTTCCTCGCCCAGTTCGTAGCCGGCCCCGGCTACCGCCCGTTTTAACGCTGCTATCTGAGTCCCCTCCAGGTATTCCACGGTGGCTTTCTCCGAAGCCAGGTTCACACTGGCCGAGACTACGCCGGGCACGCCGGATAACGCCTGTTCCACGCGTGCCACACAGGAAGCGCAGGTCATACCGCGCACCGGAAAAACCGATTTACGGGTCGAGGTGCCGTAGCCGATACTGGATATGGTTTCCTTCAGCGTGCCCAAGTTCACTCGCTCCGGATCATAGGCAATGGACGCCTGCTCGGAAGCGAAATTTACCTTCGCTTCTTCAACACCGGGAGTTTTAGCGAGGCCTTTTTCTATAGTCGCTGCACAGGTCGTACAGGTCATCCCGGTTACATGGATGCGCACTTTTTCCTTTTTATCTCGCGATTTCTGAACCATCGTCGACCCTCTTAAACTTGCCTTCAAACATACTATCATAACCCACCTTTGACCACCAGTCTGTGACATATGTCATATACAGGTTGCTATAACGACACCTAAAATTCAGAAAAGGAGGTATAAAATGATGCGTTTTCTTTCTTTACTGGTGCTGTCCATCGGGGTGGTGGCTATCATCATCGGTGGGGTATTCATCGGACTAGGTTTTGCCAAGAGCAACCAGCTATCCGAGGCAATGCGAGTAGAACAGGTGCGGTTGCCACTCCACCCCGAGGAGGAAGAGGCAGAGCCGGCACTGATCGATACCTCTGCTGAGGCACAGGCCGCTGGCGACATTATCCGGGAACACCGCCGAAACATAGCCCCGACCTATCAGGATTTACTGGGTGAAGGCCGTTATGACCCGACAAATCCACAACACCTGAGTTACGCACAGGCATTGAACATGGAGAACTACCTTTACCTGGCGGTCATCGGCTTTGGCCTTACTCAGGCGGTCATGGGCACTGGTGCCTTTATGATCATCACCGGCATTGCCCTTGGCAGCACCGGCCTCGTCCTGTATCAGCTGAGATAAGTTCACTGATACCCGGAAAAAAAATTTAGTCCGGCACCGGGCGATATGTTATACTTATTCTGCTCCACGGAGTAAGATAAGTATACGTGCGTGCGCGAAGGAGAGCAGACTATGGTAGACGCCCTGGCAATTATTGAAAGGGTCATCGCTGAGCATAAAGTAATCAGGGAGGACTTGTACAACCTGGAGCAGGTAGCCAATGATGCGCAAGCGATGAAGGGTTTTGAAGAGGCCAAAGAAGCCTTCATGCCAGGCAGGCTAAACCATAAAGAGGGCTTAAGCCAGCTCGCAAAAGCCCTTACCGCAATTGAAGGCGGATTGCAGAGGCACTTCAACTTTGAGGAAACCTCGCTGCCGACGGTGGTCGACCGGCATGGAGATGAGGAACTAAAGTCCTCGCTTCAATCCATTTTCCTAGAGCACGTAGACCTGAGAAACCGCCTGGCCCACTCTAAGAAACATGCTGAAGAGCTGGTCACAGGCAGCATGGCCCGTCATCGCTGGGAGGCGAGCGCGCATGATATGCGCGCCTATATCAGCCATACCCGCAAGTTGCTGGAAGCACACGCTGAAATTGAACAGGAACTGCTGCACGAGCTGCGGAGAAGGTTAAAGAAATGAGAAAAGTGTATCTGGACCACGCGGCAACAACCCCTCTTCTTCCAGAGGTCAGGGAAGCGATGTTGCCCTATCTCGATGAACTGTTCGGCAATCCCTCCTGTCTGCACGACTGGGGAGATTCGGCGCGGGAGGCTATGGAAGCGGCACGGGAACAGGTAGCGCAGCTTATCGGGGCCAGTACTGATGAGATAATCTTCACCGGAAGTGGCACCGAGAGCAATAACTTCGCCGTGAAAGGGCTGGCGCTGGCGCAGCAGAACAAAGGGAAGCACATCATTGTCTCGGCAATCGAGCACTTTTCCGTGCTTCATTCCGCCAAAACGCTTGAGAAATGGGGGTTTGAACTCACCGAAATTCCCGTGGACCAGTATGGTACAGTAGACCCGGACGAGGTTCGCAAGCGCATTCGCAAAGATACCGTGCTCGTTTCCATAATGCACGCCAATGGCGAAGTGGGCACCATCGAGCCTATTGCCGAAATCGCCAGGATAACCAGAGAGCATAACATACACTTTCACACCGACGCCATAGCCAGCGTCGGGACGATTTCAGTTGATGTGAAGGAACTCGGCATTGATGCCTTGAGTCTGGCGGGAAACCAGTTCTACGGGCCCAAAGGCGTGGGCGCACTCTATATACGCAAAGGTGTGCGTATCATGCCCTTGCTTGACGGCGGAGTCCAGGAAGGGGGAAGGCGTGCCGGTACCGAAAACATACCGGCAATCGTGGGGCTGGGGAAGGCAGCGGACTTGGCGAAAAAAGATGTGGCATCCCGTGTGAAACACCTAGGCCACCTGCGTGACCGGTTGCTCACTGAACTGCCAGCACAAATCGACCATATAGTAGTTACCGGTCACCCGAAGAACAGGCTGCCGGGCAATGCCAGCTTCTGTGTGGAGTTCATTGAAGGTGAGGCCATGCTCATGCTTCTCAACAGTCAGGGGGTGGCGGTAACCAGTGGTTCAGCCTGTACCTCGAGGGCACTCAAGGCCTCACATGTGCTCATTGCCATGGGCCTGTCCCACGAGTTGGCCCAGGGCTCTGTCCTTTTTACCTTTGGCATTGACAATGCTGAAGGAGATATTGATTATGTACTCGAGGTGATGCCGCCGATCGTGGAAAGGCTACGGCAGATGTCGCCACTGTATGCTAAGTTCACCAAAACGGGCAAAGGAGGCAGATAATATGCCAATATACAGCGAAAAAGTAATGGAACACTTCATGAACCCCCGCAACGTTGGGGAAATCGAAAACCCGGACGGTACTGGAGAGGTGGGTAATCCGGTGTGCGGGGACATGATGACGTTTTACATAAAGGTGAAGGACAACCGACTGGAAGACGTTAAGTTCAAGACCTTTGGTTGTGGAGCCGCCATCGCCGTTTCCAGTATGGTCAGTGAGATGGCGAAGGGAAAAACGCTTGATGAGGCAAGAAAGATAACCCCGAAACTGGTTGCGGACGAACTCGAGGGATTGCCCAAAAACAAATTCCACTGCTCCAATCTGGGGGCACAGGCTCTGAACAAAGCGATCGATAATTACCTGAAAAAACAGGCAAAAAGGGGGAAGAAGTAATGGCGGAACAGGAAGAAAAGAAAAGGCTTTTTTGCCCGTACTGTGATACCGAGATGATGGCGCCGGACGGTGCCTACTGCCAGGTGTGTGGCATTACCGTGTTTTACTGCCCTCAGTGCCGGAAGCCGATTCCCCGCGATGAGAGAAAATGTCCTTACTGCGGCGCCGAGGTCAAAGGCGAAGACACTGAGGTATAAGAAATGGCCGGCGAAAAAGATAAGCTGACCATTGTCATGTTTAGCGGCGACCTGGACCATGCCTTGGCCGGGTTTACCTTGGCGACCACGGCGGCCAGCATGGGGATGGAAGTGAGCATGTTCTTCACCTACTGGGGGCTGAACATCATTAAGAAGAATGAAGGCAAAATCAGAAGCAAGGGCCTGATGAGGAAGATGCTAAACTTCATGAACCGGGGCGGCAGCAAGAGGCTGAAACTCTCCCGTTTCAATATGTTCGGCCTGGGCACATGGATGATGAAGAAGTTAATGAAAGACGTCAATTACCCGTCCCTGGACGAGATGGTAGCTATGGCCCAGGAAATGGGCGTTAAACTGGTTCCGTGCAGCACCACCTGCAGCGTGATGGGAATTTCTGAAGAGGACGCTTTCCGCGAGCATATCGCCAGCCTGGCCGGTGCCGCTTTTTTCCTGAATGAAGCTCGCGAATCGAAGATAACCCTTTTCATCTAGGTAAGGAGGAGGCATGAAGGCAGATAAAACGCTCGATTGTGTAGGCCTATACTGTCCGATGCCCATAGTCAAAACCTCGGAGAAGTTTAAAGAGTTAAAGCCGGGAGAAATCCTGGAAGTTATCGCTGATGATAAAGGCATAAAAAAGGACATGCCAGCCTGGTGTCAGACCACCGGACACGAATGTCTGGGTATCGAGGAAGAGGACGGAGAAATCAAAGTCTACGTGAAGAAGACCCATTAGTGAAGGTATTTCACGCTCTCCTGGCTAACAGCAGCGCCAGTAAAGACAATGCCCCGCTCACCATGGCAATAACCGTAAATACGTCGGCGATGCCATAAATATCCATAAAATACCCGGCCACAGGCTGTATCAGGCTCTGACCTTCCAGTGCCAGGCCAAAGTAAATGCCGAAGGCTGTTGCTCTGATATAGGGCGGCACGCTATCCATAAGATATGGTTGCATCGTTGCCTGAGTCATATACCGGCACAGGCCGAAGGCAATCAACACAGCGATAAATCCAGCGTTAAACGGCAGTATGGTCAGCAAGTACAGGACAGGACCGGTAGCCACCAGTGACAGAATAACCGCCTGCTTCCTGCCCCATCGGTCGGACAGCCAGCCACCAAACAGGCTGCCCGATATGCCGCCAAACCTTAAAACGCCCACCAGCACTGCGGCGTAGGCCGGAGCGATAGCATGTTTGTCAACCAAGTATAGCGGGACAAAAGACATCGCGGCTCCGGCAATGAGCTGCATGGCTACGCACAGGAACAGGATGGTGGCCAGAGGTCGCAACACCTGAAATATGCCAGCTTTCTGGGAACCTTTCTGTGTTTGGGAGAGCTCTTTTTCCGTGATTTTACTTGAAGACAGGATGCTGGTGGCTTTTTCCACCAGCGCAAACCTCTTCATTATTATGGGCACTGCGGAAATGGCGGGGAGGCCCAGTATGATGAAAGCGAAACGCCATCCTAAAGAGTCCGCGATAAGGCCTCCCAGAAGAGGGCCGATGGTGAAACCGATGCTGCCTCCTACCATATGTAGGGCAATCACCCTGCCTCGCCTCGCTTCTTCATAATAGCCGGAGAGCATTGATACCGCCGAGGGATGGTAGCCGCCGGCCAGAATGCCCATAATTACCAGAATGACAATCATCGGGTAATATGATGGGCTTAGTCCGACGGCGACGGTAGCCAAGCCAACCCCACCCAAGCCCACGGCCACCACGATATTGCGCCGCAGCCGGTCACCGATCCAGCCCCCGGGGATTTGAGAAAGACCGGAGGTGATGGTGTAGGCGGAAAGCAGTATGCCGGATTGCAAATAGGTCAGCCCCAACCCCTCTTTAATCAACGGAAGCAGTGCCGTCAGCAACCCGGTGCACAGGTCCTGAGTGAGATGGGTAAAGCTAAAAAATAAGGCGGTGCCCCCACCCCATTGACGGAAAGTTACACCGAAGCCACTGTTACTTGACAATCAATCAAGCCTTCCGGTTGGGTATATCTTCCATATAAATCGCATTATCCGACCAGAATTTATCTTAATGTTTTAGCAGTCCGTGTGCAAGCCGCATGGCATGACAACAAGCTGCCCCCCATAAACAGCCCATCCCTGAAAACGCTGACTTTGTCAAGTTCTAACAGGTTAAACCTATTCATCCCTTCGTAGCTTCGTAGCCACACTATGTCGTTCAGGC
>SMTZ1_10000715_pt1 | contig 31799 bp, 30 predicted proteins | sample DeeMarSWOR136_30_FD_25667 | JGI IMG/M metagenome (IMG submission 25667) | reverse complement strand
TATTTCTCTCTTGAGAATCTAAGGGACCTTACCAGTATGGAACGTATTAGTTGGATGCAATCAATGTATGATGAGATCATCCCTGGTCGAGTTGATAAGTGCAGGAATGCTGGAGTTGCCTTCGAGGATTTCCTGCCATATATGCCAGATCCAACAGCCCGTGAAGTTGTTCAATCAATGATTGATTTAACGCAGGTTATAGCTGATGAAATGCTTGGAATGAGCGATACGATACACTCTATGAAAGAAGAACACGAATCTGGTGGTTTTGAGGAAATAATGCCTTTTCTAACAGATCTAGCAGACACTGAAGAGAGTATTCGACATCACATGAGTCTCTTTAGCCAAGGATTTGGTAAGTTGAGAAGAATGGGTCTTGAGATGCCTGATCTTGAATAGTAACTCTGGTTGAATTTCGCGTTACTGGCAAACCTTAAGTACGATTAAAGATTCGCGGAAACTGACCCAAAACTAACGAGGTGAAAAATGCAATGGGTACTGAAACAACATCGACTGCCCATCGATATCGGGTCTCGAACACAAAAGGTGACTACCATCCAGCAGGTGACTGCCAAATTAGGTCACGAGGTGAATGTGTTCTTAAGTGACCGTAAGGTCTCGACTACTTCTTTTCAAAGTCTTGCTGCATCGTTCTTCAGATTAGCTGAAGCTAGGTTGAGCGATACTCAGAAGCAAGTACTGAGAATGAGTCATAAGCTGTTAAAGTTTCATGAACTAACACTGACAGCTCTTGCAGACCAAGTTTCGCGTCGAAGTACTGTTCCATATAGTACTGTGAAATGGAACTTACGCTCTTTGAAGGACATGGGACTGCTAACTGGTGGAAATCTTAGTAGTAAGGGACAGCTTGCCTGTTTAACGAATGAGGCCCGGATGCTCGCAGACTACCTAGAGGATAATCTTTAGAATAGGGGACTTCTATGTCCCCTTCTCTCTTTTTTCCGATAGGCTTTCAACAGAAGACATTGGGTGCTTCCCAGTTCTCAACAAGAACTGCCTTGCTTTACGTTCCTGCTTCATCGAATCTTCTTGTTGAAAAGCTTCCATCCATCAGGGATGAGTGCTTTGATCTCTTCAAGACTGGTCGCTGATGCAATGACAATATCGACAATTGAACTGTTTCCAGGATTCAAGTTTCCAAGGTTCCACTGAAGTCCAATCGCGACGTCCATTGGTCCGAGCTCAAGGTTATTCTGTAGATCTGGGTATTCTTCACTGATTTTTAGCTTCGTGGGTGGTGCTATTTCCCATCGGTCTGGTTGAGGAAGAGACACTAGCGCTACAAGTAAGGGGTTTCCATCATACACCAACATAAGGCCATTATTTTGATCGTATACACCCTTATCGTCTTTATAGCTAGCTGGACCTCCCACATCAAAATCCATGAACTCATAGAGTTTCATATTCTTGATGATTTGTTCCGCTACATTCGTAGTCTTGTGTCGTATCAGCATGATCGGTTTATTGTGACTCCAGACCTGAATGTCTGTTCTTATCGCTGGCACTCCATCCAACATAGGTGAATGGCTAAGGGATACTTCCAACATCCCTTTTCCAGTTTCCTCATTGACCACAGAGAAGGAGTCATTCTCGGTAGACGCGGCCATGCAGAACATTTCATCTACATAGTACGTCAACCAGAATCCGCCTTTGTACCCTGCAGGATTCCGAAGTAGCAGACGATCCTTTCCGCGGGAATCTATCAGACTGAGGCGCTTCATAAAGAAACCCAGGCTACCTCGTCCTCAGGTTACACACTCGACACAGTATGTGAGATCCAGCCTCGGCTTCCGGTTGCCGGTTTCCAAGGTCTCAGACATCAGCATTCACGCTACCTATGCTACTGAAAGATATGTGCCTCCTGATATAAACATCATGATATAATTCAGTGTTTCATGCTTCATAAAGTTGATAAACCACTCACAATTCCGTGACACATCTGGGTGCGTTTTCACATGACAAACCTCAATGTCGAACAACTTCAAAAATGGTATAGAAAGCAGCTTAGAAACAAATCCAAAGACTTCATCAAGCAAGCTGAGAAGAGCTATAAAATTGTTGAAACTGCTCTAAAGGACATTGAGCAATTAACAAAGGAGTTCAAAGATGAAGAAGATGAGGAACTCGAGTCTGGAAGCATTGCGGCAAGATTCGCACAAAAAATTGGGGAGATTGTTTCTGACTTCTATGTTGATAAAGAGATAACATATGAGAACACAGAAGCAATGCAGAATGAGACCCAACGCTTCATACAAGAATTATGGGGAGCAGGTGCCCGATGGATACGAAGGATGGATAAACGATACAAGAATGTAATCAAATCTCTTGACACCTATATGAAGGAACTTGCTAGGGAAATGAACAAGATAGGCAAACTATTGTATGAATTCAGTTGGGTTAAAGATTTAGAACGGATTGGAGGTCGCATTGATACCCTCCACGATTTGACCTTTAGTAAGGAAATATTTGAAGAACAGATACGCCAAGTTCGCCAGAAGATTCAAACTGCTCGGACTGAATATGACTCAGCAAGGACAAAATATGGTGAATTCACTGAAACATCAAATGTCGCAGAACTTCTTAATCTTGATGAACAAGCTGAACACATTGGCAGTCTTCTGAGAATGAAACTCAATCCCTTGAAGAAACAGGTAAAGAAATTCTTCCAGCACGACACCGGTGTACGAGTGAGCCCTGCGGGTCAGAAAGCATTGACTGATTATTTTGAGGATCCCTATAGAGCAATTGTAGAAGAACAAGAAGGTTATCCTGTACTGAATGAAGGATTAGCTGGGTTGCAGGAAGCCATCGAGAGAGGAAAATTGCCACTTAAAGACCGTCTTGCCAGAAGGGCTATTGAAGAAGTAATAGCGATTCAGAATGGCGGATTGCAAAAGCTCCAAAACCAAGCAAAAGAGATAGAGAATAAGCGGCATACTTACGCTGGGTCTGATGTCTATTCAACTAATAGCCAACTCCAAGATGCTCTGAATGAAGCAAAAAAGAATTTGGAATATCATCGTAACGATATGCTGCGAATTAGAGATGATATCAAAAGACAGATCGACAAGGTAAATGAGTTCAAGAGTCGCATAGAGTCCGAGATTCTTTCTGCCTTTAATGAGAAGGTCACGATTCAGATTGAAGTAAGTTTAGAACCATTACTCGAGATGTGCGAAGTCTAATGAGCTGGGGATGGAGGTCTTGAGGGTCTTAGTCACTTCAGAGCAGGATATAGCTAGCATCACAATAAAAGGCATTCTTATTGATGAATATGACTTTACTCAATCTGATGAAGATTTTGAAGGAAATCCTATTTTTTCAATAGGCGATGATGTCCAACTAATAACAACAACCAGGAACATGATTCATTGTGATCATCTTGAATCTTATTTTGAAACGGAGGTCTTCATATTTTGCTCAAGACATCGTGCTGAATCAGAAAAGCCCGCCTTACTAGTTCATAGTACTGGGAATCTTGGTTCTGAAGCTCTCTTTGGTGGTGAGCCACATCAGCTTTCTGTTTCAGCTCCTTCACTTGTTTCTGCTGCTCTCAAGAGATTATATGAAGAACGAAATAAAACCGGATTGGACGAATTCGATGTTTCTCTCGAAGTGACACACCATGGTCCTACATCAATGAAGACACCTCTTGTGTTTGTGGAACTTGGAAGCTCAGAAAAACATTGGACTCATCAGGGTGGTGCCAGAGCTGTAGCTGCTGCGGTTATGGCTTGCGTTCATGAACCACTCTCTGGCGATGCCGTGATAGGTTTTGGTGGCACTCACTATGCCAGTAAATTCAACAAGCTTGTACTTGACCGCAACTACAAGATAGGCCATATGGCTCCTAAATATGCAATTAATGACCTGACAGTTGATGTTTTGGATCAGATGCTTTCTCGTTCAACTAACCCGATTGTATCTGCTATCATAGACTGGAAAGGTATGAATGCTGAGAATAAAGCACATATCCTTCCAATGCTTGAAGATGCAAATATCGCTATAATTCGCGCCAAGAATGCATAATTCTGTGCTAGGAACTGCTATCTTCACAGAAATATGTCATTCTAAATGCAGGGACTACATTCCCGAAAGGCTAATTACGCTTCCTGACACAGAACGGATATTATCGCCACCTCAGTAGGGGATGCTATGGTCACAGAGAAGATAGATGCAGTTATTGAGGAAATCCAAGAGAAAGTAGACAAGCTGTCTGATGAACTGGCTACTCTACATGCGGAGCTAAAAGAGTTCAATTCTTTGCCGGATATGGATAAGAAAATAGATGATTTGACTAAGTCTCTGAAGGGAATTGATTCAAAGAAACTTGATGACATAGCAAAATCAGTCACAGACATTGACTCAGCGGTCAAAGAAGTTGTGGATTCAAAAGAATCTACAGTCATAATAAAGAAGTTAGACGATATTTTGGTGTCCTTAGCTGATAGTGATGCAATACCAAAGAAACTCGAGGATCTTCAGAATTACATTGCTGGTCTGTCAACAATGGAGGATAAGGTTCAAGATCTCGCTGGACAGTTTGAGGAAACCAAGGAGATAGTAGGCATAATTGTACGCCAGCTGGATGATATTGAGCGGAAATATAATCTAGCAATCGATAAAGTCACAGAAGCTGTCGATTTGCTCTCTGACTTCATTCAAGCTCAAGATGCAAAATCTGCTGAACCTTCGAAACCCGATAAGAAACCCTCTAGGGAGGAAGAAATTGAGGAGAAACCCAAGGTTAAGCCTCCAGATAAGACTAGTCTACCTTCAACAATAGACGCATTAATGGACAACTTGATGAGTTTAGTTGTGCCGCAGACTGAAGCAACAGAAATGGCAGAGGCACTTGAAGAAGTACGTGATAATCTTACTACAATGATTAAGGGACATACTCCAGTCCTTTTTCAATTTGGAAAACGTGCTCGTGAACTGAAGTCTTATCCCCCCACTGCTACTTTGAATGAGAATGATATCGCGAGTCTAAGTCGAGAAATAAAATCATGGAAGAGTAAACTCAAAGAAATGGCTAATAATAATTGAATTCTGTTGATTTTTGGTGCGATCAATATGGTTTGATAAAACAAGGTTTATCTCTGTCAAACCACAATGCGCAACATGACTCACTTTCAGTGATTCAGTTATTACCATAGAGTTGGATTGGTCCATCTCTTTCAGAAATAACCTTCCAGTGGATTTGACGATTATGAACCTCAAGAAACATAAACAAGAGCTTGCCTCAAGGATGGAGCTTCTTGACACTCCGGCTGACAATCAATTGGCGTTTGAACTAATTGAGTTACATGAGAAGAAGTGCACAGTATGTCAAGAGGATAGACTTGGTTGCACTGTGAGACCAGCATGCATGAATAGGAATTTTCTCAATGCACTTATTGAGATAGGTGTCAATCCACAAGACCTCCCAGCGTTTTGTTATAGCCAACACCTTGAGCAGATTCGACGGTTCATTCTCGACAAGAAAGGACGGGAAATGACTGATAGACGAATTCCCATCAAGGATTTGCTTTCAACACTTGGTGTGAGTTCTATTCGTCACTTCACAACCAAATTTAAGAAAGAATGGAAAGGCTTCTCGTCAGCACATGAAGAGAATGTTCTGATAGTCAAAGGGGATAGTCTGATATTCCACTTCGATTTTGCGAGAGGCATTGTCACACTCAATCCACGAAATGATCGATTAGAGAATTTTGAGGTTTTCAATCTCTATTGCCAGATATTCTCCAACTATTATGGTTTGAAAACTATTGTTACTGACCTGACTATAAACTGGTGGCTCCTCTCTATTGAAATTGAGGGACATAGCTTAAGCAGCGTAAAGAGTCAATTGAAAGCAGGGTCTCTAAAAGGCTTTGATGCAGTCTATACATCCGAGATTGAAGATTTAGTCAAAATCCATGCAGAGGTAATTGCTGGAGATGATTCTTCATCTCTTGAGGTTGGTCAATTGAGAGACCTATTCATACGTGTATCAAAGTTTGAGAAGCAAGAGTAGACTGACATTTGCCATATTGAGGTCTGGCGAATCTCGTCAGTGGTGGGATGCCTAAATGAGTGATAAAGCAGTTACGGAAGTAGTATCCGTTTTGAAAAAGAATCTTGACATCACAGATGTTGAGTCCAAGACTATACTCCCAGTATACCTTGGTGGAAACATGACTGCGGGTGGGGTTTCTATTATGTCCGGTGAGAACCTATCCACAGTTGAGAAAGCACTAAAACGACTTGTGAAGAAGGGTCTGATAAAGGAAATTGATGGTATAGTACCAGTATATCGTTCAGTACCACCAAATCTAGCACTATCAGAAGAGCTATCGACAAGCCTGAATGAGATAAGGAAACTGATTGAATTATCTGAGAAGACCTTTACCTCCAAGTCTGAAGAGATTGATGATAATATAGAGAAGGTTCTCAGCTCCCAAGCTAAATCATTGGAAACGATCAGAAAATCTCTCACGAAATACGAAGATGATATGTTAGAGCTTGTCAGTGGCCGTATTGATCAGGTAAAAACTACTGCTAGTGCAGTTATGGGGTCTGTTTCTGAAGAAGTTGAAGATATCATGAACAAACTTGACACATCATTAGACAACAGATTGGGTGCTAAACTTACAGAACTACAGGGTGAAATCGACAAGAGTCAGGTTCAGCTGGAAAAAGATGTCAAGCGTATTTCCCGTGAATTTGACAAATGGTTAAAAGTCGAAAGGAAAACAACACTGACCTCTATTGCTGAGTTTGAAACAAGAGCACAAGCTCTCATTGAAGTTGCACGTAATGCAGTTAATAAAGCGCTAGAAACATCTTCTAGTGCACTGCAAAACATCACTCAAGGAATGACAAAGGCACTGACCTCGATGACCTCCTCTGCTTCGGATCATGGTGTCGAGATTCTCAATTCAGTGTCAGAAGATCTCACTCAACTCCTTGCTCATCTTGAAGGTGAACTTAGTCAGACATACTTGACTGGTCAGGCATCTCTCCGAGAAGTTTTAGATCAAACCAAAAAAATCCCTGCTGAATTTGGTGACTTTTCGAAGAACAAGATATTCGCAGCGGCAGAATTTGTAGAGTCAGTTAGTGGAGATATTGACGACTGGAAGGCAGAAGTTTCTAGCTTAATGGATGTGGCATCCCAGTCTGTGACCTCCCAACTCAATCAAGTCGCTTCCACAGACTCGAATTACATAGAAGTATTGAAAAACACACTCACTTCACATATTGAAAAACTAAATGCATCAATCAGTGAGGAATATGATCAGGTTCAGGATTTTGCAACAAGTCTTGGAAGCGAATCTGAAACAACACTTGCTGAAACACGTGCCTTGGTTCTTGATCTTTTACAAAAACAGAATAAAACTGAGCAAGCTGGATGTGATGAAGCTTCAAAAACTCTTAACTCAGAACTTGACAAATGGGTACAAGGTACTCTGAAATCCATCGAGTCAAACTTGAAGTCAACTTCTGAGGACATTTCTAATATTCTCGATACTGAATCAAGTGAGTTGAATACTCTTGCTGATGCAATGAATAGTAGATTGAAATCTGCATTCAGCTCAATCATAAAGACCACATCTACAAAGAATGAGGCATTGATTACTTCCATCAAGAAGACAACACATGATTTTGAATCAAGTGTAGGTTCAACATTGGAAGAGTTGATCAACAGTTTTGCTACAAAAACAGAGAAACAAGTTCTTGATTCTAAGAAGCTCTATGAAGGCCTGCGAGACCGACTCGATAAACGAATGACTCAAAGTGTTACTGCAATTACATCTCAAGCTGATAAGATAGATGCTGAAATTGATGTCATAATCAAGCAACAAGTCGATCGCATTGATCAACATACCTTGGGCATTCGTGAAGAATTTCATACTCACCTAGAAGACATAACACGCCAATTCATTACTCTCACTCAAAGTATGGAAGCCACCTTCAATGGTCTTCTATCTAGCCAGACTGTTGAAGCTCGTGATCTAATCGCATCAACTCATACTGAATTCAAAAACACAATGAAATCTGAGATGACAAGTCTCAAGGAAGACTCTTCGAAATTGCAACAAGAGTATTCAGCAGAGCTTGGACTCAAAATCGATGAAGTCGCTTCCTCTGTAGCCTCAGTCAAGCAATCTTTGGATGAACTTGCAGTGCAAAAGAGATATGAGATGTCAGAAAGTATGGCTAATGCCCTTGCTAAACTCGAACAGTCAATAGTTAGCACAGAGGACAATCTACGAAATATGGAAACTGGCATCATCAAACAATTTACAGAGAATTTTGATCAAGTAACTCAAGAATTCAACATTACAATTGATGGTGCACGAGACACAATAACTGAAAGGTTGAGCAATGTTAAGACAGTAACAAACGATGCATTAGAGAAGAGTACTAACGCTGCGAAAAGTGCGGCTGATTCATTTGTTTCAGCACAGAGAGATATCAAGCAACGCTATTTGGCTGATACAAGTAAAAAGATAAATCAACTAATTACGAAACGTGTAAAAGCTTCAACTCAACAAATAGAAGAATTCCATTCAGAGTTATCTGAACGTGAAACTAGTGGTGTGAAAAGTAGAAATTCTGCAAAAGAGGAAGTTATTCAAGCTGTTGAGGCTAGAAGGGCAGAAGTCACTCAGGCGTTTGACGCTGCATCAATATGGGTTGATTCAACAGTAGCTAATGTATCGACATCTCTAGAAACCTTTGGCACAAAACTAGGTAATGAACTCACCTTATTGCAAAGAGACCTTCAAAAAACCGGTGAAGAAGCTTCGGTATCCATTACTGAACGTGGAGATGCTGACATTGCGAAATTTGCTGAGATTACGACAACACTCTTCGAAGATGCAGAATCGAAAATTCGGTCTAGAATTGACGATTTTGGAGGTAGTTGCGCTACTTCACTGGCAAAAGGAAATAATGCATTCACTTCATTGCCAAGTTCTATGGCAGAGAAAATCGCAGAGGTGGATGAGGGGCTTGTTGAAGAAACAAATCAGCATTATAGTATGGTGACCGAAAAATTAGCCTCTTCCTTTACTGAGTTTAAGCGAACATACGAGTCCGCATCGGAAGAATTTCGAAACTTGCTTGAGCAATCCTCGATCCAAACCACAGAGAAGCGAAATGAAGCAATCAAAGCTGTACAAGAAAGCGCGATTCTCACAAATCAACAAGCAGCAAGAAAATTGGAAACAATTGGATTAGAGCTGAAGACTCAACTTAGTACTCAATCCTCTACATTAATCGACAAATTCCAATCTGATGTAGCGGCCAAGAATCTTAAACTAACTGAAACTGTCACTGATGCAAGAAATCGATCCAGTGAGGAACTCACAGAACTTCGGCAAGCACGAAGCGATGTCCTTTCAAAGTTTAGTGATCAGGTGGATAAATCACTCAGAAGATGGTCGAATACACAAAAGAAGGATTTAGTGACATTAAATGAGAATGTCTATAATACAATTACTGGAGTTACTTCTTTGACAAACAAGACAGTTGACACACTCAACGCAATTCATCTTGCAAGTGAAAAACTGTTAGACGTTCCAACTAAAAGAACTTGGTACCTTAGTGGAACTGAAGAAGCATGCACTCATATCGGTGATATGGCCAATAGAGCTCTAGAATCCGTGGTTATATCAGTTCACGAAATTTCTTGCCTAGATTTAAAGAAACTAGCTCGGATAAAGACCCCCAAGCGAAGAGTACTCATTATCCCTGAAACAGAAGACTTAGACCCAGCTCTTGAAGCATTGGATGGATGGCGTATTTGGCAGACCAAGACACCAATGCTTCTCACAATCATCGATAATCGTGAGATTCTCGTTGGAGGGTCAAGAGGTTCAGATAATCAACTATCCATTATATCGGAGGACGCAGCATATGTCAAGCTATTCCATGATGTCCTAGGACCAAGGTTGATTCAAAGCAACTCTAGCAAGTTACAGATATAGTGTATACACAATAGCATCCTCATCAAAGTAATACTCTGAAATCTTTGATGAAACGATGAATCCATATCCCTCATAAAGTGCTCTAGCTGGAATATTGCTCTCTCGAACCTCAAGACGGCATAAGCGAATACCATTGGACCTAAGATGATTGATTACATGTGTTAACAAGATTCTACCATTTCCTCTTCTTCTTTCATCTTGTTGAATTGCTAAATTAAGAATGTGACCTCTAGATTTGCTAGAATCCAATTCCCATACAGCATATCCAATTACTCTTCCATTCTTTTCCATGACATCCATGAAGAGTGCTTTCGATTTACTTGATGTCTTTTCTCCACAATGTAGGCAAATATTAAGAAAGATTGAATATTCCCAAGGTATTGGAAAGCTCTGTCGTTCGATTACCATGATGTCATCGATATCATTCAATTGCACTCTTCTTATCATAGAATCAATTCATTCCTCCCTAATCCAAAATAGATTGGTTTTTTCAGAACTGCTCCTCAACTGAATTCCCACATGAATAACAATAGACTGCATTTTCAGGAAGAGGATTCCCACAGAAGCGACAAACAGCATTTACACGAAGGTAGACCAATCTAGAGTTGTCTATTTGTGCATAACGAGCATCCTCAACCCAATTCTTGTTTACCCACCAAAAGCACATCATGATAACAAAGAGTGTCGATATCATCATAACTGGAGCAAGAGGTCCTGTGAAAAAGAACGGAAAAATGAAGAAAGTACTCTCTTCTCCAATATTCAAGAGAGCAACACCTAAACCAAGGATGATGAATCCAACAGTGATAAGGTATACCTCTCTATATTTCAAATGCAACTCTCCAGTGAATCTTGGAACCACTATGTTATGTCTGTTTCAAGCTCGAGTTAGTTACTGCCTATTAAACTATGGCTCAAAACATCAAATATGCTATACAGAAAACGCCCATAAGACATATCAACAACAGAAATCTATGAATTACCGCTAGCCACCAATGTAGTAATCAACCACGATTATTTAGCATGGTGTGGGGGTTTGATTGGATGACTCCGACAGACAAGATGACAGAAACCAAAAAGCAGCCAAAATCAAAATATCTCTTTAAGATAACAGTTGTGGGTCCAGAAGATTCACTACTTGAAGATGTCCTTTCTACTTTTGATCCTGTTGTGAAAGTCGATGGAATACGAATTGTGTCAGCTGATCACTTTACAGATGATTCAGAAGTACGGGCAGTTTTCATGTCACCAAGGCACGCCGCACTTGACATTCTTCTATCTCTAACATATAGAGGTGCAAGTGCTGTGATCATTGTTCTGAGAGAACCCGATCCTGAATTAGAAACTATATACAGAAACGAGATCCGTGAAAATCTTGGTACTAAAGTTCCTACGCGTGTAGTCACAATTGAGTCTTCACTCGATGAGTTCAAGCGTAACGAAATTCATCATTGCGCAGATGATTTGATAGAGGAGATTCTTGCCCTTCGAGAAAAGGAGCACAAGGCAAAAGAAAAGAAGAAGGAAAAGGAAACAAAGAAAAAAGAGAAGGACAAGAAGAAGAAAAGGAAAAAATGAGACGTAACACGAAGCTTTTTTTCACTTCCCTCATCTTTCCAGCTTGGTGTCAGTAGTGGACTCAGAGAAGAAGAGATCAGATGAATATTGGATGGGTGTCCGTGATGCATTAAGAATGGTTGATAGTTTCATCAAATGGGCTCGTAGAAATGAAGGTCGTGCGAAACCATTGGATGATTTCATTCATAATGGATTAGTTGCTGCGGCAAAAAGATGTGAGTCATGTTTGAAAGACGAACTGGGTCTTTCATTTTCTGATGAAGAGAAATCACCCGATGAATCACTAGAAGTTGAATCTGTGCCCTCTGGTTATGAGGCGAGACTATCCCAAGACACTTCCCATGTTGATGAGCCATCCGATGATACGTTTGAAGTCACTCCTGAGGATTTATCACCTGATTCTTCAAGTGTACCAATTGAAACTGGAGAAGAAGCTATAAGCATTGATGAGGTGGAACATATTGAGGAGGAGAAAATTGAAGATATTTCAATAGATGGACCACCTCGCGAGTTTTCAACGGATTTTGAGCTAATAGAGCCTACTGAATTAGTTGTAGATGGCACTCAAGCTAGTGACGAGGTTTCTTCAGTTCCAGAATCAAAAATTGAGGAAGATGTGTCCAAGGATACTGTCCACAAACCATCATTCACTTGGGATGATTATGAAAAAGCAGTGACTCCTGAAAAGGAGGACTCAGAATTTGGTGATGAAGATGAAGATATTGAGCTTCCAGCACCAGTTGATTTGGAGTTCACACAAGAACCATCTGAGAAAGAGAGTATATTCGAACCTCCCGAAGTTCCAATACATGATTTTGAACGTATTTCCATTAGTGAAGAGGATACAGATGAAACAGAAGCACCTCCAAAAATAACAGAACCACCGCCTCCACCCCCACCTCCAGAGAGTGATGAGGATGAAGAAGAGCGAAGACGTCGAGCTCGAAGACTCTTCTTCGGTGATTAATTATCGTCACCTATAATGTCTTGGAAGAGCTTGGTTGCTTCTTCAGCGGTAGCTATGCCCTTCACAATAAGATTCCCGGCTGGCATGACTGTCACTCGAATATTATCATCAACATGCACAATCAGGAAACGTTTTCTGCGTTGTACAGAATACATTGAATCTAGATTACTTGCTAGAGTGTCAAGATCAAGATTCAATGTCTTTCCTGGTGAAATATTGAAACTTTGAGAGCAAAGTTGAGTCACTGAGAGTTCGTTTTTCTTTTCTGTGGCTTTCTTTTGCGGTTGTGAACAAACTTCACAATCCTCAGCTTTACCAATATCAAAGAAATCAATGCTTAACGTACTTGTATCAATTGTCATTAAACGGTTCATTAGATCTGGCGTTCTTCCTAGTGCAAGTTTCAATGCTTCGTTTACTTCAACTGCCGCAGCGATGGAGAGTAATGTTGGTGACACTCCTACCTGAGCACATGTGTTTTCCGGATTGTCTTGAGCATCGCCCATTACACATTGCAGACAACCTGTTTTTCCTGGTACAAATGTTGTAAGGTTTGCATAATACTCAACAGCGCCCGAAAAAACATATGGGATTTTCAACTCAAGACTTGCTTTGTTGACTGCTCTTCGAGCTTTGAATGAGTCCAACCCATCTAAAATAATGTCAACTCCCTTTAGCACATCAATTCCATTTTCATCATCTATTGAAACGCAGATTGGATCAAATTGAACCTCCGGATTCATCAGCTCGAGATTTTCAGCTGCTGCCTCTGCCTTTGGTTTGCCAATATCCCGAGTATTGAATACTGTCTGTCTCTGTATGTTTGAAAGTTCAACGATATCTCGGTCCACAATCCTGATCCTACCAAACCCGATGGCAGTAAGAAGACGAAGCGATGGACTTCCAAGTCCACCTGCACCAAGCATAGCTACAGTTGTGTTCATGATAGTTTCCATATCATCATCCGAAAAATCACGAAGTGCTAGCATTCGTGAATATCGTTCTCTTTGTTTGTCCGTGAGCTTCATGCCTTGGATTATGAACACGGGGACTCACTTAAAACCTTGGACATGAAAGAATTGTAATCATGGCATCAATTTCTGAAGTAGCTATTGGTGTTCGAAGAAATCCTCACGAAGCATTACGAACAGCTCTCTCAAGATTGAATGAACCACTAGTTCCACCTCGAAATGTGCAAAGAGTTGTCATCAAACCCTCTATCTATGACCCTGACCTACCTGGGAATACAAACGTTAATGTTGTTCGATCTGTGGTTCATATGTTTCGTTCAATAGGACCTATATGTGTTGTAGAAAGTGACAATCCCCTGAGGATGGCAAAGGATGCATTTGCTAGATGTGGCTATTTAGAGCTTGAGGATGAGGGAGCTGAGTTGCTCAATCTCTCTGATTCGGAATTGACATCCATAAAATTCGCAGGGCATTTCTTTCAAAGTCGGAAAATGCCAGGTATCCTGCATGACAATATATTCCTGATTAATATTGCCACCTTAAAAGCAGAACCTGAAATTTGCACAGTCGGTGCAGGTATTAAGAACTTGTTTGGCCTTCTACCTGAATTGGATAAGAGTATTTACCACACATCAATAGACCATGTCTTGATGGACTTGCTAGATGCATACAGACCAAATCTTACAGTGATTGACTTAACAGAGGTTGTAATTGGGTCTCGGACTGAAGGTCGCACGAAACAAATTGGAGGAGTTGTAGTTGGATTAGACCCTGTTGCAGTCGATTCATTCTGTTCTAGTCTCCTTGGAATTGATCCACTGAAAGTAAACTATCTTAGAATCGCTACTAGTCTTGGAATGGGTGAAGTGTTGTCTGACAGAATATTGGTCCGAGGTACTGAACATCAGAAAGAGGAACTATCAAGAATTCTCAATAAATAGCTCATTAGGAAAGACTTTATCATTATGTAAAAAACAGCGATTAGACCTCAAAGGCACTTTAATTGATGTCTACAATTTGTAACTTGTGGTGCATCCTATGGATTGGACATCTCATACAATGGAGCGGATTCCTGCTTCCGGTACACTCAGGATGTTTGAATTAGCAAAACGTTTAGAAGCTGAAGGTAGGCGTATCTATCATTTTGATATTGGTCAACCTGATTTTCCGACTCCTGATAACATAGTTGCTGCAGGGATTGAAGCCCTAAATCATGGTTTTACAAGATATACTCCTGCAAGAGGTATTCCACCTCTCCTTGATGGTATTGAGAAACACTATGCTAATCGCGGAATAAACATTGATGGTTCAAAAAATGTCATTGTGACTCCAGGTGCAAAGATGGCACTCTTTCAAGGATTTCTCAGTACAATTGATGCAGGAGATGATGTGCTGCTACTCTCCCCCGCTTGGCCAACTTATCGAGTCATGATAAGAACAGTTGGTGCTAAACCGGTTGATGTCCCTACATTTCCTGGATATGTACTTGATGAAGAAGAACTCAAAAACGCTTGCTCGAAATCTGTGACAGCTCTTGTGATTAACACACCAAATAATCCGACTGGTGGGGTTCTCGAGAAGGACCATATGAAACTAATCCATGATCTCGCAATTGATCACGATTTTGTCGTCTTCTCTGACGAGATCTATGAGATGCTAGTCTATGATGGATTCAAACAAACTTCTATGTTGGAAATCGACACGGATATGGAACACACCCTGGTCATCAATGGGTTTTCCAAAACATACTCGATGACTGGCTGGCGATTGGGATTTGCTGTAGGGAATGAGGAAACTATCAATAATATGGTTCGTATTCAGCAGAATACTACTTCCTGTGCCACCTCTTTCGTACAATATGCTGGTTCTGAAGCACTCAAGGGTGATCAGAGCTCAATAGAAAATATGACCACAGAATATCAAAAACGTCGTGATGCAATCACTAGTATTTTCTGCAATATGCCTGGTGTCCAGTGTGTGAATCCAAAGGGGGCATTTTATGTATTCCCAGATTTTTCAACATACGGTCTTAGTAGTAACACTCTTGCTGAGTTGATACTCATGAAAGTTGGCATTACATCAACTCCCGGAATATCGTTTGGGAAGTATTACGATAGTCACCTCCGCTTTTCCTATGCTACTGAGTTGTCAGAGATTAAGGAAGGTCTTGGCAAACTTGCAGAGTTTCTTCTCTCACTAATCTAGAGCTCATGATTATTCATATGGAGGATTATCCTGTGAATCCTAAAAATGACAGCATTAGATTTGAATGTACAAAATGTGGCACATGCTGTCGAACTGATTCGTTATTAGTCACTGTTACTGGACGTGATATAGCTCGGCTTTCAACAGGTTTGGGTCTTGAATCGAATGATGTGTTAAAAGCCCTTGATTTCTATTTAATATCGAATGCAGTCCTACCTAAAGGTCTGCGAGATATTCCATCTTTCAATACTGAGAAAGGGCAAGCGTATGTAGCCATCAAAAAGATGGAGAATGGAGAATGCGTTTTCTTAAAGGATAATCTCTGTATGATACATCTGATACGACCAGGTGTCTGCATGTCATTTCCATTCGTGTTCCAAAGCAATGGTGATGATATAACCTGGGGGTTGAGTGCTCTCAAAGACATCTGTCCTGGACTTGGTAGTGGACCTGAGGTCGTAATCCCGGATCTAAGGGAGCTAGCTATCATTCTGTTAGAGGACCTTTCATTGTTTAATGACTTTGCAGAGGAATGGAATACAAAACAAGAGAAACCAACAGCTATTCGCCTAGTAGAAACAATTCTCTCAGACCCCAGATTCACAGTATAGACAGACTAGAGTTTGGTCAAAATCTGGAGGATATTTCCAAAATTGTGTTCAATAGTCCGACTCTTTTCACCATACCCTGAGAGAATCTCTAATCTATCATCTCTCTCTAATAGTTGACTAAATCGATTGGACCTGATCTCAGAATGAATTGTATTATTTAGTTCAATTATCTCATCAGAAGTTTTCAGAACATATTGAAGCATTTTGATGAGTATGTTGAACTGATTGATATCGCGAAGCTGGAGTGTCTGACTATAGAATTGGAATTCTAATCTAGCAAGTTTTTCCCTCATTGCAACGAGATTGCGTATCCAAGTGTCAGCTCCTTCACCTTCTAGTTCCTGTCCAAGTCGTGACCAATAGCTCTGTTGATCAAGAAGTTGTACTAAATAGCTACGAAGAAATTGGAAATGGTCCACACCATTCTCAATGTCTTCTTCTGTTCCTATTGGTTCCATCATCTGGTCAGTTTGACTATGTTTCACTGCAATCATGAGGGAAAACTTGTCTACGTATCTCTTCACTTCTTCAGTTTTTTCTTTCTCTGTTAATAGATCTGTAAAAGTGTCCCCTAGTGTTAAGATGAATTTATAGAGGCACTCAGAACAGATTTCTGCATTACTAGTGATTTCTTTTGTTGATAGAAACTGCATTGCATCTTCTAGATCATTTCCAGGGACATCTTTACCATGTATTCTCAAAACCCATCCTTGTGAGATACAATAGACCTTATTGTTTGGATAATTGATATAGATTGATGCATAACATACAGTCCCTTCAGTCGCTCGCTCTTCCTCCATGCTCTCTTTATCATAATGGAATGAAAATATTGATGGATCAATCTCAATAGCTTCAATCTCAAGGACTTTATCATCATTAACACAGAGTCTTTCATCACCAAATACTTTGTAGACTGGACAACCTCTAACTAGCTTTATTGTGGATTTTTGTTCTTGTTTGTTAGTGTCTAACAAAGTATTTTTTTCTCCAACTCAAACGAACATTCTGCAAAACGTTCACAAAGCATGCCTGATTAAATCTGGTAGCCATTTAGCACTTATTATGTAGTACGTGCATCTATTTTATGAAGTGCTGAAACAAGATTGCTGAACTTGTATTCCGTTGCCTTTCTTGCCTCGGAATGTTTAGAGAGCATTTCTTGGATTTTGTCTGGTAATGCATTAAGTTCCATTAATCTATTCGTTAGCTCTCGAATCGAATTGCTGACAGATATGACCTTTTCAGAAGTTCCTACCATGAACCGAAGGGAGCTAAGCGGGTCTGTTTCGTTATCTGGATCATCAAGAGATAATACCTGAAATATGAAAACCGATTCTAAGCGAGCGAGCGTACTATAGGCTTCTATCAACTCAACCAACTCATCTTCCGCTTCTGTTTTTTTTAGGTTAAGAATCATCGATGCCCAGTGGGATCTGCTTCTGTTTATCTCCCTAAGATACTTCCATAGATGATCATTGAAATCTGAAACTCCCTCACTCGTTTCATAATTACTCAGCTGTACTGCCAAATTAGTTGCTAACTCACGAACATAGGTTGCAATAATCTCTTCTCTTTCGCTATCTGTCAAGAAGTCGACAGAACTCTCACCTAAGGTTCTTAGATACCTATAGAGGCAATCTGAGCAAAGCACACCATCTCTGCTCTTTTCGGTAGATGTAACGAATTGCAATGCACTATCAATCTCAGATACTTTGACATCTTTTTTATTTATACTAATTCGCTGATTCTGACTCACACAATAGCAAAATCCTTCATTCCGATCTAGCAACATCAAAAGGTAACACATATTCTTGTTGTTACTCTGAAAAGCACCCAACTGATCTTTTGAAACAAGTTTGACGAAAAAACTCGGATCGACTGAGATTGCATTTATTGGAAAAACACTATCGCTGTTTAAGCAAACCTTCTCTTCGCCAAATTCTCTGTAGCAAGGACAGCCTCTCACAAGATGAACATGTTCATCTGGGAGAATATTTGGGTCAGTGTTCAAACGAAAAGCCTCTGGACAATTCTTAAGACACAGCTAGGTACGTACTCCACCCCGAACGTGGTGGCGATTCATTATTGTCCCGACTCTAATTTCGCATTTGAATGAATCTAGGATGTTCGGAAAAAAGAATGGAGCTTGTGGGGCTCCATTATGAAATCAACCCCACAGCTCTCTTTTGAGTAGGTCGCGAATTGCAATTCGGATGGCTTCTGATCTATTTGGATAGAGATTATTCTCAACAAGCTTCTCCAATCCGTCCACATACGTTTCAGGAATGTGTAAGGTAACGAGCTTCATCTCGGTATTCACCTAAGTATGTTCTCTGTCATACCTGAATATGATTGTGAGTAATACTAGGTCGATAATCAACTTGGAATAATGTCTAATTGATGTTTTATCATTGTCAAAACCGATATCTTATAACCAACTAACTTTGACGACCGACTTAGACCAAACTCGGGTCGTGCAGAGAAGTGAATCGTCAGAAGGGAATTGATCACCTATTCAACCCGCGTTCAATTGCAGTAATTGGTGCATCTGAAACAAAGGGGAAACTAGGTAATGATGTTCTTCGAAATCTGATTGAGAGTGGATTCAATAGTCGAATCTATCCTGTGAATCCTCGTGGCGGCGAGATTCTGGGACTTAAAGCGTATCGTTCTGTTTCTGAGATCCCTAATCATGTTGATATGGGTATCATTGTTATCCCAGCAGTTCACGTAATTCCTGTGGTAGAAGAATGTGGAAAAAAAGGTGTGAAAGCACTTGTAATTATAACTGCGGGTTTCAAAGAGATCGGTCATGAAGGTCAAGAAGCTGAAAAGAAACTGGTCGAGCTTGCAGAAAAGTATGAGATGGTTATTCAAGGTCCGAATTGCCTTGGCATCATAAACACAAATGTTCCATATAATGCATCATTCTCAGCAGGAACTCCAAGAAAGGGTAAAATCGCGTTTGCATCTCAATCTGGTGCTCTAATGACCGGCATTCTTGACTGGAGCCTTATGGAAAAGATTGGATTCTCGAAATTTGTTAGTCTGGGTAATAAAGCACATTTGAACGAATCTGATTTTATAGAAGCATTCGGAAGAGACCCTGATTCTACATTCATTCTTCTCTATATTGAGTCTGTCGTTGATGGTCGCAAGTTCATGGAAGCATGTAGAAAAGTTATTCCAAAAAAACCAATCTTTGTGGTAAAATCAGGTGTTAGTATGGCAGGAGCTCGAGCGGCAACTTCGCATACTGGCTCATTGGCTGGAAGCGATACCGCTTATTCTGTTGCGTTCAAACAATGCGGTGTGAGACGTGCAAGCAATATGGCGGCTTTATTCGATGTTGCCTCGGTATTTGATGATATGCATCTGCCATCTGGTAATCGTGTAGCAATCGTGACAAATGCAGGAGGTCCTGGCATTCTTACAACTGATGCATGTGAAGTGAGTGGACTGGAGATCGCCCAACTGTCGTCGGAAACAATAGATTTTCTAAAAAAGAACTTACCACCAGCTGCTTCCGTTTACAATCCTATTGATGCTCTTGGAACTGCACAACCTGAAGACTATGCGTTATGTATAGATGCCTCGCTTCAAGATGAGAATGTGGATTCAGTACTTGTATTATTAACTCCTCAAGCGATGACAAAAGAAACTGAAACTGCACAAGTCATAGTAGAATCTCATAAGAAGTACCCTCACAAACCATTGATTGCTGTTTTTATGGGTGGTAACTCCATGGTATATCCAAGAATAGTACTCACTGAGGGCGGAATTCCTATTTTCGATTTTCCAGAACGTGCAGTTCATGCAATTGCAGAACTTTATCATTATACAGTCATTCGAGATAGCTTAAAGGAAGAATCAATACCTACCTTCAAAATCGACAAGAAAAAAGCTGCTGAAATAATAGAGAATGTGCGAAAAGACAACCGTCGTGTTCTCCTCGGAAACGAAGCTCATGCGATTGCCGAAGTTTATGGAATCCCTGTAGCAAAAATCAAACTCGCAACGAGCTCAAAAGAGGCAAAGCTCCTTGCGGCTGAACTTGGTTATCCAGTTGTCTTGAAGATTGCAAGTCCTGACATCGTGCATAAAAGTGACATTGGAGGAATTCGTATTGGACTTGAAACGCCTGAGGAGGTTGAAGAAGCTTTCTTACAAATCCTGGACAATGTTAAGGCTCATGTCCCAAATGCACTGATTTATGGTGTGGATGTGCAAGAGATGGCTAAGAAAGGTAAGGAATTGATAATTGGTTGTTCTAGGGATGTACAGTTCGGTCCTTTAGTAATGTTTGGGGCTGGTGGAGTCTTTGTCAATTATCTGAAAGACATATCTTTTCGTCTCGCCCCTATGACCCATAGAGACGCAAGTGAGTTAATACTTGAAACAAAGATAGGGACTCTTTTGAAAGGTGTTAGAGGTGAGGCACCTAGCGATCTTTTAGCTATCGAGGATACTATTCTTAAGATAAGTCAACTAGTCACGGATTTTGAAGAAATTGTTGAACTCGACATTAATCCTGCCTTTGCATATGAAAAAGGAAATGGAGTCACAGCAGTTGATGTTAAGATAACGATTGGAGGGTGATAATATGACTATTAACATTGTAATTAGTGGAGATACACTTACTGGAAAGACTATGGTTGCTATAGCTCTAGCAGCTAAGCTAAAGGACAGAAACAACTCCGTTGGTTACTTCAAACCTGTTGGGACAAAAAGCTATGAATACAGTACAAGCACCGAAGATGTTGATGAGGATGCAGCTATAATGAAAGAACTTCTTGGACTGAAACATCCTCTTTCATCTATTAGTCCTATCGTTCGAACTAAGTCAAGTTTTGATGAGTTGCTGCATATTGGCCACGAAAATTTGTTGAAGAAAATCAAAACCTGCTATACGGAGATCTCTACAAATTTAGACTATGTCCTTATCGAAGGCACGAAAGCATCTTGGCACCTTTTACATGTAGATCTATCAACACCACGGATAGCAAAAGAACTCAATGCATCTGTTATATGTCTAGTGAACTTCCCTGATATTGAAGCCATTGATGATGTCCTTCTTCAGATAGAACTATTTAGGCATCAGGGAATTGAAAAAGTAAGTATAATTCTCAATATGGTTCCTCCGATGTTGAAAAGAACTGTTTCAGAACAGATTGGTCCTTTTCTTGAAAAGCAAGGAGTTGGGCTTGTTGGAGTTCTATATCTTCACCGTGAACTGTTTAGTCCTACTATTCGAGAAATTCAAAAAGCGCTTGAAGGGGAGATGATAACAGGAGCTGAAAAAATGGATATTCTTATTGAGAAATTCATGGTTGGTAGTATGGCTCCAGAGAATGCATTGAAATGGTTCAGAAGAACTTCCGATAAAGCTGTTATTACAAGCGGTGATAGATCTGATATTTGTCTTGCCGCACTCGAAACAGACACGAACCTCCTTATCCTAACTGGCGGAATGGGTCCTGAAATTGGAACCATAGCTCGTGCTCGTGAATTAGGTGTACCAATTATGATGACTGCTCATGATACCTATACCACAGGTCAAATTGTTGACAATCTAATTGGAACAGTAACGGCTGAAAATAAAGAGAAGCTGGCAATTGTTGAGAAAATAGTTGGAGAATCATTGGATATGGATAAAATCCTCAGCTAGGTAGAGAGAAGGCAGGGAGCATTCTAGCTCCCTTTTCATAAAGAAACAAACGCACAACGCCGGGAGGAGCAATGTGCGCTTTGGATACTTGATGAGTATAACCATATGTTAGCTTGTATGTTGCTGCCAATACTAGGTTCATGCTCAGAGTATGATAGAGAACTGCTCAGAATATAATTCAGGTTTTTATTCTCTGTTAATTCAAAAGATGGTTTGAAGAAGCCTTTTGTGAACGATTTTTTGGCTTCTCGGAATACATTTATGCTAGCTGATGCTAAGCGAGGCCGTTCAACAATAGGAATTGTTGAGGTTGTGTATAAATGGCTTCAGATGCAGAGAGTAAAGCAGCTGGTGAAGCTGAAGAAGGAGTGAAAACCACACAAGAGCTTGAGTCCTTAAAGTGGATTCGAGAGAGACGCTCCATCCGAGAATTCACCGGCGAAAAAATACCTGATGAACACATTGAGTTGATACTGGAAGCAGCGCGACATGCGCCGAGTCCTGAGAATATGCTTATGATGCGTTTTGTAGTGATACGAGATGATCAAGAAACTAAGGTCTTTCTTGCTGATATAGCGCAAGAGATGGCTCAGACAGCTTTTGGAGGAGCTCCATTTGAACTAACAAGTGGAAGAAACTGGTTTATTACTGATCCTTACAGGGCGGCTGTCTACGCTAGACTAAGAGATGGAGAGTTGTTTAGATATCCCGAAAAAAGCGATACTTGTATTATTGTCTGTGCAAGTGAGGCATGGCATGACGCAGGTTATCTCTATCCAAATTCCCTATTCGGTTCTGTTGTCTGTGGAATGGCTATAATGAACATGTGGCTAGTAGCTACTGAACTTGGATATGGTTGTGGATACGAGGCTCTTGTCTGTTCAGATCCTCGACATGCTGAACTCATCAGAGACAGACTTGGAATACCCCCAATCTGGGAACCACTGACAGCATTTTGTATTGGAAAACGTGTATCTCCAAGAGCATTAGGTCCTAGCAGAGCGCCTTTGGAGGGGCTCATGTATGACGAGCGTTGGGGTAATCCATACAAAAGGCTAGCATTCAGAAAGGAGGACAAATAAGATGGATGTCAATTTCGAAGGTGAAACACTTGAGAACATGAGGAAAATGGCTGAAGAATCTGGTCTTACTCTTGAAGGTTTCATCGAAGTAGTCATGGAGCAGTTTTGTAATAATACTGGTGGAAGAGTCTATACGGGTCGATGGACGGGTGGAGAGGTGGATGGTGAGAAAGGCTTTCGCTATGTCCCTCAATGGCCTTTCCGACCTGGTTTCAAGGAAGCTACAGGCGACAAAGTGAAGAAATGGAAGTCTGGTGGAAAATCCTATAGAACACATCCAACAGGTGCATGGCCATTCTATCCGCGACTCAAGGATGGTGACATCCAACATGAGTATTGGAACACCAAGAAGATGATTCACCAATCATTCATTAATGATAGAAAGGGTCGTGTTGTTGTCTTAATGGATGGTGACAAGTATGACGCATTTCTAGACAAGGTAAAAACCAGAAAGGGCAACTTCTGGGCAACCACTGTGGATGCTGTGATGCATGAAGCTGTAGATGATTGGATGGCGAAGGAGGAATAAATAGATGTCACAACTACAAGAATTTTTCAAGTTCTTGATGACCCAATGCAACACAAAAGATGATCTAAAGAAACAACTCGAAGCTTGGGTTGGTCCTTATCATGGCAAAATCCTCCAGGTTTATACTGAGGAAGGTCCAAGTTACATGGTGGTGACAAAGGACAAGATTGAGATCTTCGATGGTGTCTACCCAAGTCCTGATGTCATCTATAAGGCCAACTCAGAAATATTACTAGGTATATTCACTGGAGAGGTTCCATTCAGAGACACAATGAAGGATGGGCGTCTGGAAGTGATTGGAAATGCTCATGAGAGCGATCCTTTGGCAAATCTGATTCTTGCAGTCATGATGGGGGCTATGTAGGAGGTTATGATAATGGTAAACAAGATTGCAGTAATAGGTGCTGGACTCATGGGTGCAGGAATTGCCTATGTTTCGGCATGGAATGGATTCAATGTGAGTATCGTTGACACCAAGGAAGAGTTCATTGAGAAGGGTATGGAACGTATTCGTACTGATGTTATGACTGGCATAGACAAGGGAAAAATCTCCATGAGTGATGCTGAGGGTCTAATGAGTAGGCTGAGTCCGACAATTAATCTTGAGGAAGCTGTCAAGGAGGCTGACCTGGTCATAGAGGCTATCTTTGAGAATATGGATGTTAAAAAGGAAATCTTCGCTAAGATAGATGCCGCTGCTCCAGCTCATGCGATTCTCGCAACAAACACATCGTCATTGAGCATTGATGAATTGGCAACAGCTACAAAGAGACCTGACAAATTCATTGGCATGCACTACTTCTCACCTGTCCCAGCCATGAAGCTCTTGGAGCTTGTAATAGGAGAAAAGACGAGTGATGAAACAATTGCTGCCGTTGAATCAGTGGGTAAAACTCAGGGCAAGAAAACCGTTAGAGCTAAGAACAGTCCTGGGTTTATTGTTAATCGTATTCTTAATCCCGCACTGCGTGAAGGAATTCTCATGTTGGAACGTGGTGAAGCGACGAAAGAAGAGATTGATACCGCAATGGTCAGTATAGGTAAGGCTCCTGCAGGTCCCTTTTCACTGGGTGATTTTGTTGGGCTTGATATTGCATACAATGCCATGTCGACGCTTTATAGAGAAATTGGAGATTGCTTTAAACCTCCAGAAACTCTGAAGAACCTTGTTGAATCAGGAAACTTCGGTATGAAAACCAAGAAGGGCTTTTACTCGTATGGTAAAGAGGAAGAAGAACCTGAACCACCGAAAGGTGCTGACCCTCAATGGATTGTAGAGCGTATCAACATACCTGCTATACGAGAAGCGATGATTCTTGTTGATGATGACATTGCGAACAAAGAAGACATCGACATGGCAATGAAGCTAGGAGCAAGCTGGCCTATGGGACCATTTGAAATGCTCGACCATTTTGGTATTGACAAGGTTCGTGATTTCATCAAGAAACTCCATGAAGAGTTCGGTGACTGTTACTCAATACCAAAGTATCTAGGATAAAAAAAAAGAGGCAGGGGCTCAAGCCCTGCCTATTTCTTGTTTTGAATATTAAATTTCGATGAGTTTCAATCGATGATAAATGAGATTTATAAGTCAGTCACTCACACGAATCTTGCATAGTCTCCAACAAGGTGGATACAAATGCCAGAATATGAAACAATACTTTACTCAAAAGAAGGTTCGTTTCTTTCTCCTGCAAAGAATGTTGCCGTAATTAAGATGAATCGCATTGATGCAATGAATGCCTTCAACGCAACTATCCTCAATGATCTTGTCGCTGCTCTACAGGAAGCGGAAAAGGACCCAGAGGTTAGATCTGTTGTGATTGCATCAACCCATGAAAAGGTGTTTGGCGTTGGTGCAGATCTTAAGGAGGCGCAAGCACTCCTGAGCACACCTGATGAAGTCCGACCGCTTTTGGAGCAAGGAATCGAAGCTATCGATACTGTTGCAAAGCTCTCTAAACCAGTAATCGCGGCCATTAATGGACTCTGTCTTGGTGGTGGTTTCGAACTTGCTCTCGCTTGCGATGTTCGAATCTGTGATACTGAAGCGAAAATAGGATCACCTGAGGTCAACCTAGGATTAATTCCCGCATGGGGAGGATGCTGTAGACTCCCCAGAATTGTTGGACTTGGAAAGGCGATGGAGATGATTCTAACTGGCGGACAGGTCACAGCGCAAGAGGCTCTGAATATGGGACTTGTGAGCAAAGTCGTTAGCAAGGATGAGTTGTTGAGCCAAGCCATGTGGTTCGGAGCAAAGTTTGGTGGAAATGCACCAGTAGCTTTGAAGCTTGCAAAACAGGCAACTCATATGGCTTTCGAGAGTGACTATAAGCAAAATTTCGAGTTTCAAGCCGACGCCGGTGTTCAATGTTTCCACACAAAGGATCTTGGTGAGGGAATCGCCTCAGTCTTTGAGAAAAGACGTGGGAAATTCACAGGAGAATAGTATATTTTTGATTTGACCCCGGTCCTCCGGGGTCTTTCTTCTCTTTTTTATGGCCAATCGTCAACCTTAAGACCACGTATTTGATGAAAGGTTACACACTGTAAACAATATGAGCCAGACTCTGGATTCACAGGTCTGACTCTTCCCATGGAGGATATGAAATGGCAAGGAAGGTTGCTGTTGTCGCTGGTGGCCACAGCAAGTTTGGTAAAAGATATGATGCAACTATGAGAGAGCTCTGTGCAGAAGCATACAAACCAATCTATGATGACGGAATTACGCAAGACAAGATTGATGCAACAGTTCTCTCTTATGCGGCATCGCAATTCACAGGTCAAGGAGCTGGTTCTGCTCTAATCGCAGACTATCTAGGACTTCAAGACAAACCTCACCTAAGAGTTGAATCAGCTTGTACTACAGGCACTGCAAGTCTAAGAGCAGCGTGGGGAATGGTGGCTTCAGGGCTTTATGATGTTATGTTGGTACTTGGAGTAGAGCAAATGAACAGAGTTTCGTCAGCAACTGCAACTGAATATATGTCGCAAGCTGGAGACATGCGATGGGAATATCCCTATGGAATCAGCTTCCCAGCATTCTATGCTCTCATGGCATCAAGGTACATGCATGAGTATAATCTCCCCCATGAGGTTCTTTCAATGATCTCTGTAAAATCTCATCATTATGGTGCACAAAATCCTAAATCGCATCTTCCAAAAGAGGTTACTCTCGAAGAAGCACATAACTCTGTACCAATATGTAGGCCGCTAAATCTCTATGATTGTAGTCTTATCACAGATGGCGCAGCAGGTGTTGTGATTGCAGCTGAAGATCGTGTAAAAGAATTCACAGATAGACCAATGTGGATCAAAGGTATTGGTGCAGGAGCCTCAGCAATGATGATTCAAGATAGAAACTCACTTACTTCAATACCTGGTGCAAAACGTGCTGCAAAAGCTGCTTATACTATGGCTGGGCTCAAACCTGATGATATAAACATGGCTGAAGTACACGACTGTTTCAGTATAGCTGAAATGATTGCATATGAAGACTTAGGTTTTGCAGAACCAGGAAAAGGTCGAGAACTCGTAGAGAATAAAGAAATTTATCATGATGGTCGAATTCCTGTGAACTGCGATGGTGGTCTTAAGAGTAAAGGTCATCCTCTTGGTGCAACTGGTCTTTCAATGGCTTATGAGATCCTGACACAGATGAGAGGAGAAGCTGAGAATCAGTCTCGACAAATTAAGGATGTCAAATATGGTCTTGCACATAATGTTGGGCAGTCAGGCCAATTCGTCAATGTGTTCATCTTTGAGAGAGGTTGGTAAAGAATGGCGGAACACAAAGAGATCTATCTGGGTTACTCTTCAGACAAGGCTGTAACTCCCTTTCTCCAGAAATTTCTTGAAGCACTAGATGAAGGGAAACTCATGAAGAGTAAGTGTACAAAGTGTGGAGCTGAGTACCTTCCTCCAAGACAACAATGCCAGAAGGACATGAATGAGTGCGAACTGACTGAGTTTACTGAGAGAGAAGCAAAGCTCTACTCATTTGTCATTGTGGATTTTGCTCCAGCGAGCCTTTCCTCGAAGCAACCATATATTGTAGCAATAGGCGAGTTTCCATCTGGACTGAGGTTGACTGCGCATATTACCAATCCAATGGGCCCACCCACTGTGGGTATGCCCCTCAAGCTGGCTTTTGAACATCATGAAAAAATGGTCACCTATAAGTGGCTAGTTTAGGTAAGGTCGAGCCTTCGGGCTCTCCTTTCTATTTATTTCTCTAATCTCTTATTAATACAGTTTCTAAATGTGATACATCCATTCGGACACTCTTCAATGCAATTTCCGCATTCCTTACAATATTGGACATGGGCAACTTGTGGTTTCTCATCTAGTTTCTCATATACCCCATATCTACAGACCTTTAAGCAGGTTCCACATCCATCACAGCAGGTGTCATCTATTATTGTTGGGATGTTAAATCACCGGATTATTTTGATACTATTTGAACAATATAGTAATATGAATGATAGTTTAATGACATGGATTCTCAACCAAAGTTGTGATAATACTTTGAAAGATCTTCCAGTATTGATGCCCAACGGGTCTGCATTGTGATGGCCTTCAGAGTTTGTAGATATATGGAAGATGCTTCCTTCGAGTCACAGCAATCAATCTCCTCTATGGCACTATCAATCATGCTTTTTATGTCATTCATTCTTCTTTTGCCATCATTCCGCCTGTAGCCTGAGAATACGACATAATTTTTGCTAATGTCTCTAAGCCCTTGAATAAGTTGCTCTTCTTCTTGAACAATAGTCTTGAACTCGTACGACTTCTCAAGAGATGCTTTCATAGCACCGAGACTCTCTCTCCATACATCTCTTTTGTCAGAGCTAACCATCATATTCACTCCGGGGGCTTCTATTAATTTAGGGGAAAACAAGTAATTAAACATTAAGTGATGCCAGCGTCATACGCGCGAAGGCTTATTACTCACCATTGAGCCTGAGCGAATGCTATCTAGGAGGAAATGCTATGTCTGAACAGGAAGTTCTCTACGAAGTGGTTGATGGAATTGCAACCATCACAATCAATCGACCTACGAAATACAATGCATTGAACATGGCGGTGAGAGATGCTTTAAGTGATTTCTTCAAGAAAGCTGAAGAGGATGATTCTGTAAGGGTTGTCATTCTTACTGGTGCAGGTGAGAAAGCTTTTGCTGCAGGAGCTGACATCACAGGGTTTCCAGGAAGGGACTCGACTGAAATACGCCCAGCTGCCAAGGCTGGACAAGACCTCAGTGTATTCATAGAATCAATGAGCAAACCAGTAATTGCTGCAGTAAACGGTTTTGCACTGGGAGGTGGCTGTGAGCTTGCAATGGCTTGCGACATCCGATATGCATCTGCAAATGCAAGATTTGGGCAACCAGAGATTCTTCTGGGTATAATCCCAGGATATGGTGGTACAGTTAGACTTCCACGACTTGTAGGTCTAGGTATTGCAAAAGAGTTAGTATTCACTGGAGATCAGATTAAGGCTGATGAAGCATTACGCGTTGGTCTTGTAAACAAAGTGTTTGAATCCATTGAAGCTCTCCATGAAGGTGTTAAAGAACTTGCAGTTAAGTTGGTTGAGAAACCTGGAGTGGCAATCAAGTTGGCAAAACAATCACTGAACAATGCTTGGCAACAATCTCTACGTGATAGTCTTGCATTTGAGCTTGATGTATTTTGTCAAACATTCGATACTGAAGATAAGGAAGAAGGTGTAGCAGCTTTCCTTGAGAAACGAAAACCTGAATTCAAACACAAGTAGCATGTTCGCAGTTGTGATTGAATTAAGCTCTTAGAACCTGAAATTGCCCATCATGTAGAATAACAAGATCATTCTTAGACAAGAGTTCAAGGTGCTTCTCGAGCATCAATTCTTCAAAAATGAAATAGGCTGGGTGAGGAATTCGAGGATATATTATTGGTATTTGAGCAAGCTTGGATATTGTGTTTATACCTGCTGTGATATAATGGAGGATTTCTTCATCACGTTTCTGAAAGAATTCCAGATACCATTTTAATTTCTCTGCAAGATTTTCTGTCACAGGATCTAAAAGGTGACTGCTGATACCCATTTTTGGTTGTAAATCAATAATATATTCGATTGACTTCTTGAAATCCATGATGTCGCTTACAGTATTCCCGTACCAGGGTCCGAATTCTGTTAGGTCTATATCGACAAGAAGTACCTTTTCAAGTCCATTGATACCAAAACATGTATGGTCATGAGTGTGACCTGGGGAATGAAGAGGGATGAGTTGGATCTCACCACAATCTATTGGCTTGTCATCAAGGAAGGTACTATCTACAATGTAATCCTCCTGAACATGAGGTAATCTAGCTTGCAGCAAGTTCAACCAATGCTCTTTTGTTTCTAGGTTGTTGATTCCTATGAATTTCATCATTGCCTGAAAGCTTTCGACTCCTTCTTTGGCTAAGGGATGGCACAACACTTCACATTCGGATATACTTCGCAAATATGCTGCGTATCCTTTGTGATCTGCATGATAATGCGTCAATATGATACGTTCGAGGTCTTCTGGTTGATGTCCAAGGTCTCTAAGAGTTGAAAAGACTTGGTCAGGATGGGAACCAGCATCCACAAGTGTGAGAATCTCATCATCGATTAGTAGTGTATTTGCCTCTGGGAATCGAGCATCGTTTGCACCTCTGATCATATGGATATGTGGTTCAATCTGTATATGAGTTGGATAGTCTGCCATCACAATTAGGATGTTTTAATGTTAATAAAACTCTCATGGTAGGACAACCTATATGTTGTCTTGTACTAGCATTGAGTATTGGTGATACTAATGAGTGACCGTCTCTTTGCAATCTTTGATATAGGTACAACAGGAACGCGTTCTGTCATTGTGGATGAAGAAGGTCGTGAGGTGAGTAAGGCCTATGAGGAATATCCACCTAAACCACAGAATATCAAGATACATGAGCAGGTTGCAGACACATTCTGGCGGACATCAGCCAACACAATGCAAAGAGCTCTTGCAGGCTGTAAACATGGACCCGCAGCAATTGTAGGAGTGGTAGTTTCAACGACCAGAGACTCGATTACTCCGATTGACAAAGAAGGCAATGCTTTAGCTCCTACAGTGACTTGGGTTGATAATAGATCAACTAAGAAAAGCAAGGAGATGGCTGAGGAAATTGGTCCCCGAAGCTCTGTCAGAAAATTAATGTGGTTCCTGGAGAATCGTCCTGATTTATTCAAGAAGTCACATAAATGGCTTCAGCTCGATGCATTCCTCAACAACCGACTTTGTGGTGCTCCAATCACTTCTCCAGCTGATGCAAGATATGGTCCAATCGACCATGAAACCATTAGATGGTCTGGTGAGCTATGTGAAGCTACAGGAATACCCATGGACAAACTAGCTGAAATCAGGAATTCTGGTTCAACAATTGGTGAAATAAGTTCTGCTGCATCGAAAGCAACATCTCTACTAAAAGGAACCCCTGTTATTCTGGGGAGCGGGGACCAACAATGTTCTGCATTAGGTATGGGCGTCATCGAACCTGGCCTGGTGAAAGCAACAACGGGAACTGGAACTTTTGTGATAACTCATCTTGACGATTACTTGGAAGAGTCATTCGTGCTATTCTGTAATCCCTCCGCGATACCAGGAAAATGGATTCTTGAAGGTGTGACTCCTGGAACTGGACTTACATACAAGTGGTATCGTGACCAGTATTGTGAACCCGAAATGGCTTTGGCTTCACAAACAGAACAAGATGCTTATCAAATAATCGAGGCTTCTGCAGCATCCATTCCAGCTGGTAGCGATGGTCTAATAATGTTCCCCTTCATGGCTTATAACTTGGGAATATTTTACCATCTTGGATTTGGTCATACAAAAGCGCATGTTGCACGAGCAATATTGGAGGCGAATGGATATGTTCTCTCATTCTACTTAGAAATGATGGAGGGAATGCTTGATATTGAGTTCAAAGAACTTCGGATTGGGGGCGGCGGAGCGAATTCTCCATTGTGGCGTCAGATACAAGCTGACTGCATCAACAAACCTGTTGTTCTACCCAAAGTAAGAGATTCCACTGTTATTGGTGCTGCAGTTTTAGGTACAGTTGGAACTGGGATTTATGGCGGGTATAGAGAAGCAATTGACAATATGTTTCACATTGAGGAACGAAGAGA
>SMTZ1_10001792_pt1 | contig 31800 bp, 26 predicted proteins | sample DeeMarSWOR136_30_FD_25667 | JGI IMG/M metagenome (IMG submission 25667) | reverse complement strand
CCCAACAGGAATCCTGCGGAAAGTGCGTGCCTTGCCGGGTCGGGACCAGGCAGCTGGTGGAGATTCTGACCCGGATCACCAAGGGCGAAGGTCAGGAAGACGACATAGACAGGTTAGAAGACCTGGCCAAGACGATCAAATCCGGTTCTCTTTGTGGCCTGGGACAGACAGCTCCCAATCCCGTTTTGACCACCCTCAGGTATTTCAAAGATGAGTATCAAGCCCACATCAGGGACAAAAGCTGCCCCGCTCTGGTGTGCAAGGACCTCATTATATATCATATCGAACCGGAAAAATGCGTCGGCTGTCTCCTTTGCCTGAAGAATTGTCCTGTTGAGGCCATAAGCGGCGAACGGAAAAAGGTCCATGTGATCGATCAGGATCTGTGCATCAAGTGCGGAGCCTGCTTTGATGTCTGTCCTCCCAAAGTTCAGGCTGTCTCCAAATACACAGGGAAGAAGAAAGATAGGATCCTGCACAAACCATCCGAGAAAAGAGTTGGAAAATGAAGATCACCATAGACGGAAAAGCGATTGAGCTGGAAGAAAGAAAGACCGTTTTAGAGGTGGCCAGGGAAAACGGAATATACATTCCTTCTCTATGTGACCATCCCCGGTTGACTCCCTTTTCTGGCTGCCGGCTGTGTATCGTCCAGATAAAAGGGAGAAAAGGATATCCGCCTTCCTGCAGCACTATTGTCGAAGACGGCATGGATGTCGTGACGAAATCCCCGGGCCTTCAGAAGTTGAGGAAGGAGATTTTGGAGTTGATCCTTGCCGAGCATCCGAATGCCTGCCTCATCTGCAGCGAAAAAGAAAAGTGTGACGAGTATAAATCCACGATACGGAAGGTCGGAGAGACAACCGGGTGCGTGCTCTGTCCGAATAATGGCCGCTGCGAACTTCAAGATGTGGTCGATGCCTTGAAAGTGGATAAAGTCAGGTTCCCTTCGCTTTACAGAAACCTGGAGATCAAAAAAAGCGATCCCTTCTTTGACCGCAATTACAATCTCTGCATTCTCTGTGGAAGGTGTGTTCGGGTCTGTCATGAAGTGAGAGGCGCATCCACCCTAGCCTTTACTTACAGGGGTTCTCAGGCTGTTGTGGGCACTGTACTCGATAAACCCCATCTTGAGTCGGGCTGCCAGTTTTGCGGAGCGTGCGTGGATGTCTGTCCCACTGGGGCGCTCAGCGAAAGAGCTTTGAAATACGAGTTGTTGCCTGAAGAGACAATGGTGACGGTCTGCCCTCTCTGCAGCATGGGCTGTGAGCTTGAAGTGCAGGTCAGAGAAGGCAGAATCTTGAGCACCAAGCCCTCCGCTCAGGGTGTGGTCAATCAAGGTCAGGCATGCGTCAAGGGACGATTTCTGATAAGAGACATCGTCCACAGCCCCCGTCGGGTTCTCAAACCGAAGATCAGAGTCCAGAAGAAGCTGGAAGAGGTGAGTTGGGATCAGGCTCTCGATTTTGTGGCTCAGAGGCTGAAAAAATACAAAGGCCAGGAAGTAGCTTTCGTTTCGTCCTCCCAGACATCCTGCGAAGACTATTTCCTGCTCCATAAATTTGCCCGCGAAGCCTTGAAAACAGAGAATATCAGCAATCCTGCAGGCTCTTCTCCTCTGTCTCTTTACCGGGAGCTGCTTAGAGAAAACGGCCTCGATTCAGGATTGAATTTCCGGATCAGTGACCTCTCCAGGGCAAAAGTTATTTTCCTTGTCGGAGCTGACCTGCCGGTTTCCCATCCTATAATCTGGCTGGAGCTGTTGAAAGCAGTAAGGAAAGGCGCGAAACTTATCGTGGTCAGCCCCATCGCCCAGGCCCTCAACCGTTACGCAACGAAGTGGCTTCAGGTCAAGCCGGGCACCGCATATCATCTGATTAACTGCCTTTCCAAGGTTCTTCTGGGAAAGGAAGAAAACGAAAAACCGGACATTCCCGAAGGACTGGACGTCCTGAAGAATACTTTGGCAGAGATAGACCTGTCCCGATCTGTAAAATTAACAGGAATAAAGGAAAATGAGCTGGAAGAGACAACAGAGCTTCTCATGAATGCGGATTCCGCTGCCTTTCTCTTCGGCATGGGACTGGCTCAAGGTCAGAATAGCAGCGCGGGCCTTGCCGCGCTCTGGAATCTGGCCCGAATAAAGGAGGCCCAGATATTCCCTCTTGGGCTGGAGAACAACCTGAGAGGTGCCTTGGAGATAGCTCAGAATTCATCCGGGAAAGGCGCAGCTTTCGATCCTGCTTTCCCGCCCGCTCTTCCCGCAGAGATCAAAGCCCTCTATTTGACTGGGCCTGCGCCCGTTTTGAAAAAGACCAAACTCGAGTTTCTCGTGGTCCAGGATAGCTTCCTGAACGAAAACACAGAAAATGCGGACGCAGTCCTGCCAGCCACTACGTTCGCCGAGACAGAGGGGACATTCATCAACGCGGAGGGAAGAGCTCTGAAGTTCGCCAAAGTCATTGAGCCTCAGGGAGAGGCCCGGCCTGACTGGTGGATAATCTCTCAACTCGCTCAGAAAATGGGAAAAGCGGATTTCAGGTATAAAGATGCATCAGCCATCATGAAAGAGATGAGCAAAGCCATTCCCGGTTTTTCAAAGATACTCCCAGCTTCCCTTGAGAACAGTAGAGAAGTTTTTATCGTTGAGGAAGTGAGAGAAGAAAAAATGCCTGTTCTCCCTCTGCCCGTTCCTCATCAAGCAGAGACAAGCAAGAAATATCCCTTTCTCCTGTTCCTGGACTACAGCCTGGATTACTACCGGAATCTCAGCATCTGCCAGGAGATCAAGGGGATGAGCCTGATCAGGGATTCAAGATGGATCAAGGTTTCCCCTGAGGATGCGGAAAAGCTGGGATTGAAGGAAGGAGAGAAGCTGGTTATTGACTCCGCGGCCGGAAAAGTCGCCGGCCTGGCCAGGATATCAGAGGATGTCCCTCAGGGAGTGGTCGGCGCGAGTTTCCTCTGGATTGAGGAGGCAGATTTTTCAATGATAAAGCTTTTTCCTGCCCAGGGGAGTGCCTTTATGAATATCCTGCCTGTGAACATAAAGAGAGGAATGTGATGGCCAAGATCTTACAGAGAGAACGGTTGGTCCCCAATATCCATCTTATTGAGATCCATGCCCCAGAGATAGCCAAGAAATGTCAACCCGGTCAGTTCGTCATTGTCATGCCGGATGAGAAAGGAGAGCGGATCCCTCTGACAATCGCGGATTGGAATAGGAACAAAGGCACCGTCACCTCAGCCTTTATGGTTGTGGGGACATCGACCCATAAGCTCTCTCTTCTCAAGGCCGGAGATGAAGTGCCTGTGTTCGTCGGACCATTGGGCAGGCCTTCGACAATTGAGAAATTCGGGACGGTTCTGTGCGCTGGAGGCTGCTTCGGGATTGCGGCCATCTATCCGATCGCTCGCGCCTTGAAAGAAGCAGGAAACAGGGTGATCACTCTCTTGGATGTCAAGGCGAATTATCTTCTTTACTGGGAAGACAGGTTAAAAGCGGTGAGCGATAAATTTGTTGTCTCATCGCGGGACAGCTTCTATAGCTGTAAAGATTATATACCTCGTGTCCTCGGAGATATCCTGAAAACAGAAGAGAAAGTCGACCGAGTGATCTCAGTCGGCTGCACTTACTTGATCTATACCTGTTCTGAGGCCACCAGGCCAAAAGGGATCAGGACCATTGTCAGCCTCAATCCCATCATGGTAGACGGGACAGGGATGTGCGGCGCCTGCCGGGTGACCATAGGCGGCAAAACAAAGTTCGCCTGTGTGGACGGTCCTGATTTTGACGGGCATCAGGTGGACTGGGAAGAGCTCTTCACCCGGAGAAAATCCTATTTTGAGGATGAGATAGATTCCCTGAATTACTGGGAAAAGAAAAACTTTCCTTAACCCTGAAGGATGAATGGCCCAGGATTGAAAGAGTGAAACATGGCGGATAAAAAAGAGTTGGCTCCTGAGCTGAAGGAAATGCTCAAGAAGGAATTCAATCAAGAATGGCGAAAGGAACTTCGGAAGTCGATTCCTGCAAAAGAAAGGATGAAAATTTCGCGCAAGAAGATGCCCGAGCGGTCTCCGGAGGCCAGAAACCAGGATTTCAACGAAGTGAACCTGGGATTGCCCGCTCGGCTGGCTGTTGAAGAAGCCAAGAGGTGTCTGGATTGCGCCAATCCCCAGTGCGTGCTGGGATGTCCGGTGGGCATTGATATTCCTTCGTTCATAAAGCTGATAGAGATCGGCGATTTTACCAAGAGCGTACGAAAGCTTAAAGAGACCAACAGCCTGCCTTCGATCTGCGGGCGTGTTTGTCCTCAAGAAGTGCAGTGCGAGGAAGTGTGCAACTTGAAGAAGGCGACCGGAGTCCCGGTGGCGATCGGCAACCTGGAGCGGTTCGCGGCTGATTATGAAAGAGAAAACGGAGAAGTCTTTATTCCCAAGCTCCCTCCGTCCACAGGCCAAAAGGTGGCCATTATCGGAGCCGGCCCAGCAGGGTTGACCGTTGCCGGAGACCTGGCCAGAAAGGGTCATCAGTGCACGATTTTCGAAGCGTTGCATATCGCTGGAGGCGTACTTGTCTACGGCATCCCTGAGTTCCGGCTGCCCAAAAAAACCCTCGAAGCTGAAGTCGATTACCTGAGAAAGCTGGGGGTCGAGTTCAAGATGAATTATGTGGTGGGAATGACAGCCAGCCTCAAGGATTTGAAGAAAGCCGGATACGAGGCCTTTTTTATCGGTACCGGGGCGGGGCTGCCGAATTTCATGAGGATCTCCGGGGAGAACCTTATCGGCATTTATTCTGCGAACGAATACCTGACCCGGGTTAACCTGATGAGAGCCTACGACTTTCCTGAATACGATACGCCCGTCTATTTAGGGAAGAGAGCGGTTGTTCTCGGAGGCGGCAACGTGGCCATGGATTCGGTCAGGACGGCCAAAAGGCTGGGTGCGAAGGAGTCAACAATTGTCTACCGCCGTTCCCGGAAGGAAATGCCGGCAAGGATCGAAGAGATCCATCATGCCGAAGAGGAAGGCATTGAGTTTCACTTTTTGACTACGCCGATCAAATTCATCGGCGATGAACACGGCAAAGTCAAGGCCATGGAGTGCATCCAGATGGAGCTGGGGGAGCCAGATGAATCCGGAAGGCGTCGTCCGGTTCCTATTTCAGGCTCGGAGTTCATTATGGAGGTTGACCTGGTCGTTGTGGCCATCGGGAACAGCCCCAACCCGCTGATCCCCCAGACGAATCCCGAGCTAAAAGTGGGAAAGTGGGGGAATGTCGAGGTGGATTGGGAGACCATGGCGACCAGCATCCCGGGAGTCTATGCCGGCGGAGATATCATAAGAGGAGGAGCCACGGTCATCCTCGCCATGGGAGATGCCCGGGTCGCTGCCGCAGAGATGGATAGATACCTGAATGGGCTGAAACGTACGAAGGGAAAAAAGAAAAAATAAGGAAACTCGATGAGCTGGGTGGACGATTACAAAAAAAAGCTGGTGACGGCCGAAGAGGCGGTTTCCGCGATCAAGAGCGGAGACCGGGTCTATATCAGCGGCAACGCCGCCACCCCCTATGTCTTGATGCACGCCCTGGCCAAAAGAAAGGATGAGCTGGAGGATGTGGAGCTTGTCCATGTTCTTCTTATGGGGGAAGACCCGCTCTCCAAGCCGGAGATGGAGGGTCATTTCCGCCATAATTCTCTTTTTGTCGGGCCTGCGGACAGGAAGGCGATCAATGAGGGGAGAGCGGATTACATCCCCATCTTTCTCCATCAGATTCCCGGTCTTATGTATTCAGACCAGATGCCGCTCAACGTGGCCATCCTTCATCTTTCTCCTCCTGATGAACACGGATTCATGAGCTTCGGAGTGGAGGTCTTGGCCTCCAAGGCTGCAGCAGAAAAAGCCAAAGTCGTTATTGCCCAGGTCAATGACCAGATGCCGCGGGTTCTCGGAGATTCCTTCATCCACGTCTCCCGTGTGGATAAGGTTGTGGAGATCTCAGAAGAGCTGCCTCAGCTTGAGCGAAAGCCTTTTACCGAGGTGGAGAGGAAAATCGGCCATTCCATCGCTGAGCTGATCGAGAATGGTTCAACCCTTCAGTTGGGGATCGGCGGGATCCCGGATGCTGTTCTATCTGCCTTAAAAGACAGGCGCGACCTCGGGATCCATACCGAGATGGTTTCCGACGGAGTGATGGAAGCCATCGAGGCCGGTATCATCACCGGAGCCAGGAAAACGTTCCATCCTTATAAAGTGATCTTGACCTTTATCCTTGGTTCCAAGAAGCTGTATGATTTTGTCGACAACAACCCTGTTTTTGAGGCTCATCCGACTGACTACACCAATCATCCGTTCAACGTCTCCCGGAATGATAACATGATCGCCATCAATTCCGCCATCGAGGTCGATATCACGGGTCAGGTCTGTTCCGATTCAGTCGGAACATATATCTACAGCGGGTTCGGAGGACAGGTGGATTTCATCCGGGGAGCGGCTCACTCGAAAGGGGGTAAACCGATCATCGCTCTTCCGTCCACGGCTAAGAATGATGAGCTGTCCAGGATAGTCCCCTTTTTGAAAAAGGGAGCAGGAGTGGTCACCACCAGAGCTGATGTCAAGTACGTGGTGACTGAGTATGGAGTGGCCTATCTCCACGGGAAGAACCTGCAGGAGAGAACCGTGGCTTTGATCAACATCGCCCATCCCAAGTTCAGGCCGGATTTGATCAAGGAAGCCAAGAGCCGTTTTCTCCTCCGCTGATAACTGTCAGGATCTCATGCAGCAATCAGAACTCTTTCCAGCCGAAAAAGGACGCATCGGGACTGATGAGTCAGGAAAGGGCGACTACTTCGGCCCTCTTGTTGTCGCCGGGGTTTTCCTCCCGGAGGAACAGGAGAGCGTCCTGGCCGAGCTGGGAGTAAAGGACAGCAAAAAGTTCTCTGACAAGCGCGTCCGCGAGCTGGCCGACCTGATTAAAATGGGATACACTCACTCGATTGTCGCTATCGGGCCGGAAAAATACAATGGACTCTACTCAAAGCTCCGGAACCTCAACAGGATCCTTGCCTGGGCTCATGCGCGTGCCATCGAAAACATACTGGAAGACGTGAACTGCAAGCTCGCTATCACAGATCAGTTTGGGGATAGAGCCTATGTCCTCAATGCCCTGATGAAGAAAGGCAAGACCATCGATCTCATCCAGAGGCCGAAAGCAGAGGAGGATCTGGCTGTAGCCGCGGCCTCGATTCTGGCCAGGGCCGAATTCCTCAAACGCCTTTATTTTCTTTCCCAGGACATAGGCATTGAACTTCCCAAAGGAGCCTCGCCGCTCGTTGAGGAGGCCGGGTTGAAGCTGGTCAAAGCTCAGGGAACTCAGGCGCTGGACAGAGTCGCCAAGAAGCATTTTAAGATTACTGCCCGTATCCTTTCCTCTTTGTAATGGCTGATTTTTTAAAGATCATCCTTGTCGTCCTCGTCCTCCTCTTTCTGATCAAGAAAAAGCTGGACCTGGGTTTTGTGCTCTTTCTGGGAACCCTTCTGACTGGAATCATTTTCAATCTCGGCTTTCCTGCCCTTGCTCGCAATATGTTTGAGGCTTTGACTTCGGCCGAGACGCTCAGCCTGATCGGGATTATCCTGCTTGTCCTCTACCTGGGAACCCTTCTCCAGCTCAAAGGAAATTTCAAAAGGATGGTGGATTGTCTCAAGAATTTGATTCCTGAGCCCCGCTTGATCCTGGCTCTCCCCCCGGCATTCATAGGTCTCCTGCCCATGATTGGAGGTGCTTTGATGTCCGCCCCTGTTGTGGAGGAGGCCGGTCGGCGCTGGAAGCTTTCTGCGGCCTGGAAGACATTTCTCAATTACTGGTTCCGTCACATCTGGGAGTACTGCTGGCCGTTGTATGTCAACCTGATCCTGGCTTCGGCGATCCTCCAGATCCCCATCAAGAGAATTGCCTTCTTCCAGTTTCCCTTCACCATCCTGGCCGCTGTTTTAGGATTGATCATCCTCTTCAAGCACGTTCCTCGCCTGGCCAGCGATAAAAGCGGCAAGGGATTTCTGGATGATTTGTTCCAGCTTCTGTTCAGCATCTGGCCCCTCCTCGTGGCCATTTTTTTGATCTTTGTCTTCAAATTCAGCATGCTTTTCTCACTTGCGGTAACAACTCTTTTGACCCAGGTTTTATTCCGGATGAGCCTGCGGGAACGATTGAGGATCATCTGGAAGAGCGTCTCGTTGAAGACGCTTTTTCTGATCGCTTCGGTCATGGTCTTCAAAAGGATCCTTGAGGTCTCGGGCGCTTTGAATTCATTGACCGGCGCTATCCATCCCCAGGGAGCATCAGCCTACTTGCTGCTGTTTGCTGTGCCCTTTTTCCTGGGCCTGCTCACCGGCGTCAACCATGCCTATGTGGGGATTTCTTTCCCGATTCTTCTCCCGATCTTTGGGCCGGAAAATCCGGATATGGTGCTGGTGATGTTCGCCTATGTCAGCGGTTTTTTTGGGATTCTTATCTCCCCTGCTCATCTCTGTCTGGCGCTGACTCTGGAATATTTTAAAGCTGACCTGAGAGGGGTTTACAGGATCTTGATCCTGCCTTCTGTGGTTATCTTTCTCGCCGCTTTTCTGGTATTATTATTCCTGCGCATCATCTGACGGTTTTGCTCACAGCCGGGATTCAGTTCGGGCGTTCGAAGAAGGGAGAGTCTGATGAAACAGGAGACGAAGCGTCTTTACCTTGAAGATTCCTATCGGGCAGACTTCGAGGCCCTGGTCGTGGAAAGGGAAACACGGGAAAAGATGTCGGCCTTGATCCTTGACCAGACCTGCTTTTATCCCGAGTCAGGCGGGCAGCCTTATGACCGGGGATGGATAAACGGGGAGAAAGTGGTCAAGGTTTTTGAAGAAGGGGAAAGGATCATCCATATCCTCGACAGAGACATCGACGCACAAGGCATAAAGGGAAAAATCGACTGGCAGAGGCGCTTCGACCATATGCAGCAGCATTCGGGTCAACATATTCTATCCCAGAGCTTCGTCGAGCTCTTCGAAGCACAAACCCTCTCTTTTCATCTCGGTGAATCCGTCTCCACGCTCGAGATAGACATGAAGAAAGCCTCCGATGAAGAAGTCGAGAAAGTGGAAGGGCGGGCCAATGAGATCGTTTTTGAGGATAGGAAGGTCAAGATTCATTTTCTGTCTGAAGATGAGGTCGATCGCCTTCCGCTCAGGAAGCCGCCTCCAGAGAAAAAGAGGATCCGGGTCGTTGAAATATCGGATTTTGACTACACAGCCTGCGGAGGAACTCACGTGGGAAGAACCGGCGAGGTGGGCCTGATCAAGATCCTCAAATGGGAGAGAATCCGCGATAATGTCAGGTTTGAATTCCTCTGCGGAAAGCGGGCACTTCAGGACTACTCAGCGAAAAACAAAATCCTGCGTGAGCTGGCCAACAGATTCACTGTTCATGAATCGGAGGTTCTTTCCTCGGTCGAGAAGCTGTCTTCCGATTTGAAGTCTCAGAAACAGAGTTGCCGGAAGCTGCAGCAGAAGATAGCTCAGTATGAGGCTCGGGAGATCATAAAGAAGGCGGATAAGAATATCATCAGCCAGAGGTTCACGGATAGAACGCACGAAGAGGTCAGAAATCTGGCCTTGAGCATCATCCATGGCGGCGATTTTATCGTCCTCTTAGGATTGAAGGGAGAGGAGAGAGGACACCTCATCCTGGCCCGCTCTGCATGTTTCGATATCGACATGAGAGAGCTTATTCCTCTGGTTTCTCCTCTGATAAAGGGCAAAGGAGGAGGCAATCCTTCCCTGGTCGAGCTTGTCGCTGAGGATACAGAAAATATTGATGCTGCCCTGGAGCAAGCCCGCACCTTCATCGAAAAAAAGATTTTGACAGTGTGATCCGGCCTTATTCGTAGCGCAAGGCGACGATAGGGTCGAACTTGGCGGCTTTCTGGGCAGGAAAGATCCCGAAGAAGAGGCCGACTGAGATGGAGACAAGAAGTCCCAGGAACACCGACCAGAGAGTGACTGAAGCCGGAAGCGGGGTGGCCGCTTTGACCAGAAGGGCGATCCCGAAGCCGATGATCACCCCCAGGATACCTCCTATCCCCGTCAGGAAAACGGCTTCGATCATGAACTGCTTCAGGATGTCCGAGGAGCGGGCTCCGATGGCTTTGCGGATCCCTATTTCGCGGGTCCTCTCCTTGACGGAGACGAGCATGATGTTCATGACCCCGATGCCTCCGACGAGAAGGCCGATGGAGGAGATGACGATCATGACCATATAGACGGCTCCGGTGAGATTATTGTAGAGGTCGACAAGAGTGTCCTGGGTGTAGATGGAAAAATCGTTGGGTTTTCCGAAGCCGACCTTTCTTCTTCTCCGCAACAGGTTGATGATCTCGTCCATGGTCTCGTCGATGTAGCCGTGCTTCTTGGGAGTAGCGATGATCTCGATTCTCCAGAGGCTGTAGGGATAATATTTCATCAGGGTGGTGATCGGGATAGCGACAAAATTGTCTCGGCTCTGTCCGAACATGGTGCCCCTTTTCTGGAGAACTCCCACGACAGTGAATTCTTCCGGTCCTATCCGGACATACTTTCCCACAGGGTCCGTGTAAGGGAAGAGTGTTTCTGCCAGGTCATACCCGAGCACACAGACTTTGACGCTGTGAATGACGTCGTTGGTGGTGATGAACCGTCCCTGGCTCGGAAGATAGATGGTCAAGACCTCAGGCCACTTCTCGTTCATTCCGATGATAATGGCATCATGGCTTTTGACATTCTGGTATTTGATTGGCAGGTCTTGAATGTAATCCGCCACCAGGTCCACCGCCACGGCCTTGACCAGGGAGCATTCTTCCTCGATGGCCACGGCGTCTTCAAAAGTGAGGTCCTTCCTCGTCCTGATCTCTTCAGAAGTGCGGCCCATTTGGATGGGTTCGAACTTGCTGATGAGGATCAGGTCTGACCCGGCGGACTCCAGCTCGGCAAGGAATGCCCGGTTCAATCCCTGGACGATGGAGACCATGCCGATCACTGTCATCACTCCGATCATGATTCCCAGCAGCGTCAGGAAGGAGCGGAGCTTATGGGCTTTGATGGAGTCAAGAGCCATCTGGAAGATCTCTCTCAGTATGCCCAGTCTCATTGTTCTGCCCTCAAGGCTTCTATCGGGTTCAGCTTGGCGGCTTTGTTGGCCGGGTAGAGTCCGAAAAAGATGCCCACTGAACCTGAAACGATAATGGCCACGATGATCGAGCCCGGGTCGAGGGTCGAGGGAATGGAAGTCGCGGCGGTGACGATCTTGGCGATGATGAAACCGATCAGGATCCCGATCAATCCTCCGACCGTTGAGATGGAAGCGGACTCGACTAAAAACTGGAAGAGGATGTCCATGCGCCGGGCCCCAACCGACATCCGGATGCCGATCTCCTTGGTCCTTTCCGTGACCGCCACCAGCATGATATTCATGACCACGATCCCTCCGACCAGAAGAGCGATGGATGAGATAGCGATCATGGCGAAATAGATGCTCGAGGTAGCAGTCCTGTACATCTGGAGGAAGGTCTCTGAACTGGTAAACGAGAAATCATCCTTGTCATTGAAGGAGAGATGACGTTTGGAGCGGAGGACGGTTCTCACTTCCTCCTGGGCTCTTTCCATTTGTTCCGGGGATAAGGTGTGGATATTGATGTCGATGCTTCTCCTTGAACCGTAAAGCTTATGGAAGGTGTTGATGGGGACCCGGACATAGTTGTCCTGGCTGAATCCCAGGATTTTTCCTTTTTTGGCGCCAATGCCTATGATAAGAAGGTTATGAGGACCGACCTTTACCCATTTTCCCAGCGGGTCCTGATAAGGAAACAGCTTCTCCTTGATATCGGCACCGATGACGCAGACATAGCGGGAGTGGCTTTCATCTTGCTCGAGAATATGCCTTCCCCTCTCCAGTTCCAGGACTGACCCGATCAGATGGTCAACGTGAGTGATGCCCCTTATCTCCACATCCTTCAGGAGCTCACTCCCGAACTTGACTATCCTGGAGGTGGAGACAGAGGCTCCCACCAACTGGCAGGATGGACACAATCTCCGGATGGTCCTCATGTCATCTAGAGTGAGGTTTTTCCGCTTGAGCATTTCCCGATAGGCGGCCAAGGAGGATTGTCCGCTCATGGAGAACTTCGACACCGCGAAGTCGTTGGCCCCATAAAAGGAAAATTGAGTAGAAACATAGTTGTTGAGGCCCTGGATGATGGAGACGACAGCGATAATGGTCAGGACGCCGATGATGATGCCCAGGAGCGTCAGAAAAGTCCTCAACTTGTTGGCCCAGAGTGATCCCATGGCCATGGAAACAGATTCGTCGATATTAACTCTCGCCATTGTCCTCAAAAATATTTTACTCTAAATCATACGATACAGGAAGATAAAGGTTTTCTTTTTGTCCATTTCCATGAAATGTCATTATGAAGGTGTAATCTGTAAGGCGATGGTTCTCCTCCATCCCACCTTATGGGGACGTTCCCTGCGGGGATACTCTTTTTTTCTGTAAGTAAAAAAAGTATAAAAGGGTGTTCCCTCGGGAACGTCCCCTATTACGTCCCCTATTACTATTACCGTCGCCGCACTCCTCCGCTAGGTCAGATATTTCCCTAATCACGGAAACAGAAGGGTTTCCATTTTTACTTGACATCCTAGGGCCGGGAAAACAAAATGGAGGCGCTTATCCTCAAGAACGGAGCAATCCATTTGAGGAAGATTCCAGGACTTTCTCCAGCTGAGGATGAAGCCCTGGTGAAAGTCCCAAAACAAGAAAAGGAGAGTCTCTCATGTCGGGCGTCAAAAAGCCAGAGTCCTTAGAGATATCTGTTCCCTGTGTTTATTTCAAGAGAACCGGAGGAAAAAACACCGGCAGAGCTCTGGAGATCGCGGCTGCCCGGGCCAAGGAGCTGGGGATCCGGAATGTGGTCGTGGCCTCTACCTCAGGCAGGACTGGCGCAGCAGCCGTAGAACTCTTTAAGGGGAAAAATTTAGTGATCGTCACCCACTCCACGGGCTTTCTGGAGCCGGAATACCAGGAATTGCAGCCCGAATACAGAAAAAAGATCGAAAAGACCGGAGCCAGAATCCTCACCTGCCAGCACGCTCTGGGAGGAGTGGGCCGCGCTGTCCGCAAGAAGCTGGGAACCTACGAGCTTGAAGAGATCATGGCCTACACGCTGCGGATTTTCGGCGAAGGCACTAAAGTCGCTGTGGAGATCGCGCTCATGGCTGCGGATGCCGGGCTCATCTCCACCAAAGATCCCTGCATTTCAGTGGGGGGTACGGGACGGGGTGCGGATACGGTTATCCTTCTGCAACCGGCCAACGCCCAGAATTTTTTTGACATCAAGATCATAGAGATCCTGGCCAAGCCACGGCTTGAGGAGTGACCTTCGTTAAGAATGAGGCTTGACATTGACTCGCATATCTCTTAATTTTGTATTAAAAAGCAGTGCGATCCGCGACTAAAAGAGAGAGGTGAAAAAATGAAGAAAATAGTGATTTCCGGACTGGTTTTTGTCTTTTTATTCGCATCTGTTTCTGCTCTGCGTGCCCAGGAGATTTATATCGGAGCACTGGTTGGCTACTCAACGGAGACGCCGAAGCTTCCTGACGTCCAAGACGTCGAGTTTAGCACCAATGATACACTTTTTTACGGAGGGCGTCTCGGGCTGAGGATCTCCATGTTCGCTATCGAGGCGATGTACGTCCGCGCCGGGAGTGAGCTGGAAGAGATCGGAACCAGCGTGATCGGCTGGGACGGCAGAGAAATGGAATACCAGTACATCGGGGCCAACGTCAAGCTTTTCCCTTTTTCTCTGGCTGTTTTCCATCCGTATGTGATGGCCGGCTACGGGTATTACCTGGCTGAGATTCAGGATGTGGGTGATGATAAAACAGGAAGTTACAGCGTGGGTGTCGGTCTGGAGTTGAAGTTCTCCAAAATCGCTCTCGTGGCCGAGGGGAAATACCGCCGAGGCGATGTTGTGATTGACGGTAACGATCTTGAATTAGGCAACTATTCTCTCAACGTCGGACTCAATATATATTTTTAGGCACTTCTTCCTCACTCACGCGGCTTTAGAGAAATAAGTCTGAAGCCGCTGTCCCCAGACTGGTAGTCTCCTCTTTTGAAGATGGGAAAGTGCATCAACTGCGGAAGAGAGTCCAACCTTATCGCCCAGGTTTTAGGCCTCTGCCGCGACTGCATCCTCAATGATTTCCAGAGATCCGAGCCTCAGATCCATAAAGTCCATCAGGTTTCAAGAGAGGCTTTCGGGCTTCCTCCCTTGCCTCCTCAGGAAAAAAAAGGACTGGCCTGCAGGTATTGTTTCAACCAGTGCCGGATAACTGAAGGGGGAACCGGTTATTGTGGAGTGAGGGAGAACAACGATGGAATCAGGCTCGAACCCCCTCCCAGGCAGGGCCTTTTTTCCTGGTATTACGATCCACTGCCCACCAATTGCGTGGCGACCTGGGTCTGCCCGGGTGGAACGGGTGCCGGGTTCCCTGATTATGCTCATTCCAGGGGCCCTGAATACGGTTTGAAAAGCCTGGCTGTTTTCTACCACGGCTGCACCTTCAACTGCCTCTTCTGCCAGAACTGGCATTACAGAGAGGACCTGCAGGCAAAAGAGCCGCAGTCCTCTTTGGAGCTGGCTCAGGCAGTGGACGGGAACACATCCTGTGTCTGTTATTTTGGCGGAGACCCTTCCCCCCAGCTTCCCCATTCCATCCGCACCTCGCGCCTGGCTTTATCTCAGAAAAGAAAAAAAATATTGAGGTTTTGCTGGGAGACCAACGGCTCCATGTCCCCGCGGTTTTTAGAGGAGATCCTGGATATAGCCCTGGAGAGCGGTGGCTGTGTCAAGTTTGACCTTAAAGCCTTTCATGAAAACCTGAACGTGGCTTTATGCGGCCGGAGCAATGATCAGACCCAAGCCAATCTGGAGCTGGCTGCACGATGGCTGAAAAAACGAAAGGAACCGCCTTTGGTCGTGGTCAGCACTCTCCTTGTTCCGGGTTACGTGGAAAAAGAGGAGGTCTCTCTGATCGCAAAATTCCTGGCTTCCCTTGGCCCTGAGATTCCCTATGCCCTTCTCGGATTCCACCCCCATTTCTTTTTTCGGGATTTGCCTGTCACCTCCCGCCGCCATGCCCAAGAATGCAGGGAAGCAGCGCAGGATGCAGGCCTGGAAAGAGTGAGGGTAGGCAATATCCATCTTCTTGGAAGGGATTACTGAGGATGGAGATCAGGCTGAACAAATACCTGGCACAGGCGGGCGTCGCCTCCAGAAGAGAGGTGGACAGGATGATCGTCGAAGGAAGGATCAAGGTCAACGGTCAGGTCGTACAGACCCTCGGTTATAAGATAGATGACCAGAAAGACAGGATTGAAGTCGAAGGCAAAAGAGTGGAGAGAGAAGCGGGACTGGTCTATCTGATGCTCAACAAACCTCCGGGCTTTCTGGTCACGATGAAGGATCCTCTTCGCCGGCCAACGGTTCAGCAGCTTCTTCCTTCTTTGAAGAAAAGGATCTTCCCTGTGGGGAGGCTGGATTATGACAGCGAAGGGCTCCTGCTTTTGACGAACGACGGTGAACTGGCTCACCGTCTTCTCCACCCCCGGTTCAGAATACGGAAGACTTATCTGGCAGAGGTCAAGGGGATTCCGGGCCTCACCCAGATCGCTCGCCTGAAGAAAGGGATTTATCTTGATGGAAAAAGAACAGCGCCGGCGAGGATTGAGAAGCTTCGAGGCGGTTCCAAAAAAAGCCTGTTCAAAGTAGAAATCCATGAGGGAAGAAAGAGAGAGGTGAAGCGGATGTTTGAGGTCATCGGCCACGGAGTGCTTCATCTCAAACGGGTTGGCTTCGGCGGAGTGAGGCTGGGAAGCTTGGGATTGGGAAAATGGCGATTCTTGACCCGGAGAGAAGTGGATACCCTGAAGAAGAAAGCGGAGCTTATCTAAATCCTAGTTTTTTTCTTTCTCTTTCTCGGCTGGTCCGGTGAAGGTCTTCCAGCTTGCTGCCAGCCGCTTCAATTCCTCATCGACAAGGTAATTCACCGTGTCTTTTTCGAATGTCCCGTCATCTTTTCTTTCTCCGGCTTTGACTCCGGTAAGGATCTCGATCCCTTCATCGATGGTTTTCACGGGATAAATATGAAATTTCCCCTGTTTGACGGCCTCGATCACGTCGTTCCCCAGCATGAGGTTCTGGATATTCTGATGGGGGATGATGACTCCCTGTGTCCCGCTCAGCCCTTTTGCTCTGCAGACATCGAAGAAGCCCTCGATCTTTTCGTTGACTCCCCCTATGGGTTGGATGTCGCCTTTCTGGTTGAGGGATCCGGTGACGGCGATATCCTGTCTCAAAGGAAGCTGGGAGAGGCTGGAGAGGATGGCATAAACCTCTGTGGAGGAAGCACTGTCCCCTTCGACTCCTGAATACGACTGTTCAAAAGCGATGCTGGCGGAGAGGGAAAAGGGCTTCTCCTGGGCATATTTTCCCCTGAGATAACCCCCGAGGATGAGGACGCCTTTATTGTGGGTGCGTCCGCTCATGTCCGCTTCCCGCTCGATATTGATGACACCCGCTCTTCCCACCGCTGTCCTGGCTGTGATTCGGGTGGGTTTGCCGAAGGCGAGTTCTCCCATGTCGTAGACGGAGAGTCCGTTGACCTGCCCCAGGACCTTTCCTTTGGTGTCGATCATGATAGTCCCTTCTTCGATGTATTCTTGAATCTTGTCCTCTATCAGGCTGACCCGTTCAAAACGCTCTTCAATGGCCTTTTCGACATGCTCGCGGCTGACCGTCTTCTTACCCGCTTTTTTAGCCCAGTAGCTGGCTTCGCGGAGGACATCGGCGATGATGTGGAACCGGGTGGAAATCTTCTTCTGCCTTCCGGAAAGGCGAGTGCCGTATTCGATGACCGCGGCGATTCCGCTTTTATCGAACGGCTGCAGCTTATCGTCCACTGCTATTTTCTTGATGAAAGTGATGTATTCCTTGATGGTCTTGCCGTCCTTTTTCATCTCCGAGTCGAATTCAGCTTTGACCTTGAATATTTTTTTAAAGTCCTCGTCCAGGCGGTAGAGAAGATAGTAGATGTAGGTGTCTCCGATCAGAACGACTTTGACATCGGCGTCGACCGGCTCAGGCTTGAGGCGTGTGGTCGAAATGAGGAAGAGAGAGGCGTAATTCTGGATCTCAAATTTCTGATTCCGCAGGGTTCTCTTGAGCGTGTTCCAGACTCCGGGTTCGATCAAGGCATCCAGAGCGTTGACGACCAGATAGCCTCCGTTTGCCTTGAGAAAGGAACCCGCTTTGATCCTGGTGAAGTCCGTCTGGAGGATGCCGAATCGAGATGTGGCGACTTCAACGGAGCCAAACAGGTTGATGTAATTCGGGTTTATCTCCATGATGACCGGAGCACCCTTCTGGCCTGCATTATCGATGAGGAGGTTCACTCTGTAGGCAAGAAACGGGTCGCCGACCTCTTTCTCTCCGGCCTCCTTTTTCTGAGCTTTGAAGATGTCGATATTCTTGATCAGAGTGCTTTCCGCATCATCCAGATATTCTTTTATTTTTGGGAACTTAAAGCTTCCTTTTATCCCGTTTATAGCCCCTTTTATGAGGGGAGTGATGGATTCTGCATCCCACTGCTTGAGAGCTTCCCTGATCTCCTCCTCGATTTCCTTCAGTCTCTCGAATATCTCCTCAAGCTTCTCAGTCAGTTCCTCATATTTTTTCTTCAGGTTTTCCAGTTTCTTCTTATCGAATTTGTCTTCCCTGACCATGGCTTCCAGTTGGTCGAAGGGGGTGGGCTTTCCTGCGATCAAAGGGACAAGGTCAGGCTTGACGAAAAGGCCCATCTGGACCTGGATCACGGAGAATCCCTCCTTGGCGACTTCTTCTTCAAAATTCTTCAAGATCTCCTTCTGTTTTTTCTGCTGGGATTCGATGATTTGATCCCTTTTTTCCGAATAATACTTGCTCTTGATCATCTCCGGTATGTTTGTCTTCAGCATCGAGATCAGGTTTTCCAGGGCATCTTTGAAAAGCCTCCCTTTGCCGGAAGAAAGCGAAATCAGAGTGGGCTCATCCGGATTTTTGAAATTATTGACGTACAGCAGGTCATCGGGAGTTTTATCCCCCTTTTCCATTTTTTCCAGCAGTTGCTTTATGGTTGTGGTCCTGCCTGTTCCCACCATCCCGGTGATAAAGATGTTGTAACCTAAGCTCTTGATGTCCAGGCCTGTCTGGATGGCTTTGAGCGCTCTTTCCTGTCCGATGATCCCCTCGCAGGGCTTGCAGTCATCGCTGGTGGCTACAGGAATTTTTTCATGGTCACAACTCCACTTCAGTAATTCTGGGGGAAGTTCCTTGAAATTGGTGACTGTCTTCATCCTATCCTCCCAAGATATTGAGGTTATTCTGTTTCGATGAGAAATGAATAATTATCATAAATATATTTTTTACACAACTTCTGGGCCTTTTTTCTCTGGCCTCTTAAGAATATAAGTCAGCTCATCTTTTTTGGCAACCTGAGCCCGGCGAAAGATTAGTGCAAAAAAAGCTTTTATCTGGTAAAATAGGGAAAATTTTGGAGACAGCAGCTGGGCTGAGTGAACTCTTTGGGCGTTGAGCGAGGTTGTCTCAGGAGAGACCGGGAAGGAGAAAGATGGAGTATCAAAACATACTGATAAAAAAGAAAGGTAGCGTCGGTTGGGTCATCGTCAACCGACCTGACAAGCTCAATGCCTTGAACAGCCTGACCATCAAAGAGCTGCGGGATGCTTTTCTGGTCTTCCAGGATGACCAGGAAGTCAGGGCCATAATCCTTTCTGGGTCCGGAGAAAAGGCCTTTGTGGCTGGAGCGGATATAGGCGAACTGGCAGGTCTTGACCTCGAGACAGGCAAGAATTACGCCCTCAACGGCCAGGAACTGACTCGCCTTATCGAGAACTTGAACAAGCCCGTCATCGCTGCGGTCAACGGTTACGCTCTTGGCGGCGGAACAGAGCTGGCTCTTGCCTGTCATATTCGGATAGCCTCTGAGAACGTGAAAATGGGACAGCCCGAGGTCAAGCTGGGCCTGATTCCGGGATTCGGCGGAACCCAGAGGCTTGCCCGGCTGGTCGGGAAGGGACAGGCCATGGAGCTTATCCTCAGCGGCAGGATAATCGATGCCGCTGAGGCTTATCGAATCGGCCTGGTCAACCGGGTTGTCTCCTTCAGTGACCTTTTCCCGACCTGTGAGACGCTCGCTGAAGAGATCATAGCCAATGGCCCGCAGGCAATCGAGTCCGGCATCGAAGCCATCAATAAAGGTTTAGACCAGACCCTGGAAGATGGTCTTCTTTTAGAAGCCGAGCTCTTCGGAAAGGCTTGCAGCACCGAGGACAGCAAAGAAGGAACGAAAGCCTTTCTGGAAAAAAGAAAGGCGAACTTTCAGGGCCGTTAAGGAGAAAAAAATGGAAACCTATCAAGGAAAACTGCAGGCGAAGGGACTGAAGATCGGGATCATCGTCAGCCGCTTTAACCAGTTCATCTCAGAAAGACTTTTGGAAGGAGCGCTCGATGCACTGGATAAGCTGGGCGCTGACGCGAAAGACATAACCGTCTACAAAGTGCCTGGCTCCTTTGAACTTCCTTTTGTGGCGAAAAAACTGGCCAAGGAAAAAAAGGCAGATGGGATCGTTTGTTTGGGCGCTTTGATTCGAGGGGATACACCCCACTTTGATTTCTTGAGTGCGGAAGTCACCAAGGGATTGGCTCAGATCGCCATGGATGAGGGAGTGCCCGTTGCCTTCGGCGTTTTGACAGTGGACACCATTGAACAGGGAATTGAGCGGGCAGGCACGAAGACTGGCAATAAAGGATGGGACGCTGTATTTTCGATTGTAGAAACACTCAACCTGATCAAGAACGCAGGACTCAAATAGGGCGGTAGCTTCTTCATGGGCCGAAGAAGGAAAGCCCGAGAAGAGACCCTGCGGATTCTTTATCGTTTGGAATTTGACAACCAGGAACCCGAAGAGATTCTGCGGCATTACTGGAAGAGCAAGAGGACAGACCGGGAAACCAGAGACTACAGCACCTGGCTGACCAAAGGCATCACTTCCCATCAGGATGAAATAGACGGCCTCATCCAGTCAACCTCCGAACATTGGCGCCTGCCCCGGATGGCCGTTATTGACCGCAATGTCCTGCGAATGGCTGTCTACGAGCTGCTTTTCGAGAAAGATATTGCCCCGGCTATCATTATCAACGAGGCGATAGAGATCGCCAGGAAGTACAGCGGAGATGAATCAGCGGTCTTTGTTAACGGGATCCTGGATGCTGTTCGCAAAGGTCTGGAGAAGACAAAGAAGGGCTTGAAGGAAAAAAAAGATGACAAAAAAGAAAAAAAACGTGTCTGAAGACGACTCGGCAAAAAGCAAAGAGATGAAGCTGAGCGACCAGGAAATGGCGCGAAAATTCAAGCTGGAGAGGCTGGCCCAGGAGGATATCGACCTTTTTCCTCGCAAAGTGGAATTCACTCATTCTGTCTATGAGCTCGTCGCAGCGTTCTCCTCGCTGTCCAATGAGGAGCTGGAGAAAAAAAAGGAGAAGGTCATCGTTCCCGGAAGGATCATTTCCGTCAGGGATATGGGCCGGGCCACCTTTTTCCATATCATGGACAGCCGGGCCAGACTTCAGGTCTATTTGAGAGAGGACAAGGTCAGCAAGAGGAATTATGAGCTTTTTTCCCTGATCGATATCGGAGATATCATTTCGGTGGAAGGGATATTGTTCAAGACCAAGACCGGGGAGCTGACCGTCCTGGCTGAATCCTTCACCTTTCTGGCGAAATGCCTTCATCCCCTTCCGGAGAAATGGCATGGCCTGCAGGATGTCGAGATCCGCTACCGGCAGCGGTTCCTGGACCTGATCATGAACCCCGAGCAGAGAGATGTCTTCAGGCTCAGGAGCGCCATGATCTCCCATATCCGGAAGTACTTTGACGGGAAAGGCTACATCGAGGTGGAAACACCCATGATGCAGCCCGTTCCCGGAGGAGCCCTGGCCAGGCCTTTCAAGACCTTTCACAATGCTTTGGGCATGGACCTTTATCTGCGGATAGCTCCAGAGCTCTACTTGAAGAGGCTGATCGTGGGCGGGTTTGAGAAGGTTTATGAGATAAACCGCAGTTTCCGTAATGAAGGGATTTCTTCGGAGCATAATCCGGAGTTCACCATGCTGGAGTTTTATGAGGCGTATGCCGATTACAATGACATGATGGATATGACAGAGGAACTGATCCACGGGATGAGTCTTGCCCTTCTGGGTAAAGAGGAGATCGCCTACGGCACCAATAAGATCTCTTTGAAGAGGCCCTGGAAAAGGCTGAAGTTCAAAGAGGCGCTAACGACCTACAGCGAAAAGCAGGCGCTTTCCTATGGAAAAGCGCTGGACGTGATTTTCGATAAATGCGTCAAGGAGAACCTTGTTCAGCCGACTTTTGTGCTGAGTCCCCCCAAGGAGGTCTCTCCGCTGGCCAAAGCTGCCCAGGATAGCCCGGATGAGGCCGAACGCTTTGAGCTTGTCGTCGGGGGGATGGAGATCGCCAATGCTTTCAGCGAGCTGTCCGACCCTGAAGAGCAGAGAATAAGGTTCGAAGAGCAGGAACAGGCGAGAAAGGGAGGGGATGAGGGCGCCCATTGGATCGACAGGGATTATATCCATGCCCTGGAATATGGCCTTCCCCCCACCGGTGGAGAGGGAATCGGGATCGACCGTCTGGTGATGCTCTTCGCCGACCGGAAATCGATAAGGGAGGTTATCCTCTTTCCTCTTCTGCGCCAGAAAGAGTGACCGCTGATAAGGAATGAGTATTGAACAAGGAGTCATGAATCGTGGGATTTGAGCTGTTCATCGCCAAACGTTACCTGACTGCTAAGCGGAAGCAAGCCTTTATCTCCGTCATAACCTTCATCTCCATCCTGGGGATCACCATCGGCGTTATGGCTCTGGTCATCGCCATCGCTCTGATCACCGGTTTCCAGGGAGATGTCCAGGAAAAGATACTCGATTCCACTTCGCATATCATGGTTCCTTCCTCCATTTCCAGAGAGGCTCTGAGGGACTACCCTCAGCTCATATCTCAGATCCAGAAGATCAAGGGAGTGGTCGGGGCGACTCCTGTGGTCCATGGGACAGTGCTTTTGATCGGCCCCTCCCAGTCCGACGGAGCCATGCTCAAAGGGATGGATTTTGAGCTGGAGAGAAGATATTCCCATTGGCTGGAGAACCTGGAGAGCGGACAGATACCGTCTCCGGACATGGAGCGGGAGGGCGTTCTCCTCGGCAGGGAGATGGCCATCCGTATCGGTGTCGGAGTCGGGGATACAGTGGAGGTCCTGTCGCCCTCATCGCGGCTTTCACCCATCGGCCTTATTCCCAGATTGAAAAGGTTTGTGGTGACCGGCATCTTCAACACCGGCTTGTATGAATTCGACACATCCATGGCCCTGGTCAGGCTGGAGACAGCCCAGAAATTTCTCAATTACGGCCAGGATATCAGCTACATTCAGGTCAGGATCAAGAATGTCTTCCAGGCGCCGAAGATCGCCGAAAAAATACAGGAGATCATTCCTCCCCTGGCCTATGTGATGACCTGGATGGAGCTCAACGAGTCTCTTTTTTCAGCCCTTAAATTGGAGAAGAACATCATGTTTTTCACCATCACTCTCATCGTCCTGGTTGCGGCTTTGAACATCATCGCCACCCTCATCCTGATGGTCATGGAGAAGACAAGGGACATCGGCATCCTCATCGCCATGGGCGCCACCTCTCGGAGCATAAGGAAGGTGTTTTTCCTCCAGGGCTCGATGATCGGCGTTATCGGGACAGCGGCCGGAGTGATCCTGGGCTTGATCTGGTGCTGGCTGGCCAATGTGTTTGAGCTGATCAAGATCCCTGTGGATATCTACCAGATCTCTTTTGTGCCCTTCCGCATCAAAATTCTGGATCTACTGCTGATCGTGGGGATCACCCTTCTTATCAGCTTACTCTCGACGCTCTTTCCTTCGCATCGAGCGGCCAAGGTCGACCCGGTGGTGGCTTTGAAATATGAATAGCGTGGTCAAAACTGTCAACCTGGGTAAGGAATACCCGCTGCCTGATGGGGTGCTGCGCGTCTTCCAAGGGATTGACTTTGAGGTCCAGAAAGGAGACTTGGTGGCGATCATGGGGATGTCCGGAGTGGGGAAGACGACCCTCTTGAACCTGCTGGGCGGCCTAGACAGGTCGAGTGAGGGGCTGATCCTGTTCGATGGGGAAGACCTGCGGACAAAGGATGAGAGAGAACTGGCTGAGATCAGGAACAAGAAAATAGGATTCGTGTTCCAGTTCTACCACCTTCTGCCCGAATTCACGACCCTGGAGAACATTGCTTTTCCCCTGTTGATCAAAGGCATAGAAAAGAAGGAAGCCCTGGATAGAGCCCTGGCGATGCTCCGCGAAGTGTTTTTAGAAAAAAAAGCACGGATCAAGCCGGGCCAGCTTTCGGGCGGAGAACAGCAGCGGGTGGCCATTGCCAGGGCACTTGTCAACGAGCCCAGGTTGCTGCTGGCCGATGAACCGACCGGAAACATGGATTGGAAGACCGGACAGGCGATTCTCGAACTGATTCGGGACCTTCACCAGAAAAAAGGCCTGTCCTCTGTTATCGTCACCCATAATGAAAAGGTCGCCCGCTTCTGCCATAAAGCTTATCTCATGGAAAGCGGCCGTTTGAAACTTTTACCCCGCCTCTGAGGTTTCAAATATTGAAGTCAAAAGAGAGTCAGAGGCTGAGCTGTGCTATTATCGAGAGTGCTGGTAAGGATGTTTTCCTTTTGGACCACCGTAACTAAACGATAAATCTGTTTTTACACACTTTCACTCTCATCTTATTGATAAAAAAGGAATAATATGGTATAAGGAGAGAGAAATGAAGAAAGTCGTTTTGCTCCTCATTTTCTCCTGCTTCCCTCTTCTTCTCATGGCCCAGGAGAGCATCGAGAAGATCGAGATCGTCGGCAATGACCGGGTTGCCCGGGAGACCGTTATCTATTACCTCTCCTCCAGAGAGGGGAATCCCTTCAGTGAAGAGATGTTGAGAAGAGACTTCAAAGTCCTGTGGGCAACCGGTTTTTTCTCTAACATTAAGATAGAACAGTTGGATGGGACGAACGGGAAGGTGGTCAGGATCACGGTCGAGGAGAACCCCATCATCAAGAGTATCACCTACAAGACCGGAAAAAAGATCAAAGAGAGTGATATCGTCGATAAACTCAAGGAGGAGAACGAGTATATGCTTCCCTATTCCCATTATGATCCTTACAAGATCCAGAAGATCCAGAAAATGATACAGGACCTGCTTTTTGAAAAAGGCCTGACCAACGGAAAGGTGGAGGTAAAGACCGACCAGAAAGGCCAGAATGAGTTCGAGCTCGTTTTTGATATTAACGAAGGCCCGAGGACAAAGGTGGGCGCTGTCGAGTTCGAAGGCAAATCCAAGATGCTGCCCAGTGCCCTCAGGGCTGCGATGAAAGAGAACAAGAAGCACGGCCTCATATCCTGGATCAGAGGCAAGGATGTCTATAAAGAGAACAAAATCAACGAGGATATGGAAGCTATCAAGGAGAAATTCAAGGAATTCGGATACATGGAGGCCACTGTCGGCGAGCCGAGGATCGAGGATGTCAAGAGGAGGTCCATTTTTCTCAGAAAAAAGAATATGAAGAAAATCGTCATCCCTGTCGATGCCGGCTATCTGTACAGGGTAGGCGAAGTGAAGGTCGAAGGAAACAAGATCATTGCTACCAAGTATCTGCGGCAGGCGATCAAATTTGGGGAAGACAACGTTTACAGCACCAAGGTCAGAGAAAAGAGCGTCAAGGATATACAAGAGATGTATGCAGACGCCGGCTACCTTTATGCGCAGGTCTTTCCGGTTGAAAACCTGGATCCCAAGAGAAAGCGGGTGAACGTTACCTTTAACGTCTTTGAAGGCGAGATGGTCTTCCTGAACAGACTCGATTTCAAAGGCAATACCTATACCAAAGATAAAGTCCTCAGGCGAGAATTGCTCCTCAAAGAAGGGGACCCTTTCCGGCTGTTCCTGTTTAAGAACAGCATACTCAGGCTGCAGCAGCTCGGACTGGTGGAGATGGAGGGGGAGCCGGATCTGAAAAATCTTCCTGACAATCCGGCTTTGATGGATGTGACGCTCAATGTGAGGGAGCTCCAGAGGAATAATATCCAGTTCACAGCCGGCTACAGCGGTTATGAAGGCACCTTTGTCGGTTTGAGCTATTCCACGGTGAATTTCTTGGGAGCCGGTGAGAACCTGAACCTGACGGTTCAACACGGAAAAAGAATCAGGAATTATATGTTCGGGTTTACTGAGCCCTATTTTCTCGATTTGCCGGTAAATCTGGGATTTAATATTTTTTCCCGTGATATCATCTATCCCACCCTGTTCAGGAGAAAAGGAAAGGGAGCTGATTTGATTTTCGGGGCCAGGGTGAAAGGGTATCTCAGGACAAACCTGACCTATTCCTATGAATATGTTGAGATTGAAATTCCGGATCTCGATTCCGGGGAGCAAGAGCAACCTGTTTCCATCTTCAATCCCTATTCTGCCTGGGCAGACAAGCCTTATGCCATAAGCAGCATCTCCCCGTCCATTTATCGTTCCACTGTCAACAGCCCCATCACTCCGACCAGCGGGACCCTTTACCTGGCATCATGTAAATTTGCCGGCGGGTTTTTAGGAGGGGATATCGACATGATTAAGCCCCGCTTGGAGTGGACTCTCTTCAATCCGTTGTGGCTGAACCATGTGCTGGGATTTCATATCGAATACCAGTTCATCAAACCCTTCGGAGGTTCGGACATCCCCGTTTGGGAGAAGTTTTTCCTGGGAGGAGAGAGGTCCATCAGGGGCTATAACATATACACTATCGGGCCTCGTGACGAGAACGGCTATATCATCGGAGGAGAGAAATCACTCGTTTTTAACGCTGAGTACATCATCCCCTTTGGACCCCAAGGCCCTGTTTACGCGATTCTTTTTTATGATATGGGGAATGCTCTGGACCGGAATCAAAAATTCGCTTTAAGCAACATGTTCACTTCAACAGGGCTGGAGTTGAGAATATTTGTTCCTGCTCTGCGTGTTCCCTTCAGGCTCATTTTCGCGTATAATAACCGCAGGATACGAGCAGATGATTCCAATTTCGCTGTCCGTTTTGCGATTGGAACCACATTCTAAAAAGACTTAGGACACATTTTACGAAACAAATTAAGGAGGCAAAAGATGAGGAGAAGCACAGGTCAAATTCTTTTACTTGCTCTTTGTGTTGCTGCTCTAGTCTCTCAAGGTCTCAGCCAGCAGGATATCAGGATAGGCGTCGTCAATTCCCTGCAGGTGCTCGAAAAATCCGCAGAGGGAAAGAGAATTGTGGCGCAGCTGGAGGAGAAAAATAAGAGCAATCAGCAAAAGCTGAATGATATGGATGATGAGATCCGTCAGCTGGAGACCAAGCTCAACACCCAGAGGCTTACCCTGACCGATGAGGCGCTCATGAACCTGTCCGCTGACATCGAGAGGAAAAGGACTGACCGGAAGCGGTATGCGGAAGATTCCTTCCGTGAATTCCAGCAATTGAGAGACAGACTCTTTAATAAACTCCAGAGTGAAGTGCGGCCGATCGTCGAACAGTTAGGCAAAGAGAAGAACCTTGAGATCGTTTTTGATTGGGCCAATAGCGGAGCCATCTACGTCAGCCCGAGCATTGACCTCACTGAAGAAGTCATCAAGAGATACGATGCCTCTAAAGCTCCGGCAAAGAAATAAAGAGTTGCTCGATATAGAAAAAATCCTCAAGCTCCTTCCTCACCGCTACCCCTTTTTGCTGGTCGACAGGGTACTCAGCATCGAAGAGAAGTCCCTGGTTGCCGTTAAGAATGTCACCTATAATGAGCCATTTTTCCAGGGGCATTTTCCCGGGCAAAAGGTTATGCCCGGTGTGCTGATTGTTGAATCCATGGCCCAGGCAGGGGCAATCCTCCTCTACAATTCGTTGCCTGAGCCGGAAAAGGTTCTCGTTTTTATGAGCGCGCTGAATAACGCCAAATTCAGAAAGCCCGTTGTCCCGGGTGACCAGCTGAGGCTGGAGGTCGAGATGCTCAGGCTCAAGAAACGATTTTGTCACATGGCAGGTAAAGCCTTAGTGGATGGGGAAGTCGTGGCTGAGGCCGAAGTCCTGGCCTCGCTCATATATCTTGAGGAGTGGAATGAGCAAGAATGAAGTCTTTATCCATCCCACCGCAACTGTCCACCCCAAGGCTCGCTTGGATTCAGGAAACTGGATAGGCCCCTATTCTTACATCGGGGGAAAAGTTACCGTCGGAAAAAATACGAAGCTGGATGCCCATGTCTACATCGATGGTTTGGCTGAGATCGGAGAAAACTGCCGCTTTTCTGCTTTTTCCTCGGTCGGGACAGAGCCCCAGGACATCGGCTACAAAGGAGAAGAGACTCTGGTCAAAATAGGAGACAGGAACATATTCCGGGAGTTCGTAACCATCAACAGAGGCACGGTTAAGGGAGGGGGGCAAACTGTCATCGGGAATGATAATTATTTCATGGCTTACTCCCATGTTGGTCATGACTCCCATGTTGGGAATGAAACCATTTTTATTAACGCGGCCACGCTGGCCGGGCATGTTACTGTCCACGACTTTGCTCAGGTTGGCGCTTTCAGCGCGGTTCATCAGTTCTGCCGGGTGGGCAAGTACGCCTTCATCGGCGGATATTCTGTGATCACCCAGGATGTCCTTCCTTTCTGCCGGGTAGCCGGAGCCCGGCCGGTTCATATCTATGGTCTGAATGCCATCGGATTGAGGCGGAGAGGGTTTGACCGGAAGAGACTCAAGGATCTGCGGGAAATGTTTCGGATCATTTTTTATTCTGAACTGAATACATCTCAGGCGCTGGAGAAAATCGAGAAAGACGTTCCTTCCAGTGAGGACAGGAATGAGATCACTCGTTTTATCCGAACCTCTGAGAGAGGTATCATAAAAAAGACCGGCGAGAGATGGGAAGAAGAATCGGGATAATCGCAGGCTCGGGGGAATTCCCGTCCTTGGTCCTCGAAGAGGCCCGGAAGCAGGGATATTCTCCGGTGGTGGCTGGAATCCGCGGAGAGGCCGGGGCCTCACTCAAGGCAAAGGCCGGCGCCTTTGAATGGATCGATGTCGGCGGCCTGGAGCATCTGCTCTCTTATTTCAGGGATAATGACGTCAAAGAGGCCGTTTTTGCCGGAAAGGTCGATCCCCGGAACATCTACGGCAAAGAAAAATTCGACAAGACTTCGCTCAGCGTACTGGCCCGGGTTCAAGAGAGAAGTCCCGCGGCAGTGATCAAAGCCATTATTGATTTTATGGCTGAAGAGGGCGTTCAAATCTTGGATCCAAGTCTGTTCATCGCCTCCTTTTACTGTGAGGCAGGCCTTTTGACCGAAACAAAGCTTTCGCCTGCGCTCGAGGAGGATGTGGCTTTTGGCTGGAGAATCGCCAGGAACATCGCTGACCTGGATGTCGGGCAGACCGTGATCGTCAAGGACAGGACGGTTGTGGCTGTCGAAGGCATCGAGGGCACGGATGAAGCTATCAAGAGAGGTGGCCGGCTGGCAGGCGAGGGCACGGTAGTGGTCAAAGTCAGCCGGACTTCCCAGGATCCGAGGGTGGATTTGCCCGCTGTGGGTCTGACCACCATAGAGAGCCTGATTCAATCCCGGAGCAGAGCCCTCTGTCTCGAGGCGCAAAAGATACCCTTTTTTCAAAAAAAAGAAGCCATATCCCTGGCTGACGCGAATATGATTTCAATAGTTGCAAAAAAATCGTAGAATACGGAAAATAGAGTGACACCTTTCGATTTCAGGTAAAAAAGATAAAAATGGATAAGGTACGGATCGGGATCATCGGAGTCGGGTATCTGGGAACCCAGCATGCCAGAATCCTTTCCTATCTGGAGGAAGCTGAGCTCAAGGGCGTGGCCGACATCGACTTCAAAAAGGCGGTCGAGATAGGCAACCGTCACGGCGTGGAGTACTTCGAGAACTTTGAGGATATGCTGGATGAGATAGATGCCGCCATCGTCGCCACTCCCACATCCGAGCATTTCTCCATTTCTATGCGTTTGCTCAACGAGGGCAAGTCTGTGCTCGTGGAGAAGCCCATCACCGAGACTGTCGAACAGGCTGAGCAGCTGGTAGCCAAGGCGAAAAAAAGCGGAGCGATCCTTCAAGTCGGTCATCTGGAAAGGTTCAATCCCGCTGTGGAAGCCATCGAAAACGTGATTTCCGAGCCGAAGTTCATTGAAGTCCAGAGACTGGGCTCGTTCTCGGCCCGTTCGCTGGACATTGATGTGGTGCTTGACCTGATGATCCATGACCTGGACATCATCCTGGCCTTGATCAAGGATGAGGTGAAGGTCATCCGGTCATCAGGAATCCATGTCCTGTCCGAGAAGATCGATATCGCCAACGCCCGCTTGGAGTTCAAATCAGGATGTGTGGCAACGCTCACCGCCAGCCGGGTTCATCAAGGGAAGGTGAGGAAGCTGCGCATATTCGAGCCGACCTCCTGTTACTCGGTGGACTATATCAACCAGGAAGTCAAGATTTTCCCGTTGAACGGGAAACAGACAGACATAAAGAGCCTGAAGATAGAGAAAGAAGAGCCCCTGAAAAAAGAACTCAAGAATTTTTTCCAGTGCATCAGAGAGGGAAAGACGAAGAAGGTCAGCGGTGAAGAGGCTCTGCGGGCTTTGAGGCTAGCCTACAACGTCCTGAGAGAAGCAGAAGCCTGATAAAGGGACCCGCAGCTGGTTCCTCTCCCTTCGAGCCAAGACCCCCCCACCCGCCTCCATGGGCTCCTAATGGAGAGGAACCGTTAACGGGAATGAAAAAGGACAGCCCCAGAAAAACAGCCTGTTTCCTTTTCCCCAGATTGATTCCTAATTTTTTCGGGCATAGATGAGCTTGTACATGGCTGGAACGACAACAAGCGTCAAGACTGTGGCAAAGGACAGCCCGAAGATGATGGTCATAACCAGGGGATTCCAGAAAGCGGCGCTGTCTCCACCAAAGTAGAACTGGGGATTCAACTCGCTGAAGAGTGTCAGGAAGTTGATGTTTATTCCGACGGCGAGAGGCAGAAGCCCCAGGATGGTGGACAGCGCTGTTAAGATGACAGGGGTCAAACGCGTAGCCCCGGCACGGATAATGGCCTCAGATTTATCCATGCCGCTGTCTATCAACTTATCCGTGTAATCGATGATGATGATTCCGTTCTTGACCACGATTCCGGCAACAGCAATCACTCCCATGCCTGTCATAATGACAGAAATATCCAGGCCAAAAATGGCGAAGCCGAGAAAGACTCCTGTCAAGCTGAATACGATCTGAAGTATGATGATCAGCGGCTTGGACAGCGAATTGAACTGTGCCACAAGAATGACCAGGATCAGAGCCGTAGCGATGAAAAGGGCTTTGATTATGAAATTGCCGACCTCGGCCTGCATATCCTGTTCGCCGGTGAATTTAATCGCGTAGCCCTGTTTCAATTCAAACCGGGGAAGCCGTCTGCTGATCTGGCGAATAATCTCGTTAGCGTTGTAACCGAAGAGCACATTGGAGGAAAGAGTGATGACCCTTTGGTTGTCCAACCTGGTGATGCCGCCGTAGCTTGTCTGATTCGTCACGCGGGCAAAGGAAGAGATCGGGATTCTTTTCGGTCCCCCGTTCCCGCCGGGTGTCATGACCTTCTGGCTGAGCAGGACATCGATGTCATTCCGGTATTTCTCGTCCAGCCGGACCATAACCGGATATTCCTCCTCTCCCTCTTTGAATGCCGAAACCTCTGTCCCGTAGATGGCGGTGCGCAGGAGCATCCCCACCTGGGCTGTGGTGACACCCAGCCGGTTTGCCTTGTCTCTGTCAATATGGAGGATGAGTTCCGGCTTACTGACCTCCATGCTGGACTTCAGTTCTTCAATACCTCGGATGTTCAATGAATCGATGAATTCTTCCAGCCTGGAGGAGATGTCGACCAGTTCCTCGATATCATCTCCTCTGATCTCTACGTTGATCGGCATGCCGGTGGGAGGACCCATCATTTCCCGGTCAATACGGATTTTGGCTCCCGCTATTCCGGTCAATTCTTCACGCAGCTTGCTCAGGTACTCCCGGGTGGATATCCCGGTCCTGTATTTGTATTCCACAAAGGAGATGGCTATCCTGGCCAGCTTATCCTGGGTGAATCGTTCGAATATCCCGCTTCCCGCATTCGCAGCCACGTTGGAGACTACGGATTCCACGTCAGGATTGTCACGGCCGATAACCTTGAAGACCTTGTCCTCGACCTGTTTGCAGATATCGTTTGTCACATCGATATGCGTGCCTTCGGGCATGGTGATATATACGTACAGGCTGTTCGGGTCTCCGCCAGGGAAAAACACGACCTTCGGCAGTCGAAGTCCCAGAAGTATAAAAGAAAAGAAGAGAAGAACAACGATCCCCACAACAACGCCATACGGGCGCCTTCCCTTGAGGACAAAATTCAGAGTTTTTCGGTAAGCGTTCATCACCCTGGGAAGGACATGTCTCTGGAATTGGACGATCAGGAAGTG
>SMTZ1_10000714_pt1 | contig 31818 bp, 28 predicted proteins | sample DeeMarSWOR136_30_FD_25667 | JGI IMG/M metagenome (IMG submission 25667) | reverse complement strand
GGTTTTGTCATTTGAGCCTCCCTCTCACGTTTCCTCAGATGGCACGCTTTAGCGCGCTATGCAGCCGAACTCTTGTATGCTGCCACCATCTCCATGAAGGTGTCGATGCGGTTCTTGGTCTCTTCTTCAGAGTAGGTATCGACGTCGACGATATCGCTCTCCATGAACATAACGGGCATCTTGGGATAGTAGTCACGTATCACATTTCTCACCAGGATCTGGCCCATGGTGGAAGCCCGGCAGGAGCGCGTGACGTGCATCACCACGCCATCTATGCTGAAATCTCTTATCCGCTCCAAGTGTGCTTGGGCGAGCGGCGGGACACCGCCGGCCTGCTTGCCCCTGCTCTGCAGTGCGCTGTTTCGCTCGAAAGCTCTGAGCGCGATGAGCTCCACGGGGTCGGTTACATCAGGCGGTATCTCGAAGGGCTCGGGGATCATGTAAGCTGTCTCGGCGGCAAAAACCGCGCCGAAGTTCAGGAAATAGTCGAGGATATACATGCTGTGCCAGGGCGGTATCCCCACGCCCCAGAGCAGGCGATACTTCTCGTCTTCGATTGCCCCTATCATGTTATCCACCCGCTCCTTGAGCTCATCGTAGAGCCCCTTGTAGAACTCCAGTGTGAAATCATCGGTGAGCATCATGTGATGCGGGACGAACAGGACGAAGTGATCCTGCGTTGACATCGGGCACGGGATAGCCTTTCTCAGCTCGTAGGCCTGCTGCCACCACCACCGTGTCTCCTCCACCTGCCTGATTATCGCCATCAGGCGGTCGTAGTCCATCTTCCTGCCTGTCTGCTCTTCGAGGAAGGCGATGAGCCCCCTCAGTTCCTCTGCCATGTAGCGGACGCTGTGCTCCCTGATGGCATCCATATCGGCATCGCTGGGGGGCATGAGTACCTCGATGTTATAGACAGGGGCATCTGTATAGCGACCCAGCGCCTGGTACCATTTCCAGCGCGGGTCACAGCCCATGGTGCAGCCGAGGAGCATGTCAGGATCGGGCATGCCGCCGTCGGGAGCGTCGGGGGGCATCTCCCCCAGCTCGTGACGCAGGGCGTCGAAACCGATGCCCACCTGTGCATAGCCGCAGAGAAGGTCGGAGTAACCCTCAGCCCGTGCCTTATCCATATATTGCTCGGCCTCTCTTTTAACTGCGCAAAGGCCGGCGTAGTTCTCGGTATAGACCTGGACGATGTCCATGGCCTCTAAAATCTCTTCGTAGTTACACATGACCATGCAGTATGCTATTTTACGTTTCTCCTCCTTGGCCTGCTGCGCCTTTTGGTACATGCGCTTAACTACGGTGCGTATCTTCCCCGCCGATTCGGTGGATTTCCTGGAGCTGGTCTTCTCTCTAGCCTCTTGTGTCATAATCCCTACTCCTGTGCTCTTGCCTCTATCGTTTCCAGAAAGGCCTCGATCCTAGTCTTCCACTGTCCAAGCGGAGGTTTGATATAGTCGTCTTCAAGATGGAGCACTGGCAACTCCATGATTTCTAGGTGTTCCTGAAGCTCAGGGCCATCGAGTTGGTAGGTATCGCAGAAACGGATGGTGTAGAACAGGACGCCCTGTACGTTCCAATCGCGGATGTAATCATCAAGGTAGCTGAAGCGCTGGTCGAGCTTGCCCGGGCGGAAGGTGCAGGGGCAGGTGATACCACCTAGGTAACGTTCTGCCAGCGCTGTTAATGCATCCTTGGTCGTGTCCACATCCTTCCAGAAGGCGCGGCTGCCGGTGCAGAGGTCGTCCATGACAACGCTAGCACCGGAATCCTCCGCTAGGCGGACCATGGCCACGTCGTCTATCTCGCTGCCCACAACGATGAGGCGCGGCCTGGAATCGGAGCCGGGGCTGCGGCTGCGCACCTCAGCGATAACCCCCTCAAGAAGTTCGTTGAATTCCTGGACAGGTATAGTCATACCCGCCACTAACACCTGAATACTCTCGGTGCCTGAGAGAAGCGGCGGGGCCGGTTTTCTCAGTTCGTACAGCTCCCGCAGGAGAGCGCGGCTGCGGTTGTGAAGCTCAATGGCCTCCGCCAGTTTCTCTTTGGAGATAGGTCGCCCGACAAAGCTCTCTAGGCTTTGCTGGAATAATTCCAGTTCCTTGCGGAAGTATTCGAAGGATGCCTCATGGGTCATATGGGGAACAGTGATGCAATAGGTATAGGGCGGATTGAGGTGGTATTTCCAGATATCGTGCAGGCGGTGCATGGCGTCGCAGGTATGGGGGATGACCATGCCGGAGAGGAAATCGTACTCACCGCCCAGCGCGAGGTCGAAGCAACTGCGCACGTAGGGACAGACGATGGTTTCCAGGTACTGGTCTACCTGCTTCAGGGGCTTGCCCACTCCGCCCTGGATACGGTACGGCACAAGGTCGAGAGCGGTCAGGAACTCAACGGGGGTATAAGCACAGAAATAGCCTATAACCTTCTTGCCTTCGTTTGCCAGTTCCCTCACCCTCGCCACCCTATTCTCATATAAATTCTGCGCCTTTGTCAGCGCTCCCTCAGCTTTATCAGTCACAAATCATCCTCGCGGTCTGCGGTTTCTATAGAGGGGCACGGCTTGTCGTGCCCCTACAATTATACCTTAGGTCGGATGGTGTTGCCACATCCGTGGCAATGAATTCCGCTAGGGGTAGAACAGCTTTTGGGCTTCCTTCTTAAGCTCAGCCCGGAAGTCGGGATGGGCAATGGCGATGAGATCGTTAGCCCTCTCGCGGTGGCTCTTTCCTGCCAAGCTGGCTATGCCGTACTCCGTGACCACGTAGTCAGCGAACTGGCGGGGTATAGTAGCCAGGGAACCCTCGGGCAGCTGGGGAACGATGGTAGAACTGCCGCCGAAGGCAAGGGAGCGCAGCATGCTGATGGCGCGTCCACCCCGTGACATAAAAGCGCCCAAGTGGAAGTCGAGCTGTCCCCCGGGTCCGTTAATCATGCGGGGGCCGAACTGGGTCTCGCAGGTTATCTGGCCGGTGAAATCGACCTGGAGGACGCTATTGATAGCGACCATGTTATCATTCTGGGCGATAACCGTGGGGTTGTGCACGTATTCACAGTCGTACATTTCTACGAGGGGGTTATCGCTCATCCAGAGGTATCCGTCCCAGCCGGCGCCGTCCAGCGCGGAATAGATTGCCTTGCCCCGGTGGAGGGTCTTTCTCTTCCCGTTGAATATCCCCTGCTCAATCAATTCATGCTGACCCCAGGCGGTCATCTCGGAGTGAACACCGAGGTCTTGGAAACCATCGAAGAGCCCAACCCGCGGCAGCCATGTGGTCGGCCTGCCGGCGCCGATCTCAATAGTATCGCCATCTCTGATAAGCTCCCTCACATATCCAGCCATGACCTCGGCCTCGGGATAAGGGTCTTCGAGCCCCATAACCCCGGTGAAGAAATCGGGGCTCAGTATATCCATAAGCGGGCCCATGAGATTATATCCCCTCGCCATATATTCCGGCTCATGCTTGTTTGCCTTGGTGAGAACGTCTATCCAGACCTGGTGCTTGCTTTCATCCTTGACGGTGGTCAGGATGAGCTCTCTTAGCTGCTCGTCGGTCACCCGGGGGGTCGGCGCCTCGACAAAGTAATCTATCTCCGATACATGGATGAGGTTATTGCCGCGGTAAGGATAGACCATGTTCTCATCGACCTCGGCGATGACGGTCTTGGCTCTCTGGGCATAGCTTTTTTTATTCCACAGATGGGGCCCAAAGCTACAGAACCCGTTCTTATCCGGCGGGGCGACGTTTGTCATAAAAACGTCGATGTCGCTCTTCCAGTTCCTGCGCCCTTCGTCGATAAGCTTGGGCCGCAGCGACATAAGACATGGTATGAAGGAAGTTACTTTGGCATCGTGCGATGGGCGACCCATCGGCCCCAGGAAGTTAATGGCGCCGACGAAGAAATGTTCCTCCCAGCCGGGCTGGAGCCAGCCGGGGTCAACCGAGGGGGCGTTGATCTCGAGGTACACGTTTTTCAGTTCGTCCTTGCGCTTGCCCAGTGCCAGGGGTACCTGCGTAGGATGCGCGAAGGGTAAAGCAACCCGGTCGCCTGACTTGACGACCTTTGCTGCATCCTCAGCCGATACCAGCTTCCTCTTGTAGTCGTCCTGCCAGTCCCCCCGGTACTCCTTGTCTTCTGTAATATGTGGGAACCTCATAGCTTACCCCTTCGTATATTCTCTTTGGTTTCACGCTAATAGTAAAATAGGTGAGTGGACGGATGGATTGTCACTGCGTTAGCGCTGTTTCATTGCTGGTGTTGTACGTTTTATAGCATTTCAGGCGTGTTGTCAAGGAATGACACAGGCTCTTGGAAAGGTGATATAATTCGCCTGTACCGCTTTCGTACTTGCTGCTGGACTTCATGGAAAGTATAGATATTTTTAGTCTTTCCTGGGTGGGGGTATTCTTTGCGGTCGTCTTCGCCTTTTTCATTCGAGGGGTGGTGGGATTTGGCAACGCGCTCGTCCTGGCGCCGATACTGATCCTGATTGTGAGCCCCAAGCCCGTGGTGGTTATCAATATTCTCCTCGGTATGGTTTCCCACGCCGTGCTGCTGATTTATGCCTTCCGCAGTATTAATGTTAGGATTGTTATTATCATGGCGGTTTGCTGCCTGGTGGGTATTCCACTGGGCACCTGGATAATAAAAGTGATTGCCTCTTCGGACCTGAAGGTGCTTATCGGCGGACTTACAGTATTCTTTGCAATATTGATCATGCTGGGCCTGACGCCAGCGTTCAGGAGAGAGCGCCTTGCTTCTGGCATTTCCGGATTCTTGAGCGGGATTCTACTAAGCGCAACCAGCCTGGGCGGGCCACCGGCGGTGCTCTTCATGCACAACCAGAACTGGAGCAAGGAGATGGTGCACTCCAGCCTCGCGGTGTACTTTTTCTTCGCCTGCTTGTTTGCGCTTATTGCCCTAGCGGTATCGGGCGTGGTGGATGCGAAGACGGTTGTGACCGCGGCATCCTTTTTACCGGCGATGCTCATTGGCCTCGCTCTGGGGATGATGGCATTTTTCAGGATACATCCTCAGTTCTTTCGACGCCTGTCCATAGCTGTTGTCATCGTGACGGGCATTCTGGGTATCCTCTCAGGGCTGGGGGTGCTTTCCTAGACCCGCTTACTGTGAGGAGATTGCTACGCTTGGCTCGCAATAACGTGGGAGAAGCGCCCTATGCCAAGCCTTTGCTGCTGTAGTAGACGGCGTATCCTCCCACAATCATCGTCAGTTCGATTTCATCCAGCTCTATACCTAAGCCGGAGGCATAGTCTGCAATCCTGCGGCTCATCTCGTCTGGCGTCGCACCTTCTTTCATCGCCTGGAGCATGATGTCGCCGAAGGCGGTGGTATTCTCGATAGCTTGAGAAATGAGCCTGTCTGGCTCATGTACCACCTCGCCGTGTGAGAAAAAGAGTGATCGAGCATCCAGTTGCTTAAGCTTCTCCATTGTCTCAAGATAGAGTTCCTGGTCGAAGCTCGGTGGGGCGACGGTGGGTATCAGTACCGGCTCTACGCCTCGTCCCGGCAGACCGATAGCCTCTCCGCAGAATAAACCGCGTATGCTGCGGTCGAAGATAACCATGTGGTGGGGCGCATGGCCAGGCGCGTAGATAATCTGGAGCTCCCTGCTATCGACCGTTATTATTTCGCCGTCGTCGGGCACTTTTACCTGCGATTCGGGGATGGGGAGGATGGGGCCGAGGTTGTCTTCGTAGCCGGGACCCCAGACCATTTTGGTGCTTTCGATGAGGCTGGAGGGGTCTATCATATGCTTCGCCCCCCGGGGGTGGGCTATAACTTTGGCACGGGGGAAAAGACGGGCCAGATCTCCCGAGCCTCCGGCATGGTCGACGTGGATGTGGGTGGGGATGATATACGCTAGGTCATCCATCCCCAGTTGAGCCATCGCCTCACGTATGGCGGGAACAGCGGAGGCCGGTCCTGGCTCTATCAAGACTCCATCAGGTTCACGGATGAGGTAGGCGGAGAAGACGGTAACCACTCCTCGAACCGGTAGCTCGACCCAGAATACGTTGTCGGCTACTTCCTTGACCTGTGACAGGCAGAATCCTCCATTGCTTGATGGTGTTTCCGGGGTATTGCAAGCACTGAGCCTTCTAGATGTGGAACGCCTCTCTTGTCGCCTTCTCCCACTCCGCGATGGGGTGGAGGGATCTCGCCTCCTTGATCTGGTTGAACACGGGAAGCCCGGCTTTCTGCTCGGCGTCCCATTCTCTGGCGAAGGCGCCTGAACGGATATCCTCCAGCACTTCCTTCATGGTCTCGGCTATCTGGGGAATCATGTAGCGCACGGAGCGGGTCATGGAGCCGTACTGGGAGGTATGTGAGTGAAGGTCCATCTGCGGGAAGAATCCCAACTCCACTATCTTCTCCATGGAGTAGGCGAACTCTCCGGACAGTATCAATTCAATCATCACCGCCTCTACGGGGTAGCCGGCATCGATCATCGTCTGTATCGATGCCAGCAGAACCTGGCCGAAGGCAGGGCCGAAGCCCTGTTCCGTGAAGAGGTCGAGTTCTGCCTCCTGGGCGAAGGTGAGCTCCATAACGCCGCTTTTGGTAGAGCCGATACCTCTGGCGATAGCAAGGGTGGTATTGAGTGCATTGCCGGTGGCATCCTGCTCGACGCCGATGAAGCTGGGGAAGCCTTGGCCTTCTTGATACCGCTGGCGCACGCCGGCGCCTATCATTCGCGGCGCTACCATGACGACGTCCATACCCTGCGGCGGCTCGATGAACTTGAACGCCACGTTGTAGCCGGAGGCGAAGCAGATGGCATCACCCGGGGAGAGCCCGGGCAGAACCTCGCTCTTAAAAACATCGGGCATGATTTCGTCGGGTATGAGCATAAGGATGACCTGCGCTCTGGCCGCTGCCTTATTGATGGGAACCGCCTCGAACCCATCGTCTATAGCCTGCTGTCGCGTCTCATCAGCGCGTACCCCGATGATAACATCCAGCCCGCTGTCCCTCAGGTTGAGGGCTTGAGCGCAGCCCTGATTGCCGTAGCCGATGACGCCGATGGTCTTGCCCTTGAGAATGTCCAGCGAAGCGTCCTTGTCGTAGTACATCTTTGCCATTATCTCAAACCTCCTCACTCAATATTCTTCTATGCTACGGGAGCAGCTTCAACAGGTTTCCGGAGAATATCTTCTCCCTGTCACTTTCTGATATGGGTAGGTCGCGGGTCCACTGCAGAATAGGCTCGTAGCTGTGGCCCTCCTTGCACCTCAGGCTTACCGGCCCATCGGAGCCGAAGATGACCTTATCCGGCCCCAGAGCCTTAACCGCCTTTCGCGCTATGGAGGCATTCAGGTAAGAGCCGGAGATATCCACGAAGCAGTTTTTCTCCTCCTTGACCCTGCCCCAGACCTTGCCGAAGAAGGGGATCGCGGCGTGGGCCAGGATTAGCTTCAGCCTAGGGCATTTCTCTAGCAGCCCCTGGAAGTTGCCGGTCTGTGGACCTCCCCCGAGGTGCATTAGAATAGGCAGTCCTTTCTCCTCGCACCGCCGGGCGATGGGGATAAGGTCCGAGGAAGGATCAAATCGGTGCCACCAGGCGTGGCACTTAACGCCGACCATCCCCTGCTCCTCTATACCCTTCTCGAAGGTCTCCATGGCGTCTTCAAGTTTTGGGTTAACGATCACGAAGCCGATGAAGCGGTCTGGGTACTTGGATATAACGTGGCTGACGCTGTCGTTGTCCGGGTCTTGGATAATCTGTATATTTTTACCGCCGCTGGTGATAGCCCCTTTCTTGATGATGGACTCGTAGATTCTCTTCCCGAAGGGGTGAAGGGGTGAGGTAAGCAGGAATCTCAATATAGCAATCTGCCAGTCCGGTGTCGGCGGGATATAGCTATTTAAGCTGGCCAGCAGAACAACCTTGCTGATACCTGATGCATCCATAAGCCGGATATAATCCTCAGCCGTGATCTCATCAAGGTCGAGATGGGCGTGTCCATCTATAATCATAGATACCGCCTCGTGGTTCAATCACTTGGAGACATGCGGGGGAAATGGCATGACTCTATCAGCGAAGAGGCCGGGTGTATTTCTGGACAGCCCGGCCTCTTCGCTACTAAATGATAATCTTGATACGATGATACGTGGCTCTACTTCTTACCGATTCTGAACATCTTAGTGCCGCATGTCGGGCACACACCCTGGGTCGCCGGCTTCTTATTCTTCATGGTTATTGGCCTGGGGTCCTTCATCTCCTTCTTGGCGCGGCACTTCACACAGTAGGCTTGCATCGGCTCACCTCCTTTTTTGATGTATGGAGCATAGTACATTCAGTACCGAAATGTCAACAGTTTTAGCACGTTATTTTGTAACACGCTGCTTACCTGTGCTACAATTTGCGGGAATGTACCCGGTAATTTCTTCATTAAACGAGCGTGAGGCGATGAGAATTGATAGTAGATAGGCACTGGTTTCAACTCGCTGTCGATGAAGCTCTTCAGGCGCTGAGTTCGGGTCGCTCCGGTCTCACCGAGGAGGCGGTGCAGGACCGATTGCTGCGATACGGTCCTAACGAGTTACCGGGAAGAAAGAAGCCCCCACCCATCGTCGCCTTTACAAGACAGTTTCTCAGCCCACTCATCTACGTGCTCCTCGTGGCGGTCGTTATCTCCTTGGTAGTTGAGCACTACCTGGATGCTGGTGTCATAGCGGGGGTGCTCCTGCTCAATGCCATCATCGGCTATATCCAGGAGGCGAGGGCTGAGGAAGCTATGGAGGCACTGCTGCAGATGGCGGCGCCCCGGGCAAAGGTGAGGCGGGAAGGTACAGTACGCTTCATCCCTTCAAGGGAGACCGTCCCCGGAGATATCGCGATTCTGGAGGCTGGGGACAGGGTACCTGCCGATGCCCGAATTATTGAAGCCAGCAACCTGAAGGTCAATGAGGCAGCTCTCACCGGCGAGTCGGTAGCCGCTGAGAAGCACACCAAGGCCATCCGCGAGGACGTTACCCTAGCCGAGCGGAAGAACATGCTGCATATGGGAACCATCGTGAGCTATGGCAGGGCCACTGCTGTTGTCGTGGCCACGGGAACGTCTACCGAGATGGGTAAAATCGCCCAGGCGATTAAGGAGGTGGAGCCGGAGAAGACCCCGCTTCAGAAGAGCATCAGCAAGCTGAGCAAGTATCTGGTCGGTTTGTTTCTGGCAATTTGTACCCTGCTGGTTATAGTGGGGGTGGTCAAGGGACTGGAATGGCTGGATATATTTCTCGTAGCTGTGGCTGCCGCAGTCTCTGCTATCCCTGAAGGCCTGCCGGCGGTGGTTACGGTCGTCCTCGCCTTGGGAATGCGGACAATGGCCCGGCGCAATGCCATAATACGCAGGCTGGTGGCTGTGGAGACGCTGGGGGCAGCCACCGTGATCTGCGCGGATAAGACTGGAACCCTGACCCTCAATGAGATGACGGTGCGTAAGCTAGTCACTGGCGGCAGGACCATAGAAGTCACCGGTGAAGGCTACGAGCCAGCGGGTGAGTTCCGCCACGATGGACAGTTGCTACGACCCGTTATAGACCCGTCATTGATGATACTGCTGAGGATAGGCGCTCTCTGTAATGACGCGCTGCTTTCCACCGGGGAGGAATGCTGCAGCATCCTTGGTGACCCCACCGAGGGGGCGCTTCTGGTAGCCGCTGCCAAGGCAGGCGTGGACAGGGAGAGTCTGGGAGAGACCTTCCCTCGCCTTGACGAACTCCCCTTCCAGAGCGAGAAACAGTACATGGCTACACTGCATCCATATGACGGCGGGCGGGTTGCGTATGTGAAGGGTGCCCCCGAGAGGATTCTCTCTATGAGTGGATATGTTCTGAAGGACGGTCAGGTTGTGCCTCTGCTGGCGGGTGACTCCCGGAGTATTGAGGAGGAGAACCTGGCGCTGGCTGCGGAGGCTATGCGGGTTATCGCCCTCGCCTATGTCGAGTTGCCCCCGGAGACCGGGGAGCTGGAGGAGGTTGACCTGAGGGGGAATCTCGTTTTCGTAGGGCTGGCGGGAATGGACGACCCACCCCGGCCAGAAGCTATAGAGGCTGTTTCTCTGTGTAAGGGAGCCGGCATAAAGGTGGTCATGATTACAGGCGACAACAGGGTGACTGCAGAGTCTGTAGCCCGGCAGCTCGGGATGCCACCGGGGAGGTCGGTGACCAGCGCTGAGCTGGTAGAGATGGGGGATGAGGAGCTGGCCAGTCAGGTGGAGGATATCTCCATATTCGCCAGGGTGGAGCCTCTGCATAAGCTGAGGATTGTCAACGCGTTGAAAAAACGCGGGCATGTCGTTGCCATGACTGGTGATGGGGTAAACGATGCGCCTGCGCTGAAGACAGCCTATATTGGCATCGCCATGGGCATCAAGGGTACTGATGTGGCCAAGGAGGCGTCTGATATGGTGCTGGCCGATGATAACTTCGCCTCGATTGTGGCTGCTGTGGATGAGGGCAGGGTCATATTCAACAAACTGCGTAACGTCATCTTCTTCCTGCTCAGCACCAACGTTGGCGAACTGCTCGCCTTCCTGCTTTCCCTTATCTTCGTGGGGCAAGCGCCGCTGCTGGCAGTGCAGATAATATGGGTCAACCTGGTCACGGACGCAGCGGTGGGATTACCCCTCGGGCTGGAGCCCAAGATTGGTGACGAGTTGAAGCAGCCGCCCCGTCACCCCGAAGTGGGGCTCATCTACCCCGGCCTCCTCCTCCGGGTGGCTTTTTTGGCGCTGATGATGAGCGTGGGGGTATTCGCTATATTCAACTGGTATTATGACAGGGTAAGCCTTGATGAGGCACGCACCATGGCCTTCTGCACTCTAGTAGCCTTCGAATGGTTTCGAGCCTTCAATGCCCGCTCCGACGAGCATACCGCTCTCAAGCTGGGCCTCTTCCGCAACCGCTACCTGATAGCATCCATAGGTCTGGCAGCTTTACTCCAGGTGGCTGTAGTCTACGCCCCCTTCATGCAGGCGGCGTTCCACACTGAGCCTTTGGACATTTCCCAGTGGGGCATAGTCATCGGCGTCGCTGGCTCTCTTTTCTTCATTGAAGAGGTGCGAAAAGTGATTGCCCCCAGGCTTTTCAGTCTGGGCAAGTGGTTCCCTGCCAGGGCAAGCGTGAAGTCATAAGTTGTAATCTCTGAACTAGCTAGTACCCTTGTGCCCTCGGCGAGGTTGAAAAATGCCCATAAAGCCTATGGTCGGACTGGTGGCTGCTGTGCTACTGTTTACTTAGAGGTAGCGGCGTGCATGGTACTTGGGCAGGGAAGGTAAGAAGTGATGTATTTACAGGTAGACATTTACATATGTGATGATCAGCACATCCACTTGGTCTTAAGAGGGCAGGCTGAAGGGGCTTGTATTTTCAATGATTTCGATACCTTTGCCAGGTTTATCGAGGCCTGTGGTGAGTTCGTGAAAAGCAATGCGCTGATACCTCAGGCTTTCCTGGATGCTTTCAGGGATGAGGGCAATAAGTAGTGGTGGCTTGGCTTAGACAGCTGTCACTGCCTGCGACAGTCTTAGCTACATAAAACAAAGAGTTCCCGGTTTACCGGGAACTCTTTATATAGTTACATCTTGGCCTGGAGCATGGGGCTTCAGGCATTTAGCAGAATCTTGACTGCATCGATTCGGCTTACTGACCGCCCTGGTATTTGAAGGAGACCCTGACCTTTGCGCGGTAGCTGAGAATCTTACCGTCTTCGAGCTGCATATCCAGCTCCTGTATCTCAGCGATACGAAGGTCTCGAAGGCTCTTCGCGGCCTGTGTCACAGCAGCCGCAGCAGCCTTCTCCCACGAATCTTTGCTGGTTCCGACCAGCGTGATTACCTTGTAGACACTGTCTGGCATTTCCCTCTCCTTTCACCCCGGCGGACTCATCGGTTCCGCGGGCCACTTTGTGATGGCTTACGTATCTTACAGGATGCAGTCTGCATGTGTCAAGTGTATGACAGTTACCTTTTCCTCCATTTTTACGTGGATTGATTATACTTGTGGTGCGACAGCAGTAGCTGGTATCTAAACGAGGCGAAATTTGATATACTAGATGCCGTTTTTGGTGAGTCCTTGAGTCTCGTTCATGGTGAGCCTTTCGGCTCTACTCAGGGCAGGCCTGTCGAACCATTAACGGTATCATAAAAAACCCGAGCCTATGAAAACGCTGCTGATAAACCCGCCATACGCCTTTTCGGAAGTCCCAATAATGCCACTGGGGCCAGCCTACATCGCTGCAGTTCTTGAAGCACGTGGCTATGAAGTGCAGGTGCTGGACCTGCTGGTGTCGAAGTATTCAAGGGATAAAATAAGAAAGGAACTCGAAAGCTATCAGCCGGATATCGTCGGAGTGACCTCGGTAACGATGAACTACCCGGTTGCATCTGATATCCTCAAGTACTGCAAGTCTGTAGATAAGGATATTATCACCGTCATTGGCGGCCCGCACGTAACCTTCTGTCCCGTAGAGACGCTCAACGAAGCCCCCTGGATAGATATCGTGGTGCGAAGAGAGGGGGAGCAGACTATGCTCGATATCGTCGGCGGAAAGAAGCTTGATGAGATAGAGGGTATAGCGTTTAGGGCTGATAGCAAAGAGATACAGCTGACAGGTGAGCGCGGCTTGATTCAAAACCTGGACGAACTCCCTCTTCCGGCGAGACACCTCTTCCCCCTGTCGCGATACCATGCGCTCGACGTACACGCCAGTATCATTGCTGGCAGGGGCTGTCCCTTTAACTGTATCTTCTGCGTTGGCTCCAAGATGGGGGGCAGGAGGGCGAGGTACCGCAATCCGAAGCTTGTAGTTGACGAGGTGGAGCAGGTTTTAGGCTATGGCTTCAAGGAAGTGAACTTCGAGGATGACCTGCTCACGCTGAATCACAGGCATCTGTATGCCATCTGCGATGAAATAGCTGGCAGAGGCTTGAAATTCAACTGGAGTGTTTTCTCCAGGGCCGATACGGTAAATCTGGAGCTGCTGCGCAGGATGAAGGCGGCGGGATGCAATTGGATGCTCTACGGGGTTGAAAGCGGAAATCAGGAGATTCTGGATACAGTTAAAAAGAAAATCACCCTGGATAAAATCAGGGAGGGTGTCAGGTTGGGTCAGGAGGCTGGCATCAATGTTATGGCCTCATTTATCATCGGGTTGCCCGGGGAGACCAGGGAGACGCTGAACGAAACCGACCAGTTTGCCCAGGAGCTTGGGGCTTCCTACGGATTCAATGTACTGGCGCCTTTCCCGGGTACCGAGGTGCGCGAGAAAGCCGAGGAATACGGAATCGAAATACTGACGAACGACTGGGCGAAGTATGATGCCAACAGGGCGGTGACGCGGACAGCGGGCGCTGGCCCGGAGGAGATAAACGAGACCCTCCAACAGTACTACAAACGTCTGAAGCTCCTCTTTGCAGAGATAGAAAAAGTGGACGAAGCAGACCTGATAGAGGCGATGAGACCGAGGGGGCCCAGCGCATTAGGCTGGACCCTCCTCCATGGCGATGTAATCGAGAGCCTGGGGATGATGGAGCTGGCGGGGGACCCGATAAAGGACTTGGCAAATAAAGTAGCTGAGCTGGTGCCTTATCCCCCTGAGCAGGTCAGTGAGTGCATAGAGAGGTGGGTCGGGAGAGGGCTGCTGAAGTACGACCTGAAGGAGGGGCATTTGGTCTGGAGGTGGAGCTAGCTCAGTCAATCGTCTGCGGAGAAGAAATGGCGAGAATCTCTATGGTAAAGAAAGCTGTCGCGATAATGATGGTTCTGGCGCTTCTCGTTGCTGTTGCCATCGGCGCGGCGGGTTGTTCCAATAGTGGTGATGTAAAGATAAATTGGCTGAGCGATTGGACCGAGGCGTTGAATAAGGCCCAGGACGAGAACAAACCCATAATGATATACTTCTATACGGAGCTTTGCCCTGCCTGTCGTCACCTGGAGGAGAACGCCTTCTCCGACGGTGCCCTCAGCGCCTATCTGAACGATAACATCATCTGCCTTGAAAGCAACGCCGATAGAAGCACATTGCATAATAGATACGAAATAAAGGGAACGGTTCCGACAACCGTGTTCAGTAAACCGGACGGCTACGAGAAGCAGTACGAGATTGCAAGGCTCATCGGGTCTGCTCCTGCCGAGGATTTCTATCAGGCAGCGCAAGCAGCGCTGGAGCAGGTGCAGGGGTAGCGTCAGGAAACGGGGCAACCTGTATGGGCTTCTATAGCTATGAAAGGTGAGCGTTAGAGCATGTTGCAGAGAAGTATTTCTGTCATCCGCATTATATTGCTCGTCGGTTTTGTTTCTCTCGCGGTTGCCTTCGCTGCTGACCAGTATTTCTTAACCCGTGGCGTTGTACGTTTCCTCTGCATTTCCTGCCTGGGGTTGGATAGCTGAAGGCGATGGCTAAGCTGAGGCGGTCCACTCAGGTATTAGCCCTCATTCTGGTCAACCTGGGCCTCATCGGGATACTGGAGACGGGTGTGGTATGCCCCTTTTTCTACTGTCATGGCTGCCCTGCAGCGGCGTTTGCCTGTCCCATAGGGCTTCTCCAGAATCACGCGGCGCTGGGGCCCTTCCCGTTCTATGCGCTGGGCTCGCTGGGCTTGTTCGCTGTTATTGCAGGGCGGTTCTGGTGCGGCTGGGGCTGCCCCTTCGGCACGCTGCAGGATTTAGTCGTCTGGTTGAGGCGCCGGCGCCGGGACTTCGTCAGCCTGCCGACCTTCCCCTGGGGCAGGCTCGTAGTGCTGGTTGGAACCCTAATCACGGCGTGGATTGCCACGGACGCCCTCTTCTGCAAGGTCTGTCCTGCGGGCAGCCTGTTCGCCGCGATACCGCACAGGTTCATCTCGCCTGAGCTGTCCTTCGGCACCTTCTTCTATGTCCACATCGGCACACTGGTGATAGCGCTGGTCGCCTTCTTTCTCATCGGACGGTTCTGGTGCCGCTACCTCTGCCCCCTTGGTGGGGCGCTCGGCCTGCTCAACAGGGTGAGCATATTGAAGGTGAAGCTGGACATGGATAAGTGCACACACTGCAGGGAATGCCTCGATATTTGCCCCACCGGCATCGACGAAGTAGAAGATATCGGCGATTCCAGCGATTGCATCCGGTGCGGCAAGTGCATCGATGCCTGCCCCACCGACGCCATCCGCATATCAACATCGCTGCGGGGCTAGCCGACTAGGGAGGATATTCGAGACGGGTAACCCATTAATACTTACAATGGATGTAAGTTAAGATATGGAGGGTTGACATGAAGCCTATAGGATCTTTAATGAGGGAACACAGGCTAATAGAACGTATGGTAGGTCTGATGAACCGGGAACTCAACCAGCTTAAGAACCAGGGTGAGGCAGACAGGCTTTTCATTCAACACGCGGTTGACTTCTTCAGAACATATGCCGACAGGACTCATCATGGCAAAGAAGAGGACATACTTTTTAAGGCGCTCAATGAGAAACAGCTCTCGGCGGAGCACAGGAAGATAATGGATGAACTGGTAAACGAGCACGTATATGCGAGAAAGACGGTGACTAGCCTCAGCGAGATGAATGAGCGATATGAACTCGACAATAGCGAAGTAGTTCTAGGTGAAATCATAAAGAGCTTGGAGAAGCTGGTAAAACTATACCCGGAGCATATCGAGAAAGAGGATAAGCACTTCTTCTATCCCATCCTGGACTACTTCACCAGGGAGGAACAAGATGAGATGCTCCAGGAGTTCTGGGATTTCGATAGAATGATGATACACGAGAAATACCAGAAATTGGTGGAGAGGCTGGAGAAATAGCAGTACTTAATACGCTTTTTAAGAGACCCTACTCGATTGGTTATAATATCTTACTAATGTAAATAAATATGGAGGCATCGCTAGCAAGGAGGAGAAATTAGAATGAAGGGAATTCCCACAATTGACTGCATGATGGGCCTTCATGAGCAGCAGGAGATTCACATCTTGGGGAAGTGGATTGAGCAGGGGTTGCTCAGGGATGCCGACAGCAAGACGTACACTCAGCCCGCTGAGCACTTTTTTAAGGACGCTAAGAAAGCAATCGAAGACGGCGCCGAATTGAAAGAGGTTATCGCACTGATGGATGAGATAGGGGTGGAGAAGGGGCTGGTGGGCGTGTCTGTTGAGGAGGATCACGGCCCCAACCTCGAAGTGATAGAGAAGCACCCGGACAGGTTTTTCGGCTACGCCCACCTCAACGCCTACTATGGGATGGACCATGTGAGGAAGCTGGAGAAGCTGGTCAAGGAGCACAAGGGGGTGAAGGCAGCCCACGTTTGCGCTTTCGAGATACAGCGCCCTTATAACGATAAGGTCTACTACCCCGTGTACGCTAAGTGCGTCGAACTCGATATACCGATCATCGTTTATGCGGGAATCCCGGGCCCGCGCGTCCCGGGAGATTGCCAGAACCCCATCTACCTGGATGAGGTCTGCTGGTTCTTCCCCGACCTGAAAGTGGTTATGCGCCATGGCGGCATGCCCTGGGAGGCGCTCTGCGTCAGTCTCATGCTCAAATGGCCCAACCTGTACTACTCGACGTCTGCCATGGTGCCCAAGTACATCCCCCAGGACATCATCTACTATATGAACACGAGGGGGATGGACAAGATACTGTACGCGGGCTACTACCCGTACATCGACTACCATACGCTGAGAGACGGAATCGAGGCACTGCCACTGCGCGACCATATATGGCCCAAGTTCCTGCGTGAGAACGCCATAAAGGTGTTTAAGTTGTAGATATTTAAGGCCCAGGCTGGTAGTCCAGGGTTTCGTGATGTATCAGGGTAGTGGATTTCGCGGTGCTGCACCCACCCTGCTAAGTGGGCCTATGGCAATGCAGTATGGATGATCGTGAGACAAGGCTGAAATCCCGCATCAAGTTGTACTGGATACTGTGGTCTATCTCCGTTGCTGTTTTCTTCTTGGTACGGTTCACCGCCTTTCTATCGACAACGCAGGACGCACGATTCGGCCTGCTGGCGGTCTTCACCATTCTGTTGACAGCAGGTTTCCTGGCACTCCATGTCCACGAATACCAGCGCCTGCTGTATTATCTCAAAGCAAATCACCGTCAGATGTGGGAGTATCTCACTTTCAATGTACCGATACTGGGGCACGGTCATATCACGAACAGCGGTCGGATACAGAAGTTCCTGTTTTCCAGGGAGGATTTGGGCGACCCGGGCGTGGCGTTCTTAAAGTCGAACTACAAGAGGCTGCTGCTCCTTTCACTGGCAGCGTTGCTGGTATATCCGTGCATTGTCCTTTCCTGTGTGGTCTAATATATAAAGTGTGTCGCCACGACTATCAGGGGGAATCAGCCATAGATGGTTGAAGAAACGATGTTCGATGCCGAAAGAGACCTTATAAGAGAGGGTTTCAACAAATATACGAGGAGGGCATTTCATGCGCTGCCCAAGCTGGATAAGCCCCGCATTCTCGATGTAGGCTGCGGCTCGGGTGTGCCCACTATGGAGCTTGCGAGGCTGAGCGACGGCGAGATAGTGGGGCTGGACGTCGACCGGCATGCCATCGCTGTTCTGAGGAGAAAGGTAGAGGAAGCGGGACTGGCGGACCGGGTTACGATTGTAGAGCGTTCCATGCTCGATATGGATTTCCCGGACGAAAGCTTCGACATCATCTGGTCTGAGGGTTCCATATTCGTGGTCGGCTTCGAAAAGGGGCTCAAGGCGTGGGGACGGCTGTTCAAGCCGAATGGGTTCCTCGCTGTCCATGACGAGATGGGGAATATCGACGAGAAGCTGGCGCAGATATCCGATTGCGGCTATGAACTCGTCGAGTATTTCATGCTGGACGAAGACGTGTGGTGGAACGAGTACTACGCTCCTCTGGAAAGGTGGATTAGCGAAATAGGAACTGAATACAAAGATGATTCCGGGGCTCTCGCGGTACTTGAGAAGGACCAGCGTGAGATAGACATGTTCAAGAGCAACCCCGGGCGGTTCAAATCGGTTTTCTTCGTCATGAGAAAGAAAGAATCGGATTCAGAAGGCTGCATTAACCGCACTATTACCTGAGGAATACCCCGGATTCCGGGGGTGATATGAGATGGCCGGCACAACTGTACGAGTTATCAATGACGCAGAAGAGCTGGAGTCGCTGGCAGGAGCCTGGGACAGCCTGATTCAGGAGAACAGGGACGAAAGCTCGGTTTATCTAACACATGAATGGCTGTCTACATGGTGGAGGCACTTCGGCCAGGGGAGGAAACTCAACATACTTCTGGCGGAAAAGCAGGGCAAGCTCATCGGGATTATGCCGCTCATGGTAAACGAATACAGGATAGGGCCGGTCAGGGCTCGGTTTCTGGAGACAGCAGGCGTGGTAAACTGCAACTACGTAGGGGTGGTTCCACCTGAAAACAGGGGAGAGGCGATAAATGCGCTCCTGGCATATCTGGAGGAGGAGATAATACGCAACGGCCTGATTTTAAGGCTAACCCTGGTACCTGACGACAGCGTTTTTCTCGATTTACTGCGAAGCCATTGCCCTCTGTCTTCGGAAAACCTGGCCGTGCAGGAAAATGTTCAGACTCTAGCGCCGTACCTCCCCCTGCCTGCGACATGGGACGAAGCAGCCCTCCCTTTGCACACCAAGACACGGCAGCGGCTGCGCCGAAGTCTGCGGTCTCTGCAAGATACTCATGAATTTGAGTTCCGGGAATGTACCGGGGACTCCCTGGAAGAAGAACTGAGGAAATTTTTCGACCTTCATCAGAGACGCTGGCAAGCGGTCAATGTGAGGGGCGTGTTTTACGATTCCAGGGTGATGGAATTCTATAGAGATATAGCGAAACGGTTTATGGAGAGAAAATGGCTGCATTTCTCCTCTCTAAATCTAGATGGTGAAATGGTGTCAGGAGTATACGGCTTTATCTACGGGCGCAAATTCTACGGAGGTACAGTGGCTCGTGACCCCTGGCTGTCGAAGTACAGCCTGGGGCACCTGCATTATAAGTTCCTGATAAAGGAAGCGATTGAAAAGAACCTGCGTGAATTCGACTTTCTGCAGGGTGACGAACCGTATAAATTCTACTGGACAAAGTCTGCCAGGAGGTATATAGAGGTCATAGCAATCAGGAAAGGCTTCTGTCGCCGTCTCCGTATCGGAATGGTGAATGCGTTCCTGCGTGTACATCAGCTTAAAGCGATAAAGAAATACAGTTTGAGGGAATTGTATTACATCTACCGTTGGAAGAAAAGCGACAAAGCCCTGAAGCAGAGGGAGAGGAAACAGAAGGAAGAAAAGGAGAAAAGGCGGCTGAGAGCGAATTCTTCGAGAAAAAGGCCGAAGTGCTGACAGGAGGCATGGTATGGAGATATGCGTAGACAAGATAGAAGTGTCCGATAATGAACTGCGGTACAGGCTCCGTGTGCCCAGGGCTCTAAGAAAGTATTTCCTCAGTGGTACCTCCTATGTTAAATATGACAGCGCAATCGACCTCAGGAAGTCCGACCAAAGCATCCTCGCCCTCCCCATCGTTTCCATAGTAGCTCCCATCGCATGGGCGGTCGGCGCTGATGTCAGGGTAGGTGAGTTGGATTCTACCTATCGCGAATCACTCGCCAAGATAAGAGATATTTTCAGGGGCATGTACCCTCAGTTCTCTTACTCAGGCAGCATCCATATAGAAAAGGTGGTTGTGAATACATTCGGTGGCAGCAGAGCCGGTCTGCTCTTCAGCGGCGGTGTGGATTCAATGACCTCGTATCTGAGACATAAGGATGAGAAGCCAGACCTGATTGTGGTTCGTGGCATTCAGGCCGCGCCTTTTGAGGCGGAGTTCTGGGATGGGCTGATAGCCGACATACGCAGTGTGGTTGAACGTGATGGGATTACCGTTTTGCATCTTGAAACAGACATCCTCCAGAACGTGAACTTTGAATTGCTGTCGAGGCAGTTCGGCGTTAGCTGGTATGGCAGTTTCGCCGAGAACTTCTGCATGCTGGGCGTGTGTGCTCCCCTAGCCACGGCGCGGGATATAGGCTCGATATATATCGCCGCGACATACAGCACCGGCGACTTTGAGCGGCCGCTGGCCCACCCTCAAGTTGATAACAACCTGGCATGGGCGGATGTCCGTGTGGCTCATGATGGCTCCGACCTGTCGAGGCAGCAAAAGGTAGGGTATATTCGTCGCAGCGGGAGCCTGGATTATTTATCGAAGATCAGTGTATGCCGGGAGAACCTGTCGGGACAGAACTGCGGAAAATGCGACAAGTGCATGTGGACAATAATGAACATTGTTGTTGAGGGCATCGACCCTAATGACTGCAACTTCAATATAGATAGAAACACATTCAAACGTATAAAAGACAGTTTTCTCAAGGGCATGATAGGGATGTCGTCGTCTAGGTTTTACTATTGGCGTGATATCCAGCGGAACATGCCTGAGAAAATCGATAATGATATCTTTGGCTCACGGGAATTTCTTGAGTGGTTCAGGGAGTTCGATTTGTCGCAGTATAAAACGAACAGAATGCGTCGTTTTCTCTGGCATGCGCTTCTTCTGTATAGAAACCGAAGGATAAAAGTCCCTGCCGTTAAACGGAAGGTTAAATGCTACTACTATATTGTCCTCTCACGGCTGGGACTAGCCTGAGTTGCCTGTTCGTGGATTAGAAGCGCATAGAGCCGGAGCGCTGACTGGGGACGCAGTATGGAGATAAGCGTAGACAGGATAGAGGTATCGGCTAGCGAACTGTGTTACAGGCTCCGTGTGCCCAGGGCCATGAGAAAGTATTTCCTCAGAGATATCTCCTATGTCCGGTATGACAGCGCAATCGACCTTGAGAAGTCTGGCGAAAGCATCCTCGCCATCCCCATCGTTTCCATGGTGGCTCCCATCGCGTGGGCAGTCGGCGCCGATGTCCGCATACGCGAGCTTGACGCTGCCTATCTGGAAGCACTGATCAAGCTTAGAGACATTTTGAGAGACATATATCCGAGGTTCTCTTACTCGGGCAGCATCCATATTGAAAAGGCAGTTGTGAATACATTCGGTGGCAGCAGAGCCGGTCTGCTCTTCAGCGGCGGCGTTGATTCATTGACCTCGTATCTGAGGCATAAAGATGAGAAGCCGGACCTGATCGTGGTGCGTGGCATTCAGGTCACGACTTTTGCGGATGAGTTCTGGGACGGGCTGGTAGACGACGTCCGCTGTCTGGCTGACCGCGGTGGGGTTACAGTTCTCAACATTGAAACGGATATGCTCCAGAACACGAACTTTGAATTGCTGTCGAGGGAGTTCGGCGTTGACTGGTATGGCGATGTCGCTGAGAACTTCTGCATGCTGGGCGTGTGTGCTCCCCTAACCGCCGCCCGTGATATAGGCTCTATGTATATCGCCGCGACATACAGCACCGGCGCTATAGAGCGGACGATGGCTCACCCTCAGGTCGACAGTAATATGGCATGGGCGGATGTCCGTGTAGTTCACGACGGCTATGACCTATCTAGGCAGCAAAAGATAGGGTATATTCGTCGCAGCGGGAGCCTGGACTATTTATCGAAACTCAGTGTTTGCCGGGAAAACCTGCTGGGGCAGAACTGCGGAAAATGCGAAAAGTGCATGTGGACAATAACGAATATGGTTGTTGAGGGCATCGACCCCAACGACTGCAATTTTCATATCGACGGAAACACATTCAAACGTATAAAAGACAATTTTCTCAAGGGCAGGATGGAGATGTCGCCCTTCATGCTTTACTGGTGGGGCGATATACAGCAGTATGTGCCCGAGCAAATCGAAAATGATATCCACGGCTCACGGGAATTCCTTGAGTGGTTCAGGGAATATGATTTATCGCAGTATAGAACGAACAGGGTGCGTCGGTTTCTCTGGACAGCCCTTCTTCTGTATAGAAACCGAAGGATAAAGGTGCCTGCCGTTAAACGGAAGGTTAAATGCTACTACTACATTGTCCTCTCGCGGCTGGGATTAGCCTGAGTTGCCTTTTCTTGCATTAGAAGCGCATATAGCCGGAGCGCTGAATAGGAACGTACTATGGAGATAAGCATAGATAGAATAGAGGTATCGGGTAATGAGCTGCGGTATAAACCACGTATGCCCCGACCCCTCAGAAAGTACTTTATTACGGATACCTTCTCCATTAAATATGACAGTGCAATCGACCTTGAGAAGACTGGTGAAAGCATCCTCGCTATACCCATCGTTTCTATGGTGGCTCCTATTGCATGGGCGGTCGGCGCCGATGTCCGTGTACGCGAGCTTGACGCTACCTATCTAGAAGCAATGGCCAATATTAAAGATATTTTCAGGGACATATGCCCTCAGTTCTCTTACTCAGGCAACATCCATGCCGAAAAAGCCGTGGTCAATACGTTCGGCGGGAGCAGAACCCTTTTGCCGTTCAGCGGCGGTGTGGATTCACTAACTTCGTATCTCAGACATAAGGAGGAGAAGCCGGACCTGGTCCTGGTGTGTGGCGTTCAGGTTCCGCTTTTTGAGCGGGAGTACTGGCGCGGGATGCGGTCTGACATCCTCAGCATAGCGAATCGAGACGGGATTAAAGCGCTATTTATTGATACGTCATTGCTCCGAGATATAAACTTCGAATTACTGTCACGGCAATTCGGAATTGAATGGATCGAGCATATTGCCGGTGATCTCGTCCTGCTCGGTGTATGTGCCCCCATAACGGCTCCAAGGGCAATCGGCACTGTGCTCATTGCTGCATCACATACAGCGGATGATAAGGAATCATCGGCAGCACGCCCGTTTATCGATGAAAAGGTCTCGTGGGCGGGGGTCAGGGTGGTTCACGACGGTTATGAGCTCAGAAGGCAGCAGAAATTGGGGTACATTTGTCAGACGGGGGACATGGGCTATTTATCGAAGCTGAGGGTCTGCCGGGAAAGCGTAGTAAGGGAGAACTGTGGCAAATGCGAGAAGTGTTTCAGAACAATCGTAGGTTTGACTGTGGAGGGTGTCGATCCCAACAACTGTAACTTCAGCGTCGATAGAAGAACATTCGCACATATAAAAGATTGTTTTATCAAGGGTAAAACAGCATTGGACGAATCACGACGGTTCGAGTGGGAAGGGATTCAAAAACTGTTGCCCGAGCACATAGATACCGATATCCACGGCTCACGGGAATTTCTTGAGTGGTTCAGGGAATTCGATCTATCGAAGTATAAGGCAAACAGGGTGCGTCACTTTCTGTGGGATGTAAATAGACTGTACCGCAATAAAAGGATTAAAGGGCCTTCCATTAAAAGGAAGGTTAAAAGCTACTACTATATCGCCCTCTCGCGTCTGGGTTTAGCCTGAGTTGCCCACTCTGCGTAGTAGCGGCGCATCCACTGTGGCAGGCTGCGGGGGTCGATGGAGGCTAGGGATGGCGTGAGGTTCCGTGAGTTGAAGGTATTCCAGTACAGCACTACCTTGCCTCGCACGTCACCCCTCTTAACGTCGGCAATGAGAGCGGCCAGCGACCTCCCCGTGTAAATACCCTCTAAGTTAATTCCCTCGGTGAGATTCATGAGCCCGACTGCTTCGGCTGCCTTTGGTGGAAAAGCGAGGTAGCTTTCTCCGGTGAACTCTTGATTGATAGAGATGTCGCGTTCGGATAGCTCGAATTCGGGAAAGGATGCGTCCTGTGAATGGAGCAGGTTGTTTGTGTCATGGAATAGCCGCGCCATTGCAGCCGCGTTGGTACGGCTCTTCGCAGAAACCCTCACGGGTATTACCCGGCTTTCCAGGCCGGTGGCCTTGAGCCCCAGCAGAAGGCCCACTGCAGTGCCCATGCTGCCGAGGGCAACGTAGATGCGTTCCGGCTCGGGCATCTCGCCCCGTTCGATCTGCTCCCTCAGCTCGAATGCGGCGTTAACGAAACCCACCGTACCCAGGGGACAAGAGCGGTTGCGCAGCAGACGGGGAGGCCTGCCCCGGGTAAGCAGGCGCTTCAGGCACTGGTAGGCTCCTCCGATCAACATCAGACGGAAGTTCCGGTGGTGATGAAGCTCGGTCCCGCAGTAATGGGCCATAAGGACGTTGGCGGGCTCCCCGAAGGGCTTTGGGTTAGGATGAACCATAGTGATGCTGTTCAATCCGGCCCCTTTAGCCGCCGCCGCCGCGAACAGCGCATGCTTGGTTCCCGCAACGCCGAATGTTATGACATCCTTGACGCCGTCGTTCAGCGCTTGACCGAGGATGAACTCGAACTTTCGTATCTTGTTCCCGCCGTAGACCGTTCCGGTGAGGTCATCCCGCTTGATATAGAGAATGGCAGATCCCAGTTCCTCTCCCAGGTTTTCCAGCCGGTGCACGGGAGTCGGCAGCCCCCCCAGGGAGGTGTAGGGAACCTTATCCCTCAGCGCGGGGTATTGACGGAACAGGGGAATCATCGGCAGGTTTTCCTCACGGGCATTCTAACACATTATATTCAGGTTGTACGGCGGGACCGCTCCTGTGCCCTAATAAAGCCGCCCTTCCCAGGGCTTCCACAGGTTGTACTTCTGCGCCATTCTTTTATAACAGTTATAGCTGGCGCAGGCAAGCATTGCCACGGATGTGTGGCACGACCCCGACGCCATCCATAAGTTCTCTATCCCCGGGACCTGGTACTGCGCAAGCTCGGGTATCGGCCTCATCGCACCCCACTGGCTGGGGATGAGCGGCAGAATGACCCATGAGCCATCGACGAAATTATCGCTTCTCCGCTGGGTATCATAGGGAGTATCCACGATAGTGGCTATAATGTTGTCCCAGGTCATGTTCGGGGCGAACCTCTGCCAGTACCTCAGGAACTGCTCCGGTGCCTCCCGCTTTATCTGTATCCACTCCTCCTCGGTCAGCCGGCTTGCCGGTGGGGCGGCGAACTCCAGGATGGAGATATGTTTTCCCCGAGGCGCATAGCTGGCGTCGAACTTGCTGTCGGTGGCCTCCCAGAAATACATCTTGTCTGGCCAGTTGCCCGGCCTGAGATTCTCGTGACTGTGGTGATATTCCCGGCAAATATAGTCCACATCGGCTTCGACGAGATACACCTGGCGGGCTTTGCCGCAGTCGGGGTTCCAGGCCTGCGCCCTGTACCGTGGCAGTTCATGGAAAGCGATGTTTCCCCAGATAAGGCCGCCCCTGTCCCACCTCAGGTTGTTGACCTTCCTGCGTATAGCCGGGCCTATCTCAACGTCGCGGAGATGCCTGTTGACGGTCTGCCCTACCTCGATAGAGGTAATCACCATCTGCTTAGCCTCGACCTCGGTACCATCAGACAACCTGACCCCCCTGGCGCGTCCGTTCTCCACCAGGACAAGGTCAACGTCGGCTCCCACGAAGAACTTACCCCCCTCTTCGCTCAAAGCCCTCTGCAGGGCGTGGACGGCGTTATGAGCGCCGCCCTCGATGCAGCAGCCCCCGAAGCCGAGCAGCTCCAGCGGTATGGTATAGAGAAGTATGGGCAGCGGCAGGATATCGTCTGGGTACAGCGCTGCTGATGAGTTCAGCACCCGCAAAGCCCACGTACGGAGCTCAGGGCTCTCGAACATGCTGCAGATAATCTCGGCTGCCGTCATGGACTGGTATCGGGGGTCGATTCCAGACTCAGGATTGCTCAGCAGTGCTTCCAGCGGGTCGGGCTCGCCGGGCAGTGAAGGGGGATTCCACAGGATTTGGCTGGCCGCCATACCCCACTCCCACATCTGCGGCTCTATCTTCCACAAGTATTCGGCATCCCTCGGAGATATCCTCTCGATCTCCCCGATAGTCCTCTTTATCTGCTCCATGTCCGGGATGGTGTCTCCCGTTTCCCTGTCCCAGTGCTCCGCGCGGTAGGAGACGATGCACCTGTCGTCGGGAAATACGACGGACGTCTGTACTTCGCTGAAGATATAGTTCAGCCCTCTCTCATGGAGCTTGAAGTCCTGGTTCACCGGGCTCGACCAGAGCCCGATTATGTGGGCACAGGGGTTGCTGCGAAAGCCGGATGCCGGTCGCGGCTCGGTGCAGCCGCCGCCGCCCAGCTCCCGCCTCTGCTCGAAAAGGCCGACCGTGTAGCCGTTCCTGACCATGTAGTTGGCTATGGTCAGGCCCTGGTGACCGCCGCCGATTACCACTACGTCGAAGCTTGCATCAGCCATCGCTCCACCCAGCCATGTACTGTCCTAAAGCCTGGCGGCGAGTTCCGCCAGCCCCAGACTATGGAGCTTATCCTTTGAGGGACGTCCCCCGGCATCGAGGGAGCGCAGCTCGTAGTACTCCTTAAGCATGAGTGCCATATCGGGCACGGTGCCTGTTACCGGCCCCTCCTTCAGGGGAGTCATTATCCGCTGCGGCAGCCGGTCTTCCACCGCTCCCGCGCCCATGAGGTTGCTCAGCCCCCTCTTGAGAAACCAAATCCGCTCCCCGCATTCCATCAGTTCCTCCATGCTGTAGTCGAAGCCGGTGGTCGCTTTCAGCATATCGGCAACGTCGTCCATGCCCAGAGCATAGAGGACGAAGTAGCAGATGATAGCAGAGTTCCGCACCATGCCGGCGTTCTCACAGGTGACGTTCAACGCTGCCTTGCCCTCGCTGCTGGCAGCCTCATAGCCCCCGGGCAGCCCGATCTCGGGGAAGGTAATCATATTCGTTTCGATATCGTGCGCCAGATGCTGATTGTGGCTGGCGCCGATAGGAGAGACCGCGTATGCCAGCCCCTGGGCGTGTCCCCCACCGCGCGGGTCGTGCATGGGGAGCTCGAGTCCCTTGACCTCGACCGTATAGGCGGCGGCATTCCTGCCGAGCCTCTGCGCCGCGCCTCTGCTTCCCTCGGCCAGGATATCGCCGAACCCGTCGCGTCGGGCGATTTTCTCCATCATCTGCAGAACCGCATCTATATCGCCCCATCTCAGCTCGATACCGTCCGTATCCTTCCTGTCTATGAGGCCGTTCTCGAAACAATCGATGGCAAAGGCGATAGTGGCGCCGCAGGATATAGTATCCATACCGTGCCGGTTGCAGGCCTCGTTCGCCTTGATAATCCCCGCCAGGTTATCGTTCATCAGCAGGGTCCCGAAGCTGGCGCAGGTTTGATACTCCGGTCCCGGCCCTTCCGCAACCTCGTAGGGGGGATCCTTTACCTGGACCACGTTTTTGCATGCAACGGGGCAGGCATGGCAGGCATAAGACTTGACTATATATTTCTCAGCCATTGCCTCGCCTCCGATTTTACTGGCTACGGGGAGGTTATCACCCCACGACCAGTTCTTGCCGGGGACGTCGCCTCTCGCTGCATCGACGACCATGCCGATGTCAGTGCCGAAGCCCCGTAACGCATGGGTGACTACGTGTTCGTTGACCTTATCCCTGACCTGCTTGCGCACCCTTGTGAATTCCGCAGGCCTCGCCGGTTCAACCTTGCCGGTACCCCGCACCACGATAGCCTTCAGCTTCTTGGCGCCCATAACGGCTCCCAGTCCGCAGCGGCCGGCCGCGTCGTGTTTCTCGCCGATGATGCAGGCATATCTCACGAGGTTCTCCCCCGCGGGACCGATGGTAAGGACTGATACCTTACCCCCTTTACCGAACTGCTTCCTGAGGAGGTCCGTCGTTTCATAGACGTCCCTGCCCCAGAGTCCTGAGGCGTCCCGGAGCTCCACCCGGTCGTCCTCGATAGAGAGATAGACGGGCTTATCGGAGGCGCCCTTTATGGCTATGCCGTCGTAGCCAGCGGATTTCAACTGCGGAGCCAGGTTACCCCCGCAGTTGGCCTCCCCCCAGATACCGGTCAGAGGCGACTTGGCGCACACGCAGAAACGCGACGAGCCGGGAAGATTGGTGCCCGCCAGCGGGCCGGTCATGATGAAGAGGACGTTCTCACCTGACAGGGGCTCGACATCGGGTGGAACGCGGTCGAGGAAGAGCTTGGCCGCCAGCCCGCCTCCCCCGATGAATTGACGTAGCATATCCTGCTCCAGGTTCGAGTGGCCGACAGAGCCGGTAGACAAATCGACATCCAGAACCTTTCCCATATACCCCTTCATGTCCGCCTCCCTGATTGATAATATGTTGTTTACATAAAATGCAGAGCGTGATCTATAGTGCGGTAACCTCGTTGCCCGGCATCAGGTCGCCATGTACTTGCGGTAGAATGCCAGGTGCTTCTCCGCGATGGCCTCCCAGCTGAACTCCCTGAGCACCACCTCGCGTCCCGCCTGCGCCAGCTTTGCCGCCAGCGTTCTATCCCGCAGCAGCGATATTATAGCACGGGCGTACTCCTCGGACTGGAAGGGGTCGACGACGAGGCAGTCCACGCCCGAGGTGAACGCCTCCTGGACCCCAGAAAACTTCGATATCACAGCCGGCGTGCGGCAGGCCATCGCCTCCAGCGCGGTCATTCCGAACGGCTCGTACCTCGGGGGCAGGATGAACAGTTGTGCCTGGCGGTAATACGGCGGCAGGTCGTCGTGGGGTATCCCGCCGACGATGTGCACCCGTCCGGAGAGCCCGTTTGCTTCCACGAAATGCTTAACTCCCAACATGACTTCAGTCTCCTCGGCATCGGGCGTCTTCGACCCGCCGGCGATAACGAGGTAGACGTCTGGTACCTCCTGCGCCACGCGCAGGAAAGCGGGCATGAGCAGGTCGTGCCCCTTAATCCTGGAGATACGGCTCACCACGAAGATATACTTCTCCGGCAGCGGGATTTCTGTCTCTATCTCCCGCTCGCCCTCCGCGAGGGGAACGAACTGGTGTACGTCAACCCCCGGGGGGATGAACTCCGCCCTCGGCGGACGGAAACCGTACAGCTCCTCGATCTGCTCTATCTCCTCGTTGCTGGTGAGCGTCTGGGCGTGCACCGACTTGAACAGCCGCAGCTCCTCGGCGATGCGGTGGCTGAAATTAAACACCCGCTCCATCTCTTCGGGGTCGCCCGCGGTTCGCTGCCGCTTCAGCGCACCCAGCGAGTGAGCGGTGAGGAACGCCGGCTTATCGAACTCCCCGGCAACGTCCATCATAACGATGCCCGCGTCCACATAGTGGGCGTGGAACAGGTTGTAGCGGAGGCCGTTCTCGCGGATGAACCCTACCATATTCCGCGCCAGCTCGGGCAGGACGTCGTAGATATGCTCCTTGGGGATGAACTCCCACAAGCCGGCGGGTATGCGCACAACCCGGACGTCGGGGTAGCCGGGGACGGGGTCGACCTGCTCCTGGGAGCGGTCGAACCACCGCGTGTAGATATCGACCTTTATCCCCTGCCTGGAGAACGCCTTGCACAGCTGGAGCACGTAGAGCACCTGCCCGCCGGTATCCGTCCTCCCCAGCTGCGGCACGGGGTCGAAGTACCCGTGGGTACTCAGCATGCAGATGCTCTCGATATCTCTATTTCCCCGCGCAGTCATCCTGCGTCGCCTTTCTTACCTCGTAGTCCCCGCTCACGATGATATCGGCAGCCGCCTTATGCTTCGATATAATCCCGTGCTCGATTTCGAGGACCCTCTCCAGGTAATCGTCCTGCTCCTCCCGACCCCTGTCCCTGCGCACCTCCCTGGTATCGACGTAGGTGCGGTCGATGAAAACGCGCCGGTGTGCGTTCTTGAGCAGGGTGGTATACGTACCCTCGACGATAATGACGTTGATGCCTTCGAGGTCGACCGTTTCCTCGGAGATGAGGTCTTCGTCGTAGTCCACGAGCGGCTTGGTAATCTTTCCTGCGCCCTCAGAGATATCCTTCAGGTTGCTGTCGAGCAGGTCGAGCCGTACCTCGGAGACGCCGACATGCCCGATGTCCTGCCGGCGCATTTTGTCGTTCGTCTTCGGCGGGTAGACGAAGTAGTCGTCGAGCTGGAAAGTCAGGCTCTTCAGTCCCTTCTCGGCGAGCAGCCTGGAGAATATGGCAGCGACCTCCGACTTGCCGCTGCCCGACTCGCCGGCGATGGTGACGATGAACCTGCCCTTCGTCTCCGCTATCCGGGGCAGGAGCAGGTCGGCTATCCCCTGCGCCGCCCTGGTGTGCTCTTCCTTTGTCAGGAGCTTGTCGCCCTTCATAACGTTTTTTCTCCGGTCAATAATGCCGTTCGTGGTGAGCTTGTCGAACCATTGACGGCCCTTCGACAGGCTCAGGGCGAACGGAAGAAACAGCGTGCCCCTACATTATAGCCAGCGCAGGGAGATAGAACAAACTTGCATTCGGGATGAACTTGTGAAGTTGTTGACATTTCTGGGGTGAATGCTCTATGCTCCATACGCCGAGGAAAATCAAAGAGCAAAAATTAAAAATCACGGATAAAAAGGAGGGGTCTTGTCATGGCTGAGACAGGCAGGGCGATGATCTATAGGGGGCTGGGGCATCCCATGGAGCTGACGGAGTACCCGGTGCCCGAGCCGGAGCCGGGAGCTATCCTGGTCAAGATGAGGCGGGCCAACATCTGCGGCTCCGACCTCCACATGTGGCGGGGCGATTTAGACCTCGCTGCGCTGGGACAGCCGATGCCGGTGATACTGGGGCACGAGATGACGGGCACCGTCGCCAAGCTCGGTGACGGCGTTGCCACCGACTCGGCGGGCGAGCCCCTCGCCGTGGGCGACCGCGTGGTCTACCGCTACTTCCTCCCCTGCGGGCGCTGTCGCGCGTGCCTCACCGGAAACGACAACCTCTGCCCCGCGGGCTACATCACCATAGTGAACCCCTGCGCAGACCCCCCTCACTTCCTCGGCGCCTACGCCGACTACTACTACATCCGCCCCCGTCAGACCGTGTTCAAGGTGCCCGACGACGTCACCGATGAGATGGTGGCGCCTGCCAACTGCGCCCTCTCCGAGGTTATCTTCGGCCTGGAGAAGGTGGGATTCGGCTTCGGGGAGAACATCGTCATCCAGGGGGCGGGCGGACTCGGTATCTACGCCACCGCGGTGGCTAAGGACATGGGCGCGGCGAAGGTCATCGTCATCGACGGCATCGACGAGCGCCTGGCACTGGCGAAGGCATTCGGCGCCGACGAGATTATCGACATGAAGGAGCTCAAGACCCCGGTGGAGCGGATGCTGAAGGTGAGGGAGTTGACGGGTGGCTGGGGCGCGGACGTCGTCGCCGAGCTGGTGGGCTTCCCCCATGTCGTCCTCGAGGGCATAGACTTGCTTGCCAACGGCGGACGCCTGCTCGAGCTGGGCAACGTCACGCCGATGCTGACCTGTGAGCTCGACCCCTCCACGCTCACCATCCAGGGCAGGAGCATCGTAGCCATGTCGCTCTACACCGCCGACGCCCTGAAGAAGGCGCTCGAATTCCTCAGCCGCGCTAAAAACAGGTACCCCTTCGAAAGGCTCATCTCCCATACCTTCCCCCTCAAGGAGACTGAGAAGGCTTTCGAGCACCAGGACAAGGGCCTGGCGACCCGGACGAGCATCATCCCCTGAGCGGGCGACCGGGAAAGGAGCAAACAGTGTCTGAGTCCAGCGATGCCTATAAATTCCTGGCGGAGAAGCACAAGTTCGGCGACTCCGAGACCTACCTGCGCGTGCTGCGTTTCCTGATGACGCCGCAGCAGGCCGAGATGGTAGCTCAGCTGCCGGGGTCCTTCGCGGAGGTGGCGCAGCGGACGGGCCTGGAGGTGGACAGGGTAAAGAAAGACCTTGAGTTGCTGCACCGCAAGGGCGTGGTAATCCCCACCGACTACAAGAACCCCGAAAGCTTCATATTCTGCAAGCACGCCGAGCGGATGTGGGAGATATGCGAGTCCCTGATGGGTCTCGACGACCTGTACACCGACGAGGAGACGAAGCAGCTTTTCAAGCT
>SMTZ1_10002283_pt1 | contig 31824 bp, 27 predicted proteins | sample DeeMarSWOR136_30_FD_25667 | JGI IMG/M metagenome (IMG submission 25667) | reverse complement strand
TATTTTCATGGCAACAATCAGTTTCCTTTATAATGTCCATTCTATAGAAACAGCGTGTAATTTCAAGACTAAAAGTGAAGAGGAGTTAGTGCAGTACCACCTTGACAAATGCTCCATAATTTGTATAATTTAAGGTACTAAAGACTTAAGTGTGGAAGGTTAGTCCGAGTAGCTAAATTCCATAGCAGATAGTATCAGAATAGGTGTGCTGTAAATGAAAGGAGAGAAGATAGCAGGCTTGAATATTGATAGCATAATCGACTGTCTTGGTCGCATTGTTAAGATATTACATGACAAACCGCAAGAAGCATTAAGAGAACTACGAGAAATTAGTTCCATGGTTGATGATCAGGTACCGTACAGAGACGGTCACAATCAAAGAGTCAACGAATATTCATTGAGAATAGGCCGCGAGCTCGATTTGTCTGAAAAAGAGATGGTGATCTTGGAAGCTGCTGCCTTACTCCATGATTTTGGTAAAATAGGAGTAGACGAGCAGATATTATTAAAGCCTTCTTCCCTCAATGAAGAAGAAAAAATCGAAGTCGGAAGCCATGTTCTTCGGGGATATTATATATTATCAGGTTTCGCAGAGCTTGAGCAGGCTCTAAAAGGGGTAAGAACCCACCACGAACGTTATGATGGAAGCGGTTATCCCGAGGGCCTTGAGAGAGATAGTATTCCCTTGATTGGCAGAATCATAGCGGTTGCCGATGCTTACGATGCTATGACATCAGAAAGGCCGTACCGAAAAGCAAGGACAAAGCAAGAAGCGATGGATGAATTAAAAAAAATGGCAGGGCACCAATTCGATCCTGCTATTGTCAAAATTTTCCTGAAAATCCTGAATGGCTAGGCTTTGTTTCTGTAGGTAGTGTAACACTCCAGGAAATTGTTAATAATGAGTTCTTTTGTGACTTTAGAAATATCGGAAACTATAACGCCCGATGATGTTGTGATCGGGGTTGACCCTTTTAACCATAGACCTGCTTCGTTTTTTAATACCTTTTCCGAATGGATAGTTGTCGCATCAGAGGATATATATGCTTGGATAAAATAGATAAACTCTTGTCGTTCTTCTTCGGCGGTATATTCTTCCAATTCATGTTCTTGCCTTTTTTCCTTTTTCAAATATATACGAATGCTTACTCGATTGAGAGCCGGATATTCATGGATATATGCTTCTCTATTATATTTCTTCTCAACCTCAATTTTTATTTCATCAAAGGCAGGGGCAACGACTGATTTGAAAAAATTTTCAACTTCTGCTTTTCTTCGTTCGAGATTCTCTTTACTTCGTTTCTTTTCTTGCTTTCTTTGCTCGAAATAACCATTAAAGTCTTTTTTCCAATTATCCACATCTCCTCCGCAAAAATATACCTTCTCTTCTTTTATTGTACTTTAAACTTGTTGTTTGTCAAGATCCAACTATGATTCGCAGAAACTGGAGGACAAAAAGGAATGAAATTGCGGGCAAAATGATGGTTTTCTTACACTTAAGTCTTGACAAAATATCAATTTTTCTTATAATTTTGATAGTGGAGGAGGAAAACGAGATGATTCTTCTGATTGAGCCGGATAAGATGGTCAGAAAGAAGCTATGCGATCTGCTCAGCAAAGAGCGAATTATCGGGACTGATTCTGTATCACAGACTCTTGAGATGGTCTGCAAATACAAAACAGAGGTTGATGTAATCATCGCAGACATTCGTCTGCTGCGTGAAATTGTTTCTCATCGATCCATCTTTCGGTTGTGCGAGAAGCTATGCTTTGACGCACCGCCGGTACTGGGCTTTTACAGAAATGGTGACGAAAAGACTGTGAACGACCTTCGAAAAAATAATAGACAGTACAAGCTGGTTAAATATAACGAGGCAGATTCAAGTTTTCCGGACCAGTACATTCAAATGATAAAGGAAGTGTATCCTGGTTTGCATGCAGACCTGACGAGGTCGAGAGAGGCTTGGTCAAAAGAGATTGAGGAGTTCGTGGATCCGCGCAAATGGCTTGAAGAGGAGGGCTTTTTGGACATCGTGGAGAAACCCAAGAAAAAAGGAGCTGTAAGAAAACAACAAAAAGCTGCTAAAACCGGTAAAAGGGTCGACTATAAAAAGTTGTATTTTGAATATAAGAAAAAATACGACGAACTTCTTGAGTATGTCAAAGCGTTAACAGATGTTGTCGAGGATTCCTGAGAAGTAACTATGACCCCCTGACTATTCCTTCTTCCTCCTTACCGAGTCGTATATCATGAATGCTATTATAACCAGTAACATTGTGTTAGTGATCTTTAGATATGACTTTGTTTGCTAATTATGTGTCTACTTTTTCTCTATTTTATCTTGTGCTTCTTTTAACCGTTTGTAAAGCAAATCAACCTGCTCCGGATATATAATAATGGTGTGCTCTTCACCAGTATAATATGTTTGAGACATCCGAATCATACCGTCTTTTGTTGTCTCGACAGTAAGGGGTTCCATTTTACGATCCATGATATTCCTCCTTTGACGTGATAAGCGTCATCAAAATTCTTGATTATTATCTTTGTTTGAATTATTACGCTTCTCAGTGACTGGCACCATCAAACAATATCTCCAATGTATCATCTCTGCGTATTTTTTTATGTAAGTGTAAGCTATCATAGTATAAAATGATAGGTTGTAAATGGTGAAATGTCAAGGGGGATGATTTTTTACTTGCGGTGTTTTTCTATGAAGTCATTGAGCCATTTTTCTTTTGCTTCAGCGCTAGAGCGTTGGGCCTCAAGCCACCCGGCTTCCAGAAGTAGTATAATTCTGTCTGTATTCTCAAGAGGTCCTTCTCCTATGCCATTGCTGAATAGGATGTAGTTGTCTTGATGAAGACACAAAGCTTCAGAATCAGTAAGTGCGGTTTCCTGCTATTCCTTTTTATGCTTTACATAATCGTATATCATAAAGGCTATCGTGAATAATAACATCGTATTAGAGACCCTCAGATATGAAAGTGCACTCATGCCGAAAAGCGGGTGACTTACAAAGAACAAGCGTGCAATAACAGCCAAAATCAGGGTGATGACTGCCAATAAACCTGAAATATGGATTAGTATTTTCATGTTTCCTCCATAGGATTATACCCAAACCCTATAATCTGTCAAGAACTCAATCTATTAGGGATGAAGAGCGTCAAGACTTGACATGTCACCCTATTCTTTTATAATGTTACTGAGTATAACAAGGGGGTAAAGTATGTATGAAGTTGATCTGGTAGAACGAGGCGAGGAAGACAAAAAGTTAGCCAATCTAAGTTCCTTGATCATGAATTTGGAACGAACGCATTTGAAATATGCATCTAGCGATTTCAATAAGGGTGTAGTAGCTGCACTGGAAGACATTTTTGAACTTCTGAATAATATAAGCTTACGCCTCAATAAATTAGAAAATTACATGCATCAGATTAAAGACTGAAGTGCATAGACAGAGCATGTGATTTTCTAATCCATAGTCGAGAGTAATCCGGCGCTCACGGATTTGTTGTTCTGTAATTCTAAATCACCCCTTTCTATATCCCTTTTTGCAATTAGACAGCATTCTCTGCAGGGGTAGCTAACCGCAGCCCTTTACAGTCTTGACATTTTATGAAAAGTTTATACAATTATGGATATATGGCGCAAGATCTGAAGGATATTGTTATTAATAAACTTAGGACGCCGTTAGCAGAGTACAATGAGGTGTTTAGGAAATTGTTGGAAACTGGTAGAGAAATAGAGAATACGCTTCAAACAGACACGGACCTACTCTCTGACATTCGCAGGAAATTTGATAACCTTGCTGCGGCTGTTGAATTAGAATTTGAGGGGACATCTGTATTTGACCAGGAAATCAAAAAAACAAAAGACCTCCTTGAACAGAGCATTACCAAAGTTAATGAATCTCTTGCGGTTTCAAACCAGATTCGTGAGGACCTTAATGATATTTCGGTTTCTTTTGACAAAATACACGCTGATGGCGTTCAGCTTGAAGATATTATTCAGAATATTAGCGTGGTTTCCGATACTATTGAAGTAGCATCACGCAACGCAGGGATAACCGCATTCCATGCCGGCAAACAAGGAAGGGGTTTTGAAGTTATTGCGCGTGAGATGACAAATTTGGTGAGAAGTGCGCAGAAGCCAACGAAGGTTATTCCTGATGTTTCTGATACAATTATAAAGGGAACTGTGGATTTAGGGCATGATCTTTTAAACATTAGCAACTTGATGCATGAATTGAAGGATATAAACGCCAAGTTTTCAGACATTACGGATGAGCTTTTATCGCTCGTTCCAAATATGGAGTCGGGCATAAAAGCAATATCTGAGAGTGTTGAATCACAGAAAGATTTGCATAGGCTGCTCCTAAGAGAGAATGAGAAATCGGCAAAGTGGTTGAGTGATATTTATGATGTCGCACGTACTTCGGCGATTTTGGAACTTTCCCTGGAAACGATGTTTAGACAGGTTAACAATATTAGAGAAAGCCTTATTAATGTCGTGGATAGTACAAGTTTTTCCTGTATTTATAATTCTTTAAGAATTGCGCTCGCTAATGCATCAAAGCTTTATGGTAAGACTCCAGGTGCTGTACTGGGCGAAGATATCAGCAAGTTTGACGTTCAGTCTTCAGAGCGTTCGATTCTTCAACTCGTGTCCGAGTCTAATCAGCTCCATCAAATTATCAAAAATATCGCTTATGAGATAAAGAACTGGTTAAAAACAAATGAACTTGTTTGCGAGGTTCTTTCAAAAGGGATTACATTTTATCAAGATATATTAAAGATTTTGGGGAAATTAGATACGAAACTCTCTACCATAAGAGAGGAAGCGGATGATATTGAACAACCTTTACTCGATTTAAGAAAGATTACTGAGCGATCTAAGCTTCTTGGACTATATGCGGGTATTGAGAGCGCACGTGGTGGAGAGTATGCATCTTCTTTAGGTGTTGTGACGAAAGAGATAAAAGAACTTTCAGATAAGACTACTTCGTTTGTCAACAAAATAGGAGAAGTGGGGACTGATATGTCCAGAAATTTCGTAAGATTATCATCTTTTCTTGCTAAGAGTATGATCGATGTCCGAGAGGGTGTAAGCTCTTTGGAATCTGCTATTGAAATTCTTTCACAGAATAAAAAAGTGCTCGAAAACCTTGATAATCTCTCGAAGGAAATGATCGAATCAACAGAAAATATGAAGATGCACTGTAACATATTGAACGAACAGGTACGATATCTCAACGAAGATTATGAGAGGATCAGGGGATGCTTTGCGCAATACTCAGAAAACATAGATTCTGGTGCAAAAGCTTCTAATAAGGTATTGCAGATTGCAAACAAACATGCAAATGATGTGGCGTTTTTGAAAAAAGAGCGCAAAACATTGATTTTCAGAACCGGGATCGAACCGATCATCCTTGATCCTGCGAACAAGACTGATACACGGAGTCATGAGATTATTGAGCAAATATTTGCTGGTCTGTTGACTTTTGATTCTACTAATCATTTAGTGCCGGGGATTGCCGATACTTTTTCTATTTCTAAAGATGGTTGTATATGGGATTTTTCTCTTAAGAAGCGTGTGAAATTTCATAACGGCGATTTCGTGACGGCTCATGATGTTGTCAATACAATATCGCGTGTCAAAAGCGGACCGAATTTGAGCTTTATTGATTATGTTGAGGATGTCACGGTGTTGGACGAAAACCGTTTGCGGTTTGTGCTCAAGTTTCCATTTCTTCCATTTCTTGCAAATTTAGCGTGTGGGGTCTGTGATATTACACCAAAAGATTTTTCTCCTGAAAAACCAATTGGAGCTGGTCCTTACCGTTTTGTCGACTGGATAAAGGGAAAAGAAATAATCCTTGAAGCATTCGAGGATTTCTATGATGGCCCTCCTCCGATTGACAGAATCATTGTGAAAGTTATACCAGATAGTAAAGAAGCAGTTGCGCGTTTTAAAAAAGGTGAGATTTCAATTATGCAATTGGGAGCTGACACAATCAGGGAATTTGAGCCGGAAGAGATCATGTCTGGTCCGGGTCTATCCACCCAGTATGTTTGTATACATGTTGCGCATGATACACCATTTAAATCCAAAAAAGTACGTCAGGCATTGAATTATGCCATAGATAGAAGCTATTTTACCAAAGCATTGACCCAGGGGTTAGCCGTTCCTGCCCGTGGTGTTTTTCCTCCAGGTATGTATGTATATAATAAAAACCTTGCTGGATATGATTATAATTTGGATAAAGCAAGGGCATTGATGAAGGAAGCAGGATATGGTAGTGGCGTTGATCGTACCTTTCAAATTGATATCAGAGATAGTAAAGATGCTATAAGAAAAGCAGAATATGTTAAATCTTCTTGTGAGAAGATAGGAATTAAGTTGCTACCAAATCCAATGCCTTGGAAAGATTTCTTAGAACGGGGATATAAGGGCGATAGTATTCTGGGTATGAAGAGTTGGGTTTCAGATAATGGCGATCCTGATAATTTCCTTTTTCCTTTATTCCATTCGAGAAGTTTTGGACGTCCAGGTAATACTTCATTCTACCGTAGCCGTGAGGTAGATGAAATGATCGAACAGGCCAGGTCTGAAAGGAGCAGAAAAAGACGCAGACAGATGTACCAAGAGGTCGAGGAGATGATTGTGGAAGATGCCCCCTGGATATTTATTTCTCACGGTGTTGATTCTTATGCAGTAAGTAAGGAGATTGGTGGTTTCAAGGTTGATCCTTTTACTTTTGTTAGATTTAGATATTTATGGAGCTCATAATGGAGTCGATGATAGTATTTAGAGTTGGTAATGAACATATTGGGATAGACATACGAAAAGTTCATGAGGTTACAGAAATGAAGGATCCAGTAGCTGTACCGAAGTCACCTGATTTTTTGTTGGGTTTAGTCAATATTAGAGGAAATGTAATTCCAGTTATTTCGCTCAAACGACGTTTGGGTTTCAGCGGTGATGAGGAAGGTAATCTTCTGCTTATTGTTGAGGATAAAGGAAGATCTGCGGGTATAAAGGTAGATGAACTATTTGGTACAAAAAAGACTGATGAGGCACGTATTAATCGTCGAGCAGAGCTTCTTTCGACAAGGAGAGAAAAAGATTTTTTCCTCGGTGTGTATGAAGGTGAAGAGAAACCTATACTTATTTTAAACTTGGAAAAGACCATATCAAAGGAGGATAAATGAGGGTTTTGATAGTAGACGATGCAATGTTTATGCGTCGTATGCTCAGTGACATATTAGAAAAAGGTGGACATACTGTGTGTGGTGAAGCGGCGACAGGGAAAGAAGCTGTTGAACGTTACAAAGAGTTAAAACCAGAACTTGTAACAATGGATATTATTATGCCTGATATGAGCGGTATTGAAGCAGTAAAGGAGATAAAAAAACTGGATCTTGAAGCCAGAATTCTAATGGTATCAGCAATGGGACAACAGGCGCTTGTTTTGGAGGCGGTGCAAGCTGGGGCAATAGACTATGTGGTTAAACCTTTTCAGCCATCAAGGGTCTTGGAAGCTATAGACCGTATCGTCAAAAAATAATAGATGGAAAGTTATCTAGAGCTATTTATTAGCGAATTAGGAGAATACATAAAGCAATTGAATAAGCAATTGCTTAATTTAGAGTCAAATAGAAAGGATGTTTCCTCAATAGTGGAAGTTTTTCGTATTTTCCATACAATAAAAGGGATGTCGCAGACAATGGGATATGAATCTCTTGCGCAAGTCAGTCACAGCATTGAAGATTTGCTGGGCGACGCAAAAGAGAAAGGAGTAATAAGCTCGCAGCTTGTCGATTTTCTCTTTGTGGTTGCGGATTTGATGGTTGAATCTGCTAATGCTCTGAAGAAGAGAGAATCGCTACCACCAGTAGACAAAATTCTTGATGCGATTGAAAGAATAAAGACAGGTAAGGATTTGGAATATGCAGGTGATGAGACTCGGGCAGAAGAAGCCGCTGAGATTCGCATTAAGATGGAAAAACTCGATACATTATTCAACCTGACAAATGAGCTGGCAATAATTAAATCGAGAATGTTAAAATTGAGTCAAGATATAGGTGATTCTGGTTTACTCGGTCTAACTGACACGGCAGCGAGGCTTATATCCTCACTCCAGGCTGAGGTTATGAAGTTAAGAATGTTGCCTTTATCTACCGTATTTGAATTCTTCCCGCGATGGTTTAGGGATGAATCAAAGCGCCAGAAAAAAGACGTAAATCTTGAAATCGTAGGCGGTGAGATTGAGGTGGATCGTTCTATTATCGATGTGCTTAAAGAACCCTTGCTTCATTTACTACGTAATGCTCTTGATCATGGCATAGTTGCAGCTCATCATGGAGTCAAACAGAAAGGTAATCGAGTTTCACTGAGAGCTATAAGGGAGAAGGATAGAATTAAGATCTCTGTTGCTGACAATGGTAAAGGTATCGATCTAGATGAGGTCAAGACGAGAGCGATTAAGCAAGGCATCATTTCTTCTGTAGAAGCTCAACACCTCAGTGATGATTATGTTCTTAGTCTGTTGACACACTCTGATTTTTCAACTAGGGAGCACGTTTCAACTATCTCTGGACGTGGTATTGGTTTAGATATCGTTAACTCAAGTGTTGTTAAACTAGGTGGTAGACTCACAATAGATTCTGAAAAAGGAAAGGGTGCATGTTTTACTCTTGAGTTGCCGCTTAGTGTAGCAATTTTACGTGCAATGATATTCAAATTAGATGGTCAAAGATTTGCTCTTCCTTTGAGTTATATCCAAGAAACCTTTTATGTGCAAGAAGAGATGTTAAAAACTGTATACCATCGTGAACTATTCCCCCTTAGAGAAGAAATCCTTCCTCTTATCAGACTCAGCGACAGATTAGGTTGTGTTGGTACAAAAGGGAGGAAATCAGTGATTGTCGTTCAATATCAGGGGAGGCGACGCGGGTTTATAACTGACGAAATTATTGATGAAGAAGAAATTATCGTGAAAAAGCTAGACCCAATGCTCACGATGCCTTTTTACTCAGGTTGTTCAATATACGCTGATGGTTTGCCGATTTTGATATTAGATCCGAGGGGGCTTGAATGATTGATGCAAAACGTTTATCTCCAGAACAGATCGATGCATTGAAAGAAGTTGCAAACATAGGAAGTGGTCATGCCGCTACGTCATTATCACAACTTATGGGGAAAACAGTCATGGTGCGTGTGCCCAAAATTCTTACTGGTCCATTGGAAGATGTTATTTTGAAAATCGCTGATCCAAATGATGTTGTTGTTTCTGTTTTACTTTATTTTCTTGGTGATCTTACCGGTCGAACCCTGTTGCTGTATCCCTTCGAAGATGCTCAGGAACTGACCGCGCTTTTAATGCCTGCAGTACATGATAACCCATCAGAAGTGCAGGAGTCGTTGTTAAAAGAGGTATCAAATATACTCTCTTGCTCCTATATGAATGCATTAGGTGAGCTTTTGGGTCTATTAATACTTCCTTCTGTTCCTGGAATGATTGTGGATATGGTGGGTGCTGTGCTCTCCAGTGTAGTACTCGAATTTGGTCGTGAAAAGGATTTCATTTTCTGCGTCGAGACCGAATTCGATTTTGGTGAAGCGAAAAATCCTCTGCGTGCGTTTTTCCTCTTGCTTCCTGACACGACAAGCTTAGAGTTAATTTTAAAGAAGTTGAATTTAATCAAATGATTTCACCGGAAGAACTTAGGATATTGAAGAGTTTTGCAGAACGAATACCGCCCGATGATTCGGGTGCCCATAATAATCTCGCGATTGTGTATTATAATAAGGGATTATACGATGAAGCTGTTGATCAATTGGAGAAAGCCCTTAAGATTGACCCAAACTTTGTGCTCGCAAGAAATAACCTTGATATCATTTTAAAGAAGACGGGTCGTTTGGAAGCCAAGGTTGAGCGGTTAGCGCGTGGCATTGATAGGGAGCCTTATGATGAGGTCAAAACTCTGGAGCTCGCTGATACTTATCGAAAATTAAACCGATATTCTCAGTCAATCATATTTTATCGAAAAGTCTTGGATTACAATCAAGGTTCATTTGAAGCTCATTACGGACTAGGAATTACTCTAAAGCTATTGGGTAAATATGATGATGCTTTGGAAGAAGTCAAAAGAGCTTTGGAGATAAAAATTGCCCCAGAAGTATATAAAACCTTGGGCGAGATATATTTTAATAAAGGTGTTGTTGATCTTGCGATCAAGAATTTCCAGGAATCAATTTCTCTTGATTCGTTGTCGGCCGAAGGTCATTTTCTTCTTGGCTTTGCTCTCGGTGAGAAAGGTAAGATCAAAGAAAGTCTCGAGCAGGTTAAAAAAGCAATTGCGTTGAACCCTGCGTTAGCACAATTTGAGCCCAATCTCCCAATTGACATCAAAGAGCATAAAAGCCATTGGGAGTTTTTGAAGGAACAGCTTGGTACACCCAAGGTTTCTGAGAATGAATATCAGGTCCACTATAACCTAGGTATGACATACCGTAATAAAGGTCTTTTTGATGAAGCAAAAAGAGAATTTGATGAATGCCGAAAATTGAATGCTGACCATCCAGATTTACATCTTGCGCTCGGTGAAGTGAATTTGTTCTTGCACAAATTCGATGAAGCGGTCAAGCATTTAGAGCGTGCGTATGAATCTGATTTCGATTCCGCGCAATGTACAAATGCTTTAGGTGTTGCATATTGCTTGGAGTCTGAGTTAAAAGATGCTACTGAGTGGTTTCAGAAAGCACTTGCATTGCAGAAAGATTTTGCTGCGGCGCTCAATAATTTGGGGGTCTGTTTGTTCAACCAAGACAAAGTGGAAGAAGCACTACAATGTTATAAAAAAGCAATTGATATTGGCAGTTCCGAATCAAGCTACAACCTTGGGATGCACTATTTGAAAAATGGTGATTATGATAGTGCTTTGAAATTATTTGGTGGCAAAACTGCTGATGAACAGTTTGGCAAAGGTTTGGTTTATGCTGAAAGCGGCAAGAATGAAGAAGCCATAGAATGTTTTAAGAAAGTGTTGTCTTTGGCGCCGAATCATGCCGGTGCCTATTACAATATGGGATTTATTAGCACAAAACTTGGAAAATTCAAGGAAGGTCTTGATTACATAAGAAAAGGAATAGAGATTGAACCAAATTATGAAAAGGACAAATTCCGTCTTTCATTGGAACCCGAGTTGGCGAGTTTTGGTCCTTATTATTCATCTGGTGCTGGGCAGGGAATGCAATTAGGTGCGGTTAAAGAGGATATACCCGTACTTGAGGTTCCTAATGCAGCTAATTACATTGATAATGCAGAAAAATATCTGGAACGAAATGAATTCGAGAATGCGCTGACAATGGTGGATGAAGCTCTCAAACTGGAGCCCCAGTGGAGCAAAGCTGTTGTATTGAAGGCACAGATATTGTTCGACACGGGTAATGCAGAAGATGCCCTCAATTTTCTAAGGAATTATACGAAAAGATATCCAAAGGATCACGAAGTCAGGGGGACTTTAGCACGCATTTTACAGAAATCTGGCGATCTATATGAAGCGAAGGAGATTTTTCAAGAACTTGTAAAAATAGATTCAAAAAATATTGAATGGTTGTCAAGTTTGGCGGATATTTTCTATGAAATGAATGAGTTGGATGAGGCATTATCTGTGTATCGTAGAATATATGAAATGAATAGCAGTAACGTTGCGGCAAATTTGGGGTTTCTGAAAATATATACAAAGAAAAAAGATTTTGATAAGGTAATACCGTATTTTGATTTTCTTAATGAAAATCATCCGGATATTTATGAATTTAATGTTCTTGCTGGCATATATCATTCGGAAAAAAATGATCGTACTAAATCGGGTGAATACTTTCAAAAGGCTATTGAATTGGATGCTTCGAAAGCTTTCCCTTATTATCACCTCGGCTTAGTTCAGGTCCAAAAAGGTGATTTTGAGAGTGCTTGCGATAATTGGAAAAAGGCGTTACTATTGAGTCCAGAAAAAGAATTGGCAAAGAAGATAAAACATTGTTTGAAGATAACGGTTGAACTTTCCGAATTTCTACAGAAGGAAGCAGAACCTTAGGAGGAGATGTTATGCCTGATGATGATTTGGCTATAGATTCTGGTGCGTTGATTTTTGCAACGTTGGCAGATGTTTATCTGTCGTCAGGTATGGTCGATGAAGCGATTTCAATACTAAAAGACGGTTTATCTCGTAATCCCACATATACTTTGGCGAAGATAATATTGGGTCGTGCATACTATATAAAAGGTGATATCGAAGAGGCGATTAGAGTTCTGGAAGATACATACAAAGAGGCACAGGAAAGCGAAAATGCGAATTTATATCTTGGACATTGCTATAGAAAGCTCGGCGAGTATGACAAAGCAATAAAGTATTATGAAGTTACTCTTAAAATCAATCCGAAACACAAGGAGGCAAAACAGAGGAGAAGGTGAAAGAGGTAGAGGTTGAGAAAAAGGTCGAAGAGGTAAAGGAGAAAGTACCAGAGCCAGTGCCTGCAGCAGAGGAGAAGGTGAAAGAGGTAGAGGTTGAGAAAAAGGTCGAAGAGGTAAAGGAGAAAGTACCAGAGCCAGTGCCCGCAGCAGAGGAGAAGGTAATAGAAGAGGTGAAGAAGCCCGTAGAGGTTGAGAAAGAGGTCGAAGAGGTAAAGGAGAAAGTACCTGAGCCAGTGCCTGCAGCAGAGGAGAAGGTAATAGAAGAGGTGAAGAAGCCCGTAAAGGTTGAGAAAAAGATCGAAGAGGTAAAGGAGAAGGTAGCAGAGCCAACCACTATCCCACTGGCATCGCTTGATAAGCCTGTTAAAAGACTCTTACGGAATAAAACCGTGAAAGGCGTATTTATTTGCTCTAAGGACGGTCTTTTAATACAGAATTATTTTGAAGGTCGTACTGATATTGAAGAGATCTGTGCAATGATTGCTGCCATATACACTGAGGCAGAGGAATCGTTTAAGTTCCTAAAAGAGGGGAGTGTAGAGAAATTTATTATCGAAAAAGAGGATGAAACGATCAGTGTAATAACGGCAGGAGAATCGCTGCTTACAGTCGTGACTCAACCTGAGACAAAGCCGGGATTGGTATTTGTCTATTCCAGAAAAATTATTAATGAAATTAGGGAGATATTAGGATGAAACTGAGTGATTTGACGAAGATTCCCAAAATATTAGGTGCTGGTTTGGCGAGTAATGATGGTTTTGTAATTGATAGCCAATTCACAGTGGGTTATGACGCAGAAAAATCCGCAGCAATGGCAGCTCAGGTGGTGAACAGAATAAAAAGGAGTCTTGGCGTAGAAAAGGCTTCCGCTATAATTTACACACAAAATAATGTTTTTTTTATTAAAGAAACCGAAGACGGAATATTTTTCACAATCTGTCAAAAGAATGCAAATCTCGGTCTCATCAAAGTCAAGATAGACAAGATTAAATAAAAAGATGGTTATACGGCGTGGCTGCCCGTATGGTTATTTGTGTAATGTTATGATGTTTTTTAAAACCGTGTGACGATGCCGCATCACAATACGGGCTGCGATGCCTTAAAACTATGACAGCAAACCTTACTTTTCTCATACTAGTGAATCGTTTAGTGCCTTTTAAGCAGGTGGTAATAACACTTATTCTACTGTCTCTTACCATAGGTTGTGGTAACACAAAGCAAAAGAAAGATGTGTCATGGGATATCATCGCCCGTAAGGAGATGGTCGAAGGTCAAATAGTGGCGCGTGGTATTTCAGACAAGAATGTCATCAATGCCATGATGTCTGTTGAGCGACATAAGTTTGTACCGGAAAAATTGGCGAGATTGGCTTATGAGGACTACCCACTTCCTATTGGTGAAGGACAGACAATTTCCCAACCTTATGTTGTTGCCTTGATGACTGAACGATTAATATTGGAAAAGGATGATAAGGTCCTTGAAATCGGGACTGGTTCTGGCTACCAAGCAGCAATTCTATCCTCAATTGTCAATAAGGTGTACACTATTGAAATCGTTCCCTTGCTGGCACATCAAGCAGCTCAGCTTTTAAGAGCGCTGGGATATGCAAATGTTGAGGTACGGGCTGGTGATGGTTTTCTTGGTTGGCCTGAAGTTGCACCCTTCGATGCAATAATTATCACGTGTGCTCCGCCGGAAGTACCTAAACCTTTGATAGTACAACTCGCTGAAGGCGGAAGATTGATCGTACCCCTTGGAGATGATTTTCAAATACTCACATTATTTAAAAAAGTGAAGGGTAAATTAGAGAAAACTTCAATAATTCCGGTGAGATTTGTACCAATGAAAGGGATTATTGAGGAAGAAAATTAGTCTATCAATATTTTCATTTTCCAACGTCAATCATCGTTTTGATTATTGATTTTCTTTTTTCTGGTTTATTGGTGGCAGTTTATTGTGTTTTTGTTTGTGCTCCTCGATCAGTATTTGGTATTCATTTTCATAATCTGTCGTTGCATGAAATCGGAAGAATGAAGCAGTGGCAAACTCGGTCGGCTTTCTTTCATAAATTTCCTGAAGGGTCTGGGCAAGACTTTCTGTATGGCCAATGTAAACTACTGTTTCCTGCAATATGTCCGCGAATTCATATACACCTGGGTGATCTGGTACATTTTGTAACTGCTCTGGAATTATCTTTCTCCACTTGTCGTCGATAGGCATATTAAAGTATATATAATATAAATATGAAGTCAAGCACATCTGTAAGGATGGTTATTTTTCTCGAACCTAAATAAAGCTACATGGATAATCCCAGTGTATTAGGTATGATACGCTTGTAACGGACGTGTTATTAGAGAGGATTTTTTTGCATATCTAATTGCCTCGATCTCAGCTTCGGCTGATGTTAATGCTGTAATAAATGGAATATTCAATTCAACTGCAAGACGTCGCATCGCATAGCCGTCACGTTTCGCGCGGTATGATTGGGTTGGTGTATTTACTATTAATTGGATCTTATGCTGGCGCATTAAATCGAGCGCATTGGGTGATTTGTGTTCGCTTATACGATAGACTGTTTCGACATTTATATGATGTTTTCTCAAGAAATCAGCTGTACCTCTTGTTGCCACAATACTGAAGCCAAGATCGATGAAATCCTTTGCCAATTTGACAATTTTTAGCTTATCACTATCCCGCACAGTTATATAGACAGTTCCTTCCTTGCTGAACTTGTCGTCGCTCAATATTGCCTTGTAATAGGCAGCGCCGAAGTTTCTATCAATCGCCATTATTTCACCAGTAGATTTCATTTCCGGACCTAATATTGGATCAACCCCGGGTAGTTTCAAAAAAGGAAAAACAGGACCTTTTATTGACACAAATTTGTTCTTATGTAGACCGTATACTAAACCTTGTTTTTTTAATTCTTTAATTGATTTTCCCATAATTATTTGAGTGGCGCATTTTGCTAGTGGAATTCCAATGGTTTTTGATACATAGGGAATAGTACGTGAAGCTCTTGGATTTGCCTCGAGTACATATACTTCGCCATTCTTCAAGGCAAACTGAATGTTGATTAATCCTTTTGTGTTCAAGACCAACGCAATTTGTCGTGTAATTGTTTCAATTTTTACAATCGTTGCATTATCTAAGGTGAATGGCGGCATGACTGAATATGAATCGCCTGAATGGACACCTGCCTGCTCAATGTGCTCCATGATACCGGCAATAAAGATATCAGTGCCATCACAAAGACCATCAACATCGACTTCTATCGCATCGGCAATATACTTGTCGACCAGGACGGGGTGTTCTGGAGATACTTCCGCTGCAGCCTCTATATACTGTTCGAGTCCTTCTTTTTCATACACAATTTCCATCGCTCGTCCACCAAGTACGTAGCTCGGTCTCACAACTACTGGATAGCCGACCTGTTCAGCAACCGATTTAACGTCATCATAGGTATAACCGGTACCGAAAGCAGGATGGTTGATTGCCAAAGTTCTCAGCAAATTCGAGAATAGTTTGCGGTCCTCAGCACGGTGAATATCTTCAGGTTGCGTGCCGAGTATTGCCAGATCATACTGTTTTTCTTTGATGAGTCGGGCGAGTGGCATTGCCAGATTAATTGATGTTTGACCGCCAAACTGTAGAATTATTCCACCACAATTCTCTTCTTCAATTACATTAAGCACATCTTCTAAAGTGAGTGGTTCAAAGTATAAACGTGTTGATACGTCGAAATCAGTTGATACGGTCTCGGGGTTGCTATTCATCATAATAGCTTCATATCCTGCTTCTCTAAGCGCGAGCGCAGCATGTACGCAGCAGTAATCAAATTCTATTCCTTGACCAATGCGGATCGGCCCAGAACCGATAATGAGGATACGTTTTTTGTTATTTTTTTTGACTTTTTGTGGTTTGGTCGCTTGGTACGTTGAATAGTAGTACGGTGTTATGGCTTCGAATTCGCCGGCACATGTGTCAACCATATTGAAACTTGGTTGGATTTCGTATTGCCGCCGCAATTCTCTTATCTCTACTGACGATTTGTTTGTGATGCGTGCCACTTCTCTGTCAGAGAAACCGATGCATTTCGCCTCCTTTAGCATATTTGCATCAAGTTTTTCTTTAATCAATCTTTGCTCGAATTTGACGAGGCGAGCAATTTTGTTGATAAAAAATTTGTCAATCATAGTCAATCGAGCGACCTTATTTATTGAATAACCGCGACGTAACGCTTCCGCGATACAAAAAAGTAATTGATCAGTTGGTTCTTGCAGTTCCTTTATTAACTCAAATTCTTTGATTGTAAGGGGCTCGAGCCCAAATCTATTTGTTTCCAATGCTCGTATTGCTTTCATGAGAGCTTCTTCGATAGTGCTGCCGATCGCCATCGCCTCACCGGTTGACTTCATTTGGGTAGTAATTCTACGATCAACTGTTGGGAATTTATCAAACGGCCATCTTGGGATTTTGACAACAACATAATCCAGAGCTGGTTCGAATGCAGCAAATGTTTTTTTTGTAACGGCGTTGGGGATTTCATCTAAAGTCATGCCTACTGCTATCTTTGCACTAACACGGGCTATTGGGTATCCTGTTGCTTTGGAAGCGAGGGCGGAAGATCGTGAGACACGGGGATTCACTTCAATAACACGATATTCCCATTTTGAGGGGTTAACTGCGAACTGAATGTTACAGCCACCACAAACCTTCAAAGCCCTTATAATTTTTAAACTGATACTCCTTAATATCTGGTTTTCTTCATCAGTCAATGTTTGAACCGGGGCGATTACAATGCTTTCACCAGTATGGACACCCATAGGGTTTATATTCTCCATACTACAAATAGTTATGCAGTTATCATTCCCATCACGCATCACCTCATATTCGAATTCTTTCCAGCCCAGTAAATTTTCTTCAATGAGTACTTGGTGAATCGGTGATTGTCGCAATCCCGCAGCAGCTATTTCATGCAGGTCTTGCCAGGATTGAGCAACACCACTGCCTGTGCCACCAAGGGTATAGGCTGGTCTTACAAGAACAGGATACGCTATTTCATCCATTGCCTTCCGAACTTCCTCAAGATTTTGACATACAAAGCTTTTAGGACTTGGTTCCTGAATATATGTCATCAGGTTCCGAAATTCTTCGCGGTTTTCTGCCATTTCAATTGTTTCATAGTTAGAGCCAAGAAGCTCGACTGAGTGCTTTTTTAGGATTCCTTTTTGAGCAAGACTGTGTGCCAAATTGAGGGCTATCTGTCCGCCGAAACCCGGGAGTAGACCATTAGGTTTTTCCTTTTCAATTATTTTAGTAAGAGTCTCGACATTCAACGGCTCTATATAAACAACATCAGCAGTTTCTTGATCGGTCTGGATTGTTGCGGGATTGGAGTTGACGATAATCGTTTTGTAGCCTTCTTCTCTCAAAGAGCGGCTTGCTTGAGATCCTGAGAAATCGAATTCCGCTGCTTGACCTATGATGATCGGTCCAGAACCGATTATGAGCAATTTACTCAAATCCCTGCGCTTAGGCATTAAATCGACTCCATAAATTCTTTAAACAATAATGATGTGTCATAAGGACCAGGTGCAGCTTCTGGGTGGAATTGAACTGAAGATAATGGCAATTTCTTGTGCCGAATACCTTCAACTGTTCCGTCATTTACATTAACCCATTCTATCTCAACATCTTTGATTTTATTCGGCTTAAGTGCGTAGCCATGATTTTGTGATGTGATATAGACCTTATTTGTAAAGAGGTTTTTGACTGCATGATTCGATCCACGGTGTCCAAACGTCAATTTATAGGTTTTGAAACCAAGAGCAATTCCCAAAAGCTGATGTCCAAGACAGATACCAAAAATAGGATATTTCGTCGTCATCCTTCTTATAGTTTTGATTGTAGTTGAAACTATATCAGGATGTTCTGGGTTACCAGGACCATTTGAGATAACAATTCCGTTTGGCTTAAATGCTTCTATCGTTTTTGCATCTGTGTCATAGGGTACCTGCACAACTTGTGCATATTTTCTTAAATGTCTTAATATATTTAGTTTTACGCCGCAGTCGATTAAAACTATCTGTTTTTTGTGTGGGCTCCTATGTATTGTTGTCCTTTGACATGATACCGTGCCGACAAGATTTTCAGTATCCGGGTGCGGATTTTCTTTTATTTCATTGATAATTTCTTTCGGATTGCGCTTTTTCGCATTAGGTGTCAATATTGCTTTCATAGTGCCATGTTTACGTATTTTCAAAGTCAATGCACGCGTGTCCACATTGTAGATACATGGAATCTTTGATCTCTTAAGGAATTTCTCCAAACGCATGCCACGGTAAGAAAAAAAATAGGGCTCTTTTAAAACGAGCCCTCGGATTTGGACTTTGCTCGACTCAAAGTGTCCCTTATAGACACCATAATTGCCTATCAAAGGATATGTCATGAGAAGTATCTGACCAGCATAAGATGGATCCGTAAAAGCCTCTTCATAGCCGGTCATTGAGGTATTAAAGACTATTTCGCCAAAAACATTTTTCTCTACACCGGCAGACTTGCCATGTACTATCGTGCCGTCTTCTAAGAAGAGAATAGCGTCAGACATCCTAAAATTTAACTATATATATATATTGGAGAATGTCAATAGGCTAAGTAATAAGCGGGAAGCCAAGGTTATTCATCAAGCGTCTATACCTTGCTTGACACGTTTGTTATAGCTCTTCAACAAAATGTGTTGATATGTCACCAGCCAGGAATTTTTTATTATCCATTATTTTTTGATGAAACGGTATAGTAGTTGGGATGCCTTCAATTACTATTTCTTCGAGGGCATGTTTCATACGTGCGATTGCTTCCTCTCTTGTATTACCATGGCATATGAGTTTTCCAATGAGTGAATCGTAATACTTTGGTATTGTGTAGCCTGCAAAGATATGTGTGTCAAATCTGATGCCGAGCCCCTGGGGCATGTGAAAGAAATTTACTTTACCTGGCATAGGTACGAAGTTCCGATCCGGGTTCTCGGCATTAATACGACACTCTATGGCAGCTCCAGTAAGTTTTATGTTATTTTGTTTAAGAGTTATTTTTTCTCCAAGAGCGATTTTTATTTGTTCTTTTAGTATATCAATGCCGGTTACCATTTCTGTAACTGGGTGTTCAACTTGTATTCTCGTATTCATTTCCATAAAGTAGAAATTACCTTTTTTGTCCATGAGAAATTCAACAGTGCCGGCAGATTGATAGTTGATGTTTTCTGACGCTTTGATTGCTGCTTTTATTAGTTTTTTCCGTAGATCTTCGTCAACAGCAGGTGATGGCGATTCCTCAATTAGTTTTTGATGACGTCGTTGGATAGAGCACTCTCTCTCTCCGAGTGCAATAACATTACCAAAAGAGTCGCCAAGGATCTGAACCTCGATATGTCTGGGTTTAGCTATGTATTTTTCGACATATATTCTACTATCACCAAAGGCTGCCTTTGCTTCTGCCTGTGCTATACGGAATCCTGATTCTAATTCTTCGTCATTTCGCGCAATTCGCATTCCTTTGCCGCCGCCACCTGAGGCGGCTTTCAGTATGATCGGATATCCGATTTCCTGAATTATCTTTTTTGCATTCTTCAATGAACCTATCGCGCCATCACTGCCTGGAATCCCATTTATGCCTGCCTTAGCCATTGTGTTCTTTGCTTTAATTTTGTCACCCATTATTCTGATGTGATCGGGTTTTGGCCCGATGAAAGTTATCCCGCATGATTCACAGATTTCTGCAAATTCAGGATTTTCTGCAAGAAAACCGTACCCTGGATGAATCGCCTTAGCGCCGGTCACTTCAGCTGCGCTGATAATTCTTGTTATATTTAAATAACTCTCTGCGCTGGGCGATGGTCCGATGCAAACAGCTTCATCGGCTAAGCGCGTATGAAGGGCATCGCTGTCAATGTCAGAGTAGATGGCTACAGTATCCAGTTTTAGTTCTTTTGCTGCTCTTATGATGCGAATCGCTATTTCGCCTCGGTTAGCAATGAGTATTTTTTTAAACTTCATAAAAATCTGGGGTTCAAAAAAATGTGTACGGGTTCAAAACGGATTTTTTTATTTTACTAATTGCACCTGAATCCGTGTGAGCCTATTTTTTGTCAAACGCGCCCCAGCCCCGTTCAGCGGTCGCTTCAATGCCGACAAGTCTCAGTTTGAATTCGTCAGGATTAGTGACTGCTTGTATTGCGTCATCGTATGCGATTTGACCATCTTTGTAGAGCTTGAATATTGACTGATCAAAGGTTTGCATCCCGTATTGGCCATACCCCTCTTCAATGGCAGATTGTACAAGCATTGTTTTTACCGGGTCTAATAGGTATTCTTTTATTGTCGGCGTTGCAAGGAGCACCTCGACAGCTGGTATTCTTCCTTTACCATCTGACCGAGGTAATAAGCGTAGTGAAACAACGCCAGTAAGCGTTGTCGCAAGAAGAACTCTAATATGTTGATGTTGGTGAGGAGGATAGAATGATATAATTCGGTTGATTGTTTCTGTTGCATTCAATGTATGAAGCGTTGATAACACCAAATGGCCAGTATCTGCGGCTTTGAGCGCCACATCCATTGTCTCGCGGTCTCTGATTTCACCAATCAGGATCACATCAGGATCTTGACGTAGAATATGTTTTAGTGCGATGGAAAATGATATAGTATCCATTAATACTTCACGTTGGCAAATGATCGAAAGATTATCGCGGAATAGATATTCTATTGGATCCTCAATCGTTATGATATGGCGCGCAGTATTCTCATTGATGTGTTCAATCATTGCTGCGAGGGTTGTTGATTTTCCACTTCCAGTTGTCCCCGTACATAATATGAGTCCTCTTGGTTTCAAAGAGATATCTTTCAAAACCAGTGGAAGATTCAGCTCTTCGATCCTTCGAACAGAGATTGGGATTGCTCTCATTGCAATGGCAATACTCCCTCGCTGTAGGAATATATTCACTCGAAATCTACCGATACCTCTGACACTTATTGCAAAATCCATCTCTTTCATACGTTCGAATGTTTGCTGCTGTGATGGTGTCATTATTTGGTAAGCCATTGTTTTTAGAACTTCAGGTGTGAGCGATTCTCCTTTTTCTGTGACAAGTTTTCCGTCAATTCTAAAGACGGGCGTGGAACCGGCCTTCAGATGCAAATCTGAAGCGTTCACTTTTATCATCTTATCAAGAAGTGTTTTTAATTCCATTTTTATCCTTTTTTAAGAATTTTATAAAGGCTCAACCAAGAATAATTCCTGGTTGTATTCTACTGGTTCATCATCATTCACAAGCACTTCAGCGATCTTCCCAGTAATATCAGATTCAATCTCATTCATGAGTTTCATGGCTTCAACAATACAAATCACCTGCCCTGGTTTCACAATGTCACCGACTTCAACGTAGGGTGGTGCGTCTGGCGCAGGTGCTCGATAGAACGTACCTACTATGGGAGACTTTATTGCTTTTAAATTCGATTTTGATTCTGTACTTTTTCTATCTGCAGTCTTTTTCTGTGCAGCTGAAGTACTATTGTCTGATGCAATAACATTGTTATTATCTGTTGATTTGCTTATTCTCACCCTTCTACCCAATATATCTGTGATTTCAATTTCAGAAACAATACTATTTTCCAATATTCTAACAAGTTTTTCGATATCTTTGAGTTTCATTTTAAGAGCCCAGACAACCAATCTTTGAATGATTGGAAGTCTTCCTCTTTGGGTTTGCCAGGTTCTTCTTTTTTCTCTTCAGGTTTTTCAGCGGGTGTGGTACTTGGCGGCTCTGGTTCTTCAGCCAGTTTAAATTCTATTTCTTCAGCCGGCTCAGGTGGTGGTGTTTCTGCGACCTTAGGTTCAGGCGTTGGCGTTTCTGCAACAGGTGGCGTTTCAGGTTTTTCAGCAGGCGGGGGTGCGGCACTTGGCGTCTCTAAATCTTCAACCAGTTTAAACTCTATTTCTTCAATCGGCTCAGGTGGTGGTGTTTCTGCGACCTTATGTTCAGGCGTTGGCGCTTCTGCGGCAGGTGGCGTTTCAGGTTTTTCAGGGGGCGGGGGTGCGGCACTCGGCGGCTCTGTTTCTTCAGCCAGCTTAAATTCTACTTTTTCAGCCGGCTCAGGTGTCGGTGCTTCTGCAACCTTAGGTTCGGGCATTGGCGCTTCTGCGGCAGGTGGCGTTTCAGGTTTTTCAGGGGGCGGGGGTGTGGCACTCGGCGGCTCTGGTGTCGGTTTTTCTGCGACCTTAGGTTCGGGTTGTGCCGGAGTTTCTTCAACGAGGAAGTCTTCTAAGGATAGAATCTGTTCTTCTTGTTCTGATTTCTGTTCGTCTGGACCTGATGGTTTGACTTCTCGTAGAGCCGGTTCTTCCTCAGTTGGTATATGAGGTGGTTCTGGTGTGATAGCTTCTGACAGTTTGTGTGTTGGTTCTAATGGGGCTTCTTTTTGTTTTAAATCATCAATCTGAAAATATGAATCAACCTGAAGTTCCGCAATTTTTTCTTCTTCAATCTCTTGTTTTGTTTTGCCAGATTTGGCTTTCAACTCTTTCACCTTCTGTTGCAAAACTAAATCAGTTGGGTCAGTAAAAAGCAAATGTTCGTATACTGATAATGCTTTTTCCAAATCGCCTTGCTTTTCATATTCCTGAGCCATTGACATTGTATAAAGAGGTTCCTTCTGCAATGCTTCAAGTTGCGCAAGTTTTTCTTTTGCCGAGGTATCAAAGGGGTCAAGGGCAAGAAGACCTTTCAATGCTGAAATCTGTCCTACTTCATCTTTCATTGACTCGCAGGTTTTAGCGAGCATCCTTAAAGCAACGACATTTTGAGAGTCAAATGAGAGCGTTTTCTCAAAAGATGCTTTTGCCTGTGCAAATTGCCTCTTGCTTAGATGGCATTTACCGAGTATCAAGTGTGCAAGCGGGTATCGCGGGTGGTGTTCCAAACCTTTGTTCAGGATATCCAAGGCTTCTTCGATCATATTGTTTTTTCTATACGCGTCTGCTAATTGTACGAAAATTCTTGATTTCGGATCCTTATTGTAACGTTCACTTAACCTGGCAATTTCAGAAAAATCTTGCTCTGCCATATCTTCCTCCATTAAATATAATATATATTATATATTAATCATTTTATCTACTTTGTCAAGAGAGAATTACCGATTTTCTGCGCCAGTATTAATTATCTCAAATGAATTTAATATTACCTCAAGTGTTGTGAAATAGTCGCTTTTGCGTTCTCCAGGATGGAATAGTATGCCGTCCATGACATACAGTGAGTCTTTGTTTGTCAAGAAGTAAGAAATGAATGGACCACCAGCCACAAGTGAATCATTCTGCCAAACTCCTTTTAGCCTTATTCCTTTCAGATCTTTGAATTCTATTTTCTCAGCATTAGTGAGGTCATTGAGAATATAATCGCCATTATAATATTCTTTAGTAAGTGTATTGCGTTTGTCAATTGCATAGGCTTCAGTTAACTCTTCTTTCTTCTTTTCTTTGTAGAAAAATATGCTTCTATCCGGAAAGTGTGCATGTACATATATAAAATTTCTATCTTTATATGTAGTGTCGATTAACCATCCTTCTCCCAATTTAAATGTCACGCCGAGCTTTCTCAAAGTCTTACTTATTTTTTTGTCGATTTTACTGCTATAATAATTGATCTTGATTCGTGAGTAATAATTATCTTCCAATATTTTTGAGACGAGGCCTTTATACTTAGTTATTCCTGATTGAATATAGTTTGATTCAGATGTTGCCAGAATAATTGCGAGCTGTCCTTTTGCCCATAGGTCGTCAAGTTTGAATAGACTAAAAGTATCCTTTTTCGTGGCTTCTTTTGCCTCAGGATTTAACAGGATGTCGATGAATTCATCCTGGAGTGAACCGTAGAGCAGAATGGTGTGAAATCTGTTAACTTTTTTTATTGCCGTATCTGCTGCATATATGAATGTAAATAATCCTTCTTTTTGAGGAACATAATTATAAATTTGGAGGTTATTAGAAATCAGATTTGTGTCGATTCTTGAAGAAATTACCACGACATCTCTGCTTTTGCCCACGTGAGGCGGTATTTTGGCGCAAAACTGAAGCGACATAATTAGTATTAAGGGAAGTATAATCAAATAATTGAGCACTGATTTCAGATGTTCAGGATTCGCGTTCTTCGAATTTTGCACTTCGGTGATTTGTGTTTCGGAATTATATGTGAACCGATCCATCTATTCCTCCTTTATCCAATGCGCAACAGTTCTTCTTTTTTTATGAATCTGTTTAATTGTCTTCGTACCGAATAATGTTCTGATAAACTCATGTCTGGATCTTTTTTTACTAATTCGAATGCATCATCGCGGGCCAGGAAAAGGAGATCTTTATCCTCCTCTAAGTCACCTATTTTGATATCAGGTAATCCGTGTTGTCTTTCGCCAAGTATTTCTCCTGGACCTCGTAATTTCAGATCCTTTTGTGCGAGAGCGAAGCCATCACGATTTTTCTCGAAGAATGATATTCTTTCATATGTTTCTGGCGCGACAAAACGGTTCAAAAAGAGAAAACAATACGATTTTTGCGCGCCTCGCCCGATCCGTCCTCTTAATTGATGTAACTGAGCTAATCCAAATCTTTCCGGATGTTCAATGATCATCACAGTTGCATTTGGGATATCAACACCTACTTCGATGACTGTTGTAGCAACCAATATGTTGAGATTACCATTGCGAAATTTATTCATAATATTGACCCTTTCCGCAGTTTTCAATCTTCCATGAATAACACCAACTGAGTATTGAGGGAATACGTTCACTACTTCTTGATAGATTTCCTCAACAGATTTCAAATCCGATTTTTCTGATTTTTCGATGATTGGACAGATAATGAATGCCTGCCGTTCCTTTGATAACTCTTGTCTGACGAAAGCAAAGGTTGCCTCTTTCTGAGGTTCTTTAATGATTTTCGTGATTACTTCGCCACGACTTGGAGGTTTCTCTTTTAGGGTGGAAATGTCCAGATCTCCATACAACGTCAGGGCAATAGTGCGTGGTATTGGGGTTGCGGACAAAACAAGAAAATCAGGGCTGACACCTTTGTTTACTAACGCGGCTCTTTGCATGACACCAAATCGATGCTGTTCATCAATAACAGCAAGTCCAAGTTGTCTAAATTTGATTTCCTCTTCGATGAGTGCGTGTGTACCAAAAACTATCTGTGCTCGACCCCTGCAAATCGCCTGGACTGCTTTTTGTCTTTCACTTCCCTTTATGCTGCTGGTTAGAAGCAATGATTCAACATCGAGTTTTTTCAATATTTCAGACAGCACCATGAAGTGTTGTTCGGCAAGTATTTCAGTTGGAGCCATCAAAACTGATTGATAATTATTCTCGACTGAAACGAGCATTGCATAGAGTGCTATGACCGTTTTCCCCGAGCCGACATCGCCTTGTAATAAACGATTCATGGGTTTGCTTTTTGCCATATCACTTACAATGTTTCTGATTACCTCAATCTGTCCCCTTGTTAATTCGAAGGGGAGTAATTTGATGAATTTTTTAGTCAATACGCCCTTCTCTTCAAGTGATATTCCTGTTTCATTCATGGACTGGACTTTCCGTTTTGCAAGGACTAATTCAAAAAAGAAGAATTCATCGTAAACAAGACGTCGTCGTGCTGCTATAGCTTCATCCATTGCTTGGGGTATGTGGACGTTGAATACTGCTTCCGACCGTGTCATCAGATTATTCTTATCCATAATCGATTGCGGTAATGTTTCACATATTTCACTTAGACACTCTTCTAATGAGATTTTTACGGCCCGCTTGATATCCCATATGCTGAGTCCTTCTGTAAGTGGATAAATGGGTATGATAGAACCGTGTGTCTTCTCTCTTATTTCTTCCTCATCCAATATTTCATAGATAGGATTTATGAGCTGCCTTCCGCGAAAAAAAGTCATTTTTCCCGAAACTATCAACCAATCGCCCACTTTGAATCTATTTTTTAGATCAGGTCGATTAAACCACTTCAAGACGATTGAATCTGTTCCATCAGCCATAACGACTTTAATAAGAATACCTCTCTTCCTTGTTTTTTGTTTCTCAGTCAATTGAACCTTACCAAGAATTGTTGCTTCATCATTGATCCTCAGATCCTTTATCTTGAGAATATTCGAATAGTCTACATATCTTCTGGGTACAAGGAAGAGCAAGTCGTTGACTGTTTCTACACCGATTTTTTTAAGATACTGTGATCGTTTCGGTCCTATCCCTTTTACATATCGGACTGGACTATTTAACTTGAGATAATTTTTTTTTGCCACTATCCAGACTTAGATAACTGTTCCATTTCCTTGTGGAATGTATCTTGGTTGAGCGCCTTTGATTCTGCCTCCTGTTTTGTAACGATTTGTCTTTGTACCATGTTGGCTAGACATGCATCAAAAGATATCATACCCAATTGTTGAGAAGTCTGAAGAATACTGGAAACTTGATGAGTTTTTGATTCACGAATTAAATTCCTAACCGCGGGTATGGCTATAAGTATCTCGTATGCTGCTATTCTTCCGTGACCATCAGCACGCTTCAATAAATTCTGAGATATTACGCATAGAAGATTCAATGAGATTTGCATTCTAATCTGATTTTGCTGGTGAGGCGGGAAAACATCAATAATGCGATCGATCGTGGATATTGAATCTGATGTGTGTAGCGTGGTTATTACTGTATGTCCAGTTTCTGCCGCAGTTATCGCGAGTTGAATTGTTTCAAGATCTCTCATCTCGCCAACAAGTATGACATCTGGATCTTGTCGCAACACAAATTTGAGTGCATTGGCAAAAGAGTGTGTATCTCTGCCAACCTCCCTTTGTGTCACTAATGCTACCTTACTCTTGTGGATGAATTCAATGGGATCTTCAACAGTCACAATATGGCACGTATCTTTGCTATTGCGATGATCCAGGAGCGCAGCTTGGGTTGTGGATTTACCACAACCAGATGGTCCAGTGACTACAATGAGCCCGCGCGGCCTCATGGCCATCTCTTTCAGAACCGACGGAAAAGCTAATTCCTCTATGGTCGGTATTTTCGAAGGTATGAGTCTAAAAACCCCACCAAGATTGCCTTTTTGTTTAAAAAGATTAATTCGAAATCGCGCTCCATTGGACATCTCATATGAGAAATCTAATTCAAACCTTTTTTTATACTCTTCTATCTGTCTTTTTGTGAGCATCTCAACGAGCCCAGTTTCGATGTCAACTGTGGTCACTTGTGGTAGATCAAGAAGCTTAAGGTCACCATTTATGCGCATGATCGGAGGAGAACCAACCTTCAAAATAAGATCGGATGCATTATATTGTATTTGTGCATTCAAAAGCTCGTGTAATTTTATCACTGACTACCTCAGTTTCTCAAATTCGTCAGGGTGATTGCAGTGTGCAAGTGCTTCTTCGTATTCGACCGCACCCTGATGAAAAAGATTCTTTAGATATTGGTCCATTTGAATCATGCCGACCTTGGAACCAGTCTGGATGGAGGTATAAATCTGAGGAGTTTTTGCTTCTCTTATTGCGCTCCTGATCGCAGGTGTGCAAACCATGATCTCAAAAGCAGCCGCCCTGCCTGCACCGTCTTTTCTACGCACCAGAGTTTCGGTTATCACCGCTTGCAGTGTTGTGGACAGTTGCAGACGAATCTGTTGTTGCTGGGCTGGCGGGAAAACGTCTATGATTCTGTCAACTGTTTGAACCGCATCAATTGTGTGAAGTGTTGAGAATACGAGATGGCCTGTTTCAGCAGCTGTGATTGTTTGAGCCATTGTTTCGAGATCGCGCATTTCACCGACCAATATTATATCTGGATTCTGCCTTATTATGCGCCGCAAGGCCTCAGCGTAAGAAAAGGTATCAATGCCGATTTCGCGCTGCTCAATAATCGATTTTTTATCTCGATGCAAGAATTCTATGGGATCTTCAACTGTAATAATATGTTTTTTTCCGGTCTGATTTATATATTCTATTATTGCTGCAAGCGTTGTTGATTTTCCGCTTCCGGTTGGTCCTGTTACAAGCACTAAACCACGAGGTAGCTCAGCAATTTTCTTGAAGACCGAAGGGAAGCCCCATTCATCTATTGTTTTTATTTTTAGAGGGATGATCCGCATAACTGCACCGATGTGTCCCATCTGCTTGAAACAGTTAACCCTGAAACGAGCCACACCAGAAATTTCGTATGCCATGTCGAACTCAAGTGCTTTGACAAATTGATTTTTCTGCGTTGTATTCATTAATCCATATATGAGGTTTTCTAAACTACCGTCATCAAGAGCTGGTTGCTCCAATTTTTCTAGCCTGCCACTAACACGGATAATGGGCGGAACACCATAACGGAGGTGTAGGTCTGATCCCTCCCTCAAAACTAATTCTTCCAAGAGAACATCAAGTTCTACTTTTGCCATAAGATGGATTATATATGTCTATCAATCACCTAAATACTTAACCTTATGGGAATGGTAATCTCATAAAGGCACGGAGACCAATTGAGGTGTCCGTGATATAAGTCAGGATCGGTACGGCAGATGATGTTATCTTTATCATATAAATGGCAAGCGTATCAATGCTAGCCACATCCACTCTTATAATAGTATCGGTTGTCTTAGCACTTACCACTGTATCTAACAATGCGTTTAAGATATCATCTATCGGGGTATAGATAATGCTATCGATATCAGTGAAAGACGTTCTGAAAATAACGACATCAGTTGTATCAAAACCTTGCAATCTGCCGAAGATGATATCAAGGCTATCGGAATGTATTAATGATGTATCGATGAATTCAGTATCGGGTTGTATGATGTGCTGTGCAGGTGGTATTGTAAATGTGGTAGTATCGAAAGGCGTAATTTTTTTGCCGTCCAGAAAACCCAGACTGTAAGAGACCTCAACATTAGGTGTCAGCACGGCGGATGTGTCAAAGAATGTCATCGCTGCTTCAATCGGTGTAACATAACCAATTGAATCAAAATCAGCATCAATTTTTCTTTCTATAATTACGCCATCGCCTCTTGGTGTATCCCAGACCCATGTCCAACTTAGATTGACAAATACCTTATCTTTGGGTGACGAACTACTTTCTAACCGTACCATTTCGGCAGTATGTTTTAGGACACACTCGGGATTTATCTCGACACCTGTTCCGCAGGTGAGAATGATCAAAATTAAAGACAGCACTATTGTTTTTATCATTTTTCCTCCATGTTCTTGTATACAAGAATAATCATAATTGCTATATTGTCAAGTGAAAAAAGAGACTGGTGAATGCTTTTTTAGAATTCTCAAAAGGTGAGACTGCGGTTGCTTTTTCAATTGGGTGTAGATCTGTCTTTTGTTTAGCCTAGTATCTGAATTTTGATCTTGATATGGCAAGGCATAGGCCTATGGCCATGAAACAGGTGAGAAGTGATGAGCCACCATAACTTATGAAAGGCAAAGGGACACCTGTTATTGGTAATAAGCCCATTGTCATTCCAATGTTTAAACAGGTTTGATAGCCTATCCAGGCAAGTATACCACTAATGCAGATGCTTGCGAATCTGTTTTTTGTTTCTTTTGCCAATACAAGCAATCTGTAGAACAAGTATACAAATGCGATAGTTGTGAGTGTTGTTCCAATCAGCCCGAATTCTTCACCAAGACATGAGAAAATGAAATCCGTATGTTTTTCCGGAAGAAATTCTAATTTTTTTTGTGTTCCAGACAAAAAACCCTTACCAATGATGCCTCCTGAGCCAATGGCAATCTTTGATTGGATTATTTGCCACGACATCCCTCTTGGATCAACCCATGGTGAAAAGAATGAAATAATTCGCTGCTGCTGATAGGTTTTTAATGAATTCCATACTAGCGGCATGATCAATCCAGAGAGGAAATTACCTACGATACCATAGACGAAATCACTTAATTGTTTATGGAAATACAGAAATACGGTAAGTGCTACGAAGTAGGCTACCCAGACATAGATTGAAAAACTTGCAGCCGCAGAAATAATGGGGGAGAAGAAAACAAAAATTTTTACGCCCGGGAGGCCTGCCCAGTATAGCATTAAGATTAGAATCGGAAAAAAAATTTGAGCTGCTCCTAGATCTGGTTCAAGAAAAATTAGTAGCGCAGGTATTGTCACAATTATGAGAGGTATAAATATATCAGATAATCTCTTGAGTTTCCTCCTCGCTGCCAAGAAACTTGCTAGAAAAAGGATCGTTGCAAATTTTGCAAATTCTGATGGTTGAATATATATTGTACCAAACCGAAACCAACGTTTAGGATACGATCCATCTGTAAAGAGGAGGATAAAGAGTAGCAATATGATACCGAAGTACAGAAAGGGTGCTAAGGTGATCCATATCCTCGGTGATATTTTTGAAAAAATGAACGCCACGGAGACCGCTATGACTAACCACATTGATTGCTTCAAGAATATTGTTGGATCTGCTGTTGAATAAATCATCATAAGACCGATTACAGATAAGATCGTAATTGATGCAATTAAACCGAGATTAGTTCTTTTGTGCATGTTGCTCTGTGTAATTTTTGTTTAGCCAATATTTGAGTATCTTTCCAGCGATGGGAGCAGCGACACTCCCACCGTGTCCAGCGTTTTCCACAAATACACAGACAAGCACTCGTGGGTTATCAATCGGAGCAAAACCGACAAATAGAGAATGATCCTCACCGTGTGGGTTCTGCGCAGTACCTGTTTTCCCACACACTACATAATCTTTTACACGGGCAAGTGTTCCTGTGCCCGAGGAAACAACTTCTCCCAGCGCCTCTTTTACAGTCGCAATCGCTTCTTTTGAAATAGCGGTCGTGTGATAATCATGTTTTTCTTTTTTTACGATATGGGGAACACAAATTTTTCCGTCATTTGCAAAGACAGTAAAGGCACATGCCAATTGTAAAGGTGTAACTAATAGATCACCTTGACCGATACTGAAATTGAAAACATGTCCTTCTGTCCAATTATCACCATAACGATTCTCAAACCATTTTCGATCTGGTAGAAGACCACCTTTCTCGTTTGGAATATCAATTTCTGTTTTTTTACCAAAACCCACCTCTCGTGCAATTGATACCATTGTGTCGATTCCAATGAAACGTCCCAACTGATAAAAGTAAATGTCACAGGAGTGGACTATCGCGCCAATAAGATTACGTTTTCCATGCGCTTTCCAGCATTTAAAAATTCTTCTTCCCAGGCGATACTTACCCCGACAAGGAGCAAAGCATGTTTCTTCCGTAATCATTTTTGAATCTAACGCAGCTAAGGCA